>Ga0124850_1000023_pt1 | contig 13983 bp, 12 predicted proteins | sample PanSoiMetaGPlot1_FD_97462 | JGI IMG/M metagenome (GOLD analysis project Ga0124850, IMG submission 97462) | Tropical forest soil microbial communities from Panama analyzed to predict greenhouse gas emissions - Panama Soil - Plot 1 (PacBio error... | ecosystem: Environmental > Terrestrial > Soil >...
GGAGCCGCCGCGGATTATTACCGCAGCACTTATCTTTACTTCGTAAGCGGGAGAGCACGGATAGGTTTAGAATCCTCTTCCGGGTTGCGCTCCGATTATCGGGCGCTCACCTGGCGTTCCAAACCATGGGATAAATTCCTGCTCGCATTGTATTTGAATTTTACTCGTCAACAGGAAGTGCTCTCGTCGCATCTGAGAGAGCTGCGCAACACCACCGGGCAATTGTTTCCTGACACATTCCCGGATTGGCTGAGGGCGCGTTATCGAAATTTGGTTAGCCCGACCTTCAAGTGGTGGAGTTTGTTGATGACCAACAGCCGGATGCTGGTTTTGTTTATCCTCTTGTTCATCGGAAAGCCGATCTACTATTTTTGGTTTGAGCTCATTCCCCTTAATCTGCTGCTCGCTTATCTGATTATCCGGCAGGAAGAGATGGCCGAATCGATGCGCGAAACGGCCCTGACATGGCGCGACTTGGCCTAAACGGCCTTCTCCATTCGTGTCGGACATTGAAGTTTCAGAGGTTAGTTCGCGTCGGGACCGTGATGCGTTTATCAAATTTCCGTGGCGTATTTATGTAGATGATCCTGCTTGGGTGCCGCCGTTAATCATTGAACGGAAGGCATTCCTCGATCGAAAGAGGCATCCGTTTTACCGGCATGGCGACGCGGCACTTTTTCTCGCGAGAAGAAATGGCGAGATCGTTGGCCGCATGATGGCGAGCGACGACCCAAACTACAACACGCTTCATCAATCGAACGTTGGCTGCTTCGGTCTATTCGATTCGATTGATGATGTTGATGTTGCAAAGGCGCTGTTCGACGCGGCGGCAAAGTGGTCCCGGGACAAAGGCCGCAGCGAAATCCTGGGACCGATCGATTATTCTACGAATTATGTTTGCGGACTGTTGATCGACGGCTTTGAGCATCCGCCAGCTGTTCTGACCGCGCACAATCCGCCTTATTATCAACGGTTGCTTGAAGCGCTCGGTTTTGAAAAGGAAAAGGATTGGTACGCCTGGTGGTTCTCCGAGTTTTCTAAACCCCTCGACCGGCTCCGCAGAATCGTACAGGCGCGAACGGCTAAACATGGCGTTAAAATCCGCCGTTTTGATTTGAAGAACCTCGCTGGCGAGAGTCAGCGCATTCGGTCGGTCTACAATCAAGCCTGGCGGAATAATTGGGGATTCGTTCCGTTCACAGAAGCCGAAGCCGACCATATGGCGAAGGAGATGCGGTCGCTGATTTCTCCCGGCGGAACGTTGATTGCAGAAGCGAATGGTGTCCCGATCGGTTTCGTAATTGCGATTCCGGATATCCACATACCGTTTCGGCGAATGAACGGGCGCCTGACCTGGTTCGGTTTGCCGATCGGTCTACTGAGACTGATTTACCATCGCTTCACGCTTCGAATCGGGCGGATGGTCGCGCTCGGAGTTGTCGAAAAATATCGGTGCGCTGGTGTGGCCGAAGCCCTGGTGTTGCGCGTGATCGAGGAGGGTTTCGACACCGGCGAGTTGAGCATGACGCTCGAGGACAATTTCATGATCAACCGTTTCATCGAAGCGATGGGCGCGCAGCGCTACAAAACATATCGAATTTTCAAGAGGACACTGACCTGATGAGCAAGCCTCAAGACGGTTTCATTTCGCGCTTTTTGAACCGGCCGATTTCACGCCGCGTGACGCATTTGCTGCTCAAGCTTCCGATCCACCCCAACGCATGGACGACAGCGATCTTCGTTTTGCCACTCATTGCAGCGGTATTCCTGGTGCGCGGCGATTACGTCAGCCTCGTCATTGGCGCAGCTCTGTTTCAGCTCTTCAGTATTCTTGATGGTTGCGACGGCGAAATTGCCCGCGCCAAAAATTTGGAATCCAAATTCGGGGAGCGACTGGATACGTTCTGTGATTTTCTCTCCAGCCTTGTGTACGTTCTCGCGCTTGGGATGGGGCTCTGCCGTTCAGCTGAAGGAATCATCTGCGCTGCCCTGATTACGGCTAACGAATGGTTCCTGCGAGGTGGCAAAAATAAAGTCCTGATCGCTTCGTCCACGTTGCATGAGTCGTTTTACGCAAGACACCACGGAATGATCAAACACTCTGGTTTGCTGAATCTCGGCGAACGCTTTGCGTGGTGGCTTTTTCAACTGACCAAGCGAGACATGGCGGTGTTTGTCTTTCTCATTCTTGCTTTACTCGGCCTGGCTGACTGGATCCTTCATCTTTGGACGACCGCTGCCGCCGTGAGCCTGGTTCTCAACGCCATTGCCGCGATCAGGTTGAGCGTTGCCAATGGGGATGTCGTTACGCGCGAGCCGCCATCGTGATTGCAAACTGTTCAGCTACATACCGCATTCGTGATCGATCCTACACCACTGTACTCGGAACGCGTTCGTTCATTTTCTTTTCTGCCTGCGCCAGCATTTCTGGCGTATCAATATCCTGCCACCAGGCGTCGCCTATATCTATGGCGCACACTTTATTAGCGGCCGCCATTACCCGAACGCCATCAGCCAGGCTGCAATCTCCGTTTTGTTTCGCTTGCTCGAAATACTCAAAGATATCGAGTGGGCACATGAAGAGTCCAGTGTCGATTGCGTCGTAATCGCGCAGGTTCTTTCCAATGCCGACGATCTGGTTTTCGCGCGTCTGAACCTTCATGGCATCATTCAAATCAAAAATTGCAGCCAGTTTTCGATCCACGGCGACGTTGAGCAGGCTCGGATCAGCCGACCGGATCAGACGATCAACAATCGTATGATCGAAGAGATGATCGCTCATGGTCAGTAGAAATGGCCCCACGACGCGCTTCGCGGCGGCGAGAAGGGAAATGCCGTTTTGTTTTTTCCATTCGTGATTCTCAATGAAACAGGGCTCGATCTCGGGCGGAACCATCTGCTTAACCTGTGCAACGACTCGCTCACCTTCGTAGCCCACGACGAAGTTAACGTTTCTGATCCGTGCATGGACCAGGACGTCCATAGTATAAGAAAGCAAGGGGCGCCCGAAGACCGGAACAAATGGCTTAAGGAGTGTTGCATCGGAGCCGCGCAAGCGCGAACCCGATCCAGCCATCAGGATCACCGCCTCTGAGATGGCAATCATATCCCGTAATACATCTTGAGGCCCCAAATCCTGACGCGTTGCGGAAGAAACCTGAAAATCAGCGGCGCAATCTTTGTTTGAAATCCATCGCCAACAGTCACTCGCGGCGGTGGATTGGCATCCTTGATCAACTTAAGAACACACTGCGCGATGATCTCCGGTTTTGGCGCCGCTTGCATGTTACGCTCGACCGCGTGCCAAGTACGCGCAACTCGCGCATCGTATCGGGCATCACTCTCCGTGCTCTTGCTCACACTCTCGTTGAATTCTGTGCAAATGTCACCTGGTTGAACGTCGACCAAGCGCACGCGGGAATCGCTTAGTTCGAGTTGGACTGACATGGTGAACGACGCCAGTGCGGCTTTCGCTGCGTTGTAAGCCGCCATAAATGGAACGGGAAGGCGGGACGCCAGCGAAGTGACGTTAATAATCAGGCCTTCTCCGCGTGCCTGCATGCAGTGCAACACGAGTCGTATCAACTGGATTTGTCCAAAAACGAGAATCTGAAACTGACTTGCGATTGTTTCCGCGGAGAGAAATTCCGCTGGGCCAAAGTGACCTCCTCCGGCGTTGTTAATCAAAACGTCGAAATGACCAGCTTCGGCGAGCCCAGCTTGGAATGCGTCCTCGATGGAATCTGGAGCGGCGAGATCGAGGCGCACCGGATGCAGTCGCGGCATCTTCGGGATGCGCTCCAGGCTGCGTGACGTTCCCCATACCTCGTTCCCTTGAGCGACAAGCAATCTGGCGATAGCGAGGCCAATCCCCGAGCTCGCTCCGGTGAGAAAGACGCGTTTCATAACGCGGGTAACCGCTCCTCCATGTTACCGTCGCAGACGCGGACGACAAACGGCGAGAATCCATCGCCAGAAAAATTGAAGTGCAATTCCCAAAGACATTTTCGATTGACCACGGCTTCGATCTCGAAATGCAATCGGAATTTCGACTACTCTGAGAGTTGGGCGTCCACGGACAATTACTTCAAAGGCGATTTTGAACCCAAAGGCTGGCGCAGCGAGTTCGAGCAGGCGAGAACGCGAAATAGCAAAGAATCCGCACATGGAATCGTGTATCCCTGTAAGTGGGTAAGCTAATGCCGATCCGGCGCGCGATAAAATCCGGCGCCAGAAAGGCCATCCTGGTGTCGAGCCACCAGACACATATCGACTTCCAATTACCATGTCTGCTGTGCCTCCCCGCAAGGGAATGAGCAGGTCATTAATTCGCTCGGGCGGGTGGCTTAAATCCGCATCCATCACGAGCAACAACTCGCCGCTTGCAGCGCTGGCGCCGGCCACAATCGCAGCGGTCAAACCCGGTGCAGCCGAGTTTTGTTCAATTAGATGAATTGGATGAATTGCCGCCAGCGATCGAATAACATCGGACGTGCCATCGGCCGAATGATCATCGACAAAGATAATTTCATGAAACGGCACAGCTGCAGCGACAATTTGAGACACAAGCGGAGCGATATTCTCCGCCTCATTGCGGGTTGGGACGATGATCGAGACGGACGGGTCTGACGCAGACATATTTAAAATACATCACTTCGCGACTGGAAGTTGCGAAGTTACCGAGATTCGAATGCGCTTTCAACATTTGGCCACACATTGCTCTTTGCGCCACTTGCAGGGTCAAACGAGCTTTTGCAGCTGCGCCGCATGGTTGGATTTTAGTGTCATTTTCTTGTGGATTAAGAATGTTTTGCAGGACTTCGACTAATTTGCGAAGAAGCATCCGCTAGTTTGGCGACTGAACGCAAATGAAAGCAACTTGTCTGACTTGCCAGCGGCGCAGCGAAAGGAGGCGCCAGCGGATTTGAACCAGAGGCCGCCAATCTTGCCGCCCAAACCCACCTCAAAGTGGGCGATTCGAAGTCGTCAAGAAGGCGCCGGGTATTGGATTGTTTTGGCTTCGCTACGGCGATGCCTTCCTCAGTGCCTGGTGCGTGACGTGGTGGTTCCGCTTGCCGTTAGTCGGGCGGCGTTGGCTATTATCGCATTGCTCGGCTTTCATCTGCTGCCAATACCCTTCAAGGGTACTAAATGGGAACTGGCGACCAATGGCAATGTACACAATATCGCTGGGCACGTTTCTGCGAATGCTCATCCGCTTGTAAACATGTGGGCTCGATGGGACGCCCTTTGGTATCTTGACATCGCAAAACATGGCTACTGGTTTGTTCCGGGAAAGCGATCCAGTGTAGCCTTCTTTCCTCTCTATCCCTACCTGATCCGGGGATTGCATTATCTGATGCCGTTAGCTCGCGATGCCGGATGGCTCTTGGTTGGAATCGTCGTATCAAACGCCTCATTGCTTATCGCGCTCGTTTACTTTTATAAGCTGGTTCGTTTGGATTATGACCGGCGCACGGCCGCGCGGGCAGCTCTTTACCTGTGTGTTTTTCCAACAACTCTGTTTTTGTCAGCTGTTTACTCAGATTCGTTATTTCTCGCCTTGGTCGTCAGCGCCTTCTATTATGCCCGCACGACTCGATGGCTTGCCGCTGGTGTCCTCGCGGCGGCCGCCGCACTGTGCCGCGCGCCGGGTGTGCTGCTTATTATCCCTCTGGGGCTTGAATACTTCTCTCAAAAGGCATTTCAGTGGCGGCAGATCAGGACCGATTGCCTCTCGCTAGCTCTCGCTCCAATCGCTCTTGCAGGCCATCTTACTTTTCTTCGGTGGCGATTCGGCTATTGGGATATCATATCGCAAGCCCAAGCGGTGAAAGCTTGGAACCGCCATTTGACCCTGCCTTGGAACACTCTGCTACACTCTTTTGAATCAATGAATTCAGGGAGAGGGGCGTGGGAGTTTTTCTTCACGATTGCATTGATTGGCTTGGCGATCTTCGCCTCTTTCCGGTTGCGACCGAGTTACGCCGTTTATGCCGTTGTATCGCTTTTATTCATTACCTCGTGGGGGGCGCTGACTTCTGCGCCGCGATTGGGAATCGTCATTTTCCCCCTCGTAATCGCACTCGCTTTGCTGGGAGACAACAAAGTCTTCAATCGCGCATATCTCTTCTTTTCGACGCTTTTAGCAGCCGTTGCGATGGTCATATTTTCGCAATGGGGATGGGTGGCTTGAACTGCTCGATGTGGTCTTGTCCCAATGTTGCCGCTGACTTCGGTTGTTCTTGTCATTTTGGGTCAGCGGCGAACCTTATTGATGCACGATGTCCCCATTGGGCGGCAACAGAATAACAACGAGACAATCGCGTTCTTCCGCGACAACTGGGACGTGTTCACTTTGCACTAAGCGTGTTTGTCTTTGCGATGGACATGGTGCTGCAACCATTGAACACCGAAGGCTGCCAGGAAAACCGTGGCGCTGGTGACTTGTCCGACAATTCCACTTAAAAACCCTCGGCAGATAAGAGCGGGAACTATCGCAATTCCTGCAGCTATCAGCGGGGAGCGAATATCCCTCCAGGAGTCTTTCCAGTGAAACACCCAGCGCAGAGTCGCGTAGCGCAGAATGCCTTGGACGATATACGGCAGGAGAATACCGACTGCCGCCCCGAGCGGTCCAAAGCGCGGAATCAACCAGAGAAGCCCGGCGAACGCGACGATGCATGTGATCGTCGAGTGCAGAAGATTTAAATGCGGACGTTGCACCATGATGACCGTCTCGCCCAACGAAACAAAGGCATTAGTAGCACTGGCCAGAGCAACGATGCCCAGCCAACGACCGCCTTGCCAAAATGCCGGACCGTAAATGAGCAGGATCGTGCTGCCCGCGAGCGACAGTACCGCAACGCATGGCAACAAAATCCAGAGCATCCACTGAGCGAGGCGTGCGTAAGTCGCGGCCGCTATTCGGTGGTCACCCTTTGCGGTCATGCCAGCCACGACCGGCGCGAAAATCGGGTTGAACGTCTGGTTCACTCTTCGCAAGCCATTGGCGGTACCGATCACGGCACTGTAAACACCGACCGTTGCAAGCGTAACACCGGGTGCACGCCCAACAAAATAACCAAGCAGGATTAGATCCAACCGGGAAATGAGCGTATTAATGAGCTGATAGATGCTGATCGGAGCAGCATATGCGACCAAAGAGCGTGCTTCGCGAAAAGGGGACACAACATCCGCCCGCACGGGAACATGACGAAACAATGTTGAGCCGAGCGCCAGGGCGATAAGTCCCGAGGCTGCCGACCCAACGACCGCAGCTACCTCCGGTGAGGACTCCTTGAACCCCACGGTGACGGCGAGCAGAAACGCGAGTGTGGTCACAATCGGTTCGGTAATCCCGCGCGAGTAGATGTCGTGCTGCATTACCTTCATTCCCCGCGAAACTGCAGTACTAATGCGATACAAGGCTAGACCCGGCATCGCGCAGAGAACCAACGCCAGCGCGGAAACCATTTGTGGTTTTACATGAAGACGGTCGTTAAAGAACCGGAGCGCTAATATTACAACGACGGCGGTAATAATAGACTGCGCGACGCCGAGCACTACAGCGATTCGAAATAGCGTCCGACTTCGTGCCCGGTCGCCGACAGCTTCCGAGCGAGCGATAAACGTGGTGATGGCATTGTCGAGGCCGAGCACACCGATCTTGCTGATGATGTCAGTGGTCGACCAGGCAACCGAGTATAAGCCAAGGGGCGCTGGTCCGAGCAGCCGCGCAACGAGGAATGTGAAGATGCCGCGGAAATTCGCAGCCAACATCGCGATCGTGTTCAGGAACGCGCCGCGTTTTAGCTCCACTCCGGTCTCATCTACACGCGCCGGTGCATCCAGCACCGGTGGCGCGACGTCGAGGGCAGTTTCCGCTTTGCTCGGTGACTCTTCGCGAAGCCGGTCAGGGACTTGAGCGATTTCAAGTTTATGCATCATGAGGAAGAGCGGCTTGCCCCTTTTCCTTGGAAATACCCTTCATGCCGGCGGTGCCTAAACTAGGATTCGCGCTCATACCGGCCCGACGCTACAATCGACTGCTCAAACCGACAAAAATTTTCGCAGAGATTGACTACCCTCATTAGAGACAGGGAAGTAGATTCCCCTGTGGATATTTCAGCCTTGGGATGCACCGATTGTTGGATTTGGTGAGCCGCGTTCAATTGTCCTATGCGATTGTTAATTACCGGCGGCGCTGGTTTTATCGGCCGGCATATCACCGAATACTTCCAGCATCGAGCTGAGGTTCGCGTTCTTGATAACCTGCGCTCCGGGCTGAAGAGCAATCTGTCCGGGTTGAATTGTCAATTCATGGTCGGCTCAATCCTTGATCGCGATCTTGTCAGAGAAGCCATGAAAGGCGTGGACTTTGTCTTTCATCTCGCGGCCATCGCAAGCGTACGGGAATCCATGCAGAAGCCGAATGAATGCGCCGAGATCAATACTCGAGGCACAGTAATTGTTTTGGAAGAGGCCGCGCGGGCGGGAGTGAAAAAGCTGATTTTTAGCAGCTCGGCTGCAATCTATGGTGATAACCCGACCAATCGAAAGATCGAAAGCATGCCTGCCGAGCCGAAAAGCCCGTATGCAGCGAGCAAGTACGAAGCCGAGCGGTACTGCCACGCTTTCACTGATGAAGGGCGACTCGCCACTATTTCCCTTCGTTATTTTAACGTTTTTGGTCCCTACCAAAATCCGCGAAGCGAATACAGCGCGGTCGTTCCGGCTTTTGTTGCGAAAGCAATCAGGAACGAGCCAATTATGATTTTCGGAGACGGCCAGCAGACGCGAGACTTCATTTATGTGGACGATGTAGTCGCCGCTAATGCGTTCTTTGCGTTGAAATCGCAGGCAACCGATGTCTTCAACATCGGTTGCGGGAGGGAGATCACAATAACCGATCTGGCCCTAACGATTCGCAACCTTACGAGCTCTAGCTCAAAGATTGAGTACGAAGCGGAGCGGCCCGGCGACGTGAAACATTCAATTGCAGGCATTGACAAAATGCATACGGCTGGCCTTCGGCCAGTTTGCGATTTGGCCGGCGGATTGCGCGCAACGATCGAATTTTTCAGCAAAGACCTAGTGGGCATTGAGCAGGGCCGTCACTTATGACGCGATGTCAAAGCCGCTGGGTCACTGTCATCATTATCGCGCTTGTCATCATTCTGCGTTCGCCCACGCTCTTGCCGTCGATGTATGTTAGCGATGAGGGTTACTACGGGACAATCGCAAACGATATCTTGGACGGCGGAGCAGTCTACCACACAGCGGTGGATACGAAGCCTCCGGGAATGTATTATATTTACGCTGCTGTTTTCCAGGTGGCGGGAAGAAACAACCTTCTTGCCGTTCATGTCCTGGCCATATTTGTCGTCGCAGCCACCGCTCTGGTCGTGTGGAGGATTGGCGCCCGAGTCGCTAACGAATGGGCGGGAGCTTGGGCCGGCATCGGTTACGCCGTGTTCGTCCACGCTTACCGTCCGAATGACACACTCGGTGCGAACAGCGAGATTTTCGCAGCCCTTCCGCTCGGGTTGAGCGTCCTCGGCTTCCTCCAGGGGCAAAAAAAGCCGGCTTGGGCTTTGATGTTTCTCAGTGGCGCCCTGGTCGCGGTAGCAACATTGATCCGGCAGCCCTCGGCTGTGACCTTGGGCGCACTATTGGCGTGCCTCGCTTATGGCTGGCTCATTGCCCGCACATACACGTTTGCACGTGTTATAACAGCAGGCAGCAGTGTTATGATCGGATTTATTGTGGTGATTGGGGCACTGGCCTGGTATTACGCGGTGCAGGGAAATCTCCATGACGCGTACCTGTGGGCCTGGGCTTTTGCGATTCGCTATGTAGAATCCGAAACAACCTTCCCGTTTGTTCTGGAACGCCTCGTCACCGTCCATCTCGTTGTGATTCTTCTCTCGGGCGTGTTGTGGTATTTTGGCATCCGGCAGGTGGTTGAGACGCTGAGGTTCTTTTGGCGGAGGAAGGCTGCGCCTACCGAGCAGGTCCTGCTTATTTTCTGGTTGGTTCTCAGTTATCTGGCGATTTTTATTGGATGGCGATTTCCGGGACACTATCATTTGCCAGTGCTTTTGCCGATGTCGATTCTCGCCGGCCAGGCGTTCTCACGTTTTGTCGCAGAAGAGCGACGCTTTCCTGAACGGCGCTGGCGATGGATCCGAACAGGCATTGTCGGGGCAACCGCCCTGCCGGCGATAGTTTTTCTCATCGTGGCCTTTGTAGGGCGAACGAAGATGCTCAATTTTCTCCCGACTGTTCAACTGATCGACAAGGAGACGAGCCCGAACGACCGTATCTTTGTCTGGGGAAGCCGGCCGCAACTCTACAGTTTTTCCGGCCGGCGGATGGCTACTCGTTTCGTTAGCTGCTCACACTTGGTTGGCGCTTACGCCAGCCGGCCTCGTGGGGTAACAAATAAAGGGGAGAGCGTGATTCCGGAAAGTTGGGCGATGTTTCAGGCCGACTGGAAAGCCCACCCTCCGGTGCTCATTATCGACATGTCGACGTCGGACCCGTTCTGGTCGGCACATCCCATAACGCGATATCCTGTGCTTCGCGCCTACCTTCGCGGATATCGTGTGGAGGGCGTGATCAATGGCGATACAATTTACCGTCGCCTTTGACACTGGAAACGAAACACGCGCATGACGACGTGGAGGCCAAGCATGTCGGTTGTTTATCCAATGTTCAATGAAGAAGAGAACATCGAGCGCGCGGTCCATTTCGCGGAGGCAGTGCTGAGCGGCATGACGCCTGATTACGAGATCCTCATCGTCAATGATGCCAGCACGGACCGATCAGCGGAAATCGCGGAAGCGTTGGCCCGCTCAAACCCTTGCGTAAAGGTATTCCACCACGAACGGAATTTGAAATTGGGAGGGGCGCTTCGCACCGGCTTTGGTAAAGCGACAAAAGAGCTGGTCTTCTATTGTGACTCGGATTTGCCGGTCGACCTTACGGAGTTGAACCAGGCGGTGCGCATCATGGAGTTTACAAGGTCCGACATCGTTTCGGCCTTTCGGTTCGACCGGACCGCGGAAGGACCTCTCCGCACGCTATATTCGGTCGTTTACAATCTGCTTATTCGTTTCCTTTTTCCGCTGAGGGTGAAGGACGTCAATTTCTCCTTCAAATTGTTCAAGCGGGAAGTCTTAAACAAAGTCGCATTAGAGTCGGAAGGTTCGTTCATCGACGCGGAACTGCTGATTAAAGCTACGTTGCACGGATTCAGAGTCGTGCAATTCGGGGTGGATTACTTTCCTCGAAATCGCGGCATGTCGACTCTGGCGAGTCCGGAGGTGATCGTTAAAATGATTCGGGAACTAGTTGCGTTCCGGATGAAAATGCGACACGAAATCCGAGCGGCAAGGTCTTCGCGCCTTGAAACAACTGATTGTCAACGCGGATGACTTGGGACTGACGCCGGCCGTCAACCGAGGGGTCGTTCGGGCTTTCCAAAGTGGAATTGTAACGAGCGCTTCGTTGCTTGTCACAGGGAGTGCGTTCGAGGATGCCGTCGCTCTGGCGCGGCAAAATCCGGAACTGGATGTTGGCTTGCATCTGGCGCTGGTGGAAGAGCGAGCGGTCCTGGGGCCCGATGTCTTGCCGACTTTGGTCGACAAAACGGGACGGTTTCCGCGCACGAGTGCCGAATTTATCAAACGCGCTATTCTCGGCGGCATCAACTGGCTTGAGGTCGAGCGCGAGATTGCGGCGCAAATCGCGCTTTTCCAGGAGACTGGGTTACGACTTTCCCATCTTGATAGCCACCAGCATCTCCACATGTTCCCGCCGGTCTTCCAGATCGTTAGGCACCTTGCCCGCTCGATGGACAATGTTTGGATTCGGAATCCTGTTGGCCCTTGGCGAAAGTCGCCGGATACGCCAGTGGGGAGATGGGTGCAGCGGCTTGGTTTGAATCTCTCCTGTCTGTCAGCGAGAGGTTTGCAAAGACGATCTCAACCGCAAATGCCAGATGGTCTGTACGGATTCGAAGTCAGCGGCTCTTTAACTCGCCGCGGGCTCGAACAAATACTTCGAAAAATCCCTGATGGCCTGTACGAATTGGTCTGCCATCCCGGCGAAGACGATGTTGATACGCGGACGCGATACAGTCATTGGGATTATCAGTGGGCTGAGGAACTGGAGGCTCTGACCGCGCCAGAAACGCAAGCCGTTCTAAAGGAACACGGAATTACGCTGACCTCTTTCGCGCGGGCGTTCCGGACACAGCGGCGTGCAGTCTGAATAAATTGCGTCGTGGACCACAAGCCGTAAACTGAGCCTTTCCGGTTAGGCGCGAGCTGTACAATTGGCATCTCACTAACCGTGATGATCCTTACTTTTAAGAATTTGTTAACTTCACCTTTCCACGCAGATCACGCTCGTGTTCCATGATCGAGGAGTCCCACGGATTCGATCGCGTCGTGATTTTAAGTGATGAATCGGCCAATTGGCAGATCGCCGGATTGCGCCAGCTTGATCGCCTTGTGCTGGCGCTCGATGAATTCGCCAAAGCAATCGGAACGGCAAATAGCATTGAAATCGTCGTTTTCTGGAAGCCCGAGATTCCGCTGTCGGAGCGCTTGTTGCCCAAGCACCAGCGAATCCCGCGTGTTCGGTTAATCGAGGCTTCCGTTTCGGTTGAACCGCAAGCACGCATTCTCGCCACGCGCTTGTTTGTCGCGCGAAATGCTTTGTCGAAGTTTCTTCTTACTACGCCCCCGGTGAAGATTGAGCAACCGGTTGTCGACCTAACGGGAGCATGGCCAGGACTTTTTGAGCAGTTCGAGAAAACTTGTCGAAGCGCGACCCGCGCTGAAGAAGAGCACTGGCGTTTTCTCGCGCAACCGAGCGAGATTATCGCTACCGAAAAACAGCTCCTGCGCCACAGCGGCAAATCGCAGGACGGAATCGTTTCAAAGTTTTTGAACCGTCCGATTTCACGCGTAATCACACGGTTTCTACTAAAGTTGCCGATTACTCCCAACGCTTGGACGATACTGACCTTCGCGCTCTCTCCCGTGGCTTTTGTATTTTTGGTGCGCGGTGACTACACCGGGTTTCTGGTCGGCACTGCACTTTTTCAATTGATCAATATCCTCGACGGATGCGACGGTGAAATTGCACGCGCCAAATATCTCGATTCGGAACGAGGCCGGCGGCTCGACACCTTCTGCGATTTTGTTGCAAATCTGATTTTTGTTCTCTGCCTGGGCATCGGTCTCTTCCGGCAACCGTCAGCTAGTGTAAACGTTCGTTTCGTTTATCTGGTCGAGAGCTTGATCACGTTCTTAATAATGGCGGCCGGATTTGGACGTTTCCTCACGCCGCTTCTCGCTCGCGATACCGAGCCGGTAGTCTCGCGCCGACAGGAAGACTTCAACCTCGCGGAGCATTTTGTCGGTCGCTCGCTGACCGCTTTTATTCATCAAATCACCCAGCGCGATGTGATCTATTTTGTGTTTTTCCTTTTGGCGATCGCTGGTCGCGCGTCATGGATTCTGCACATTTTTTTCGTGTTCTCCGTGATCACGCTGCTCTTCAGGCTGTTTAGAAAGAGCTGGCGGCTGCGCGCAGAAATACACTGATCATTCAATCAAGATGCTTTTGGTTTGTGCGAACTGACGGAAGACACCTGCAACACCGAATGTGACGGAACCTTCTCTACCGCCTTTATTAATCGTGGCAGATTCACCGGAGGCGTTGACGGACCTCTGCGGCATCTCGCTGCTGGAACGAATGCGTCGCATCGCATTGCAGCTTGGTTTTTGCGAGGCGATGATTTTGTCCAACTCCGTGAAGGCGGTGGCTACGCATCTCGCTAACGAGTCGTGGCATCGTGCAGATGTGTCGCTCACGTTTCGAGAGCGCACCGGTGCGAAGGTCACGGTTGGCGACATTCTAGATTGCCTCGTTGCACTGAGGGTCGCCTCCGACGGGCGGATCCTC
>Ga0124850_1000024_pt1 | contig 13838 bp, 10 predicted proteins | sample PanSoiMetaGPlot1_FD_97462 | JGI IMG/M metagenome (GOLD analysis project Ga0124850, IMG submission 97462) | Tropical forest soil microbial communities from Panama analyzed to predict greenhouse gas emissions - Panama Soil - Plot 1 (PacBio error... | ecosystem: Environmental > Terrestrial > Soil >...
TCCGAACACGAGCACGTCGCAATCGATGCTTTGCTTGCCCCGGAACTGAGCTTGGGTGCGCTGACATTGTGGAACGCGGACACAACGCGAGCTGCTCCGGCAAGCAGCCGCTGCGCGTGCAGCGCGGCCGAGCCGTCGGGTGGCAGCTTCACGACGGACACTTTCGGGGGGACGAGCGGCACGACGGCGTCGACCACGATCTTGCCCGTCACCGCCGGCTTAATCTCGTTCAGGATGGCTTCATGGTTCGCGTACGGGACTGCGATGACCACGATGTCGGCTTTCGCGGCTGCCGTACGATTGTCTTCACCGCTGACGGCAGAACCATCATTGGCGTTCATCCCTCGGGCGGCGGCCTCGGCTTTCTCCTTGGATCGCGACCCCAGCACGATCGGATAACCGGCCGCCGCCCAGCGTTTTGCAAGCGCTGAACCGAGGTCTCCGGTTCCTCCGATAACCGCAATGGTGGGCCGTCCCTGCAACACCCTCTCCTGGTCTAGGCCATCTTCATTTATGTTTGACGCGCGTTAGCTCAGCGCACTCGGTGTGTTCCCCTCCCCCTTGTGGGGAGGGGTTAGGGGTGGGGGTAGTGCATTTCCTGCGCCGATGGCGCCGCCGAGATCTCACTGCATGACCCCCACCCCGGCGCTTCGCGCCGACCCTCCCCACAAGGGGGAGGGTAGGACCGAGTGCGCCGTTCAAGCGGAGTTTGTAGGCGGCCATTCATGATTGCGCGCACTACCGACGATCGACGCCACACCAGTCGCAGATGCTGAGCGCCACAACCTTGATCGCGGTCAGATAGTCGTCGATGGATACGTACTCGTCGTCGGCGTGCATGACCGCCGTCGACCCCGGCCCGAAGATCACCGTTGGCGTGTTGGCATAGCGGTTGAGAAATCGCGTATCCGCTGCGCCCTGGCGGCCGCTGATCTCGGGGTCGCGGCCGGTCACCTCCTTATAGTTCTTGGAGACGGTTTTCACGATGGGATGATCCCTCGGGATTTCGGACGCCTGCGCGTCGTATCCCACGAAACGCACCTTCGGAGGATGAAGCTTCATCCAAGGATCTTCGGCTGCCGCGCGCGCCACCTGCTGCACGAGGCTCTGCTTCACGCCTTCATGATCCTCTCCCGGAACCGTGCCGATGCTGCCCTTCAGAAGGCAGTTGGCCGGGAACGCGCTCGGATAATTGCCGGCGGAGAAGCTGCCGATAATGCAAGGAAGCGTATCGAGGGCGTTGGGATAGAGGGGGTGGGTGACCGTCGCGACCCGCTTTGCCTCGAGATCCGCGACCGCCTTGGTGATCTTGTTGCCGAGCTCAATTCCGCTGATGCCCTCGTAGCGTTTTTGAATTCCGGCGGGTTTGCCGTGGATTTCGATCTCGAACCAGATCCGGCCGATGCATGCAGGTTGAACCGCCATGTCGCTGGTTTCGCCGGAAATGCCGGCGTCAGCCTTGTAACCGCGGATCACCGTATCCAAGGTGCCGTGGCCGCTGACCTCTTCATCGACGACGACATTGATGTAAACGTCGCCCTTGGGCTTGAGGCCGGCGGCCAGGAGGGTCTCCACTGCCATGATATGGCTGGCAACACCGCTCTTCATGTCGGCGGAACCGCGGCCATAGATGCGACCGTTCTTGATGGTGGCGGACCAGGGGTTGTCGCTCCAGCCTTCGCCACCGCCAACCGGGATGACATCGGTATGCCCATTCAAGAGCAATGAGCGCCCGCCGCCCGAGCCCTTCAACGTTGCGACGATGTTCGGGCGTCCTTCATAGCCCCTGTCCACGGGTCGGTAGGCGGGATGCTTCTTCAGCGCTCCCCAATCCGTTTCCCACACGTCGACATCGAGGCCGATCTTCGTCATGTAATCCGCGAGAAACTTCTGGATCTTCGCTTCGTCCCCGGTGACGCTGGGAATGGCGATCATCTGCTGCAGAAACGAAATCGCTTTTTCGCGACTGTCATCGATCTTTTGCACAAGCGTCTGGCCGATACTCGTACTCATTTGAGATCCTCGAAAAAAGCGGTGGGCAGGAGCGTCATTAGGCGGCGATCTTACCTCAGTCAATCCGCGTTCATCCACGTCGTCGCCTATCGAGCGCCACGCCACCGGCGATGAATTTCACGCTCGAGTGCCGACGCTGCACCGTCGCAATCGCGGCGGCAAAGTTTTTTCATGATCGACCCCGCTCCGCGATGGCCTTAACGATGCGGTGTGGCGTGATCGGCGACACCAGCAACTCGGCGCCAAGCGGACGGAGCGCATCATTCACTGCGTTGGCGATGGCCGCGGGCGGCGCGATGGCGCCGCCTTCGCCGATACCCTTGACGCCGAATTCCGTGTAGGGGGCAAGCGTCTCCATATGATCAAGCACTGGAGCGGGCACCTCGGTCGATCCGGGCAGGAGATAGTCCGCTAGGGTGGAGGCGAGCGGCTGCCCCGAAGGATCGAACGGCATCTCTTCATAGAGCGCCGTGCCCACGCCTTGCGCGAAGCCGCCGTAAATCTGTCCATCCACGATCATGGGATTTACCAGCTTGCCGCCGTCCTCGACGATGACGTAGCCCAGGATTTCCACGTCTCCGGTTTCCGGATCGACTGCAACCAACGCCGCATGCGTCGCGTAGCTGAAGGTTCCGCTGTCGCGTGTCGGTTTGTAGCCGGTCGTGGCCTCGAGACCGCCGGGATCGACGTCACCCGGGAGATCCTGCGGCCGCAGGTACCAGGCGCGCGCGATCTCCGCCAAACTGACGGCCCCCTTCGAGCCGACGGCCTGGCCACCACGGATGAAGACTTGCGCGGGATCGGTCTGCAGCAGCCGTCCAGCGATGCTCGCGGCGCGCTTGGCGATCACCCGGCAGGCCGTCGCCACCGCGCCGCCGGCCATCACCATCGCGCGCGAGCCCCAGGTGCCGGTTGAATAGGGGGTCAGCGCGGTGTCACCGAGCACGGTTCTGATCTTGGCGATGTCGATCCCGAGAATTTCGTGGGCCACTTGGGCCAGCGTCGTCTCGAGCCCCTGTCCGTGCGAGTGCACGCCGACGCGCAGCTCCAGGCCGCCGTCGGGGGTCAGGCGCGCGGTGGCCTGTTCATACCCGGGCACCATGGGGATCCCCCAGCCGTAATACACCGACGTGCCGTGCGCGGCCTGCTCGCAATAGGTCGCAAGCCCAACGCCGACCAAGCGTCCGTCCGGCTCGCCGCGTTTCTGCCGGTCCCTGATCCGCGCGACGTCGATTGCCGCCACCGCGCGGCGCAAGGATTCCGGATAATCACCGCTGTCGAAATGTTTGTTGGTGATATTGTCGAACGGCATCTGCTCCGGTCGCACGAGATTTCTTCTGCGCACCTCGTGCGGCTCGATGCCGGCTTCGCGCGCGACCGCGTCGAGCACGAGTTCAAGGGCGAAGCAGACGCCGGTGCGCGCCACGCCACGATACGGCAGGATCGGGCACTTGTTGGTCGCGACCGAGAACGTGCGGCAGCGGTAGGCGGGAAAATCGTACGGCCCCGGCAGAGTGCTCGCCACCTGCGCGGCTTCCAGGCAGGCGGAGAACGGATAGGACGAATAGGCGCCGGAATCGACGGCGGCTTCGCAGTCGATCCCGCGCAGGCGGCCGTCGCGCTCGGCATAGGCGGTGATGCGGTAATGGTGCTCGCGGCAATTGGCGCCGGCAATGAGATGTTCGCGGCGATCCTCGATCCAGCGCACCGGATGGCCGCGATGCATGGCGAGCCAACCGAGACAAATCTCCTCCGGCAGCAGAATGCCCTTATAGCCAAATCCGCCGCCAACGTCCGGCGCAATGATGCGGACCTGGCCCTCGTCAAGGCCGAGACACTCGGACAGCCCGGTGCGCACGATGTGCGGCATCTGACACGCCGAGTAGACCGTCAATTGCTCGAGCCGCGTGTCCCAGAAGGCGACGACGCCGCGCCCTTCGATCGGCGCCATGCATTGCCGAGCGGTGCGGATCTCGCGCGAGACCTTGATCGGCGCGTCGAACGCTTTGCCGATATCAATATCGAGAAAAGTCTCGAGAAAGACGTTGTCGGACCAGTGCTCGTGGACCAGCGCGGCGCCGCTGGTGCGCGCTTCCAGCATGTCGTAAACGGCCGGCAATTGTTCGAGCTCGAGCATCACCGACGCGCTAAGGTCCTCCGCGTCCGCCCTCGTCGCGGCGACGCACATCGCGACCAACTCGCCGACATGGCGAACCTTGTCGGTGGCGAGCGGCGGTTGTTCCGAGACCTTGAAGCCGCGCAGGCCCGACACCGCGCGGATCGGCTTGACGCCAACGAGATCGGCCGCCGTGAACGTGCTGCCGCGCTGATCGGGCGGGATGGAAATGCCGCGAATGCGCGCGTGCGCGAGGGGACTGCGGACGAAGGCAACGTCTCTCATTCCCGCCAGCCGAATGTCGGCGACGAACTGCCCACGACCACGCACGAGGCGATCGTCTTCTTTTCTGGCGAGGCGAGCTCCCACACCTTGCGAGGACATGGCGCTTGCTGCCGCGGTTGGGGTCTTCACTTCGACGTCGCCGCCATTGCGGTCCCGGGGGCCGGCGCGGCTTTCGTCGAGGCGGCAGCGGAGGTGGAATGGGCGAGCAGATCGATGTGCAGCCGCACGACCTCGCTGCGATAGGTAATGTCGGCCACGTAGATCGCGATGCCGCTTCCATCGATGACGACGCAGCGGCATTCGGCCGTGGGCGCGCCAAGTGCGATCTTCAACAGGTCGGCAGTCTGCACGCTGGCGCCGCCGATCACGATCGTCTGATAGGCATGCTGAACTTCGATGTTGGTGAAGCTCGCAAGAATTGCCAGCGCGGGCCGCGTCAGAAAGGCCTCAGGATCGCGATCGAACACCGCGCGAGCAAGGTGCACATTGACAATCCCATAGGGCTCGCCGTCCCGGTATTGCAGGCTGCGGATGAACCGGTATTCCGGAGCGAGTGCGCCTTCGCCCTCGTGCAGCTCCGGATACGCAGGCGGACGGTCGACCTTGATCCGTTTCGGAACATTGTCCTTGATCGAGTCGATCAGGATGGCCCAGTCGGTGGCGAGCTCGAGCCAGTGCCGGCTCGGAGGCTTTTCCGCGACGAACGTGCCGCGGCCCTGATGGCAATGCAGCAAGCCTTCTTGGCGCAAAATATCGACGGCCTGGCGGACGGTGACGCGCGCCACCTCGAACTCGCGCTCGAGCTCGACCAGCGTGGAGATTTTCTGGCCGGGCTGCCATTGCCGTCGTTCGATGCGTTGGCGCATGACCGCCGCGACCTGGATATAGAGGGGAACGCGGCTGCGGTCATAGGCCTTCAAGAGCTTGGACATGATCGGTGCCATCCGGTGGATTAGACGTGAATGCGATCCGTTTTATGTGATGCCAGCGAGTCGATATCGATTGCGTGCGCGCCTGCAAGGTGAAACGAGACCATGGTCGGTATCATCGGCGAGACTTTCCCAACAGTCGCGCGAGCGCGTTCTTCACGCGCGCGACGATGACGGCGCGCAGCAGCGAGCCCGCTTGGATGGGACCCGTCGCTTCGTCCATCGCATCCGGCGATCCTGCCAGCCGTCGCTCGAGGTTGCGCGCGAAGACGTCGCTGATGCGAGCCGCGAGATCATTCACGATCGCGCTGCGTCCGAACTGCGCCAGCGGTCCGAGCAAGAGGGCGCGCACCGCAATATCGACTCGGGTCGCCGCACCACCCTGCTCCGCACTCAACCGGTATTCGATCTCGGCGCTCGCCCGCGAGGCGCTGAGCCGATCTCTGCCCGCCCCCAGGATCGTGCCGCGCTGCATGGCCTCATCGCGGATCACGCGCGCCTCGCCGTTGAACGCCGCGGTGATCGGGCCGAGTTTGATCGCGAGCTGCCCTTGCAGCCGATCTCCGCGCGAGCTGCTAAGCGTGGCTCCGGGCATGCACGGGACCACGCGTTCGACATGGGCGAAGAAATTCCACACCTCGCGCTGCGGTCGCGCGATGACGAAAGACTGGTTGATTTCAATGTTGGGCTTTTTTCCCGCCGGACCCAAATCGCGCTCGCCGAAAGCGGGAGGCGCGTCGCCGCCGATGGCCGCGGCAAGCGGCGGCGAAGCCGCGCTGGTGACCGGCCCATCATGGCGCGATCCCACTGGCCCAAGCCCCCTCGGCTCGACCGCCGACACAGTGAGCGCGCCGGCGCGACGTTGCTCCAACACGCGGCGAATGGCACGCACGATGCCGACATATCCGGTGCAGCGGCATAGGTTGCCGCTCAGCTCGAGGCGCACGCGCCGCTCGTCGGCAGCGGGAACACGGGTAACGATGTCGCGCGCCGTGATCAGCATTCCCGGCGTGCAGAATCCGCATTGCAAACCATGCTCGGCCGTGAACGCCTGCCGCAACGCGGCCATGACGGGATCGTGCTCCAGCCCTTCGATGGTCGTGACCTGCGCGCCCTCGCAAAGGACCGCATAGGTAATGCAGGATCGCGCCGGCTGGCCGTCAATCAACAACGTGCACGCACCGCACGCGCCCTGTTCGCAGCGCAGATGCGTGCCGGTCAAACCGAGCCGTTCGCGCAACAGGTCGGCGAGGTGCATGCGCGGCTCTACCGTCTCCATGACGGGGAGGCCGTTTACGGTGAGGCCTACGGCTTTCATATGGCCAACGCCTGCGCGGCCGCCCGCGTCAGGGCGGTGATGTGGAGGCGCGCGGGCGTGGTCAGTCCGGCGCGCGCCAGCAACTCATTGGCAGCGCTCTCGTCGATACGGACGGCCGCTCCCGGCCGCGCAATCCCTCCTAAGATCGTGCGCGCGTCCGCGATGACGATGGGCCGCCCTTCCGTCGCCCCGATGGCCGCTCTGAAGCTGTCGCGTTCGCCATCGAGCAATACTGCGCCGCTCGCCAGGGCAAACTCCCCCGCCTTGCGGCACACCTTGTAATAGCCGCAGCGCGCGGCGCGAGAGGGACGCGGAATGCGGATGGCTTGCAGCAGTTCTCCCGGTTCGAGCATGACCTCGAAAGCGCCTGTTACGAATTGGTCGATCGGTACGCGGCGGGCGCGGCGGCCGTCGGTAACGATGCATTCGGCGGCCAGCGCGCACAGCGTCGGCAACCAATCGCCGGCTGGGTCGGCATGGCAAATACTGCCCCCGATGGTGCCGCGATTGCGCACCGCGCGATAGGCAACGCCACCGGCCACGGAGGCGAGTATCGGCAGTTCCTCCACGCGCACACGCCCATCCTCGATGTCGGAGGTGGTGACGCAGGCGCCGACAATGACCCCATCCGCATCTTCGTCGATGCGGGTCAATTCAGGAATGGCAGCGATGTCGACCAAGATGCTGGGCTGCACCAGACGCAGGTTCAGCATCGGGCCGAGCGACTGACCGCCGGCAACGACTCTCGCGCTGCCGGCCGCTTGGCGGAGAATTGTCGCGGCCTCGGCGAGACTCGTTGCGCGCGCAAACTCGAAGTTGCTCGGCTTCATGCTCGCGCCGCCTCGCATGACGTCGCACCGGCGGCAACCGCATCGAGAACACGCTCGGGCGTGAGCGGTAGATCGCGCGCTTTGGCCCCGACGGTCGAGGCCAAGGGCCGGCCTTGGGCATCGAACGACACGGCTTCCATGCCTAAACTCGAGCTTGCAACGAAGAACAGCGGACCGACACGGCGCCGGGCGACGCGCGCACCGGCGTGGGATGCCCAAAGAAGGAGCTTGCAAGCGCGGCCAAGCGGGGTCATCCTGAGAGTGCCGGTTATTAGTATGATAGTATGATGGGGCTGTGAAGGTCTCCGCGCCAACTCGGCACAGAAATCGCCCAACCTCGGCGTGCGCGGTTTCGCACCAACGTCATGGCTGCCGACAGCGGGATTGAGGAGAACCATTCGATGCGGTCGGCAGTCGCCTCGTCGGCGCCGGCGCGCGCTCCCGGCCGCGCCCGCGACGATGGCGCAGCGATCGTGCGCATCGCAGCTCTCAAGAAGACCTTCGGCGACCTCGAAGCGATCCGCCAGCTATCGTTCGACGTCGGCGATGGGGAGTTTCTAAGCGTGTTGGGTCCGAGCGGTTGCGGCAAGAGCACATTGCTCATGATGGTTGCCGGACTGATCGATCCCACTGCGGGCGAGATCCGAATTCAAGGCGCGAAAGTCGCTGGGCCTCGGCGGGAAATCGGCGTGGTCTTCCAAAGCCCGGTTCTGTTGCCATGGCGTACGGTGTTGCAAAACGTGCTCTTTCCCATCGAGCTGCTGAAGCTGCCGCGTGCGCACTACCAGCAGCGAGCGATGGAACTGCTGCGCATGGCGAAAATCGACGAATTTGCCGGGCTGTTGCCGCGTCAGTTGTCGGGCGGCATGCGCCAGCGCGTGGCGATTTGCCGGGCGCTGGTGCACGACCCCAATATCTTGCTGATGGACGAGCCGTTCAGCGCGTTGGATGCAATCACGCGCGACGAAATGGCGGTCGAGCTTCAACGCATCTGGCAGGCCCATCGGAAAACCGTGATTTTCGTCACCCACAGCATCCGTGAAGCGGCATTCCTCTCCGACCGCGTCCTGGTCATGGGTCGCCGGCCGGCGACGATCATCGACGAACTGACAATCGAGCTTCCGCGGCCGCGCTCTATTGCCGTGACCGAGGACGAAACGTTCAATCGCTTGGTCCGCCATCTGCGCAAGGCGATCGAGGCGAGCCATGCGGAATAACGTCGGCAAATACGCGGCCACCATCGCCTGGCCGGTCCTCGTCACGACGCTCATCCTCTTGGCTTGGGAGATCAGCGTCAGAGCATTGGGCGTCCGCAGCATCATATTGCCCTCGCCGTCGGCGGTCATCGAAACGATGGCAGAGCGCCGTGATCTCCTGCTTACGCATTTGTGGCCCTCGCTTTATCTGACCGTGCTCGGATTTTTGCTCTCCGTCGTCGGCGGCATCGTCGTCGCCGTGTTGATCACCTACTCAGCCATCGTTCGGAAAGGCTTTTATCCGGTAATCGTGGTCTCGCAGGTCATCCCAAAAATCTCCATCGCCCCCTTGTTCATCGTCTGGTTCGGGACCGGAACTGTGTCGAGCCTGCTGCTGGCCTTCCTCGTCGCCTTCTTTCCGATGACGATCAACGCGGCCATGGGTTTCGAATCGATCGACGAGGATATTCACCGCATGGCACGCACCTTCATGGGCTCGCGCTGGCAGATCTTCTGGAAGATCCGCATGCCCAACGCCCTGCCGTATATCTTCGGCGGCATGAAGATTTCCATCACGTTAGCGATCATCGGCGTCATTGTGTCGGAGTTCGTCGCTTCCCAGGAAGGCATCGGCTATTTGATCAAGCTTGCCGGAAGTCTGTTGGACACCCCGTTGATGCTGGCGGCGATCGTCGCGCTGAGCATCAGCGGGCTCGCCCTCTATGGGATCATCGCGGCCGCCGAAAGTTGGGCGGTCTACTGGCAGCCGCCACCCGAGGCCGTCGGGGTCGGAGGCGGATGATGCGCAGCAGTTGAGCGCATGAACGAATTGGAGGCTGACCGTTCGGTGAAAGACCCGACGTCGCCCCGTATGCTCATCGACCCCCGGCTTCACCAACTCCTGGCGGGCTAAAGCTTGACGCCGGCGGCGGCCAAAATGGACCGCGCCCGCTCGCGCTGATCATCGGGGATCGTCAGACGCTCGGCAAACTCGCGTCCAGCCGGGCGGGTGGCATCGATGCCCATCTTGGTCAGCGTGAAGGTCTCCGGGTCCGACGTGGGGTCGAGAATCGCGCCTTTGGCCCCGGGAATGAAGACGATGTCCTTGTCCGCCCGCATCCGCGTGGCGAGTGCCCACATCACGTCGTTGATGTTGAAGATATCCACGTCGTCGTCAACGACGATGACGTATTTCGTGTACTGTTCGGTGCCGAGAGCGGCCATGATGGCCATCTGCGGCTCGCCTTCGGCGATCTTCTTCATGGAAATGAAGGCCATGAAGGCGCCGCAGGTCGTGTGCGGCACGTGCACCGCGCGCACGTTCGGCAGGTTGCGCCGCAGCGCGTTGAGGATTTCGCCTTCGCGGGTGATGCAGGAGATCAAGATGTGATCCCGCGACATCCCCGAGGTGACGCTATGGAACATGGCATCGCGGCGCATGCGAATCCGGTGCGCGACGAACACGTTCTGCGTGCTGCGGTAGGAGGCGTAGCCGGTGAACTCGCTGAACGGACCTTCCGGCTCGTGCACGTCGGGCAGGATTTCGCCTTCGATGATGATCTCGGCGCCGGCGGGCACTTCGAGATCGGCGACCCCGCAGCGGGCGAGCCGATAGGGCTCGCCGAACAAGCCGCCGATGATTTCGTATTTTCGCACGTGCGGCGGATAGGCGTAGACCATCGAGCCCATGTAGTGCAGCGGGTGGATCCCGAGCGTAACGGCGGCCGGGAGCGACTGTCCCCGCTCCTCGGCGCGGCGATGGAATTCGAACAAGCGGCGGCGCGAATGCAGCGACACGCCGAGCCGGTTTTTGTCCTTGAGCATCAGGCGATGGAAACCGGTCGTATCGACGCCGGTCACCGGATCGCGCGCCACGATCTGCCCAGCGGTGATGTACGGCGCCGCATCGACCGCGAATTGCAGCGGGATCGGCAATTTCGTCAGATCAACGTCGTCGCCTTCGAGAATAACGTCTTCCCATGCCCCGCGGTCGACGAGTTCGCAGGGGATGTACTTTTGGCAGCGTTCACGAAACGCCGTGGGTAGATTGCCGGGTTCCACCCCGAGACAGGCGGCTAAGAGCTTGCGATTGCCGGCGACGTTCGTGACCATTTGCATGGCGCTGCCGCGCACGTTCTCGAACACGACCACCGGGCTTTTGCCGGCGTGATCGAGCTCGAACACCAACGCGGTGGCATCGAAACGCAGGTCGATCGGCTCGCGAACGCGCAGCAATTCGTCCGGATATTCGGTCTCCACCAGCCGCAAGAAGCCGCGCAAACTTTGATTGTCGCTGTCGACATTTCGTTTCACGGTTGTCCCCTGCTCAGCCTGCGAGCGGCATCATCATATACGGGGGCTTGGGTCGGCAAGACGATTGCGAACGCAAATCAAGCACCGCTGGGCGAAGAATCGGCTTGCACGGATGGGCCAATTACGCTTGAACGCAACGGCGTCTCTCCGAGGGAAATATCCATGACACCTTCGCGCTTTCTGCACGTGGTCGCCGCCGCTGTGGCAATCCTTGCTGCACCGGGGGCGGCATCGGCGCAAGCCTACCCGACGCGACCCATCCAAGTCATCGTTCCCTTTGCGGGCGGCAGCGCCAGCGACGTGGTCATGCGCATCCTGCTGGAGCGGATGGCGAAGTCCATCGGGCAGCCCTTCATCGTCGATAACCGCCCGTGGGCCGGCGGCAATATCGGCACCCTCGCGGGGACGAAGGCAACGCCCGACGGCTACACGCTGGTGATGGGCTCGACCGGTCCGATGGCCGCCAACAGAACGCTTTACCGCGATCTCGGCTACGACCCCGAGAAGGATTTGGACCCGATCTCGCTGTTCGCGCATTTCCCTATTCTCATCGTGGTGAGCGCGAAGCTGCCAGTGAAGTCGCTGGCCGAGTTCGTGGCCTACGCCAAGGCGCGGCCGAAACAGCTCAACTACGGCTCGGTCGGCATCGGCAGCTCGCAACATCTCGCCGGCGTCTACTTCGAGCAGGTCACGGGACTTGAGCTCACCCACGTGCCCTACCGCAACATCGCGCAGTACGTGCCGGACCTGATCGCGGGCGCGGTGCCGGTGGGATTCCAGTGGCTGCCGAACGTCAGCGCGCCGCTCCAGAGCGGCGACGCCAGGGCACTCGCTGTTGCTGCCAGCAAGCGTATGACGGCGCTTCCCGACGTTCCGACGGTCGCGGAAGCGGGGATCAAGAACTACGAGGCGTCGGGATGGCTCGCATTGTTGGCGCCCCACGGGACGCCAACGCCGATCATCGCCAAACTCAATGAGGAGCTGGTCGCCGCCGTCAAGGATCCGCAGGTAAGGAGTAAAATCATCGAGCAGGGCGCGGAAGGCGTTGCCACCACTCCCGAGGAACTCGCCAAGTTCATCGCCTCCGAGTCGGTTAAATGGCGGAACATCATCGTCAAAGCCGGCATCCCTCCCATTCAGTAACCGGACGGCAGGTGTGCTCGACTTATCATGCGCGGGAATGAGCGGGGTTTTGCTGCCGGACCTCCACCCTAAGTCAGTCACTCCCTGGAATGAGACCTTTCGGCAGCGAGAAGCAGTATTTCGCGATGTCTCCGGCGCGCGTGTACCAGACGCGATCCTTGTGCTTGTGTTCGACGCAATGCTTGATGGCTTGCCGCACCGGCCGAAGGCGGAACGGCTGTCCCACGATGAACCCGTGCAAGGATAGCGCGTAGACGAGCGGCTGGCGCTCGGACTGCTCGAGCAGCTCCTCGAACTGGTCGACGATCATCTCGGCGAACTGGCGGCCGGTGTGATCGCGATGCGCCTGCGCGCCGGCGTCGTTTTATTCCATGGGATAGGGCACCGAAAGCAGCGGTCCCGCGCGCGTCTGCATCCAGATCGGTTGGTCATCGAATGGCCAATCGAGCAGATGCGTATAGCCGGCCTCTTTCAAGAGATCGGGCGTGATGTTGGATTCGAGCGCCCCCGGTCCCATCCAACCGGTGGGACGCACGCCGACGTGTTTTTCGATGACCTCGGTGCACTCCTTGATGGCGCGCGCCTCGTCCTGCTCCCACATCGGGCGCAGCAACTCGGCGTTGGTGCGGCCGTGGCCGAGTACGTCGTCACCGCGGGCTTTGATCTTTTCGACGATCTGGGGGTAGTGATAGCAGACGCTGCTGTTCAGAAGAATCGTGGCCGGCAGCTTGAGCTCGTCCAAGATCTCGAACAGGCGCCAATTGCCGATTCGGTTGCCGTAGTCGCGCCAGGCGAAATTGCGCGTGGTCTGCTGGCCGCTGCGCACCGGATCCATCCCGAGCCCGGCGCCGAAGGCGAAATGCTCGATATTGAGCGCGACGTAGAACGCGAGCCGCTTGCCTCCGGGCCAGTTGTAGTCCTTGCGCTCGACGATCGGCGAATAGGCGTATCGGGTGTGTCCGGGAAGTTTCAGCATCGGGGTCCTCCGGGTTCGATCGAATCTTTGGCCCTGCCCGATGCCGCTTTGGCAACATAAGCCGAGCCCTTTCCGACTACGGAATTTAACGAAAACAAGGGCCTCGGTTCTCTAGGATCCTAAACCAAAAGATGGATTCGAATTCTTGACACACCAAATCGAGGTTCGAGCCATAGTCCCTCGGGCCAATTTGCCGTTTCATGCACACGCTAAGTGCCTGGGGCGATTGCAGTTCTTACGCACCTACTCGATTAACGCACGATTAACCATACGGACCTAGCTCTATTCAAAGGGAGTGGCGATGGACGTCCCGATATGGCTGCGGGATGGTTTTCGCATAATGGTGAGGTTTCTGCGACGCCGTGGTCGTGGTCAGGGTAAAGCACTGACTTTGGGGGCGTTGCAGAAACCTTCGTTGCACTGAACCGCGGGCGACGAGTTCAGGCTATGGAGATTTGATCGAGTTGGTTGCCGCTGCTTTGAGCGAAAGCAAGGGGCGGATGTGTGGAGGGTCGGCGGCAAGTTCGGCGTTTGCGGGCGGTGCGGTTTGCTCGCTGGCGATTCTGTCGGCTCGATAGGAACGAGGAAGCCGCAGCGGGATGCGGATTGGGTAACGGGTGGTTGTTGCCATCAGTACGGCGGGATGGTTGGTTCTTACGAGGTAGAGGGATCACGAGAGTTTCCTGGTTATAAGCCGTCAAGCTTGCGGGCTTGATAAG
>Ga0124850_1000025_pt1 | contig 13836 bp, 19 predicted proteins | sample PanSoiMetaGPlot1_FD_97462 | JGI IMG/M metagenome (GOLD analysis project Ga0124850, IMG submission 97462) | Tropical forest soil microbial communities from Panama analyzed to predict greenhouse gas emissions - Panama Soil - Plot 1 (PacBio error... | ecosystem: Environmental > Terrestrial > Soil >...
GCTTTTCGACCAGGATGAGCGTTTGCGAACCAGGCAGACCGGCCGGAAGCACCAACTTCCCGCCAGTTTTCAGTTGCTCGATCAACAGTGGAGGAATCAAGTCGGGTGCCGCCGTCACGATTACCTTGTGGAAGGGGGCGTGCTCGGACCAACCACTATAACCATTGGCAATCTTGAGCTCAACGTTGGTACAGCCCTGTCGCTGGAGCCGTTGCTTTGCCTGTCGCCCAAGCTCTTCGATGATCTCTATGCTGTACACTTTACGAGCAAGCTGAGCGAGGATGGCCGTTTGGTAGCCAAGTCCGGTGCCGATCTCGAGGACCGAGTCTTCGGGACCGATATCGAGCAAGTCCGTCATCAACGCCACGATAAACGGCTGCGAGATCGTCTTGCCGAAGCCGATCGGAATAGGAATGTTGGCGTAGGCGTAAGCTTGAAATTCGATTGGCACAAATTCGTGCCGCGGAACCTTTTCCATCGCTGCCATCACCTGCCGGTCAAAGGCAGACTTGCCAATTGTCTCGCGCAATTGAACGGCGTGGGCAGAAATCTCCGCAAGCATGCGGCGGCGCATTGCCTCGAACTCTTCAGCTCGCATGTGCCATCCTAGGATTGGCAGATTGTAACCCCGCCGCTCTCTAGCGGCGCCAACGAGATTTCATTTCTGATCCGACAATCCTTCATGCGGATGACGGTAATCCCCACGCCGATTGGATTTTCGAACGTACGTGATTGTTGCGTCAGGTTTTGCGTGTTTCGCCTTAAGCGCTGCAATTAGTGCATCCTCGGCTTCAATTGTTAAGGCGTGAGAACGTGTCTTGTACCGCAGACCGACGATGTAAAGGGTCATGAGCTACCCTCAACTGACTCTGTTACGCCGAATGCTACTGGGCGACATTATACAGCCAGCAATCGGCCGTGCCGTAGTCGGGGTTTAGACGATACCGGTTGCAAACTCATGTCCGCTTTTACCACAAAGCGGACATCACAACCGTGCCGATCCATGTCCGCTATTGGGGGTAAAGCGGACATCGCTCAGACACGGCTGAATGTCTGCTTTTGACCCAAAGCGGACATCGGCGGCCACATTCTGCTGTGCTGCAAGACGTCACCGTTGGCTGCTAAGATTTACGCCTCGACCTGAGGGCTAAGGCATGAGGCGGCGGGAGTTCATATCGCTTATCGGTGGTGCGGCCGCTTCGTGGCCGTTACATGCTCCAGCTCAACAGTCCAACAAGCCGCCAATCATCGGATTCTTAGGTACCGACCCAGCGACTTGCAATCCGTGGACCGCTGCGTTCGTCAAACGGCTAAGTGAACTTGGCTGGAATGAGGATCGTACAGTTACTATCGAGCATCGCTGGGATGAGGCACGGCCCGAACGCGACGCCGAGATTGCTAGCGAATTTGTTCGTCTGAAGGTTGACACCATTCTCACCAACGGGATTGCGGCTGCTACGCTTAAGCGAGCTACCCAGGTTATTCCCATCGTCTTTGTACTATCTCCAGACCCTCTCGGCGGTGGTCTTGTCGAGAATCTAGCGCGGCCTGGCGGCAACATTGGCGACAAAATGCCGCAAAGTACGGAGCGCTATCCCGTCCAGACGGAAAGGTCTCTGTCGATTGGCAATGGAACCGCATCAAACTTTATTTGATCTGGAAGGAATACGGAGAGCCAAAGATCACATCGCTGCCGAGCAAGCAAGGTTTGGAAGCCAATTGATCGATGTGTCCGTCAAGTCTTTCTGGAACCATCGAGCCGAATTTTCATCCGGACGGATTTACCTGCTCCATGAACCTGAGGTTTGGCAAATGTTCGCAAAATAAAGTGGAGTAACAAGCAGATCACCTTAATCCTAGTCGTTTTTCAAGCCCCGACCATAAGCGGAAAAAGACGTAACCATCTGTTACTTGCTTTTTGAATATGAATTAGCGTTCCATAGCGGTCTTGGTCTGCGAGACGTTCCCTCCGGGCGACTGGGATGTCCGAAGCTCCATTGATTTCGATTGTCGATGATGACGCGCTGGCCCGCGACGGCATAGCGGCGCTTGTTGAGTCCTTAGGGTACAACGTCATTACTTTCACATCGGCACTTTCACATCGGCGGAGCATTTTCTCGGATCTGATGTAATTCGCGGAGACGACATGCCTGATCACTGACATGCAAATGCCAGGATTAAGCGGCCTTGAATTGCAGGAAGCATTGCAGTCGCAGGGACATCAGACGCCGGTCATTGTGATTACCGGCTACCCGAACGAGAAACACCAGACCCGTGCGCTCGCAAACGGAGCGATCGGCTACCTGAGCAAACCGTTCGAGGAACAAACGCTGGCCGAATGCCTGACCGTTGCGATCAAATTCCAATCATCGCGGGCGTGGCGGCGGCGCACAGCATGACGCCCTGCTGAGCACGGGCAGACTCGCGCTCGCTACTGCCGTCGCCACGGTCCGTCCTTTCGCCTGTCGTGAGGCCAGCCGGATCATCGCCAGCCCTGGAATTTGCTGCAGTGCACGAGTCCGCTTTTGGCACAAAGCGGACATCACGCGACCGAGGTTCAATGTCCGCTTTTGGGGGTAAAGCGGACATCGCGCGGACAAGCCTTGATGTCTGCTTTTGACCCAAAGCGGACATTCGCTTCCGCATGTTGCTGCGGCGCAAGACCATTTTATGGCTCGCCATTCCGTGCTGTAATTTGAAAATTGACATCCGCTTGGTCCTGATCTCTGGGGACGCGATGCGACGACGCGATTTCAGCGTGCAGGTATGTCAACTTATAAATGCCCCGAACAGTTGCTCGATCACCTCGCCGGCGGTGGCGAGCACAGGCTTTGATCGACACAGTCCTCGTAACTATGCATTCGGGAAATAAACCCACCAGACTTGAGGCTTTCGGCCAGGCGATCAAACCCTTGACGTGACACCTCCGGCGTTCGCGCCCACAGGCCCGCGTCTCGGTAGCGTCGAAGCGAAGTCGTAAGGAGATCTGGTAGCACGTCCGGGTAGAATGGCGTGACCTCATGCGCCAATTCCTCCGCGCTGTGCTCGGCGATCCAATTAAGCGTGCGCCGCGTTGCGCGGACCATGGCGGCGAACGCCCCACGGTTGCGGCGAATGCTGTCACGCGTCGTCAGGAACGTCGTATAGACGGTTGGCCCGCGGTTGCTCGCGGCATAGAGGATGTCGCCCGCGCCCACCCGCAGGGCCATCGACACGTACGGCTCGAACATCTGCACCACGTCGACTTCGCCTTTGCGCAACGCCCTTAGATTGTCGCCCATGGTGCGATCTGTGACACGATTAATGCGCGCCGGATCGACGCCCCGCTCGCGCAGGTCGTGCTGCAGGCAGAGCCATGGGGTCGGCACTTCCGACACGGTCGCAACCTTCAGCCGTCGCAGATCAGCCAAATAGAAGCCGGAACGTTCGCACTTGCCGACCAGAAAGAACGGATCGCGTGCGGCAACCTCGCAGAAACAGACAAGCGGCGAGGCGGGATCGAGGTCGCGCGCTTTCATCACCCGCATCGGTCCACCCCACGAAATGTCGATCGATCCGTCGAGCAGACCGGCGGCGGCGGAGGCCGGCGCCGGAGAGTTGAACAAATCTACGACGATGCCCTCGCCGGCATAGAAACCGAGCACGTGCGTGGCGTAGAATGGCGCATAAAACAAAGCACGAAAGTTTTCCGCGAGCCTGATCCGCATCGTGGTAATTTAGTCTATCGACACGCCGGTCGTGTCACTCTCCACGAATTTTTGCAGATAGTTCGGCGAGCGACAATCGGGCGCGACCTGATCAGCGCCGATCTCTTGAATGCGCACCTGAACGACTGGGGTGTCTATGGTCGCGACAGTGGCAGAGTTGAGTTTTTGGACGAGCGCCGCAGACGTGCCGTGGGGCAAGAACAAGGCCAACCAGTTTGACGCCGAGAAATTAGTCAACGCTGTTCGTGTGCGGATGCCAGACCCGGCAGCGTTCTCAGCGTGTCGCCCTGAGGCCTCACTTCTGCGCCGCTGCCTTGAGGATCGGCGTTAACCGCGCAATCTCGCTTTTGACCAGCGCATTGAGCGGTGCAGGACCACGCCGGCCCTTCTCGGCGATCGCGGCGCCGAGTTCGGCGAACCGCTTGCTCGCCACCGGATCGTCCAGCGTCTGGTTGAGGGCCGCGGCAAGCACGTCGACGACTGACTGCGGCGTGCCTTTGGGGGCGAACAGTGCGAAGAACGGCGCGATGTTGAACTGCGGCAGGCCCTCTTCAGCCGCGGTCGGCACGTCTGCTAGGAGCGGATGGCGCGCTGCAGCGGCGATCGCGAGTGCATGCACATTGCCGGCGCTGATCTGGGCCAACTGGCCGATGATCGGATCGCAAAAGTAGTCGACCTGGCCCGCCATCAGCGCATTCGTCGCCGGCGCGCTGCCCGTGAACGGCACGAGGGTCGGCTTAATACCGATCGCCGTGTTGAGGAGAAGACAGCCGACATAGGACACTGAGCCGACGCCGGCATGGGCCATGTTGAGCTTCGACCGGTTAGCCTTCGCATAGGCGACGAAATCCTTCAGCGTCCGGGCCGGAAAAGTCCTTGCGCGTCACCAGCACTTCGGGAAACTCGGCGACAAGGCCGATCGGCGCGAAGTCCTCGGCGGGATCGTAGGCGAGGTCGGGATAAAGCGCTGGCGCCGCTGCATGCGTGCCCATGTGGCCGATGATCAGCGTGTAACCATCAGGCGTCGCGCGCGCGGCACGCGTCGCTCCGATCGTGCCGCCAGACGCGTTGGATAATCGAGGGCTAGTGCCGCGGATAAGACTGACGCACACGCGACCGCCCCGAGGGTAAGATGCAGGAAGTCGCGACGGGCAAATACCATGGTCACAGCTTCGGCGGTTTGAACGGGGTGTCGCCAACCGATGAGATCGGCCGATCCGTCTTATCGGTCCGTCGTACCGATGCCACTATAACCTTTATTTTGTTGCGATGCCGTTGGTCTCCTATTGGCACAAAGCGGACATCACAGAGCACTCAACTGATGTCCGCCTTTGGGGGTAAAGCGAACATCGTGTAGAGACGCCCCAATGTCCGCTTGTGATCGCTAGCACGGTCTCCGCCCCGCCGAGATACAATATCCCGTCCGCCGGCATTTGCTGTGCTATGGCATCCATCAGCTTCGCCTTGGTCGGCTGATCGAAATAGATCAGCACATTGCGACAGAACACCACGTCGAATTGCCCGAGCGGCCGCAGACCGCCGAGGAGGGGGCGCTTCGCCGCCTTGCTGATAGCAAAGTTCCGGAGGAATGCCGCCATGCCGAACGTGTCAGCCGAACGCCTGACGGATATCGCCAATGCCCTGCTGCAAGCCTCCGGTGCGTCGGCCGAAGAGGCTGCCACGATCGCGCGCTACAACATCGGCGCCAATCTGGTCGGTCACGATTCGCATGGGATCATCCTTATCCCTACCTATATCGACCGCATCAAGGCTGGCCATATCGTTCCGGGCGCGCCGTGGACCATCATTCAGGAGACCGGTACCAGCACAGTGATCGACGGCAACTGGGGTTTTGGCTACGTCGTGACCGACCGCGCGATGCGCTACACGATCGACAAGGCGGAGCAGCAGCAGGTCGCCGCGGCGACGGTCTATCACCAGAGCCATATCGGCAGGCTCGCGTCCTATCCATTGATGGCGGCGCGCGAAGGCATGATCGCGATGATCACCGCCGATTCCGGCCGCAGTGCCAAAGCGGTGGCGCCGTTCGGTGGCGCAAAGGCAAGGCTCGGCACAAATCCGATCTGCTTCGCCGTGCCGTCGAACCTTGAAGGCCCGCTCTTCTTCGACATGGCGACATAGGCCGCCGCCGCGGGCAAGATCAACGTGGCGACGGCGCGCGGCGAACACGTGCCCGCGGGCTGGCTGATCGACGCCGACGGCAAGCCCTCGACCGATCCGCGCGTGCTGCGCCAGGGTGGTGCGCTGCTGCCGGTCGGTGGCTCCGAGGGCTACAAGGGCTACGGACTTGCCACCATCGTCGAGATTCTTTCAGGTCTGCTTACCGGCCTTGGCTACGGCGCAGAACCGACGGGCCGTCACAACGACGGCTGCTTCATCGCGGTATTCAACGTCGCCGCGTTCCGCGATCTCAACACGTTCAAGCAGGAGGTCACCGAATTTGCACAGTACCTCAAGGCGACTCCGCCGGCACAGGGCTTCGCCGAGGTGCTGTATCCCGGCGAGATCGAGTTCAAGCGCGAGCAGGAGCGGCGAAGCAACGGCATCGCCGTGGAAGACGCCACGTGGAAGAAGCTCCAGGACCTGGCGCAAGGCTACGGGCTGACCGGCAAGCTGGGGTTGTGAGCCATGACAGACTGGTGGCCTCATGGGCTACGAGCCCAACCTGACTGATATGTACAAACGCGCTGCCGCTCTGGTTGATAAGATTCTCAAAGGTGCGAAGCTCGCCGATCTGCCAATAGAGTTTCCCACCAGAATTGAGTTCATAATCTCAAGACCGCGAAGGCGCTCGGCATGTCAGCGCCACAATCGCTGCTATCTCGCGCCGACGAAGTGATCGAATAACGGCGTTCTTTTGCTACAGCGCAGAATGTCCGCTTTTGGCACATAGCGGACATCGCCATCCACTAAGTCAATGTCCGCTTTTGGGGGTAAAGCGGACATCACACGGACTTGCTGGAATGTCCGCATTTGACCCAAAACGGACATTGGGGCGTAGGTGCAGTTTGTCGATCACTCCGGTTTGATATCGCCGTACGGATTACCTTTCCCCACTTATCGATTTCCTCTGCAATCGAAACCGAAACCGCCTGACAATTTTTACGGTCTTATGTCGGGAATGTGATTGACGTCGCTTGGCTCTTGGGCCGAGGATTATCGGGCTTCATCGTGACCGGGGGACCGTCATGTCGAAGCTTGCTCTTCCTCCTGGAAGGCTCGCCGGGACTTTGTTGGGGCTTCCCGGCGAGTTGTTTCCTTTCGTTGTTTCCTTTCGTTGTTTCCTTTCGATGAAAACAATTAGGCAGTCGCAACTGGCTCGCGCCTGGAGCCGACGTTCTCGCGTCGGCGACATTGTGATCTTCGATGTGCTGGGGGCAGCACCTCGCGGCTCGGGCGCCACGGAAGCAGCCGCTCGGGAAGATGTGCGCCGCGTAGCAGAAAGCCTTAGAGCGCTGCACGAGGACTTTAATGGTGAGGCTTTTCTGATCGTACCGGGCTGATGCGAGGACAAAGAGTTGAGTGACGATGACGAGTTCCGTCGCGTAGCTGAAATCGAACGCGCAGCGAACGGAAAACCAAGTTACCTCGACATGGACGCGGCGTTCTGTGACCGTATGCGTTTGGCCATAACGGCGGGACTAGAAAGCGCGCCGATTGGTGTCATTACAACGCCTGGAACACAAAATCCTAAATACGCCCCAACAGAACATTTCTGCCCGCAAGCCTCTCCGCTGGTCGATATGGACTTTTAGTTGCGGTCTGCCACTAGTGGGCCGGGAAAATTCTCTCCTCCATCTCCCTGAGTGTCGATCCGCTGAACGGCAAAGGCGCATAACGTTGCGCTTAACCAAGTCTGCTAACCGCGCGGTCATCAATTCGACCATAGCCTCGACTCACAACTGTGAGGGGGTCAGTTGTTGCTAGGCAGAAGCCCCGGCACAAGCCGCTCCCACTTCCCGCCGGGGCTTCTGCTCCTGCATTGGCGCTGCTGCGAGGTGCAATCGACGAACTACTGCTGACTAACCACTTCGAGCAACAACCCTTCTCGGTCTTCATGGCTTGCGACTAAAAAGGTTGGCTTGCAGTGACCGTCTGAAAAACTTTCTTGAGTATCCAGTATGGATAACTTCTCAGGATTGCCGGGACCTGAAAGGGTGAGCACGCGACAAACGCAAGCCCCCGAGTACGACGCTCAGTGCGAACCAGATTAGAATGAGAGTCATTTTCGCCCACCCTCCTGACCAAACAACGCTTACCGGCCCCTTGCAGTTCCCGACCGTGCGCGAAATTTTGGTTGCATTGGCACTAGAGCCAGGCTGGCGCAACTTGCAGCGTGCCATGTAGTTAACGGCTAGACGTTCAAGTGATGAACGGGAAGGTTGTTATTCAAATCTTTGTTGCAATGGCATCGCTGGTTTGCTTGGTATCCGGTCCCGGTCGCGGCTAGGGAAGATTGCGCTATGGGTGGCTGCGGTTCGTTGAACGAAAGGGTGCACCAGCAGATATAGCGGTACAATGAAATGGGCCACGCCCGCACTCAGGTACGCGTGATCGCTAAGCTCTCCCCTCGTCCCTTCCCGCCCTGCCTTTTCCGCTATTTTGCACCGCTCATCTTGTCCTTAACGCACTGGTCGACGACCTTGGAGCGCTTATCGAGAGGTAAGCTCTTGGCTCCATGCCCGGTTTCCATCCAGCACTGCTCAGCAGCTTTAGATTGGGTGAGCGGCTCGGGTGCGGCTTGCGCCGTCGGCGTGTCGGTACGGTTAGTGGTGCAACTGGCAAGGATCACTGCCGCGATCAGCAGGAGACCGAAATGGGCAACGTTGGTGCGAGCGAAACTCGAGTAGCTCATCGCGTGACCCGAAGTTCTTAGGGTAAGCGAGAGACACTAGCGATTTTCTCAACGACCCGGAAGCTCACAAAGGCTGGCATGTGTTAAGATGAGCGCCTCAATGTTTAATGGTGGAACATGAAATCCAAGCGTCTCAACTTTGCCCTTAGCATCATCGCTTTCGTTGCAGGATTTTCGACATTCGCATTTGCACAGGTCTCGGTTGACGCTTCAAAGATCACTTGTAAACAATTTGCGTTGCACGAAGTTGCGCGGCCTCGATTGATTGCAATTTGGCTCAGCGGCTACTACGCCGGGAGGCGAGAACTTCCGACGATCGACATTCAAACCCTCGAAAAAAACCTAAAAGCAATGGAGCGCTTCTGCGCGAAAGTGGACAATTTGGAGCTACCGCTTATGCAGGCGGTCGAGAAGGTGCTGGGTCCGGGCCAATAACGCTCGGAAGAACCCGGGGCGGCGGTCAGCGGCGAAGTTGCTGACGAAGGATGAGGCACGAAGGATTGCGGTGAATATTGCTAAACTTCCCGACTTACTGCGAAAGGATTGAGGCGTTGCTGCCCTCTGTGCTCCCTCAATGGTGGGCCAGCACAATAAGAACGAGCAATAAACGCAATCCCTGCGCCATGCCCAACATGGCAACGCCGCCGCATACCATGCTAACTGCCACGCCATAAGATTTCAGCGGAGCGCGCACCTCTTGCCTGAACAGATCGATGACGCCCCAGATCCCACCTGCGATCATTATCAGGCCCAGTAAACCGATCACGCAAGCGAGGATAAAATACGCATGAGATGTCCCTCCTTCTACCAATGAGATTATCAGGGAAGGGCGAAGGGGCAGCAACCTCTACGAAGCGGCCCTTCTGATCCTCGCGATAGCTACAATCAGCGCGACTGCAATCATACGGACCAGGAGGACCTAACAGGCGGGCTGGCAGGATTAATCAATCCTTTGGCAGATCTGCGCAATATCAACGTCGGGCTCTTATGCTCGGGGAGCGGCATGACGACGATGATCGTGATTGCGTTCAGTATCGGGCTGGCGCTGTTGCTGGCTTACTTCAGTAGGTAAGCCATGCGTGGGGCTCATGCCAAAGGCAGGCCAGCGCAAGGTGTCGTCATCATCCTTGCGCCAGCCTTAACCATTGCCGGGAGGTAACCGAGCCACGGCCGACCAATTGTAGCGGGAATATTTTCTCCGCCATTGACTGGTTGTGCCAAAGAATTGCTCGACGCTGCCAGCCCATTAGTAGACGAAGACCCACAGTCCCGCAGCTGACGTGTTGTGGACAATTACGGCGATGTTTGTGGAACTTGGTGTGTTTCAGATAATGTGTAGTGGTCTGTCGGTTCCACCATGATCCCGTGGCGAACGATAGTTGATCCAGATGACGGCTCGCCTGAGTACAGAGCGCATGTCGCTGGCATTGACTTTTACATCTGGCGCGCGATTGGGCCTCGATTTGGCATCTCCGCGCGCCGCAGACTACCGAATGGCACCAGCGAGCAGTTGACGCGCTCCGGCGACATCGAATGGTACGACACGCTGGAGGAGTGCAAAGCGCGTACCGAAAGCATCCTGCGCGATCATCAGGTCCGGCTTCACTGACAACGATAGGTGAAGGCGGGCCAGCCGCAACGAGTGGGCCTGCACAGCTGGCCCTAACCAACCATGACAAAAGGGGGTTCTCATTCTCTCCGCGCCCTGGCTGCGAACATTCTAGCAAATATCGGGCTATTGGTCGCGCAGGCACTACCGGGAATGGAAGCAACGGGGATGACTTTGGCTGAGGGGACCGCCGTAACCTCTGCGCTGTTGAGTGTGATTGCGGTTGGGATTTGAGTGCGCTCGCGCAACGGCAAACGAGAGTGAAAGCGAATTTGTGATCGCAGCGGCGCACTGAGGGCCATTATTGATCGCGGAAATAGTGGCCCCGACCTCGGGGGTGTCGGGGGATGGGGACTGAGATCGGGGCCGTGCTCTTTGGGGAGCAGCCCCGATTGTATACGGGAGGCGGCTTCGGCAAAGTGAACTTTTTGTTAACCAGATGTGATCGTGGTTAATAGGCCTCACCATCGATATCGGCGATATAACCGGCTCATCGGTCCCTTCATCTCAGTGGACGAGTGTTCGATTGTCTTGGGAGCAGATAAGGGGAGCGGTGATTTCGATCCGGCGATTGCGCGGTCGAGAGCTTCAGCAAACGACTTTCCATTCATGTGCGTAACCGCAACCGACACGCGAGGGTTCTCATAAGGGGTGATTTGCGCATTTAGGTGGCGCTTCTCAGCTAGTCTTCACTACCTTTTCCATTCGAGGGTGCGCGGGTGGTCTCTATTATAGTCTTGATGGCGGCCAATGCGGTTCGATTCAGATGTGCGTAATCCACGATCTCACGCTGCACTCGCTCACCTTCGGCTTTCAGATATTGCTGGAGGTTCTGGAGCGCAGAAGTTAGATCGGATGCCAACTCGCCGAGTTCGTCTATCGAATTTGAGGTAATGCGAGCGACAAAGGATCTGCATCTCTCCGCATCGTCCTCAATCTGAATGCGCTTGGGGACCTGTTGTTCTACCGGAATACGCTTGGGGATTTGCTGTTCTACCAAACTGGTGATTTCTGCCTCGAGGGTGGATTCAGGCAGCAATTTTTCAACGCTTGCCGCAGCTGTTCGGGCAGACATCAGTTTCTCCTACGGGAAGTCCAGCTTCTCTTCTTTCTAACGCAAAACACGTTTCCAATTTCGGCAAAGTAGGCTGCCAAGCCAGAAATCAAGAATTCGGGTTAACAATCTGTTTCGATGAGGCGCGAAGGAGTGCGGCCAACATTGCCGAGCTGCCGGAGATGGTACGGAAGTGAGCCGTTCAGTCCCTTATTTGAACGAGCGTGGGCGTTTTCTTCTTGGACGCGCCGGGTGACGGCACGAATTCTGACCATTCCTTGTTCGACGCGACGCGCGCGGACGGTAGTTTCGGCGCCAGCCGCGTCTGTGACGAGGGACGGTCGGCCCGATGGTTGTTAGCGCCGGTACCGGCGACGTGGTTCAGCCACGTGGGTAACGTCATGCGCAATTGCGGACAGGGGTGATCGTGCTCCGCTCGGCGCGCCGTTGACGGCCTCCTGCGAATGAGCTGGTGCAAAGATCGACAGCAGGAAAAATAGAGAGAAGATGGCGGTCCCTAATACTCTCACTTTCATCATAGTCGCGTCGCAGCGGCGGCCAAATGGCTGCACTACCAAGTTACTCGGAACTAGGGCGTTGCTTAGGCACGCACTGGGCCGAACTGCGGTATGTCTATTTGAAAATAACCGGGACGGAGATCGGCGGCGAAAATTGCTCACGCGCGATAAGGCCCGCCGGATCGCCAGCAACATTGCCAAGCCGCGGAGCTGTTGCGGAAGCCTTGATAGCGATACTGTTAAGCGACCGGATGCGGCTTTGTTAGGAGCACCTCCATGGAAAAGCACGAACTGAGCAAGATCGACTTCGAACATTATCGAGGACACGTTTAAGGCGTTGCTGTATTTCCGCCCCGACCCGGTGACGGCCGGTGAGGTCGTCGATTTGGGCGACAAGTTTCGGGATGCCTTCACCGGCTGACTAGAGATCGAGCAAAAGGCCGCTGGCTGCCAAGCCGCCGGAGTTGTTGGGCAAGAATTGATTGGTGTCTATCCCTGTTGCAAAATGTCGCCGTTAAGGTGCCCCCCTTGACGACCGGCGGTTCGCGGATGGGCGAGATATTTAATGATAGTCTTATTATTTTGGGGTTCCTGGCGATCGTCCTTGCGCCGATGGCCCTCGCTCTAGCCGAGCCAGGGCCCGGCGGTGCAGGTTGGAAACTCCTCGCATTTGTTTGCTGTGCCCTCGCTGCGTGGGTCTTTATTTTCGCCTCAAGTCTACTCATCGCATTTGTGACGTGGGTCTTAGCGTGGGCATGCGCGACGGTCATGCAAATAAGCAGCTTCAATCGACGCCGTGTGTGATCCGCGAATCGCAGCGAACATCGCCAAGCTGCCGGAGCTATTGCGCCAGTCTTGAACGGACCGGGCTGTGTTGCGCTGGCGGACCCGTCAAGACCGCGGCAGTGTTTTCCACATCGAAATTGGTTGGCGAGCTTTGCCCAAAACTGTGATGGCCATCACATCTAGCAGTTTTCAGCTCTGACAACTTTTACTTGCGTGAAGATTAGTTCTCAAGGCTTAGAAATGACATTGCTTGCCGAAAGCCGGGCGCGGGCGAAGCGCCCTCCGCCTCTGGTGGAATGGCATCGCTGGTTTGCTTGGTATCCGGTCCCGACTGCGATTGACGGAAAATTGCACTATGCCTGGCTGCAACCGGTCGAGCGAAAATGGGGTATCGGCAGATATACAGCGGCACAATCAAATGGCGTTATCGGCTGCCTAGGCGCTCACGGTCGCGATAGAACAACCACCGAAGAGGCGTAATTTCTCGGGGTTCTAGGATTGAGATGCAATGACTATTGCGGACTACACCGCGATCGGTGTTCTGGTTGTCTTGATGTTGTGGGCCGCGACACGGCTCTTTCGGACCAGTAAGTTATGATGTGAAGGCTCGGCGCATTGCGGCGAATATCGCCAAGCTGCCGGGGCTACTAATCCGCTAATTTGTGTGAGCGGTCTAACTTCAACTGGTCGTCACTTTCATCACGGGACCGGGCATTTTTTTTGCGATCGTTTCAGCTAGCAAATGCATGACCTTAGCTGTGAATTCGCGATTCATCATTTCCGTTTCTTCGCAAAATTTAGTTAGCGAGTTGATGAAAGTGGCTTTTTTATCAGCGAAATTGGTCTCACTGGCGTGAAGAACCTGATCGGCAGTCAAATAGAGATCCGATCGTGCCCGCTCCCAAATTGCCATCATATCTTGGACTTTGGCAGCATTCCCGTTCCAAATCCTCCGCAGTATTTGCGGATTTTGAAGTCCGGCTTGATTAGCGTCACGAAGAATGAGGTTCATCTGCGACAACAACTCTGTGATTCTTGGTTTCAAAGCCTCAAGCGTCATTGTGGGGAAACCGAGATTTTGTGGTGTAAACTCGCTATCCTGCTCCAACACTAGAAATCTGAATCTGAGACCCACCGACACTGCCTTTAGTAGTTGAGTTGTCTCCTTGTCACCGTATTCCCGCGATTTAATTTCAACGATGTAGATGTGTATTTCTGTCTGTTTACTTACATAGGTCACAACCCTGGAGACAAACAATCGATACGCAACATCCTTTTGTATCGTG
>Ga0124850_1000026_pt1 | contig 13828 bp, 14 predicted proteins | sample PanSoiMetaGPlot1_FD_97462 | JGI IMG/M metagenome (GOLD analysis project Ga0124850, IMG submission 97462) | Tropical forest soil microbial communities from Panama analyzed to predict greenhouse gas emissions - Panama Soil - Plot 1 (PacBio error... | ecosystem: Environmental > Terrestrial > Soil >...
CCATTGGATTGCCCTGCGCCAGCGACGCAGCGACCGCGAGCGACGCAGCGACCGCGAGCGTATCGAGGAAATCCACGTTGAGGCGGCGCTCGCGCTGCCAGACCCGCCATGCGCGCAGCGCAATCGGATAGGCGTTCCAAAGCATGAATGGCAGATTGATCGCCCGGACGATGGGATTGGCGCTAAACGCCAGCGCAACGGACAGGGTGGGCAGGGCGAGCGGCACGCGCCGCAGCAGCGATTGGCTGTCGTCGAGGCGGCCGCTCGCGCGCTCGGTCGGAGCATCGTCCCCGACATCCGTGGCAATCACCAGGCTGCGGAGCTCGGCGATGCTCATGAGCCGCAAGCGGCCGATGACGGCGCGCAGCAACGCCTCGTGCGTCACGTCGTACTCGACGATCAGGCAGGCGCAATCATAGTTGATGCGCGCGCTTCTGATGCCGTCACGCGCGCGCAGCCACTTCAGGGAAGCTTCCGCCAAGGAGCGCCGTCGGCCGAGGGACGGAACGTGCAGGCGCACGCGGCCCGGAATGAAGTGGCGGATGGTGAGTTCCATGGTGTGAAGGTCCTAACTTCGATGTCCCGGGCCAATCAGGCCTTGACGATCACCGGGGCGACAGCCGGACCTCCGTTAGCATGCGGCGCATGCATTTCGATGACATGGTTGAGGGCGAACAGCGTCAGCGTGACCCATACCGGCGTTGCCGCGGCGGTGCCGACTTCGAGCACGGTGAATCCGATGACCCCGAGCGCCAGGACTATCTTCAGGTCGACATTGTTGTCCGTGGCGACTCTGATCTCGCGGTCGCAGTGCTTGAAGAAATCCACGACTGCGCGGGCGCTCTGTGAATGGCGGGCCAGGAACTCGGCCTCTTCCTCGATCCTGTGGGCAAATTGGTCGATGTCCGTCAATGGCGGTGCGCTAGCGCCCGCCGGCCCCACGTGATCCTGGAAGCGGCCATGGAATTCGTCATGCCGCTGGACGTCGTAGTGCATGACCACGCTGCCGGTCGCCGGATTGCAGGTGATCCGCTCGATGCCCGGTATCGCCGCGAACGTCTCGGCGATCTGTTGCAGCAATTCGGGATTGCCTTTAGCGGCCGGGACTTTCATGCGAACCCGGCCCGGCACCTGATGGGCGACGTCGAATTTGAGCTTGGTCATGGGCTTGTCAGCCAGCCGATGACCGCCGTGCCGGGAGCATCACGCCGCGGGCATGGACGAACGCGCTGAGGATTTGGGTGTGGCAGCCTTCTTGTCGCCTTCGGCGTCGACCTCCGCGACAATGTCATGCACGTGCTCCTGGGCCTCAGCGACCATTTCGCGGGTTTTCTGCCCCATCTTGTAGGCGCCCCGGACCGTCGACTTGACCAGGGGACTCACGGCCCCGCCGAGCCTCGGCAGATATTTCGGGACCAGCATCGTGGCGATGCCGAGCACAAGGCCGGGGAGCAGGGCAGCCTCGAAAATGATCACACCGGCGCCAACCACCGCGACCGTTGCCGCGGTCGCGATCAGCTCGTCCTGGCTCTCGGCGAGCTCATCGAAGCCGTCGGCGGGCTCATTCGCATCGCTGTCAGCCATTTTGCCGCCGTTCGCGGCGTCGGACTTGTGCCGTTCCATGGAATTGCTCTCTATCAGCGCTCGACCGAGGCGCGTTGAATGGGGGAGTCGGAATCCTGCTGCATCCCCTGTTTCGAGGTTGATCCGTCCGGTACGCCGGCCAACACCCCATGATCGGGCAGGATTGTGACACTTTGAATATGCTCATGTGACAAGTGATCAGCAGCAGAGGTTGCTCCGAAGCGTGAGGATTGCTTCGGCTGAAAAGGCTTAAAGCGAGCAAATCCGTTCCGGTTGGCGCGTCAGCTCCCCCGGTAAGCGCGCCTGAACGACACAGAACTGTCATCTCGCGAAATTACCATCCCCGCGCGGGCGTCTGATCGACCGCGGGCGCGACGTCCTTCCCAAAGATTGCAACAGCGGCGACCGCGAAAGAAACAGCGGGGTCGGGAGCGCCATGAGATTTGCAGCGCTGGCGGCAAGTTTGGTCGGAAGCGCCGTTTTTGCAGTGCTTATCCCCTATAGCGGGGTGTTTATCGCGTTATTTGCGCTTTGCGCGATTTTGAGCGCAATCGGTATCTGGGATCTCTTGCAATCCAAGCACAGCGTCCGGCGGAATTATCCCATCCTCGCCAACATCCGCTTCATGCTGGAAAAGATCAGGCCGGAAATCCGTCAATATTTTTTGGAGAGCGAAACCGACGGCACGCCGTTCAATCGCTCGAAGCGGGCCATCGCTTACCAGCGGGCGAAGGGCGCGCTCGACAAGCGGCCGTTCGGCACCCAGCAGGACATCTATGGCAACAACTTCGAGTGGATCAATCATTCGATCGTTCCTTGCCCGGTCGAAGGTTATGACTTTCGCGTCACGGTGGGCGGGGCCGACTGCCGCAAGCCCTACGCGTTGTCGCTGTTCAACATTTCCGCCATGAGCTTCGGCGCGTTGAGCGCCAACGCCATTCGCGCCCTCAACCGGGGCGCCAAGCTCGGGGGGTTCGCCCACGATACCGGCGAGGGCGGGATCAGCCGCTATCATCGCGAGTTCGGCGGCGACCTGATCTGGGAGATCGGCAGCGGCTATTTCGGCTGCCGCAACGAAGACGGCTCGTTCTGCGCCGACCGGTTCGCCGCGCAGGCGCAAGAGCGACAGATCAAGATGGTCGAAATCAAGCTGTCGCAAGGGGCGAAGCCCGGCCACGGCGGCGTGTTGCCGGGCGCCAAGGTGACGGCGGAGATTGCCAACGCACGCGGCGTGCCCATGGGCGTCGATTGCATCTCGCCGGCGCGCCATCCGGCGTTCAGCACCCCGCTCGAGATGATGCACTTCATCGCGCAATTGCGCGAGTTGTCCGGCGGCAAGCCGGTCGGTTTCAAGCTCTGCATCGGCCACGCCTGGGAGTTCATGGCGCTCTGCAAGGCCATGCTGGAGACCGGGATTCGTCCCGACTTCATCGTTATCGACGGGTCGGAGGGCGGCACCGGCGCGGCGCCGCTCGAATTCGTCGATCACGTCGGCACGCCGCTGCGAGAAGGTTTGGTGCTCGCCCACAACTCCCTCGTCGGAGCGGGACTGCGGCAATCCATCCGCCTGGGCGCGAGCGGGCGGGTGGTGACCGCTTTCGACATCGCGCGCTTGCTGGCGCTCGGAGCCGATTGGTGCAATGCGGCCCGCGGCTTCATGTTCGCGTTGGGCTGCATTCAGGCGCAATCCTGTCATACCGACCGTTGCCCAACCGGCGTCTCGACGCAGAACCCGTGGCGCCAACGGGCCCTCGTGGTCGACGACAAGGCTGCTCGCGTGCGCCAGTTTCACCAAAGCACGCTCGCCGCCTTGGGCGAACTGGTGGGCGCGGCGGGATTGGCTCACCCGAGCCATCTTCAACCCATGCACATTCTCAAGCGACTATCGCCGAGCGAGGTCAAAAGCTTCGCGGAGGTTTACACGTTCTTGCAGCACCGCGAGCTCCTCTCCGGCGTCGGTCATCCACACTATTCGGAGCAATGGGCGCTGGCGGATGCACAGCGTTTCGCACCGCTGCCCCGCGTGCAATCTGCGGCGTAGCGGCCAATCCACCGACACGATCGCTGCATTCATACGCCTGTCAGATTGAGGTCGCAGTCTCCTCGCCGTCGATGGACCAGAGCGAGAGGAGAGCGACATGAGCGCGAAGGCGCACAAGGGTGGCAGCCACCACGAGCTCGCGGCCGAGCATCACGAGACTGCCGCGCATCACCATCGTGAAGCCGCCAAGCACTACGAAGCGGGCGATCACGAGAAGGCGGGCCATCACGCCCACGTGGCGCATGCGCATGAATTGCATGCGATCCATCACGGCCACGAGGCCGCGAAGCATCACGCCGAGCACCATAACTAAGCGCCGCGCGTGCCGCGGCCGTCGACGAGGCTTTGATCGGCCGCCCTCCAGCGCGGCGGGCTTATTCACATCGCTCCAACACCCGGTGCGTCACACGCCTGTCACACCGGACGGCTTTGCTTTCCGACGACCATTAGCTCCGAGGCAACCATGACCGATATCGCCGCAACGATGCACGCCCCTGACCATGCGGTGGCAGAGAAACCGAAGCTCGACTCGCCGTCAAATCCGATTGTGATGATCCTGTTCTTCGGATTCCTCGCGGCCGGCATTCTCTACATGGCGTACAGCGTCTACGTCGACGTCGACGCCGCCGGCGCGCAGACGACGACCATCTTGCCATACCTGCTGCTGTTCGTGGCGCTGCTGATCGCGCTGGGGTTCGAGTTCGTCAACGGCTTCCATGACACGGCCAACGCCGTCGCCACGGTGATTTATACCTATTCGATGCCTGCACCGGTTGCGGTGGTTTGGTCCGGTTTTTTCAACTTCCTCGGAGTTGTCCTCTCGAGCGGCGCGGTTGCGTTCGGCATCATCTCGCTGCTGCCGGTCGAGCTGATATTGCAAGTCGGCACCAGCGCGGGCTTCGCCATGGTCTTCGCGCTGTTGTTCGCGGCGATCATCTGGAACCTCGGTACCTGGTGGCTCGGCCTGCCCGCATCGAGCTCGCACACCCTCATCGGCTCGATCATCGGGGTTGGCATCGCGAACGCGTTGATGCACGGGCAGGACGGCACTTCGGGCGTCGACTGGGGCAAGGCGACGGAGATCGGCTACTCGCTGCTGCTGTCGCCGCTGGTCGGCTTTTTCGCCGCCGCGCTGCTGCTGCTGGTGCTGAAATTTGTGGTCCGCAATCCGGCCCTCTACCGCGAGCCGAAGGGCAATCAGCCGCCGCCCTGGTGGATCCGGGGCACGCTCATCGCGACCTGCACCGGGGTGTCGTTCGCCCACGGCTCCAACGACGGCCAAAAGGGCATGGGCCTCATCATGCTCATTCTGATCGGCACGGTGCCCACGGCCTATGCGCTCAATCGTGCATTGCCGGCGAGTCAAATGGAGGAATTCCGGATGACGTCTGAGGCCGCGGCGGCGGTCGTCCAGCAGAAGGCGGCGGGCCACAGCATCATCGGCAACCCGCGTCCGGCCGACTCGGCTTTTGTGTCGCGGCGCAAGATCGACGAAGGCACCTACCCGTCGCTCTCCGTTCTGATCCAGGATATCGCGAAGCAGGTGGCCGAATACGGCTCTTTCGCACGGATTCCCGCCTCGGCGGTCGGCAATACCCGCAACGACATGTATCTCGCATCGGAAGCGATCCGCTTCCTCATGAAGGACAAGGAAAACGACCTCAGCAAAGAGGAGGTCGCAAAGCTGTCCGCCTACAAGGCATCGCTCGACAGCGCGACCAAGTTCATTCCGCTATGGGTCAAGGTCGCGGTCGCGATCGCGCTTGGGCTCGGCACGATGGTCGGATGGAAGCGCATCGTCGTCACCGTCGGCGAGAAAATCGGCAAGGTTCACATGACCTACGGCCAGGGCGCCTGCGCCGAAGTGGTCGCCGCCGGAACGATCGCCGCCGCCGACATGTACGGGCTTCCGGTTTCGACCACGCACGTGTTGTCGTCCGGCGTAGCCGGAACGATGGCGGCCAACGGCTCGGGGCTGCAGTGGGCGACCGTGCGCAACCTGCTGATGGCGTGGGTGCTGACGCTGCCCGCAGCCATCATGCTTTCGGCCACGCTCTACGTCTTGTTCGTCAACATGTTTTGAGACGGGGCGGATCGGATACCCTTTGGCGGCGTGCGCGTCTCAGGCAAGCGGTGCCATCGAGGAACGCTCCAGGTCGAGGAGGGCACCATGAAGGCAATGGACGTGATGGTCCGCGACGTCGTGACCGTCAAACCGGAGACCGACGTCGCCTCGGCGATCAAGCTTCTCATCGAACACGACATCAGCGCGCTGCCGGTGGTCGACGATGTCGGCACGGTGGTCGGAATGCTCAGCGAAGCGGATCTGGTCCGGCGCGAGGAAATCGGGACGGAGAAGCACCGGCCGTGGTGGCTCGAGGCGCTGACCCCGGGCTCCATGCTCGCGGAAGATTTTGCCAAGGCCCACGGACTGCGGGTGAGCGAGGTGATGTCGCCTCATGTGGTGTCGGCGTCGGAAGAGACCCCGCTGGCGGAAATCGCCACGCTCTTGGAAAAGCACCGCATCAAGCGCGTTCCCATCATCGAGGACGGCAAGCTGGTCGGCATCGTGAGCCGATCAAACCTCATTCAAGCCTTGGCCTCCTCCCTGCAGGCGGAGCCGGCGAAGGAGACGGATCGCGAGATCCGGCACGAGCTGCTGTCGCGCCTGGCCGATCAGGACTGGACCGACTTTAGTTCGCGCAACATCATCGTGACCGGCGGTGTCGTCCATCTGTGGGGCCTCGTCGGCTCTCCCGAGGAGCGAACAGCCCTGATCTCCCTCGCCGAAGGCGTGCGCGGCGTCGTCGGAGTATCCGACGAGATGATCCCGTCCTACGCCTGACGCGCGAGCCCGCGAGAGCTTGCGCGGAATCCCGCGTGCACGTTTTACCTTTTCGCCGGCTTGCATGCGCTTGAGGTCACGGGTCGCCGCCGCGCGCACGACGATCCCCGTGACGAACGCGGCCACGTAGGTATACGGCAAGATTTCGTGAACCTAGGGCGTGTACTCATAAATCACGACGTAAGTACGCTGATGTCCGCTTTGCCCTGAAAGCGGACAAGTAGCGGACTGTCTCCATATGTCCGCGTTGTGCCAAAACCGGAGTCATGCACCGCAGCAAGAGTGCCTTACTCAACCACGTCGTCAGCGATTGTGGGTATGTCTGGGGAAGCGCGAATTCGCGACTTTGAGATTGAGGGTCGTGATGTACTTAGTCGGCGTCTGCACCGGGAGAGGTGGGAGTCACATCATCAGCGCGAGTAGTTCGACCGCCGCCATCCCAATGATCAAGAGTGCCAACGCGGCTAAGTCGTAGTCGAGCCAATATTTGTGCACGCGCATGAAGATCATTCTCCATCGAGCGATGTGCACGAGTTCAGTATGGAATAGTAAACAGACTCTCAATTTGCTGTTGCAGTCCCGCCACACGCGGGCGTGAAGTGAAAAGCTCACACCCCTTATCCACTTCGTAACACTTTGCGGTCACCGTTTGGTCAAGGTGTATGGAGTGGAGGCCGTCATGGCCAGAGTCCTTAATGAAATCTTGCTCTATTGCTGCGTAGCTGCATTCGTCACGGGAGTCGTGCTCGCAGCCGCGAGCTTGATCAGCTAAAGCGAACGCGCGACTGGATATTGAATCCCATCCGCGCGTTTTATGCCGGTCTGTCACTTCGCTAGGGGCGTAGGCACTCCCTGGCTGATTTCCGCTTTGCACCCCAAAGCGGACATTTAGTTTGCGTCCTTGATTGACAGCGCCCGGCCATTGACCACGCGGTAATTGACGCGTTGATCGGATTCGACGACGCGGGTGTTTCGCACCGCCTTCCAGCGTGCCTTGAGATCACGCAGATAGGCTTCGGCCTCTTCCTTGGTGGCAAAGCACATATGATTGCCGATCCATCGGCCGCTGTTGTCCGCCACCACTTCCGCTTTCCAGCTCACGCTTCATCCTCGCTACGTCTCGTCCTCGGTCGGACCGGTGAGGCGACCAAAGTGGTGCCGCCCCCCGCGCAAGACCAGGATGGCCCGCCCTTGATCTCGCGCTTGTAGTCTCGCAGCGAGTGTCCCGCCGGACGGCGGAAAAGGCCCCAGCCCTTAGACGACCAGGGCAAGTTGGCAGAGCGGAGTTGGAGAAGCTAAGCATTCGGCCCTCCCCGCTCTGCATCATCGCGTCACGGCCGAACACGTCTTGGTCGCTTTGCCCACGTCCTGAGTCTTGTTCATCTGCGCCAAAGATTTGTTCGTCGCAGCCATGATGGATCGGGCGGCCATAAAGACGGCGGCCGGAAGCGGTCGGTGCCCGGTGTTATCAGCTTCGAGCCAAGATCAGTGGTTTCTCGCCTTGCGGCGCGACCCAGGTCAGAGGCGAAGTGCTAAAATCGCGATATGAATGATGTCACCAGACGCGCACTGCGGTCATCCCTCTTCGGCATCGTGGCGCTGGCGGCGCTCCTCTTCATTCCCGCCGGGACGCTCGATTATTGGCAGGGATGGCTCTTCATGGCTGTGTTCGTGTGCACATCGGGGGCCATTACCGTCTACCTCGCAATCCGCAATCCGAAACTTCTCGAACGGCGCATGAATGTGGGTCCCCGCGCGGAGAAAGAGCCGGCGCAGAAGATCATCATGCGATTGGCGATGCTCGGATTCATCGCGATGCTGGTCTTTCCCGTCCTCGATCAGCGGTTTGGATGGTCATCGGTGCCGGCATCGGTGTCGGTGCTGGGGGACGCCCTGATCGCCCTGGCGTTCCTGTTCATCTTCTTCGTGTTCAAGGAAAACAGCTACGGCGCCTCCACGATTCAGATTGCCGAAGGTCAAACGGTCGTTTCCACGGGTCCGTATGCGCTCGTGCGGCATCCGATGTATGCCGGCGCACTCGTCATGCTCATCGGCACACCGCTCGCCATTGGCTCGTGGTGGGGGCTTTTCGCCATTCTTCTCATACTACCTGTCCTGATCTGGAGGCTGCTCGATGAGGAACGGTTCCTGCGACAGAATCTTGCGGGCTACGCGGAATATCAAACAAAGGTGAAGTATCGCCTTCTGCCATTCGTCTGGTAAGGGCCGATCCCGAGGCGCCCAGCGAGACTTGTAAAGATAGAATGGCTTGCTGGGGCGAATACCGCGGTCGCTTTGCATGGTGCTAAGCCGGTCGACGCCTTTGTAAAAAAAGCTCAACAAAAATTGTCTCGCTGGAGACGACGGTGCTACGTTGGCAGGGACTTAAGTCCCCTCATCGAAAGGCAACGCCATGGACAAGGATCGGATCAAGGGCTCGGCACGGCAAGCCAAAGGGGCCCTCAAAGAGGTGGTCGGTAAGGTCACCGGCGACGCCAAGCTCGAAGCAGAAGGCAAGTCGGACAAGGTTGCAGGCAAGGCTCAGAATGCCGTTGGCGGCCTCAAGGATGCGCTTCGCGGCAAGTAATGGATCGGTACAAAGCCCAGCTGGGGCTTCCTTCTTTAGCCTGCACGATCTGGCCGGCAAGATCTTGAATGAGAATTTCTATGCCGGCCGTGGCGCCGCATGCCAGATTTGTCACTGAAACCCAACCTCATCCCTCTACATGCTTGGCTCATCGAGGCCGGGACCAACGACGCAGCGACGGAAACGCTGTTCGACGGGTTCTGCGCGCGGCTAACCGCGGCGGGCGTGCCGATCGCGCGGGGGTTTTTGTCCGTCGCGGGGCTGCATCCGTTGTGGCGGGCGCATTCGCTCACGTGGAATGACGGGCGAATTGTCGAAGTCACCGATTTCGGCCATGCGACCATGGCCACGGCGATATGGCAGGCAAGTCCGTTCCGCCACATGCTTGAAACCAAGACGCGGCGATTGCACCGACGGCTGGTGGGCGACGACGCCGTGCTCGACTTCGAGGTGCTGCGCGAGTTCCGCGATGCAGGGATGAGCGAATGGCTAGCGCTCATGTACGGGTTCGGCTGGAGTGCTGCGTGGCCAGCGACAAATCAGTTCGGCGTCGTCTTATCGTGGACCACATCCACGGCCGTCGGACGCGGCAACGGCTGGAGTCCCCTGGAACTGGCGGCGATCGAGGAACTGTCGGGGACGCTGGCGCTGGCGGTCAAGGGCAATGTTGCACCTGCCGCGGCGCACGACTTGCTCGCGGCCTATCTCGGCAGCGATGCGGCCGACCGCGTCAGTGCCGGGCAAGTGCAGCGCGGCTCCGTCAGCCGGATCGCTGCTGCCATTCTCTGTGCCGACGTGCGCGGCTTTACCAACTTCGCCGAGGAGACCGCGCCCGAGGAGGTCACCCGGCGTCTTAACGGCATCTTCGACTGTCTCGGCGATCCGGTGCGCGCGGCGGGCGGCGAAATCCTCAAGTTTTTAGGCGACGGCGTCCTGGCCGTGTTCCTGCCACCGGACGGCGCAGACGTGGCAGTCGTGACGCCTGCGGTGCTGGCGGCGGCGCGCGAGATACTAGCGCGGGTCGAGGCGCTCAACGCCACTGAGATGGCAGCCGGCAATCCGGGGCTTAGCTTGGACATCGCGCTGCACGCTGGCGAAGTCACGTACGGCAACATAGGTACCGCCGATCGCCTCGACTTCACAGCTATCGGCCCCGCCGTGAATGAGGCGGCGCGCCTCGAGGGATTGTGCAAAGTGTTGGGGAAGCCCATCCTGATTTCCAACTCGTTCGCGCAGGCAGCGGAGGGCGTGCAAGAGCCATTGTTGTCGATGGGCCGGCATCCGCTCAGGGGCGTGCGTGAAGCACAAGAAGTGTTCACCATTTACACTTGACGGCGCGGATGGGAGCCCGCGAGAAACGCCTCGATCTCGCAAACGAGCTAAGCCGGCCTCACGGCGTCAATGGGCGGTTGGCGCAACCCGGGCGCTGTGGCCCCGCCGCGCGCCCCTGTTGTAAACCCACGGCTTGCTGGACCTCTCGCGCGCGAATTGCTTGGCCGCCTTGAGCGCGACCGGACCCACATTCGCGAGGAATACTTTCTCGTGCGCGCGCGTGAGGATCTCGACGGCTTGTTTCAACGACACCCATTTCACGGACTTGATATCGTCCATCAGCTCGCGCCGCGGTCCGCCGATGGCGCGCATATGCCAAAACTGTACGATCTTGATTCGGCCATCCACCGAATACAACATCGAACCAAGAAATCCGTGGACTGAAACCTCGTGTCCGGTTTCTTCCAACACCTCTCGTCTCGCGGCAGCAAGCGCGGGCTCACCGGGATAGAGCTTGCCCTTTGGCAGGACCCAAGACTTGTCCCTTCGCAATCGCACGATTGCGATGCGCGGTCGGCTGCCTTCCGCTAAGACAATTCCGCCCGCAGCCAGAATCGGCGATGAAACCTTCGCGTCGGTTAGAAGATGCATGGCGGTTCCCCGTGATCGTGAGCGCCGCGCATGCTGGCTCGGCATACTTAACGCGAGGTTAAGATGCCGAGACCATCGTTCCGGCGGAGGTCGCTGTGGATTACCGGCATGGACTGCGGTGGCGTCGATGATCGCACGCCTGCGCCGCTCACCTAAGCATTTTGCACCTGCGCAGCCGCGACGATCCATGAACGAAACGCGCGCATGGCGTCCGTCTCCGCCTTCGACTTGAGCGCGGTGAGCCAATAACTGCCGATCGATACCTTGGTGTCGAACGGCTGGACCAGGCGGCCGATCGACAATTCCCGCTCGAACATCGCGACAGGCAGGAGCGCGACGCCGGCGCCCTGCGCCGCTGCCTCAGCCATCGTCACGGATGAATCGAACATGGTCCCCTTGATTGCGGGAGGTGCAACGCCGGCGGCGGCGAACCAGCGCCCCCACTCGTCGGCCTGGTACGAGCGCAAGAGTGCTTCTTTGGCGAGGTCCGCGGGCTTGCTGATCCGCTCCGCAATTTGCGGCGCGCACACCGGCGACAACGGTGCCGGAAAGAGGTGAACGGCGTCGGTGTTGCGCCAGGAACCATTGCCGTAGCGAATGGCGAAGTCGAGACCCTCGCCGGCAAGGTCCACGCGATTGTTGTTGGTCTGAATGCGCAGGTCCACGAACGGATGCGCCTCGCGAAAGGCGCCCAGTCGCGGCAACAGCCAGCCGGTTGCGAAGGTGCCGACGACCCCGATGCTGACGACGCCCCGGAAGTGCCCCTTCTCGAACCGCTCCAGCGTTGCCCGCAGACGGCTGAACGATTCAGCGATTGCGGGAATCAAAGCTTGTCCCTCATCGGTCAATGCCAGCCCGCGGGGCAGCCGGCGAAACAGCGCAACGCCGGGGCGCGCCTCGAGGCCCTTGACCTGATGGCTGATGGCCGCCTGACCGACCCGCAGCTCCATACCCGCTTTGGTGAAGCTGAGATGGCGCGCCGATGCCTCGAACGCGCGCAACGCGTTAAGCGGCAGATGGGACTTTGCCATACCCAGACCCTGAATTTTCTAATGGCGGACCTTACAAATGATCGTTTGTGGGGGCCAGACCCCTTGAATTAGTAGGGTCACCGGTTCGCACATCGATGCCCCTCGCAAACAGGAGTCATATGAAGATGACTGGAGCGCTTAGCCTTTTCACGCGCCGGACGGCGCTCGGTGTTTCGATCGCCGCCATCGCCCTGATCGCACGCGGCCGCGCCCCGTTGGCTGCAGGCTCGACGGAGCGGGCGGACCTCGACGCTGTCTTCGCCGAGAACGGTGTCGCAGGCACGTTTGTGCTCTACGACGCGGCAACGGATCACCTCACGCTGATCAATGCCAAGCGCGCCGAGAGGCGTTTCGTCCCGGCCTCAACGTTCAAGATCGCGAACACCATCATCGCGCTGGAGACCGGCGTCGTGAAAGACGAGAACGAGATCATCCCCTATGGCGGCCAGCCGCAGCCGTTCAAGACCTGGGAGAAGGACATGTCCATGCGCGAGGCGATCGCGCTGTCCGCGGTTCCCATCTATCAGGAGCTTGCGCGCCGCATCGGGCTCGAACGCTATCGGGAGTGGCTTCCCCGGCTGGACTTTGGCAATCGCCAAACGGGGACGATCGTCGACACGTTCTGGCTGGACGGGCCGCTGGAAATCAGCGCCGTCGAGGAAGCTCGCTTCGTCGCCCGGCTGGCGCAGCAAAAGCTTGATGCGTCGATCCGTTCGCAGTCGATTGCGCGCGACATCATTCGGCTTGAAAGCCGCGACGGCAAAATCCTCTACGGCAAGACCGGATGGCGCTTTTCGAGCGCTCCAAACCTCGGCTGGTGGACCGGGTGGGTGGAGCAGAACGGTAAGATTTCAGCCTTCTCATTAAACATCGATATGCCGGCTGCGACCGATGCCCCCAAGCGCGTCGCCATCGGCAAGACGATGCTCTCGAAGCTGGGCGTTCTCTGACTTTCTTCTGACCCGGCATAGAACAGCGTCTCGGCCTTGGCCGCCGCCCAGGCGAGCGAGGCCGGCGGCAGGCAAAGACGCCAACGTGCGCTCGAGGCCCAAGGCCGCTGAAAGACCGCATTATCAAATCACAAGCCTTGGCAGCAACTAGGTTTCGCTTGGTGATGCAATGCCGGGCGGCCCCGATAACCAGCAGCGGCACCGTCCTCCGATCTCGAGGCGCTCGCGGAGTCATCTTTGAGCGGCAACGCGCGGGTGGGGAACACCAGCGTCAGTGGGCGGGGAGCCGGGTGGTACATCCGGCTCGATCCATGGTCTTGGCTATCTCTTCAGCGCGCTCAGGCGTGATGGGTTGATCGCCGACGAGCTTGTCCTGCAACTGGCGACATTCCTGCGCTCGCTTGACCTGTTTCTGGAATTGACGGTCCGGACTGTCCCGCGAACTCTCACAACCAATCAGGTTCGGCGTGGCCGCAAGCAGGGCACAGATGGTCCCGAGCTTTCGCGCATTCATTCCCGTACCCAGCATCCACGCGACAAACGGCGGGAAGCCTCAGCACATGGCGCCGCTTACCGGTCGACCTGAGCGCGCTTGTTCTTCGTGCTGCCGGCGGATGTCGCCTCTGCCTGCTGGACGGGTGGCAGTGGTGCAAGTCCCTCCGCGGCCGGCTCGATCTTGGTTTCGGTGAGCTGGCGGCGCAAGTCTGCTGAGAGTCCCGCATAGGCGCTGATGGGCATGAAGGTCGAGCCGTCTGGCCCGGCGCTATAGGCCATCAGACCAGTATTGGTCGCGACGATATCCCCGGGACGCAATGTCGGATCATCAGCAACGGCTGTGTTGACGAGGCCGAAGGCGGCCCTGCCGTT
>Ga0124850_1000027_pt1 | contig 13735 bp, 12 predicted proteins | sample PanSoiMetaGPlot1_FD_97462 | JGI IMG/M metagenome (GOLD analysis project Ga0124850, IMG submission 97462) | Tropical forest soil microbial communities from Panama analyzed to predict greenhouse gas emissions - Panama Soil - Plot 1 (PacBio error... | ecosystem: Environmental > Terrestrial > Soil >...
AGAAGGTCGCCCAGTACTACTACTACCCCGGCTGGTGGGAAGGCGGGCCCATGCTGCACAATTTCATCAACCTCGATAAATGGAACGCGCTGCCGCCGGCCTACAAATCACTGGTGCGGACCGCGTCCTCGATGGCGAACGAGTGGATGCAGGCAAAGTATGACGCCGCCAATCCGGCGGCGCTCAAGCGGCTGGTGGCGGGCGGCGCGCAGCTGCGGCCGTTCACGCAGCCGGTGATGGATGCCTCGCTGCGAGCGGCGCTCGATCTCTATGCCGAAGTGTCCAAGAGCAATGCCGACTTCAAGAAGGTCTGGGAGGCGATGCTTGCCTTCCGCAACGACCAATATCTGTGGTGGCAGGTCGCCGAGCTGACCTACGACAGCTATCTCGTTCGCAACCGCAGCCGCACTTGATCGCCGTCGCGCAGACGATCATCCCTCGGCGTCGGTCGCGATAGTGCCGGAGATGGCGCTATACGTTTCGTTTTCGCCCGTCTATAAATATTGCATTCTTGCGCCGGTGTCCGGCGTCGAAAAAACTCACTAACGGACAGGGAGGAGCACCATGAAACGACGGGAATTTCTCAAAGCGGCGGGCATCGGGATCGCCACGTCCACAATCGCGGCGCCGGCCATCGCCCAGTCGATGCCCGAGCTGAAATGGCGGTTGACGGCAAGCTGGCCGAAGTCGCTCGACACGCTCTATGGCGCGGCCGAACACCTGTCCAAGCGGATCGGAGAGCTCAGCGAGAACAAGTTTCAGATCCAAGTGTTCGCGGCGGGCGAGATCGTGCCCGGCCTGCAGGTGCTTGACGCGGTGCAGAATGGCACGGTCGAGATGGGCCATACCGCGAGCTATTACTACTTCGGCAAGGATCCGGCGTTCACCTTCGGCACGGCTTTGCCGTTCGGCCTCAACACCCGTCAGCAAGAGGCCTGGCAGTTCCAAGGCGGCGGCATGGAGCTGCTCAATGACTTCTTCAAAACTTATAACTGCTGGGGCCAGCCGACCGGCAACACGACGTGCCAGATGGGCGGCTGGTTCCGCAAGGAGATCAAAAGTCTCGACGACATGAAGGGCTTGAAGTTCCGCGTCGGCGGTTTTGCCGGACGCATTCTGGCCAAGCTCGGCGTCGTGCCGCAGCAGCTTGCCGCCGGCGACATCTTTCCGGCGCTCGAGAAGGGCACCATCGATGCCGCCGAATGGGTCGGCCCCTACGACGACGAGAAACTCGGCTTCGTCAAGATCGCCAAGTACTACTACTATCCCGGCTGGTGGGAAGGCGGCGCGCAACCGCATCTTCTGATCAACCTTACCAAGTGGAACGAGCTGCCGAAGATCTACCAGGCGATGGTACAAGCCTGCGCGCGCGAGGCGGGCGCGTGGATGACGACCAAATACGACGTGCTCAATCCGCAGGCGGTGAAGCGGTTGGTCGCTTCAGGCGCCGAGCTGCGTCCGTTCCCGCAGCCGGTCATGGAGGCTTGCTACAATTCGGCCAACGAGATTTACGCCGAGTTGGCGCAGAGCAATCCCCATTTCAAGAAGATGCTGGAAAGCCTCACCGCCTATCGTAGCGACTCCTATCAATGGCTACAGGTGGCCGAGCTCGCCTACGACAGCTTCATGATGCGCATGCGCACGCGGGCCTGATGCATCCGCGTTGATCACAATTGATAGCTGGCCCCGAAGCTTCGGCTTCGGGGCTTTCGATTTTTCGCGCCCGATTTCATTGCGGCTTGGCTGGCGGGCCGAAATCGAGCGGCGGCGGCAGATCGGGCTGTGGAATTTCGATCCTGACCTTCGACGGATCGATGCGAGCGCCGCGGTCGATCCAGTAGGTCACCGAGCCGGGCCAGAAGATGACGATGATCACCAGAATCACTTGCAGCACCACCCAGGGAATGGCGCCCCAGTAGATTTCCGAAGTCTTGATCGAACGTGGCGCGATGCCGCGCAGATAGAACAGCGCGAAACCGAATGGAGGATGCATGAAACTCGTCTGGATATTGGCGCAGATCAGTACGCCGAACCAGATGAGATCGATGCCCAGCTTGTCGGCAACCGGTGCCAAGAGCGGGATGATGATGAACGCGATCTCGAAGAAGTCGAGGAAGAACGCGATCACGAACACGAAGGCGTTGACGAAGACCAGGAAGCCGACCTGCCCACCCGGCAGCGACGTCAACATATCCTCGATCCACACCTTTCCGCCCACGCCCTGGAACACCAGGCTGAAGGTACGCGCGCCAATCAGGATGTAGACCACCATGGCGGTGATGCGCATGGTCGTCGCCATTCCTTGATAGAGCAAAGACCAAGTCAGCGTGCCGTAAGAGGCGGCGAGCGCGATCGCGCCGACCACGCCCAGGGCTCCCGCCTCGGTCGGTGTGGCGAGCCCCATGAAAATGGTCCCCAGCACCAGGAAGATCAGGCCAAGCGAGGGGATGATGCCGCGCAGGCATTTTTTCCACAGCGCCCAACCCTTGAGGGTGCGAGCTTCGAGCGGCAGAGCCGGTACGTCCTTCGGCCAGAGAACGCTCACGATGAGCACCCAGATGCAAAACAACGCGAGTTGAATGATGCTCGGACCGATGGCGCCGGCATACATGTCGCCGACCGAGCGGCCGAGTTGATCGGCCAGCACGACCAGAACGAGGGAGGGCGGAATGAGCTGGGTGATCGTGCCGGACGCCGCGATGACGCCCATCGTGTGCCGCGTCGAATAGCCGTATTTCAACATCGGCGTCATCGAGATCACGCCCATGGCGATGACCGAAGCCGCGACCGTGCCGGTAATGGCGCCGAGAATGGCGCCGACGAAAATCACCGCATAAGACAAGCCGCCGCGCACCGGACCGAACAATTGTCCGATCGAATCGAGCAGGTCCTCGGCCAGCCCGCAGCGCTCGAGGATGGCGCCCATGAAGGTGAAGAACGGAATCGCGAGCAGCAGATCGTTGGAGATGATGCCGAACAATTGATAGGTGAGATTGCCGAGAAAGTCGGGGCTAATGAGGCCGAGTTCGATGCCCATGAACCCGAAGAACAAGCCGGTCGCGGCGAGCGAGAATGCCGCCGGATAACCGATCAGCATGAAGAGCACCATGCCCCCGAACATCAGGGGCGCCATGTTCTCCCGCACGAAATGAATCATTGCAGCGGCTTCTCGTACTCGAACTGCAGCCGATGGTGATGGATGAGCGCCTCGACGCGCTTGATGAGCTCGGAGACGCCTTGCAGCGCCATCAGCGCGAAGCCGACGGGAAGGATGAGCTTGACCGGCCAGCGGATGAGGCCGCCCGCATTCGACGAGGTTTCGTCGATGCGCCAGGATTCCACGAACCACGGCCACGTGAAGTAGACGAGGATCACGCAGATCGGCAGGAGAAAGAGCAGGCAGCCGATGATGTCGATCCAGATGCGCGCTCGTTCGGAGAGCGCCGAGTAGACCAGGTCGACGCGCACGTGCTCGTTGACCTTGAGCGTATAGGAACCGCCCAGCAGTACCATGCCCGCGAACATGTACCACTGCACTTCCAGCCAGGCGTTGGAGCTTGCACTGAACAGATAACGGCTTGTCGCGTTGCCGGCGCTGATCAGGCAGGCAAGAAGCACAAGCCAATTGGCGACTTCGCCGAACCGATCGTTCACGTAATCGATGGCCCGGCTCAGCTTGAGCAAACCCTCCACGCGCCGTCCCCTCGTGCCGTGGTCCCGTGAGGCGGGACCGTGTCGTTGCCCAGTTTGTCACCCCTGAGCTTTGCCCGGCCGCGATGGCGCCGAGGCCGAGGAACCTTCCTAGACCCCCGCGCGGACGTCAATTGGAAAAACGGACGAGGAGGACGGACGACAGAAGTCCGTCCTCCCTCGCTTGTCATCGGTCGTCCGATTAGCCCCCGGTTACGCTCATGTGGCGGGACAGCGCCGGCCGCTGATGGCGTCGGTCGATGATGAAATCGTGCCCCTTGGGCTTGCGCGAGATCGCTTCCGCAATCGCCGCATCAAGCAGATCGTTGCCTTCGGACGCGCGCAACGGCGTGCGCAGATCGGCGGCGTCTTCCTGACCGAGGCACATGTAGAGGGTTCCCGTGCAGGTCACCCGCACCCGATTGCAGGATTCGCAGAAATTGTGGGTCAGCGGCGTGATGAAGCCGAGCCGGCCGCCGGTCTCGGCGACGTTGACGTAGCGCGCAGGCCCGCCGCTGCGATAGTCGATATCCTCGAGCGTGAACCGTTCGCCCAAGCGCGCCCGCACGATCGACAGCGGAAGGTATTGATCGAGGCGGCCTTCGCCGACATCGCCCAGCGGCATCACCTCGATGAGGGTCAGTTCCATCCCGCGCCCGTGCGCCCATTCGAGCAGCGCCGGGAACTCGTCTTCGTTCACGCCTTTGAGCGCAACCGCGTTGATCTTGACCTTGAGTCCGACGGCCTGCGCCGCATCGATGCCGGCCAAAACCTTGTCCAGCTCCCCCCAGCGCGTGACGGCGCGGAACTTGTCGGGGTCGAGCGTGTCGAGGGAGACGTTGATGCGCCGCACGCCATGGCCGGCGAGTTCGTCGGCATATTTCGGCAGCTGCGACCCGTTGGAGGTCAGCGTAAGCTCGTCAAGCGCGCCGGTCGACAGATGGCGCGCGAGCGAGGCGACGAGCGTCATGATGCCGCGCCGCACCAGCGGCTCGCCGCCGGTGAGGCGAAGCTTCCTCACGCCGTGCGCAATGAAGGCGCCGCACAGCCGGTCGAGTTCTTCGAGCGACAGCAGGTCGGCCTTGGGCAGGAATGTCATGTTCTCCGACATGCAATAGACGCAGCGAAAATCGCAACGATCGGTCACCGAGACGCGCAGATAGGTGATCGCGCGTCCGAACGGGTCGATCAGCGCGGAACGCGCGTCTTGGCGATCGAATGCGAGATTTTGCGCGTCGCGCGTCATCACGGGGCACTGCTCAGCGCCCGAGCGAGCGCACCTGCGTCAAGGCGCTCCCGGGCAACGGAAAAAGGCGGCCTTTCCGCCGTTTCATATGGGAATTCTGACGGATATCGGCCAGAGCGTCCAGCGCCGTGGCGAGGGTCGCAACGACGATAACTGCTGCCCCGCTATGGCGCCGCCAAGCGAAATTATCGCGACGGCCAGGGATAGTTGGTCGCCGACGGCGCCGCCTCCGTCGGGGCTGAAGGCGCCGGGGCAAGCGCAGGCGCAGGTGCCGGCGCCGCCGTCGGCGCGGGCGTAGGCGCTGCCGAGGCCATGGGCGGCGGTGCCGCTGGACGGGCCGCTGCCGCGACGGGCTTCTTCTTCGCAACCAGCTTTTTCGGCGGTGCCGCCGGCCGCAGGTCCACGTGAACCGGATTGGGCGCGAGCCGCGGCGCAGCGGCTGCGCCCTCCGTCTCCGGACGCACGGACACGGTCTGCGGCTGATAGCCGCTCAGCGCAACCGTTACCGAGAACTCGCTGCCGGGCTGGACCGAAAGCTTACAGGGCGTGCGGCAGCTCTCGCCCAACGAGGTTTTCGCGTCCGCCCCTGGCGGCTCGGACTCAATGGCCAGCGCCTCGGGCTGCGGGGTCGACTTCAGGAAATCCAGGCTCGGCATCGTTGCGGAACATGCGGCCAGCATGAAGCCACACGCCGTGACGGCAATGACTCGGCTCATGATTGGATCCCACCACTGGGCGGCGCAGCGCCGCCTCTCCCCCAAGACCACGGCCATAGAAGCGCGGCAGGGCCTGCGCAACCTAGGGTTCCTTCCCCCGCATGCTATGGCTTACCCACCCTAAAAGGCCCCCAAGTGTGGCGCCGATAAGGTAAAATAGGATTAACGTCGGTTTGCCGCGGTGGGGCTGCCGGCGCCCAACAGGTCGAATACCGCGTTTGGCAGCTCGGCGAAGGTACTGATGACCCGGTCGGGCCCCAATTCGCTCACCGGGGTCTCGGTGTAGCCATGGTCGACGGCAACGACCGGAACTCCTGCCGCGCGGGCGGTAGCGATGTCGCTGACGGAGTCCCCGACCATGACCGCGTGAGCGGGCTCGCCGCCGGCACGCGCGATCGTCCACCGCAGCAAGTCTGGGTGGGGCTTTTGCAACCCGAACGTGTCCGCCCCGCAAATGGCGGCGAAGCGATTTGACAGGCCGAGCGCGTCAAGGAGCCGCACCGAGAGCCATTCGAGCTTGTTGGTGCAGATCGCAAAGCGGCAGCCGCCGGCGGCGAGTTCATCGAGCGCGGCGTCGAGGCCGGGGAACGCGCGGGAGCGGTCGGCGATGTGCGCGGCATAGTGCTCGACGAAGTCTTTGACGAGGCCGTCGACCCCGGCCGCGTCGAGCTTGCGCGCTTGCGCCGCCAGCGAGCGTTCGATCATCGATCGCGCGCCGCCGCCGACCAAGTTGCGCGCGGTATCGTAGGCGACCGGCGGCAGACCTTCGCGGGCGAAGATGACGTTGAGCGTGGCGACGAGATCGGGCGCGCTGTCGACCAGCGTGCCGTCGAGGTCGAAAATGACGGTCGGAGCAACCATCATCCGTGATCGCTACCGGGTGATGCGCGCCATGGCAAGGCTCGCTTTGGTGCGCGTTCGATGGCGAATGGACTATGCTCTCGCGCTGAACGAGGCTAGATAGACGCGGTCCTTGCTCCGATGCCGGGCCAATTGTTTCGATCGCGATGGATGTCGATGCCCAAAAACGTGCCGCCGCCGCCCGCGCCCTCGAATTCGTGCGCCCCGGCATGCGGCTTGGCCTTGGCAGCGGCTCGACCGCCAAGCATTTTGTCGAGCTTCTGGCCGAGCGCGTCCGCGCTGGCCTCGACGTGATCGCGGTGCCCACGTCGGAAGGGACGCGCAGCGACGCCGAACGGCTGGGCGTGCCGCTCACCAGCCTCGACGAGATGCCGCAGCTCGATCTCACCGTCGATGGTGCCGACGAGATCGCGCACGATCTGAGCCTGATCAAGGGCGGGGGCGGCGCGCTGCTGCGGGAAAAGATCGTCGCCTCGGCCTCCGCCCGCATGATCGTCATTGCCGATGAATCGAAGTGGGTGTCGGCGCTCGGCCGCTTCCCGTTGCCGGTCGAGGTGGTGCCGTTCGGATTGGGCGCGACGCGGCGGGCGGTCGAGGCCGCGGCCGCCGCCGTCGGCTGCGCCGGGCCGGCCCTGCTGCGCCGCGCCAAGGACGGCCACGCTTTCGTCACGGACAGCGGGCACTGGATTCTCGATGCCGCATTCGAGCGGATCGCCGATCCGAAATCGCTCGCGGAGCGTCTCGACGGTATTACAGGCGTGGTCGAGCACGGCTTGTTCATTGGGCTCGCGCACGCGGCCGTGATTGCCGGCTCGAGCGGCGTGCGCGTCGTCGAGCGGCGTTGAGCCTGTACCATCCGAAGAGGAGGTCTTGATGTTTGCTTCCCCAATCCTCAGGCCGCCCTGCGCCATGATGCTTGCGCTGGGGCTCGCTTTCGCCCTGGGCATCGGCGCCGCCGATGCACAACAACCCTCGGCAAGCGCGATCGCGACCGCCAAGGAAGTGATCACCGCCAAAGGCGCCGCCGCGATCTACAGCCCCTTGGTTTCGGGCGTCATCGAGAGGACCAAGAGCGTCTTTCTGCAAACCAATCCGATGCTCGGCAAAGATTTGAATGAAGTCGCCACCAAATTACACACGGAATACGCCACCCGCAGCGCGGAGATCGTGAACGACGTTGCCAAGCTCTATGCCTCGCGGTTCACGGAGCAGGAGCTCAAGGACATACTCGCTTTCTACAAGTCGCCGCTCGGGCGCAAGTTGATCGTGGAGGAGCCCGCCATCCTCGATCAAAGCATGAAAAGTGCGCAGACTTGGGCCGAAAACCTGTCGCAAGAGGTCATCGCCAAAATGCGCGCCGAAATGAAAAAACGAGGTCACGACATCTAGATGCCGTGTCGCTGACAGCTTGGACCCGACCATATGGCTGAGCATGACGTCGATCTCCTCGTCGTCGGAGCAGGCTCGGGCGGCGTGCGCGCGGCGCGGATCGCCGCCGGCTACGGCGCGAGCGTCATGGTGGCCGAGGAGTACCGGGTCGGCGGCACCTGCGTGATCCGCGGCTGCATTCCCAAGAAGCTGCTCGTCTACGCCTCGCGCTTTGCAGACGAGTTCGAGGACGCGGCGGGTTACGGTTGGACGCTCTCCGAGCCGCGCTTCGACTGGTCGAGCCTGACCGCCAACAAGGACCGGGAAATCGCGCGGCTCGAGCTCGCCTACACCACGACGCTCGAACGCGCGGGCGTGAAGATCGTCAAGAGCCGCGCGGTATTGGAAGACGCACATACCGTGCGTCTCATCGCCACGGGTGAAAGAATCCGGCCGCGGCACATCCTCATCGCCACCGGCGCCGCGCCGTGGTTTGGTCCCAAGATCCCGGGGATCGAACACGTCATCTCCTCGAACGAGGCGTTTCATCTGGAAGAATTGCCGGCGCGCATCCTCATCCAGGGCGGCAGCTATATCGCCGTCGAGTTCGCCAGCATTTTCAACGGGCTTGGTTCCGAGGTGACGCTGGTCTACCGCGGCGAGAATATTCTGCGCGGTTTCGACGACGATCTGCGCGCCCATCTGCATGCGGAGATGACGAAGCAGGGCGTGCGGGTCCTTTGCGGCACGACGGTGAGGGCCGTGCAATGCACGCAAGACACCTTCACCGCCAAGCTATCCGACGACAGCTCGGTCGAAGTCGACAAAGTGATGTTCGCGCTTGGGCGCTGGCCGAATGTTGCCGGCTTCGGTCTCGATGCCGCGGGCGTGCGGTTCAGCGACCATGACGGTATCGCGGTCGATCCGCTGTCGCAGACCTCGGTGCCGCACATCCATGCGATCGGCGACGTCACCAACCGGGTCAACCTGACGCCGGTCGCGATCCGCGAGGGCCATGCTTTCGCCGACACCGTGTTCGGGGGCAAGCCGACCGCGGTCGACCACGCCAACGTGCCCACCGCCGTTTTCTCCGAGCCCGAGGTCGGCGCGATCGGCCTGACCGAGGCGCAGGCCTGCGAGCGGCTGATGAAGGTCGACGTCTACAAGACCTCGTTCCGCCCGCTGAAGATGACGCTTGCGGGCCGCGATACGCGCGCCTTCTTCAAGCTCGTCGTCGACGGCGAGAGCGACCGTCTCGTCGGCTGCCACATCGTGGGGCCGGACGCGAGCGAGATGATTCAGCTCGTCGGGATCGCGCTGAAGATGAAGGCGACCAAGGCCGACATCGACGCCGTCATCGCGGTGCATCCGACCGCCGCCGAGGAACTGGTGACGCTGCGGGAGAAGGCGCTGAGCCATCGCCGCGAGGCGGCCGAATAACGCCCGCGTTTCATCCGCGCCCGGGCCTCATGCTCGCAATTCCATCTGGCTTGCGGCGCCGACCCTCGTGTATAAGGTCCCCGAATTGGAAAATCTCGCCCGTACCGGGGCTTAAGCGTGGTGGAGGGCCGTCATGCCCGAGCGTTGGACGCGCGACGGTTGGCGCAGCAAGCCGATCGTCCAGGTCCCCGATTATCCCGATAAGGCGGCGCTCGCCGCGGTCGAGCGCCGGCTTTCGACGTTTCCGCCCCTCGTGTTTGCAGGCGAAGCCCGCAGCCTGAAAAAGGCCCTCGGCCGCGTTGCGGCGGGGGAGGGCTTTCTGCTGCAGGGTGGAGATTGCGCCGAAGCCTTCACCGAGCACAGTGCCAACAACGTCAGCGCCAACAACATCCGCGACTTCCTGCGCGTGTTTTTGCAGATGGCGGTGGTGCTGACCTATGCCGCCGCCTTGCCGGTGGTGAAGGTCGGCCGCATCGCCGGCCAATTCGCGAAGCCGCGCACGTCGCCGATGGAGAAAAGGGACGGCAAGGAACTGCCGAGCTACCGCGGCGATATCATCAACGGTGTCGACTTCGATGAAGCGTCGCGGCGTCCGGACCCCGAGCGCCAAATCGAGGCCTATCGCCACTCGGCCGCCACGCTCAATCTGCTGCGCGCTTTCGTGCAGGGCGGCTATGCCAATCTCGCGAATGTGCGGCAGTGGACGCTCGGCTTCGTCAAGGACTCGCCGCAGTCCCACCACTACGAGGAGCTTGCCGACCGCATCTCCGAGGCGCTCGGTTTCATGCAGGCTTGCGGGCTCGATCTCGAAAGCCATCCCGAGCTCAAGAGCACCGACTTCTACACCAGCCACGAGGCGCTGCTGCTCGGCTACGAGCAGGCGATGACGCGCGAGGACTCGACGCACCCCGGCACCTTCTGCTGCACCTCGGCGCACATGTTGTGGATCGGCGACCGCACCCGACAGCCCGATCACGCGCATGTCGAGTTCTGCCGCGGCATCATCAATCCGCTGGGACTCAAATGCGGACCGTCGAGCAAGGTCGATGAGATGTTGCGGTTGATCGACATCCTCAATCCGGACAACGAGCCGGGCCGGCTGACGCTGATCGTGCGGCTGGGCTCGGACAAGGTCGGCGATCAGCTTCCGGCCATGATCCGCGCGGTTAAGCGCGAGGGAAAGGTCGTGCTGTGGTCGTGCGATCCCATGCACGGCAACACCATCACCTCGGAAACCGGCTACAAGACGCGACCGTTCGACCGCATCCTGGGGGAGGTGAAAACCTTCTTCGCGGTTCACCGCGCGGAAGGAACGCATGGTGGCGGCGTGCATCTGGAGATGACCGGCCAGAACGTCGCCGAGTGCACCGGCGGCGCCCGCATGATCACCGACGCGGACTTCAAGGATCGCTACCACACGGTCTGCGACCCGCGGCTCAATGCCGAGCAATCGATCGACCTTGCGTTCCTGCTGGCCGACCTGCTCAAGGCGGAGCGCACCACCAGGGCGCGGCCGCTGCCGGCCGCCGCCGGGCTCTGATCGCAACCGCGATCCGCCGAACCTGGACCGGGCAGGGAAGGTTTTCGCCTATTTGTTTGCTAAGATGGTCGCAATGCGGGCGGGTGCGTGGCGCGTTCGCCAGGCCATAACGATCCGCGCAGCGGGAGGAGGTTCTCATGTATCGCCATATGGGAGGGGTGGGCGCGCTTTCGCTCGCCGCGTTGATGTCGCTGTCGTCTGGAGCCAGCGGCGAGCTCGCGCTTTCCGCCAATGACGGGAAAGCGGTTCTCATCGACGGTGTAAATGCGGTGCCGGCGAATCCGCCGGCGGATTCCGTCGCGGTCATCGATCTCAGCGCGACGCCGCCCAAGGTCGTCGCCGAGATCCCGGCCCCGACCAGCGTTATCGGCCCACCCTCGAGCGTAGCGATTGCGCGCGACGAAAGTTTCGCGCTTGTCACCGGGGCATCCAAGATCGATCCGGCCGATCCGAAGAAGACCGTGCCCGACGACAAGCTCACGGTGATCGACCTCAAGGCCTCGCCGCCCAAGGTCGCGGCGCAGTTGCAAGCGGGGCAGGGTGCCGCGGGGGTGTCGATCAATCATGCCGGGACCCTCGCGCTGGTCGCCAACCGGTCGGAGGGAACGGTGTCCGTCTTCTCCATCGCCGGCAACGCGCTCACGCCGGTCGGCAAGGTTAATTTGGGCGATGACAAATCGGGTCCGAGCCATGTCGCCATCACGCCGGACGGCAAGACGGCGCTGGTCACCCGCGACGGCGACAACAAGATTTCGGTGTTGTCGATCGACGGCACCAAGGTCGAGCACACCAAACGCGACATCTCGGCGGGATTGCGGCCCTACGGGCTCGTCATCCATCCCAACGGCAAGCTCGCGGCCGCGGCGAACATCGGGACGGGCAGTGGCGATGCCGATACCGTGAGCTTGATCGATATCGAGGCGAAACCGGCGCGGGTCGTTCAAACCGTTACCGTCGGTCAAACGCCGGAGGGGATTGCGCTGTCTCCCGACGGTGCCTTTCTCGCCGTGGGGGTGATGAATGGATCCAACAAGCCGAAGAGCAACCCGTTCTTCAACGACTACGGCTTGGTGAAGGTGCTGAGCGTCAAAGGTAACGAGTTGGTCCCGCTAACGGAGGCCAAGGTCGGCCACTGGTGCCAGGGTCTCGCCTGGAGTAAGGGCAACCGCATGCTTTTGGTCCAGTGCATGGTCGAGAAGGAGATCATGGTCCTCAACTTCGACGGCAAAGAACTCAAGCCCGCTGGGTCGATCAAGCTCAATGCGGGCCCGGCTGGCATTCGGACCGCAGAGCCGTGAGCGGCAAGCAAGAGCCCGGCCAAGCACATCCTCCTCGCGCCGCGCCATCGCGCCGCGGCGCGAGCAAGCTGGATTTAGCTCAGGACGGCGATAGATTGCGCGAGGACACCGTCGTTGCGCCAGGTCGTTATTCATCGCATTCCATGGAACGATTGCTGCGCGCCGCCATCAATACCTGGCACGGCCTCCTCGCCGCCGCGCGTAGCGAGGAGGCTTTTCGCCAGGAACTGATTGCCCTCGTTGTGGCGGTACCGCTTGCCTTCCTGGTTGCCGAAGAGTCTTGGAAGCGCCTCGCGCTCATCGCGGTCGTGGCTTTCGTGCTTGTGGTCGAGCTATTGAACACGGCGATCGAAAAGCTGGCCGATCGCGTCAACCTCGCGATCGATCCCCAAATCGGCCGGGTCAAGGACATGGGCTCCGCCGCGGTCGGCCTTGCGCTGCTCATCGCCGGGCTGACCTGGCTGTTGGCGCTGGCCGAGCGATTTGGGCTGATCTGACCAGACCTCGGCGCGATTGCCGGGCGCGGGCGCGACGCGCTAGACCTAAGCCATGAATGCGCGGCCCACCGACCGTTTGGCCATCGCGATCGGACAGCTCAATCCGACCGTCGGCGACATCGCCGGCAATGCCGACAAGGCGCGCCGCGCGCGTGCCGAGGCGGCCCGTTCCGGCGCCGACATGGTGGCGCTTCCGGAGCTTTTCCTGTCCGGGTACCCGCCCGAGGATCTGGTGCTCAAGCCGGCGTTCCAGGCGGCCTGCCGAGCCAAGGTCGAGGAGCTTGCGCGCGAGACTGCGAGCGGCGGGCCGGCGCTGCTGATCGGCACGCCTTGGCTCGAGGAGGGCAAGGTCTACAACGCGTATTGCCTGCTCGACCGCGGCGTCATCGCCGCCGTGCGCCGGAAGGTGAACCTGCCGAACTACGGCGTGTTCGACGAACGGCGCGTCTTCGCGCCGGGGCCGCCGCCCGGTCCCGTCAATTTCCGCGGCGTGCGCATCGGCATCCCGATCTGCGAAGACATCTGGACCGAATGGGGCGACTACGAGGATGTGGTCGAATGCCTCGCCGAGACCGGTGCCGAGCTGATGATCGTGCCCAACGGCTCGCCCTATTCGCGGGACAAGGACGACGTGCGCCTCAACCTTGCCGTCGCCCGCGTGACCGAAAGCGGCGTGCCGCTGATCTATGTCAACCAGGTCGGCGGCCAGGACGAGCTGGTGTTCGACGGCGCCTCCTTCGGCCTGCATGCCGATCGCGCGCTCGCCTTCCAGCTCCCGGCCTTTCGCGAAGTCGTCCAGACGCTGCGCTGGGAACGGGGCGGCAATGGTTGGCGCTGCGTCGATGATGCCATCGTCGCGGTCGAGGCGGGCGACAAGGCGGACTATTTCGCCTGCATGCTGGGGCTGCGCGATTACGTCGGCAAGAACGGTTTCAAGGGCGTGGTGCTGGGGCTTTCGGGTGGCGTCGATTCCGCCCTCGTGGCGGCGTTGGCGGTCGACGCTCTAGGAGCAGATCGTGTGCATTGCGTGATGCTCCCCTATCGCTACACCTCGCGGCAATCGCTCGACGATGCGGCGC
>Ga0124850_1000028_pt1 | contig 13717 bp, 16 predicted proteins | sample PanSoiMetaGPlot1_FD_97462 | JGI IMG/M metagenome (GOLD analysis project Ga0124850, IMG submission 97462) | Tropical forest soil microbial communities from Panama analyzed to predict greenhouse gas emissions - Panama Soil - Plot 1 (PacBio error... | ecosystem: Environmental > Terrestrial > Soil >...
AATTTCTCGCTGCGCGGCGGATATTCCTCCTGAAAAGATTATTAACTGGCTATGGCCAGGGCGGCTTGCGCGCGGGAAGCACACTTGCATTGCGGGCGAACCGGGCACAGGCAAAAGCCAACTGTCGATTGCCATAATCGCAGCCGTGGCCACGGGGGGCGAGTGGCCTTGCGGCGAGGGGCGCTCGCCACTCGGAAACGTGATTATCTTGAATGCAGAGGATGGCGCGGCCGACACTATCGTCCCACGCGCACTGGCGGCTGGCGCTGATTTGAAGCGCATCCATATCGTGTCAGCCGTTAATGACGACACTCACCGGCGCGCTTTCAATTTACAAAAGGACATTGAAGTCCTTGAAAGAAAAATTACTGAGATTGGCGATGTTGTTCTTGTCATCATCGATCCGGTTTCGAGTTATCTTGGCAAGACTGACAGCCACAAAAATAGTGAGGTCCGCAGCGTTCTCGAACCATTGAGCGAGATGGCCGAGCGCACCGGCGTTTCGATTCTTTCCATTACGCATTTTTCTAAAACAGGATCAAACAATACGACGAAAGCATTGCATCGCTTTATCGGCAGCATTGCCTTTACCGGCACGCCTCGGTTCGCTTTCGCGGTAGTTGAGGATGCGGATGATGAAGGTCGGATGCTGTTCCTACACGCCAAGAATAATTTGGCGGCGAAGCCTCAAGGACTCGCCTGTCGGTTGGAGCAATGTCTTGTCGGCGAGGACATCGTTGCATCTAGGGTTTGGTGGGATACCCAGCCGGTGACAATCACTGCCAATGAAGCGTTAGCGGCCGAAGCCAGTGGCACTGAAGCCCAAACTGAAAGGGCGGAGGCCGAAGAATTATTACGGGATTTCCTGTCAGATGGACCGCGCCCTGTAACGGAGATTGAGGCAGAAGCCAAAGGTGCGGGAATATCATGGCGAACAGTTCGCCGGGCGCAGAAAGCCCTCGGCATCAAGCCCTATCGGAAGGCGGAATCCGGGGACGGCCTCGGTAAGGCGGGGCGCTGGTACTGGTCACTACAGAGCAGTGCAAACGACACTAAGGTGGCCAACTCTTCCTATGATGGCCACGATTTGGACGTGGCCACCTTAGGGGGATCTGGCCATCTTAGGCAGAATGGTGGGCTGTCATGACTTCCTCATCTTGCCAGCTGCCTTGTCTGCTTGTCACGGATTGCGGGTGAACAATGTCAAGGCGCCGGCAGACTTTCCGCCGCACCGAGCTGACGCGCGCTATCAAGGCCGTTATGGCGGCGGGCGCAGAGGTCGAGCGAGCAGAAATTGACCCGACTACGGGTAAAATCGTGGTAGTAATCAGCAAGTCGGGTGCGTCGGTTGCCGAAATTCCGAACGAATGGGACGGCGCAGAATGACGCGCATCAAGCTTAAATACGTTCACGAGTACTTAGACCGGCACAGTAAGGCGAGATACTATTTTCGGCGGCGCGGTCATAAGCAGGTTGCTTTGAAGGGCACTCCTGGTTCTGCCGAGTTCATGGCGGCGTATGAGCAGGCGCTATCAGGATCACTGCTGCCGCAAGAGATTGGCGGCAGTCGCACCAAACCCGGCACTGTCAACGCAGCAATAGTCGGCTATTACCAGTGCCTAGCCTTCCGCGAGCTGGCGCCAGGCACACAGGAACACCGCCGCTTCCTTCTAGAACGCTTTCGCGCCGAAGACGGCGACAAGCAAATCGCAACGCTGCCGCTGGGGTTCATCAAGCACATGCTTGATCGCAAGAAGCCCGGAGCGGCCCGCAACTGGCTCAAGGCGCTCCGCCACATGCTCGACTTTGCGGTAGCCGAGGGATTCCGCGCCGATAATCCGGCGCGCGGCATCAAGCTGGCGAAGATGAAAACCAATCATCGTCGCCCGTGGACCCAAGAAGAGATTGAGCAATACGAGCGCACCCATGCGATTGGCTCCAAGGCGCGGCTCGCACTCGCGCTCGGCCTCTACACCATCCAGCGGGCCGGCGATGTGGTTCGCATGGGGCGGCAGCACGTCAACAATGGCGAGCTAATGGTGCATCAGCAAAAGACGGGCGTTCGGCTAACACTGCCGATCCTTCCCGAGTTGCAAGCGATCCTCGATGCCACGCCGAGCGGACATATGACATTCCTGGTGACCAACATCGGGCGTCAATATCCGCGTCCCGATTTCAGTAGGCAGTTTCGTGCGTGGTGTGATGAGGCTGGGTTGCCCCGCGATTGCGTATTCCACGGATTGCGGGCGACAGGCTGCACGCAACTTGCCGACGCCGGCTACAGCACGCATCAGATCGCGGCCTGGTCAGGTCACATGAGCCTTCGCGAGGTGGAACGCTATACCAGGGCCGCCAATCAGCGGCGGCTTGCGCGCAGCGCGACCGCGTGGGGACCGAAAAGAGAACAGCCGGTGGCTAACCTAACCGATAAAACTGGCTAACCCTGGTCTAAATGATTGAAATGTCTGGCGTGAGATTGTTGTCCTACGATCCGGTGCGGATCGTGTTCGGCGCCGGCGCGATTGCCGCGCTGCGCGCCGAAGCCGATCTGCACAAAATTTCGCGGCTTTTGGTGCTTTGCTCACCAACGCGCGCCGCTTTGGCGCGCAAGCTCATCGTGCCGGTGGCCGACCGCTGCCTCGGTTTCTGCGAAACCGCGGGCCAGACGATGCCGCGCGATGCCTTCGATCGGATTGTCGGTGAGATCAAGCGGGTCAACGCCAACGGCTTCATCGTCATCGGCGGCGGCTCGCCGATTGGCCTGGCCAAAGCCGCCGCCGCGACAACTGGCATTCCTTACATCGCGATCGTCACCACCTATTCCGGCTCGGAGATGGCGGCGCGCTGGTACATCGGCACAGCCGAGGATCGCGTCGACGGCGAGAGCGTCGCCGCGCTTCCCGCAACCGCGATCTACGATCCGGAATTGACGCTCGATCTGCCGCCGGCGGTCTCGGCCGCAAGCGGCATGAACGCGATGGCGCATGCGGTCGAAAGTCTCTACGGCATCGACACCAATCCGGTCGTGCAAAGCATGGCCGCGGAAGCCGTGCGCCTTCTTGGCTCGAGCCTGCCGCGGATCGTGCAGAATCCGCGCGATCTCGCGGCCAGGACGGATGCGCTTTACGCGGCCTGGCTCGCTGGGAATTTCCGCGCCAAGGTCGGCTTGGAACACGCCATCGCCCAACGCTTGCGGCAATGGTTCAATCTCGATCATGCCCGCACGCATGCGATCGCCACGCCCTATGCGGTCGGATTTAATGCGGCGGCGGCTCCGGAGGCGATGGTGCGCATTTGCCGCGCGCTCGGCGCCGACGATGCCGCCCGCGGGCTTTACGAACTCAACGTGCGGCTTGGCCTGCCGACCGGACTGAGGGCGTTCGGACTCAAAGAGGGCGACATCGACAAAGCCGTTGAGGTGATATCGGCCGTGAAGATCACGCATCCGCGGCCGGTTTCGAAAGCCGACTTAGCGAACGTGATCGGCCAAGCCTATGCCGGCGCGCCGCCGCGGTTTTGAACGGCGGGATTTCCAGACCAGCCGAATCTATTTGCGGCGTTAGCAAAAGAGTTTGGCGCCGCTAAAGACAAGCTCTCACCGTCACGCCGATGAAATGTCGTATTTGCCAGCACGATCGTCGTGGGGATTCGATGAGGGGGCGTGGCATGAGCATTGGCGATTATGTCGCCGCGGCTGTTCTGATGGTGCTGATTTTGTGGAGCGTCGCGGGAATCCTGGCGCAAGATAAATTCACGCTGTGACGACTCGCGAGAAACTTCTCGGTGCAATCGTGAGAATCAGGTATTGAGCCGAAGGCCATCCGCCTTTCCTCCCTGACTTTCGGTGCGGTGGCAAACACGGCAGAACCACTTGGAGCCCGGCCAGGGGTGGGGCGGCCGGGCTCCTTCTTAGTTGGCAACGGGGATATGTTGAGCGTCACCCGGAAAATTTGTATCGGGCCGAACCGGTTTCGCTCCACTGAGCCAGCAATCGACAGACTTCGCGGCACGGACGGTTTTCGTCGCAAACTGATCCAGTGTGAACGTCACAAATAGTTCACAGCCCAACAAAAGCAATTCCAGACCAAGTTTCACTGCGATGCTTCTGATCAGGCGTCAGCCAATTGGGCGCGGGACGCCTTAACTTTTGCGGCCAAATTACGCGATAGAAATGTTTGTTTTTTGTTTGATCGAACCGAACAAACAAAGAATGTCAGCTGTACGACTTTATTACAAGCAAACAAAGGCGGTCGCAACAAATAAACCAAAATAGCCGCGAAGTCGTCACAATAGTGGAATCAAAAGTGCCTCGAACTGGGAGTTTATCAGTGGGGTGTGTGTGCCATGAGAGCTGCCAAGCCAAGTGAAGTTGCTGAAATCCGCAAATCAACAGAACTAAGCGCTGGTGGAAATATCAGCGAATTGGCGCCTGCTATCGACGCCTCTCGTCTGGCCGAAATGAGCGACGGCCAAGCGTCGGCCGACAATCTCGGCACATTGGTGCGGCGCGTGTCGGAGTCTTCGTCGCAGCAAATAGAGAATCTCGTCGGCGAACTCCAGAGCTTGAGAAAGAAGCTGCACAGTGACGGCAATCGCATCCAATCCGAGATTGAGGAATACGCGGTACTGAGTCAGCAGGTCATGCAGCTGACCACGATTATTTCCGAGAGCATGAGCAAGCTTCCTGCCAATGGCGGAGGGTTGCGGAGCGCGATCGCCCGACCCTAGCCTCAAGAAAATTGTGCATCGACCTGCGGTCCCTGGAGGCGGGGACCGCTTTTTTATTTGTCCTAGGCACATTGCAGTTGCGCATCTTTGCCTTCGACTGGAGCGCGCTGTCCCCTTACGGCACCAAGCCGGCATGCTCTTCGGCGACTTGCCCCAACATCCTTGTCGCCGATAGATCGGGGCGCCAATTTAAATCCTGGACATCGCTGGCACGACCTGTTGCCATGCGCAACTCTGCGAATTGAGGAGCTTCCCCGATGATGATTATCGATTCCCAGGTTCATGCTTATGAGGCGAACACCCCAAAGCGACCCTGGCACAGAGTGCCGAACTGGCCGGATCACGTTACCGGCGACGAGATGGTCGCGGCGATGAACAAAGTAAGCGTCGACGGCGCGATCTTCATCTCGGCCTTCTCGATGTACCGCTACGACGCGAGCTATGCGGTGGAAGTGCAACGGGCCCATCCTGGCCGGTTCGGGATCGTCAAGCCGGTCGACCCGGACGATCCAGCCGTTGGCGATGTCATCGCCGAGTGGAAGCGGACACCGGGCGCGGTCGGTATCCGCATCATGATGACGAAGGAGCCGGGGCGCGACCGCGACCCGACTGACCCAGGGCTCGACCGGATCCTGCGCGCGGCCGTGAAGCACGACTTTCCGGTTAATATACTGTGCTGGGGCAATGTCGATGCCGGCACGGCGGTGATCGATCGTCATCCCGATACGCGCTTCATCATCGACCATCTGGCAATCCTGCAGCCCCGCACGCCACCGGCCCCGCCGCAGCCATGGGCCGATCTGCCGAAAGTGCTGGACCTGGCCAAGCGCAAGAACGCGGTCATTAAGGTCAGCGGTGCCTGCACATTGTCGAAAAAACCGTATCCGTTTCCCGACATCTGGGATCCGCTGGCCCGCGTCTTCGACGCCTGGGGTCTCGACCGCTGCCTCTGGGGCACCGACTGGACGCGCGCATACGCCGTTGTCAATTACGAGCAGGCGGTCGAGCCGTTCTTCAAAACTGACCGGCTGAGCGAGAGCGAGCGCGCCATGCTGATGGGCGGCGCGTGTGCTAAAGCCTATCGCTGGTCACCGAAGAAAGGTCAGGCGGCATAATTCTAATGTTACGTGCCTTCCCCGACACGCCTGACAATTCGCTCCGTCGCAGGAATTCCCCCGGTCTTGATTGCTGGAATTTACGGAATGAATTTCAAGAATATGCCGGAGCTGAGTTGGGCGTGGGGTTATCCCTTTGCTTTGATGTTGATCGTGCTGACAACAATCGTGCCGCTGATTTGGTTTAAATGGAAGGACTGGATCTGATCCGCGCCGCAGACTACGGCCGAGGACGAAATCGAGGAATCGTCAAGCAGGAACGATTTCTGCTGGCAGCCATGAGGCTGAAACGCCATGCCGGCTCGAAGTTTCGGAAACAAAAAAAGCGACCCCGCCTCAGGGGTCGCCAGGTTGGATCGTATCGATGCGTATTTTAACGTCCGTTCGATGCGATTAGTTCCCGATGCAGCGATCCGCCGAATGCTTCTTAGGTTCAGTGCCCCGCATATTCCAAGCGTCCCTACGCGCTGAATTTGCTACTGCCACCCCGCTCGATGATCTCGCTTGAGTCGGATTGGTAACTGATCGCAGTCTGTCGTGCATCAATAAATCCCGCGCAGATTTTCCTGTATCTTTTGAGCAATCGGGTCGCCGGTCCGATACGCAATAGTTCTCGTGTTCGGCGGCACCGCACTCGCGGAGATCTCGCGGGATGGTTGTTGCGCGCCTGCTACGGGCGTCGAATCAATGCCAATTGGGCAAGGAGCGCTTGGATCAAAATCGCCTGCAACAGCGGGATTGAAAACATATCGCCGATCGCAAACAGCGACCTTCGGCGGTTGCTCCGTCGCCAAGAATGCGTCACTGCCCGTCTTGAGCATCTGCCAAAATGGTAGATTAGGATCACCGGCATGACTCGCGAGGTTCTGTGCTGTCATTCTAAATGGAAAAGCTTGTAGCTGAACTTTTTCCTGTCCGCCCTTAAATGCTTCGTCGACCAGACCGTAGATCTCTTCCATCGCGTTATCTGTCATGGCGTAACAACCAACGGATCGACAGCCGCCATGCACCATAAGAAAACTGCCGGTTCGCCCGAGAGAACGATCAAAGGCATTGGGGAAGCCCGTATTGAACGCAAGATATTCACTCGAGTTCGGGTTCATTTGATCTGGAGCGATGTCATAAAATCCTTCGGGTGCTTGATAGTCTCCTTGCATAAGCTTCGGCCCGAGATTTCCTGAAAATTTGCAGATTGGATAGGATTTGAGCAGCGCGAACTTTCCGCTCCGATCCTGTTTCCATACTTCCAGCGTACTTTCCTCCTTATAGATGCGGATAAGGACCGGTGCGGCACGGTCCATGTTGAGTGCTTCGATCTGACTGAGGGTCGAGGTTCGGACTGTGCCGGTCCTCACCGCAACCTTGGGCGCATATGCCACGCTCGAACAGCCGGCCAGCGCCGCGCCGACGAACGTGAAAAAGCAGGCTTTTGCAAAAACGGATGCGATGTGCCTCAAACGCAAAGTCCTGCCCGCCGTCTCGTCTGTCCGCGTCAATTAGGCTTTCAAGAGCTGCCGGGATGTGGCCCATATGGGTACGCGCCGGGAGGTGGCCCATATGGCGGCGCCCCGGGAGGTGGCCCGTATGGGTAGGAACCTGGAGGTGGCCCGGATGGGTATGAGCCTGGAGATTGCCCATATGGCTGCGGCGGCGGGCCTGATCCATAGTCGACACCAGCGGACGGTCGCTCGGCGTAGACAGCCTCCGGAGCACAATCTCGCGCACAAGATGACACGAGCGTTGCAACGACAAAGACGCAAGTAATGACCGGTAGCACCCTAGTCATTTGATCCACCCCATTAGCCAAGTCGCTGCTCCCATCACCAGCGTATCCCGAGTAGAAAACGTTGTTAGATGTACGGAACTAAGACGGAGCCTTGCCCGCCAAATAAATCGATGAGTTTTTGGTTAATGGGCCATCTACAGCGCGCCATCGTTCATGACGACATCGCCGTTTGACACTTTGCGGACATGGCGATCGCGCTCAGCGACCTCCGCTTTCTCAAGTTGTAACAAACTGCCTCACCTCAAGAATCAATGCCGCCTGCCCGTGCAGCTTGTCTTTGGCCGCTTGGACGGCGGCCCGCTTGACCATTTCGCTATTGAGCCGGCTAGCGGCCGGGGTCGCATTCGGCGATCTGATGCACCGTGTGCGCAAAAAAGAGCCCCGGCATCCCGTCCGGGGCTGAGATTTTGCCGTTGATGGTCGCGCCTAGCCCATGCGTGGGCGCTTGCCGGGCGCCGGGAGGAATGCATGAGCGATCAGCGCGTGCGGCTAGATAATCTGATTCGGCCGTCCCTTAAAAGAAAAAGGAACCTGCCTCAGCGCGTGCCGGTGATGGCCTTCGAGCTCGACCGGTCGACTGCACTGAACCGGACGCAAAATGCTTAGTGGCGAAACTCGGCGGTCAGCACGGAGTCGGGCGGAAAGATGATCAAGGCGGCGATTCCACCAGCCAATACTAACCAAACGACGGCGAGCAAGAGCTTCGACTTCATGGCGACCTCACAGAATCCTCGCCGTTAGGTTTTGCCCGACCCGGCTGGGACCTCCGTGATAGCCATCACGTTTCTAACTCTTTACCCATAAACCATCGGATAGTTTGCGCGCGACCAGGCAATTTACATTTGGCGCGCGGTGAAATCAGCAAAGGCCAGCGCGAAAGGATTGCAGCTCAGGCTTTTTGGAGGGTGATCGGGCCGATCAGCGGACATCGCGCATCGGTCACGAAAAAGGACAAGCACGCACCCTAAACGACATAGGGATGGCGTACCGATCCGCCCGTCGCTATGTTGCATTTTTAATACGCTCGAATAAAAAATTGCGACGAAAGTTTGATTTTCATCGAACCCGCTCGCCAGCCTTCGTTCCGTCAAATCGTGATGGCCACTTGCGGTATCAAACAAGCGGGGGTCGGGGCCGATGTACACCGAAAGTCCACCTCTCAATGATGACTATCACGAACGCGATGTTGACACTGCCGAGCGTATTTCGCCCAATCGAGTACATCGGCTAAGACCGGGCGGATTTCGTCCCGCTTCCAAAAACACACCAATCGTCAGCGCCAGGCCATCGAATGTCCGGCGAATAATTCGCGCCCTTGGCCGCTTTTGCGTTGCGATTGTCATCGGCGTCGGTGCTACCCTTGCCTGGCAGTCCTACGGTGGCGAGATGGTCAGGGCTTGGGCTCCATCGCTCGGCTGGTTGGTGCCCACATCGCCATCTGCAGAACTGCAGGCGCAGGTTAAACCTGTGGTGGTTGATCTTGCCATTATGAGGCGCAGCATAGAGCAGCTTGCTAGCAATCAAGATCAACTCGCCCGCAAGCAAGACCAGATGGCGCAAGCTTTCGCTTCACTGCAGTCGGCCGTGCGGGAAATTAATCAAAATATTTTAGCCTTGGCCCCGCTTGCACCGAAACCAGCGCACTCCACGCCTTCCAAACCGCCGCAATCCCCAGCGCAGTAAAAATGGGCGTTGAGATTGGGGAATAGGCGGACATCGCCGAAGCGATGTTGCGCGGGCCCTCGGCAATGCCGCGCGAACCAGATCAGCACTCTCTGACGTTAATCGTGAGCCGGCTCGATCTCGTCAATAGATTCATTTTGAAGCTCGGCATCATCTTCTATGAATCCGATTTCCCGAATCAAATTCTCAATTTCGAGACGCGCAAGTAAATTGGTTTGGTCGGACTCGGCAGGACTCTCGAACTTTTCTGCCAAGTCGAACACCGTCAAGCCCGCTGCGAAAAACTCGCGATATGCGGGCCGCTCCAGTAGCCCGCGCGCAATGCGAAAACCCAATGTCCTTTGCACCACCTCCAGAACCGCCGCGACTTGACGATGATTGTTTGAATCGCCTGTTTCCAGCCGATTGCGAACAATGATCCAGTCGGTCGCACGACCACTGACCTTACGCCGGGCCTCAAGCGCGCGCCAAACCATATTGGCGTAGGCCGACAACTGAGGCTCGGAGTCGCTTCTTTCCATCGCGACCAGTACGTCGAGATCGAAAAAGCTATCGTTGATCGGCGTTATCAGAGTGTCTGCCATGCCGTGTGCGATCAGGCTGAGATGTTGCACGCCGCTTGGCGTATCGATGACGATGAAGTCGTGTTTGTCCGCTCGTCCAATTTCCTTGAGCTGGGATATGAACTGCCTCAAGTCAGCGCTATGGCTTAGGGTGCTGCTGTCGATAAAGTCCTCTTTGTGCGCTCGCGGGTCTTTTTTGAATTGCGCTATGAACTGTTTCAGGTTGCGCGCGGTGCCGTAAGCATCCCTTTCCTTGACTGGGTAGTAATCCGGCAGCTCCAATTTCCGCTCGTGGTCCCGATCCCATTCCCGCCGATTAGCGAGATACCGCGTTAAGGTTTGTTGATTCAGGTCGAGATCGAAACTGGCTACGCGCTTTCCGGCTTTCAGCAGGGCCACGATAATGTGCATGGCAAATGTGGATTTGCCACTGCCACCTTTCTGATTGCCGATGACGACAACGTGGGGCGGAAAATACTCGCCGTAAGACGGCACAATTGATGTACGCATAACGCGGCCAACCGACTATCGGAGAGCATAATTTTAAGGCAAGTGAAGAATTTAACAAGATAAAAGGCCCAAAAACCCGACCACACTATTTGGTGCTAAATAGCCGCCGATTCTCGGGCTTGCGAGCAATTACCCCATCGCCGACAGACGGACGTCAAATTTTTTCGGGTTGATCGGGTCCGCAAAATGCGCAGAAACCAACGCGGGATTGCCTAATTTGCATCGCTTTGTAATCGAATTTTGCATGCCAGCGCAACTGCGGCCGATCGGCACAATCGCCTTTGCTTCGCTTCTAGCCTCAGGAATAGGGGTCAGCGTACCCGCTAAGATCGCGTTCGCGCTCGATTGCCTTACTGCGCCAAATTCTGCCTCGCCGCCGAATAGCCATTGGTATTATCGCACCGACCGCGCGCAAGATCGTAAGTGTTGGCACTTACAAACAGATAGTGGTCCTGCGGAACAGGGAGCCGTGCAGGCTGTGCGGGAAGCGCCAGCCAAGCCATCGCAATCCGTTGCGGGGGGTCCAGGCTTTAAGGAGTCCGTGACGCAGCACGCGGGCGTCAAACTGTCGGATCAGGACGTTGAAAAACTTTATGCTGAGTTCCTGGAATGGAGACGGCGCGCCAAAAATTAGGGTCGCGGCGGCGTGATTTCTTAAGCCGAAAGACGCGGCGCGGTGCCAAATTCGTCCTTGCCGAGCGGCACCTGAATTTCGCAGGTCAAGCCTTCGCGGGCGTAATCGATATCGACCGCCTGGAAGGTTGATTCGAGCAGCAAGGTGCCAAATCCGCGCTGACCTGGGCCAAATGTTGGAGGGCCACCGCGCTCCTGCCACCGGAATCTTAAAACTGAGCCAGCACCGCCGCCGGCGACGGTCCACGTGATGCTCACATGGCCGCCCGCGCTTGAAAGTGCCCCATGCTTCAATGCATTCGTGGCAAGCTCATGCAGCGCCAATGAAAAATTCTGCGCATTCTTTGCACTCAGCATCAAGTCAGGACCCTCAATTTCGGTCCGAGCCGCAAAAGGTTCTAAGGTCAATTGCACGATCTCGCTTAAACTGACGCCGGTCCAGTTCGATTTGGTCAGTCGACGGTAAGTGCCGGCCAATGCCATCAGACGTCCTTCAAATATCTTTCTCGCTTCATCAAGCGACTCAGAGCCGGAAAAGGTCTTCTGCGCGATGCCCTGAATCACAGCGAGCAGATTGTTGGTGCGATGTTGGAGCTCGCGGACGAGAATTTGTTCAGCCTCCGCCGCACGTTTTTGTTCCTCCTCGGCGCGCTTGCGCTCTGTAATGTCCAGCATGGAGGCGATCCAGCCCGTAACCGTTCCGCTGTCATCTTTTTCCGGCGTGTAGATCACGTGCAGGAATCGCCTTCCGACGCCTTGGTAATGGACTTCTCTCTCAAATTCGACTCGGTTGCCTTGCAGGACTTTCTCGACGTGAGGACGAATCGACTGGAAGTCTTTGTCGCTCAAAACATCGGACAGTCGTTTGCCAACAACCTGTTCGGGCCGACGGCCAGTCATCGCCAAATAGGCCTCGCTGATGAAGCGGTAGCGAAGATCGCGATCCAGCCGGATGAGCATGAATGGCGTTCGATAAATAATGCTCTCAAGCTCGGCTTCCTTGTCGCGTAACGAAACCTCATTCTCCCGCAGCTTTTTTGCAAGCTGTTCAAAACGGTAAACGTGACCGGTTCCTAAGAGGAGCAAGCCGCCGATCAAGCCAGTACCAAGAGCGCCGGCGGCAAGCACCACCCAGCTTTGCCACCCGCGATGTGTCGCGAGGTAGGCCGGCGATGGCGTAGTGCTCACGACGTAGCGACGATTTCCGAAGTTAAATTCGGTCTCGAACAAAATTGCCACTGACCGGGGAATTTCATCCAAGAACGGCGTGTCTGCCGCGACATCAGCAAGTCGCAGATTGAGTGTTGACCGGAGCGGTTGCACAAGCGTCGCGGCAAATGTGCTCATTTGCAGCGCGACCAGCACGATGCCAGGACCGCTGGAACCACTCGACACGGAATCGACCAGTAAGATGCCATATTGGGAGCCCTGCTGTTGCACCAGGCGGATGGGCGCGGTCGCAACCAAATTTCCGCTGGTCGTCGCTGCCTCAATAGCAATACGCCGGGTCTCGTCCGATGCGAGATCAAAACCGATTGCTCGTTCATTGCCGTCAAGCGGTTCGACATAGGTTACGGGGTAGAAGTGAGCCCGATCGTCAGCCGATCGCAGCTCACCCGATTGGCCACGCTGGCGAACCTCGAATCCCGGAACCTCGGCCCGCTGGGCAGCCTCGAATCTTGCCCGTTTGGCGGACTGGACCGACGGCGCCCACTCTACTGCTTGAATGATCGGAAATCGGTGCAGCAAGGTCTGCACCAGACCGTGGAACTCCTGACGCGTGACCGGCTGATGACGCTAATAAAAGCCTCCGAAAGCTGTTCGAGGAATCCGCGCTGCTCCTCGAGCGTCGCCCGCATCGTGTCGGCGAATTGCTGCGACCGGAGGCGAAATTCAAAGAGTGATTGGTCGTACTCCCAGCTGTCAACGCGGACGAAAATTGCAATGAACAGCCCAAAGCACAGCAGCATTGGGACGGCGACGGACCAGACCCGTGCTCGCCACAAGTCTCGCGGCTCTGCGGCGAAAACGAATAAGAGCGGTAGCGCTACAATCACGCCAAGCGTGTCGCCTATCCACCATGTCGTCCAATTTGACGGCAGATCCCCGGACCAAACCACGCCGAGCACCAACATCCCGGCCAATGAGAGGCTCGTGCTCGTTAGACAAAATAGCGGCGCAAGCAACAGCAAGAGCACGAGATCGCGCGGGTTATCCAAGGGGGCGGGATAGCCGATCGCGCGGCGCAGTACGGCGCCGCCAAGCACCGCTTGGACTGTGGAAGCGAGCGCGATGATAAGAGCCGCCGCAGCGCTCACCAGCGTCAGGTGCTCTGCGATCGAGTAGCCGATCCACACATTAAGCAGAAGTGAGCCGATGAATATTCCCGGCAGCGTAGATGGTCCTGCCATGAACATCGCGCCGACAGCGATGCCGGCCGGCACAAAGACGGCGGTGGCATAGCCGGGCGGTACCGCGAGCAGGAGCCCAAGTCGTCCCGTGATCACATAGGCCAGCGGCAGCACCGCATAGATGAGCAACCGCCGCCGTATCGTCTCTTTCATACGGCCCAACCAGATCAACCCAGCCCCGGCCTATCGTAAAGAATAAAGGCGCCTAATGGCGAGCCTGTTGGACGCCCTTGTTAGCGTCAACGTGGCTATCCACTTCCGAATTCGGCCGCCGTATCGCCACAGCAG
>Ga0124850_1000029_pt1 | contig 13715 bp, 12 predicted proteins | sample PanSoiMetaGPlot1_FD_97462 | JGI IMG/M metagenome (GOLD analysis project Ga0124850, IMG submission 97462) | Tropical forest soil microbial communities from Panama analyzed to predict greenhouse gas emissions - Panama Soil - Plot 1 (PacBio error... | ecosystem: Environmental > Terrestrial > Soil >...
CGGCATCCTCGCCATGTGTTCGAGCTGTGCGATGGTGAGGTGGGTAGCCGCGCAAGGGTCATGCGCGCGCATGAATTTGGCCATGCGCGGAGCAATCTCGGTGCGGAAGCGGGAACCGTTAAAGATCCCGTAATGCCCGACGCGAGGGCAGGTGAAATGAAACTTGCGATCTGACGCAATCCCCGCGCAAAGATCGAGTGCGGCGCGGCACTGCCCGGTACCAGTGATGTCGTCCTTCTCGCCTTCCACCGTCATCAGTGCCGGCCGGCGGATGGCGGCGAGGTCGACAGGCCTGCCGCGCGAAGTCAAGAGCCCGCGCGGCAGAAGGTGCTGGACGAACACCGTATCAACCGTCTGCATGTAAAACTCGGCGGTCAGATCCATCACCGCCAAGTACTCGTCGTAGAACTCACGGTGCTTGTCGGCAGAGTCGCCGTCGCCGCGCACCAAATGCAGGAACATTTCCTTCTGCGCCTGCATGTGTCGGTCGAGATTCATGGTCATGAACCCCGACAGCTGCAGAAAACCAGGGTAGACCTGCCGCCCGCGGCCGGGAAATGGCCACGGTACAGTGGTGAGCACCGTGCGGCGGAACCAATCCGTGCCACGCTTTTCAGCCAGTTCATTGACGACGGTGGGGCTGATGCGTGTATCGACTGGCCCACCGGCGAGCATAAGCGTGAGCGGCACGGCGGGATCGCCGCTTGCTTCCATCAGCGCTGTGGCGGCCAGCACTGGCACCGATGGTTGGCACACCGCAAATACGTGCACGTCACCCCTGAAATAGCGAAACATGGCGACGATCGCATCGATGTAATCGTCAAGGTCGAAGTGTCCGGCCGCGATCGGAACGTTGCGCGCATCCTGCCAATCGGTGATGTAGACCTCATGGTCGGGCAGGAAGGTCTCGACCGTGCCCCGCAAGAGCGTGGCAAAGTGCCCTGACATGGGCGCTACCAACAGCAGCCGAGGATGCTGCGCGGCGGTGGCGGGATCGATGTCGCGCTTGAAGTGCAGGAGACGGCAGAAGGGCGTCTGCCACACGACCTCCTCACTGACCCGCGCCCACCGGCCGCCGACCCGCGTGCGCGCAACGCCGAACTCGGGCTTCAGATACCGGCGCGTGGCCCGTTCGAATACCTCGCAGGCGGCCATGGCGCTGCGGCCAACCGGCGTGTGCGTCAGCGGATTGAGCGGATTGAAGAATAGTCGGCACGTGCCCGCTGCCGCCCTGGCCGGCCTGAAGGCGGCACGACCGAGCTCGTACCAATGGTAGAGCAGCACGTCATTGTCCCCCGGTCATCGTCCCAATCGCCAACCGGAATGCCAATGACTGCAGCATCTTCTCTGAGCCGGCGTTACACGCGAGTCTCGCATGGTTACCCTGCCAACTGTGCACCGATTCGTCGCTTTGGTAAAAACGCAGTGATCTCTTTGCCACACGCACGAAGCACACCCGCGTCCCTCGGCACAGCTCGTTGCCACTTCAGATTGTCGGCTTCTGCAGCAGACCGGCCAGCTGGTCGGCCATCGCCTCGGGCGTCGTCGCGTGCGTGAAGTGCGCCAGGTATTTCCCATCGGGCCCCATCACGTAGATGATGGAGCTGTGGTCGATGCTGTAGCCTGTCGTCGACTTGGGGTCGGGGACCCTCTTGACGTACACCCGATAGGCCTTGGTGACGGCATCGATTTCGGCCTGAGAGCCGGTGAGACCGATGAGCCGCGGATGGAAGCTTGCAACGTAAGAGGCCAGCAAGGCCGGCGTGTCGTGATCCGGGTCGACGCTGATGAGCACCGGCGTGACGCGCCGGGCATTGGACCCGAGCTTGTCGAGCGCCGCAGCCATGACCTGTAGGGCGGTGGGGCATACGTCGGGACAATTGGTGTAGCCGAAGAACAGCAAGAGGAACTGGCCGCGGAAATCCTGATCGGTCACACGCTTGCCGGTCTGGTCGGTAAGCGTGAAGGGCCCGCCGATCAACGCCTGGCCCATGGATCGGACATTGACCGAAGGCAGCAGCCGCTCGCGTGCCGCAGGGAACAAGGCAAACGCCAGCAGTCCGCCGAACCAGAAGCCGGCAAAGATATAAAGTGCCAGTCGCCATCGATATTTCGCCACGTTTAAGGTTCCTCACTCCCCCATCTGCACCAGGGTGCCGTTGATGCGCGCACTCTGCAAGAAATAGGCAAACGTGGCCGATCCTGCGGCGAAGTAAAGAGCGTTGAGGGCCAACGCCTTGACCATCAGATCGGCCACAAAATCCCCCCTCAGCACGATGGCACGCAGTCCCTCAAATACGTAGGTGGGCGGCAGCGCCAGCGCAACCGTCTGCAGCCACGCCGGTAGGGTCGAAACGGGATAGTAGACACAGCACAGCGGCAGGAACACAAAGACGATGAGCCAAGCAAAGCTCTCTGCACCAAGTCCCCAGCGCAGGACCACTCCAGTAGAAACCAGACCCAGCGACCAGCTCATCAACACCAGGTTGGCGAAGAACGCGGCAAATGCCAAGCCGAGAGCCAGTACATTGAAGCCAAAGAAGGCGTAGGCGAGCACCGCCACCGGCACCATGGCCACCAGCAGCTTGATGAGACTAACGAGAATGAGCGCCGCGACAAGCTCTGCAGGGCGCAACGGGCTCATCATCAGATGCCCAAGATTGCGCGACCAGATCTCCTCCAGGAACGCGACGGCAAAGCCGAGTTGGCTGCGCACCAGGATGTCCCACATCAAGACGGCACCGATGAAGAGCCCGGCAGCCTTGGCGGCAAAACTTGAGGTCTGTGCAAGATAGGTTTGCAGAAACCCCCACATGAGCATCTGCACCAGCGGCCAATAGATGAGCTCGGCCGTGCGCGGCCAAGAAGAGCGGATCACGTACCAATAGCGCAGCACCAATGCATAGATACGGCGCGCCGACGCAGATGCCGTCGCCTGCTCGTGCAGCCGCGCGGGAGGCGGCACGGCGGACGCACTTTGCTTCATGCTGTGCTCCACGCGTCCTCGCCGTCGGCGACGCCGCGGCGCGCGATGGCCAGGAAGACCTCCTCAAGATTGGCGCGACCGAAGCGCCTGATGAGCTCAGGCGGCGTCTCGTCGGCGATGATGCGACCCTTCTCCAACATGATCACCCGATCCGCAAGGCGCTCGACCTCGGCCATGTTATGGGAGGCCAATACTAGGGTCGCCCCGCGGCCGCGGCAGTAGACCTCAAGCTTGGAGCGCGCCCAGTCGGCCGTGTCCGGATCAAGCGAGGCAGTGGGCTCGTCGAGCAGCAGGAGCTCCGGGTCGTTGAGCAACGCCTTGGCCATGCTCACGCGGGTCTTTTGGCCTGCGGACAGCTTGCCGTAGGGCCGATCCATCAGCTCGGCCAACCTGAACTCTTCGGCGATCTCCGCGATCCGGCTCTTGAGGTCACGCACGCCGTAAAGGCGCGCAAAAATCTCGAGGTTCTGCCGCACGGTCAGCCGCATCGGCACATCGACGTAGGGGCTCTCGAAATTCATCCGATGCAACACCTTATGGCGCTCGCGCGCCATGTTTGCGCCAAACACAAGCGCCTCCCCCGAAGTCGGCACGACGAGCCCCATCAGCATGGAAATGGTCGTGGTCTTGCCGGCACCGTTGCCGCCGAGCAGCGCGGTAATCGAGCCGCTCTCCAGGCTGAAGCTGATGCGATCGACGGCGGCGATGTCGCGATAAATCTTGCGCAGCTCCCGCACGCTTACCGGAGGCAGGGCCCCGTTGGGGCGCGACATCGGCTTTTGCATCGAACGTGATAGCCTACAAACGGCGCCGGCGGCTCGAGCTTGCCATGCCGTGACCGCCGGCGTGGGCTGAACCCCCTATCTGGGATAGGAGGGCGCTCAAGGCAAGCCTTTCGGGCGGCCTTGCCCAGCCCCCCGTGCCATGCCAGGAACAGGTCCCATGGTCATGCCGCCAACCGAATGGCACCGCGCCGAAGCCAGCGAAAGCCGGCTGCGCCTGCAAACCGCTGTGCGGCTGCGATGGTTCGGCGTCATCGGACAGCTGGTGACCGTCTGTTTCGTCTACCTGGTCCTTGGCTTTGCCCTGCCCTTCGGCATCTGCCTGGCCTTCATCGCGCTCTCGGCCTGGCTCAATGTTTTCCTGCGCATACTCTATCCGGTGCGCACCCGCCTCAACACTGCGCTCGCCACCTGTCTTCTCGCCTACGACATCTTGCAGCTCTCCGCGTTGCTCTACTTGACAGGCGGCATCGCCAACCCCTTCACGTTTCTGCTAGTTGCACCCGTCACCGTCTCGGCCGCAACGCTGCCGCCGCGCAACACCATCGCACTCGGGCTGCTCGGCGCCCTGGCCACCATACTGCTGCTGTTCTATCGCTTGCCGTTGCCGTGGCATCGCACCGCTGAGTTCGATCCTCCGATGCTCTACAACGTGGGCCTGCTGGCGTCGGTTCTGTCAGGCATGATGTTCTTGGCGCTCTACGCATGGCGACTCGCCAAAGAATCGCGGCAGATGGCGGATGCACTGGCAGCCACCGAGATGGTGCTCGCACGCGAGCAGCAACTGCACGCGCTCGATGGCCTGGCCGCCGCAGCCGCCCACGAGCTCGGCACGCCACTCTCCACCATCGCCGTGGTCGCCAAGGAGCTCAACAAGAGCGCGGGAGCCGACAGCCAGTTCGCGGAGGACCTGGCGCTCCTGCAGACGCAGGCCGTCCGCTGCCGCGAAATCCTGAGAAAGCTGACGCGCGGACCCACCGAGCCCGACCCGCTCCACGCGCGCATGAGCATCACCCAGCTGATCGAGGAGGCGGCCGGTCCCTATCGCGACATCAGCGCCGAGCTGGTGGTGACCGCATCGCCCGAACCCGACACCGAGGGCGAGGCCTTGAACGAGCCGGTAGGCGAGCGTCGCCCGGGTGTGCTCCACGGTCTCGGCAATCTGGTGGAGAATGCGGTCGATTTTGCTCGCGAGCGGGTCGAAGTCGCGGCGCGCTGGTCTCAGCGCCAAGTGATCATCGAGATCACCGACGATGGCCACGGTGTACCCGCCGACGTCATGGACGCCCTCGGTGATCCCTACATCACCACTCGCCCGGCCCGGCCGCGCGGGCCGACGAAGGACGGCGAGCCGACGGGCCTAGGTCTCGGTTTTTTCATAGCCAAGACCCTGCTGGAGCGCTCGGGCGCCACCGTCGCCCTGGAAAACCGCCCACGGCCAGCCCATGGCGCCATCGCAAAGGTCAGCTGGCCACGCCCGGTTTTCGAGAGCAAGCAGCAGGGGCCCACGCCCACCCGACCGGGGTCCGCGTCCACCCCAGAGGCGGGGCGCGGTAGTGCCGAAGAGGCGGGCATCAATCGTGGCGTTCATTAAGTTGCCCGTTGCACTTGGGCGCGTACGGTAGGCCAGCTATACTATCGCGAGCTGGAGGCAATCGCCGTGGCCGAAGATTTCGCATTCAAACCGGACGAGCTGCCGGAAGATCGATCCTTAATCCTGGTCGACGACGACCGCGCCTTCGTACTGCGGTTGGCACGAGCCATGGAGACACGGGGGTTCGAGGTGCGGACGGCCCATTCCGTCGCCGAGGGCATGAACCTCATCCGACAAAAGGCGCCCGCCTTCGCCATCGTCGATATGCGCCTGGAAGACGGCAACGGCTTAGATGTGATCGCCGAACTCGCCAAGATCCGACCCGATGCACGCACGATCGTGCTGACCGGCTATGGCAACATCGCCACTGCCGTTACCGCGGTCAAGCTCGGCGCCGTCGACTACCTGGCCAAGCCTGCCGATGCGGACGAGGTCACGGACGCGCTGCTGGCTCCGGCCGATGAGAAGGCGCCGCCACCGGAGAACCCGATGTCCGCTGACCGCGTTCGCTGGGAACATATCCAGCGGGTCTACGAGCTGTGCGACCGCAACGTGTCGGAGACGGCGCGCAGGCTCAACATGCACCGCCGCACACTGCAGCGCATTCTGGCAAAGCGCGCGCCAAGGTGAGGCCGCAGCCAAAGGCACCGTCGGGGGCGCTGCAACGGCAGTGGCTCAAGCCCAGTTTCTGTCATTGCTAATCCGCCTTCCCGCCCTGCGCGGGAAGTCGGCCTTCGCGCACCAGCGATAGCGGCGGCCGTGCCCCGCAGGCCCGTCCTTGGTGTCCCTCGATCAATCGCAACAAGATCTGGTCGGGGCGGTCGACGGGCAGTTTGGCGTTGACTTGTTCGGTGAAGGCCTGCATCGCCAGGCGCGACTGGGCGCTCCATTTTCCGCTGACCTCGCCGTGGTAGCAACCGACGCGGATGAGCTGGCGCTGGATCTCGCGCACGAGCGCATCCATATCGCGGGGAGCAGGCGCAGGAAGAACGGGCATGGATGCACGCGTCCTTGGCGCGCCGGCCCCCTGAGCGAGAACGATCGCGGCTTGCGCTTGCAATTCGGCGGGGCCCGCGCCCTGCGGCCAACCCGTCGCAAACGACAACACGCATAGACAGATCGCGGCCGCGGCCAGCACCAGCAAATGGGCGCGGACGCGATCCAACGCGTTGAACCAGCTTATGGCCGCTGCGAGATCAGCTCGCATAGGCGTGGCCGGAGCCCTTGCCCTCAGCTACCGAATTGAGCGCGGTTTCGTCCGCCGCACGGCGGCTGCGACCATCGAACATGGCACCCTGCTCAATGGCAAAGGACATGTGATGAATATCGCCCTGCACCTCGGATGATGCTTGCAGCATGACGCTTTTAGCGCAGACGACCCCGGAGACTTTGCCGCGCACGACGACCTGCTCCCCGGCCACCATGCCCGTCACCTTGCCCTGCTCTCCGATGATGACCTCTACCGCCTGCACGTCACCCTCGATCTCGCCGTCGACCTGCAGAACACCACGGCCGATGATCTTGAGGCCCTGCCCAATGATCTTTAGATCGTTGCCGATAACCGATTTCTCGCCGGTGGCCACGGGCTTGAGACGAGCTGGCGTCCCATTGACGCCGTTCGCATGGGCCGTACGCGGCTCGAGCGCCCTTGGCTCGGCCGATGAGCTACGCGTGAACATGTGAGTGAGCCCCCCGTGGGTGTAATAACCCGCACCGTTGGCGACTGCAGCACCAGGAAATGGTCGAATTATGTCGCCGCAGAGAATATCCGGCCGCCGAGCCCATTCCGCTGTGATCACGCCTGCCTTCTCACTTCCACTTGGGCTAGCCTGAAGCGCGCCGACCAGAGATAATTGGCGCGCTCAGAGGGCGGGGAAGAAGAGGGGAGCCATGACGCCTGCGCGTGTCATTGTTGCGGGGGCCTACCTGTGCCTCGGCCTATCGTTCCTGGCCTCAACCGGCCTCCTGATCCGGGACTTCCAGGGCACCGACTGGCAGGTAATGGTCCTGGCCCACAGCCATCTCTTTTTCTTTTTTCCCTTGTTCGGGATCCTGGCGCTGAGCGCCTTCTACCTGCCATCGGTCGTGTTCGCCGATCTCTACTGGCGGCATCTGCGTTACGGGAAGGTAAGATTTCTCATTGGCCTCGTCGTCCTTGCCGCCGTCTCCTGGGCCGTCGCCAAATGGCTGGACAAGCCGCCGCGCGCCCTTTGGGAGGTATCGCCACAGACCCTAGCGGCCGACACGGGCGATCCTCCTGGCTGCGGGGGAGCGAGCGGTACAACATGCCTGCGCGCGCCGATTATGACCGCGTTGGCGCGCCTGCGCACCGAAGGTCAAGGCCGGGTCGGGCTCTCCAAGTTCGCGCGCAACTGCAAGATCGACCCAATGTTGGAGCTCCCCGACGAGATGACCAAAGCGCGCTATTGCTTCCCGGCCGATGCACTCCTCGATGCGGAGGCCTGCTGCCGGGCACAAAAGCGCTTTGCCGACGCGGTCGCAAGCCGAGCCGCCGATCCCGGCCAGCGCTCGCTCTCCGCCGTCTACGATCACGTCTTCATGCCCCTCAAGATCTTCTTCGTCCTGCTCGTCATCGCCATCGGCCTTCTGCTGTCGGCTCGGCGCAATTGGATCGAACAGCTCTACCGCGAGCACATTCCGGCGGTGGAGCGTGGGGTCATCGTCGGCGCCTTCGCCATGCTGCTGTGGCCGGGGATGGACTACGGCTACCAGCAGACCGCCAACGTGCTGTTTGGCCGCGAGGGCGGATTGCAGCTACGGTTGAGCCTGGTGATTGCACCGTGGGCGCTACTGTTGCTCTTCTACTTCCTGCGCCGCCTTGGCAAGCAGGGAGAGACGATCGGCCAGATCGCTGGTGTCGTCACCGCGGGCGTGGCTGTGCTGCGCTACGAGGACCTCAATGACTGGGCCGTCCACTTGCTGGGGGTAGGGGCTCAGGAATGGGTCATCGTGGGTCTTTTGACAGTGACGCTGGTCGGCTTTGTCGTGCTGCTGTGGCCGTGGCGCTCACACTTCGTCCCGGGCCCACCGCCGAGCCCGGCAGCATCGTGACGCCGAACCACAATTTCTCCATCGCGCTAGGATTGTGCGCTTGCCACTCTACCCGAACTTCGGGCACTACCGCGGTTGAGAAAGCCGGAGACCGCTGATGCTTACTGTCTACGAGGCCGTGGAGGGTGTGCTCATCAAGCGCGAGGGGTCTGCACCGATCAGCCCGGCGGCGGTCTGGATCGACCTTTTTAATCCCACCAAAGACGAAGACTTGAGCGTCGAACAAGCGCTCTCGATCACAGTGCCCACGCGCGAAGAGATGTCCGAGATCGAGGCCTCAAGCCGCCTCTATCAAGAAGGCGGCGGCCATTACATGACGGCCGTCGTCCTGCATCAACCGGACCTGCCCTTCGATGCACCAGTCGCCACACCCATCACCTTCATTTTGGCCGGCACCCGCCTCGTCACTGTGCGCTACGCACAGCCGCGTGCCTTCTCAATCTTCCTAACCCGTGCCCAGAAGAAGGACGCCCTTTGCATGACAGGGGCTGCCGTGCTGGTCGGCCTACTCGAGGCCATCATCGATCGGGAGGCCGATCGCGTCGAGCGGATCCAGGGCGAAGTCGACAAGCTCTCACACTCGATCTTCTCGGGCAAAGGCGCAGAGCGCACCCGCACGCGCCAGTTCGACGTCATGATCCAATTGATTGGGCGCGAGGGTGAACTTACGTCGAGGTCGCGGGAGTCGATGTTAACGCTCGACCGGCTGACGACTTATCTCGGCCACGTCATGGGCGAGCGCGGCGACGAAAAAGCGTTGCGCGCTCGCGTCAAGACAGCAAGCCGAGACGTGCGATCGCTCGCTGACCATATCGGCTATCTCTCCGCCAAAATCACGTTTTTGCTCGAGGCCACGCTGGGCATGATCAATAACGAGCAGAATACCATCATCAAAATCTTCTCGGTGTTAGCGGTCGCACTGATGCCCCCAACGCTGGTCGGCACCATCTACGGCATGAACTTCAAACACATGCCGGAGCTCGAGTGGGTGTGGGGCTATCCTTCCGCACTGGCGCTGATGGTCGTCTCCGCCGTGCTGCCCTGGATGTATTTCAAACGCAAGGGCTGGCTGTAGCCGAGCTTTTGCGCCCCCCGGCCCCCCGTAGCCGATCATGCCAAGGGCTGGTCCGCGTATGGCCTGCAAGGGGTCCGCCCGGTTGGCCTGTGCGCTCGGGGGCACCCCTGCAATAGTAAGCCGCCAAGACCCCATGCGACCCGCGGCTTCCCAACGCGATCCCGAGCCATTCTCCCACGATCGGGACAAGAGGGTCGCCCTCGACCGGCAACCAGGCAAGCTGGAGGCGGGTCGCCCCGCCTCCCCATCACGAGGTCTCAGGCGAGCTGGTTGCCAATCGGCAGCCGGCGAATGCGCTTGCCGGTGGCCGCAAAAATGGCGTTGCACAGCGCCGGTGCGAACGGCGGAACGCCCGGCTCCCCGACGCCTGACGCCGGCACCTCGATGCCGTTGTCCACAATGTACACGCGCGTCTCCTTGGGCGATTCGTCGATGCGCACCAGCTGATAGTCATGGAAGTTCGACTGCTCGACCGCCCCGTTCTTGAAGCTGATCTCACCGTACTTAGCCAGCGTCAGCCCCATCACGGCCGCGCCCTCCAGCTGCGAGCGCACGCGTTCGGGATGCACGCAAAAACCGCAGTCGATGGCCGTGTCGACCCTGGGGATCGAAATTGCGCCCTTGTCGCTCACTTCCACGTGCACCACCGTGGCGATGTAACTCACGAAGCTGCGGTGGGCAGCGATGCCGATCCCCTGCCCCTTTGGGAGCTGCTTGCCCCATTCGGCTTTCTCGGCCGCGAGCTCCGCCACCCGCCTGAGACGACCCGTATCAACCGGATAGGTCTGCGCCGGCTCGCCGTAGTCCCACCAGGGCGTGGTGACCGATTTCGCTACATCAATGATGCGCGGCGGCCCGATCATCTCAAGCAGGAAGTCCTTCGGATCTCTGCCGAGCTGTGCGGCCAGCTCAGCAATGAAGGACTGGATCGACCAGGCATGCGCCACGTTGTTGACGGAGCGAAACCAGCCCACCCGTACGTGGCTCTGCGCCTCGCCGCTCTCCATGCGGATGTTGGGCACGTTGAACGGTGTATCCACCCAGCCCATACCCAACTCGATGTCCCCGGGATGCTTCGGATCCGGCACGAAGTTGGCCATAAAGCTCGGGGCCGCACTGCGATGCCGCCAGGCGATCACCTTGTTGGAGGCATCAAGGCCAGCCTCGAAGCGCTCCGCCGTCACGGTGTGATAAAAGCCGTGCTGGATGTCGTCCTCGCGCGTCCACACCACCTTGACCGGCGCGCCGCCCATCTCCTTGGACAGCAGCGCCGCCTCGATGGCGAAGTCGCACTTGGACTTGCGTCCGAAGCCGCCACCCAACAACGTTGTGTGCAGGGTCAGCTCCTCTGGCTTGACGCCGACCGCCGCCGCCACATCGTCGCGCGCACCGCCGGGGCTCTGGACGGGTGCCCACACCTCCCATTTACCATCTTGCATGCGAGCGGTCGCAGCGGGTGGCTCCATGGTCGCGTGGGCGATGTGCGGCGCGTAGTACTCCGCCGTAATCACCTTGGCCGCGGCCGCCAGTGCTTGGTCGACATCGCCCTCGTTGCGTTCGACCTTGCCAGGTTTCTTGATGTTTGCCTCCAGCTCAGCCTTGTATGCCTTGGAATCGTAAACCTTATTTGGTCCGTCATCCCAAGTGATCTTGAGCGCTTCGCGACCCTTGAGGGCCGCCCAAGTATTCTTGGCAATGACCGCGACGCCGCCCAGGGGGGCGAACTTGGCGGGCGCCGGCTTGGGCTCTAGTCTGACAATTTTCTCCACGCCCGGTACCTTCATGGCCGCCGTTGCGTCGAGCGACGCCACTTTGCCGCCCACCACCGGTGGTCTGGCCACGACCGCGAACTTCAGGCCCGGCAACACCACGTCCTGGCCATACGTGGCCTTGCCGACCGTGATGTCGACGATGTCGGTGATGCGGACGGTACCCTTGCCGATGTAGCGGAAGGCGCTCGCGTCCTTGAGCTTGATCTGGTCGTCGGCCGGAACCGGCAGCGCCGCCGCGTCGGCGGCGAGCTCACCGTAGCCGAGTTTACGACCGCTGGGCTTATGCACGACCTCATGGAGCTGTGCCTCGACCTCGCCTTCGGGAACGCCCCACTTTTTGGCCGCCGCCTGCTCCAGCATCTTGCGCGCCGCCGCGCCGCACTGACGCATCGGCTGAATGAAGTGACGCACGCTGCGCGAACCATCAGTGTCCTGGTTGCCGTAGGTTTTTTCATCCCCCGGCGACTGCACCACGCGCACCCGTGCCCAATCGGCGTCGAGCTCCTCGGCAACGATCATGGGCAATGCCGTGCGCGCAGCACCGGTGCCCATTTCCGCGCGCGCGGCGACGATGCTGACGATGCCGTCGCCACCGATCGACACGAACACCTTCGGATTGGTGACGACGCCGTTGGGCATGGATTGGGCGCCCGTCGGGTAGGCCGCAAATGCGCCCTTTGCACCCGGGAGCTGGGCCGCGAGGACTAGGCTGCCGGTTGCGGCAACGCCCTTGAGCAGTCCGCGACGGCTGACGTTGGCAATGGTGATCTTGCTATGCGGTTTGAGCTCGGTCATATCACGCCCCCTTGGCAGCGGCGCGAATGGCCGCATGGATGCGCTGATAGCAGCCGCAGCGGCACAGGTTTCCGGCCATGGCGGTGGTGATCTCAGCGTCAGTTGGCGCCGGCTTCTTCGCCAGCAAGGCAGCGGCATTCATGATCTGCCCGGTCTGGCAATAGCCGCATTGCGGGACGCCGATGTCGCGCCAGGCCACCTGCACAGGATGCTCGTGCTTGGGATGCAGACCCTCGATGGTGGTGACCGACTTGCCGGCGGCCTCTGACATCTGCACCTGGCAGGAGCGCACCGCCTCGCCATTGAGATGCACGGTACACACGCCGCACAGGCCCACCCCACACCCAAACTTGGTGCCGGTCATCGCCAGCTCGTCGCGCAGGTACCACAGGAGCGGCATCGACGGATCACCGTCGTAGGCGCGCGCCTGTCCATTCACCTGTAGATTGGCCATCGCTTTCCTCCTCTGCCGCAGCTCCCTGCACACGTTAGTGGCATGCGCTTTGGCTCTGTCGCATCGCAACAAAACGTCGGGCGAGCCCACCTATACGTCGCACCGGTGACGTCCGCTCTCGCCCATGCACTCCCGTTCGTTACCGGCGAAAAAGCCATCACACGCGCCATCGAAAATTGCGCTTTTCCTGCGAGCGGAACCTTGAACATAGGCTTTATACTGCGGATCGACGTCGCCAATGCGGCGCGCACGCTTCACAAGCTCGTGACTGTGGAACGGGCGTTGATCGCTAGCTTGGGACGTCCTTCACAACACCCCACAGGCCATCGCCACTTCGGTGCCGATGGCTGCATTGGTGCGCATGGGCACGCGACTTTGCGACCACGCTTTTGCGCTCAGAGCCCCCTCGGCCACATCCTCTCAAAGCCCCCATCTGTGATGATATTCAAGCCCAAGACCGTCGCAATGCTGAACGGACCAAACCACCGACACAATGCTGCTGGGAGGCGGGTAGCGTCCCGCCTCTTAAGGCCGCTATCAATCGGTGACCCGTGCGTTCCCATCAGCCGCGCAATGTGTGAAACGGGTTGTCTCGATCGATGGCTGCGGGAATACTGGGGAAAAGTGCCACTCGGCCGAGGACAACGTCATGCCACTCTCAATTCGCCAAATCCATCCAATCTTTGTCGGTGAGGTCACAGGCGTGGACGTCAGCAAGCCCCTGACGCGGGATGCGGTGGCGGGCATCGAGTCTGGCATGGACAGGTACGCCGTGCTCGTCTTCCACAATCAGCCCATCACGGACGAGCAACAGATGGTCTTCACCCGCAATTTTGGGACCATCGAGGACGCCCGTGGCGGCAACGTCACCAAGGCGGAAGACAAGCGGCTAGTGGTCGGGATGAATGACGTCTCTAATCTCGGCAAGGACGGCAAGCCGCTTTCCCGTGACAGCCGCCAGCGCCTTTTCAACATCGGCAACATGCTGTGGCACTCGGACAGCTCGTTCAGGCCCATACCGGCAAAGTATTCGCTGTTATCGGCCCGCGTGGTGAACAAGACCGGCGGCAACACCGAGTTCGCCGACATGCGAGCGGCATACGATGCCCTGGACGACGCAACCAAGCATGCAATTGAGAACCTTGTCTGCGAGCACTCACTTATGTACTCGCGCGGATCGCTGGG
>Ga0124850_1000030_pt1 | contig 13708 bp, 18 predicted proteins | sample PanSoiMetaGPlot1_FD_97462 | JGI IMG/M metagenome (GOLD analysis project Ga0124850, IMG submission 97462) | Tropical forest soil microbial communities from Panama analyzed to predict greenhouse gas emissions - Panama Soil - Plot 1 (PacBio error... | ecosystem: Environmental > Terrestrial > Soil >...
CGAACCGTATCGTAAATTTCCCGGTCCGATTGAAACGCGTTTCGGTGATCGAGGATGCAGAGGGAAAGAAAACGCGACAAGGCGGCCTCTACCTTGCGGTGGTCGTCGCGGTCGGCAGGAGCCAGGGTGCCGGAGGCCAGCAATAGTTCTTCGAGGTCCACTTGGTCTTGGACGATGCGATAGCACGCTTGGCCGTTGTGGCGACGAGCCTGGAATTTGCGCAGGCGTCTTGCGGTCGGGCTCGGTCGATGGCCTTCGAGTTCTTTGGCGACGCGCTGGAGCCAGCGGCTACGTTGATGCGGCGCAACCGCAGTAGCGCCGATGCATAAGCGCGCCCAGGCGCCGTCATCGAGAGCCAGCACGCACGAGCTCCACGCGGCCGTCGATGAGGACGAACTGCCAGCCCGCTGGTGCCGCCGCTGTCGGATGATCCGACAGGGGATGATACCGCGAGGCCGTCGGTGTCCGATGATCGGACACCGGATGACCGGCCGGCGCTGGCTCGGTCGACCGTCGCAACCGAGGCCGCATACTGGCAGCATCATTTCATACACTCTCCTCGCTGGGCGTATCACCACTGTAACAGGGAGAAACTCCGGTTTCAGAAGGGCAACTGCTGGAGATGACGACTTACGACCTGTTTCTCTGCTGGATTATAATCCTGCTGCTCGTCTTGGTCGTCGGCGAGGCGAGTATCATAAAGTTAGGAGCAACCCAATGTATCGCGGCATGTTGACTTGGGTGAAGCCCAGCTTGGCCCCTCCGCAATTTATTTTCGTAGCACGAAACTGCGCTGCACAGATCAGCTGCTCGCAGCCGCGGACACTCAGCGGATGCAATAATTGCCGCTCTCGCGCCAGCCGGACGGGCACCAGCCGTTTTTGGGACGGCTTACGGCGCCTTGTCGAAGCCGGCAACGCAATAGTTGCCGCTCGCCACCCAGCCCACCGGGCACCATTGGCCGGGCTGTCTTGGTTGCGGTAGTTGCTGGGATTGCTGCGCGATGACGAGCCTCGGCAGCAGCACCATCGCGATGATCAGAGTTTTCAGCATGGTGAAGCAGCCAGGTGCAGCAGGCCTGTCAATGCAAGCCGGCGCGGCCCTCGCGCCTGGCATAAGCCAACAAGCATTCAAACATGCGGTGGGCTTCCGGGTCGCTGGCGTCATATCCGCTCACGCAACACCAATTGGTGAAATCCCAATCGAGGGCGCGGGCTTCGGCGACCAGATCGACAAGCGTTACCGACTGGCGAAGCGGCCAGTCCGCGCCAAGCGAGAGCGCGAGATTCACCCTCGTCTTAGACTTCGTCATTGTCGCCGTAAGGTGAGTTTTCGTCGATCCATCGCCGGAACTCTTTAGCGCGCACGCTCACGTTCGGCGTTGATGCGATCAGCTCCTGAAGGAACGCACTACGGCGCTTCTTGTACTCCTTTAGACGGGTGTCCGGCGGAACGAGTTTCATGGTCGATGCCTTCTTGTGCTTAGTGCTCGATGTGTTCGGGCTTGCCTCAATCGAAAGTGCCGTCCTTTGGGATGGATTCCCCTTCCATGGGCCTCATTTCAGGGGCCGAAGCACAATGCCTCGGCGATCTCGATTCACGCCTCTTAGTCGCTTTGCCACCTGCGCGGAACTTGTTACTCTGCGCCAAAGATTTGTTCGTCGCTGCCATCGTAGACAATTTTGCCCTGCCCCGCCGCGACCCGCACGGAACTCCACTACCGGTCGTCGTAGCGAATATTGTTGTTGGTGACGCGACTTAGTCTTTTGAAATCGAAGCCGCCATCGCGAATAGGCAATTGCTGAGCACCTAATCGAAGCCAGCCGGGACCGACATCAGTGCGTCCTGGCTGGCCACTTTTGCCGCGCTTATCCACTGTGAAGAAATGTAATTGAAACAGTGAACCCTACGGCAGCGCTCGGAGACGAAGCATTGGGTTATCGCGGTGAAGGATGTCGGGCTACACCACCGCTAGACGAGGTGTGCTGTGCCAGAGCAGACCCTAGCCAAAGTTTACGAAGGGCGCGCGGAGGATTGCGCCCGCGCTGCTCAAGGGACGGACGATCCGGTGTTTCGCAGGCTTCTGCTTATGCTTGCGGCACAGTGGAAACTCGCTGCGCATGAAGAAGCTAAGAGCAAGGATACCTCATCAACATCGACGCAATCGACGCCGCACGAGAGCGACACTGGATAGATCCTCTGGGGCTTTGCGGTGTCCTTGGGCTTCGTGAGAGTAGTTCGGCTCTCTAGAGCCCCTCAACCCTCATAAGCCACTGTCCGGCCTCCTCTAGCCTTTTTGACCGCGCGCTCCTAGGCGCTCGGGGGCGCAGGGGCTCAGTGGCGGCTGGAGAGGCTGGCTATGATGGAGGGGTCGCAGGAGCCGTCTGAACACCAGTCGCCGTGCAACGTGTCTGCAAGCCGAACACATGTAGATTTGGTGCTCGATGACAGGCACCTTGATGGTGTCGTCCCGAAGCACGTCCATCAAAAGCATCTTATTGTCAGCCCGACAAGCTAAGCACTGCATGACAGCCCCCGTTAGCTTGCCCGCGCAAACAGGCGCGCGGCCTCCTGATGCCTTGTGCGTTTCGTTTGAGGAGGTTCGAGCGAGAGTGGCTTCGAGCCAAGCCGCCCCACCTTCGTCTCATGTTTAATTCCGCAGTGTGGACATTGGAACCGCATTGGTTTGTACCAGATGCGGGACAAGGTCGCGTCGTCAACGTAAAGGTGGAGATCAATCGGCTGTCGGGTCTCAGGGCACCAACCAACGAGATTGCGCATCGCGTCGCCCCCAAGTCTCAAAAAAAACAGGGCTACTTCCTCGCAGCCTTTTTGCTGTTTGGTCAGCTTCACCGTGTGAGCTAAACGCAGCCCGAACAACTTGCGGACGACTGGAGCGGCGCCTTGTCGTCGCCTCTCTTTGTCTACGGTTTCAATGTGGCGGATTAGATCACCGACAACTTTTATCCGGTCGACATCTGCACCTGTGATTTCCACGCCAGCGAATTGATCTTCGACCACCATCATTAATTCCAGACGGTCGAGCCAGTCGGCCCCTAGATCATTAGTGAAGTGCGCTTCATCCGTAACACAATCGACGCTAACCCCAAGATGATTGGCAACGAGAGTTCGGATATCGTTGGCGGCGAAGACATCTGTGATACTCATGGTTTGTGCAGTCGGTGTCACATTACCGATGGTCATGATAAGCCCCCCAATTCGTTGACACTCGGGATGGGAGCAAGCAATCCGCCCTGTAATGTGACGCTGCCTAAAAAAACTTGAGAGTGTTGCGATAGCACCACAGTTGCTCGCCGCGCGGACAAGTTCACCGTAGCTTCCCGGCCGACTCAGGACCGCGAACCGTCGGAAATAGCAAAAATAGCAAACGCAAAGAGGACCTAAACCGGTGAAGGTGCGGCGGAGTCTAGAAAAAATTCGTTCACTAAACTCGAGAAAAAATAGCGAAAGTAGCGAGGAAAGTAGCAGTCGCTCTTGGGCGGCCCGGAAATCTTGGGCCTCGGCGCATCGAGCAGCTTTCGGGGGCCATACTTTCAGGCACTTCAGCTCGGCATCCCAGATGAATGCGCACGCGGCGCTCGCTGCGAGAACGGGAGCAATCGAGGGGGCCTGACCCGATAGCCCGACAGCTTGGCATCGACGTGACCGGTTTTGAGATGTTCCTGACTGGCCTTGGTCTGCCCGCGCCTTCGGCGGCGCCGAGTGGTGACAAGCCCCGCGCACGCAAATAGGCGGTTTGCAAGTCACCGGGGCCTAAGATTTCCGAGCCGCCCAAGAGCGACTGCTACTTTCCCCGCTACTTTCGCTATTTTTTCTCGAGTTTAGCGAACGAATTTTTTTCTAGATTCCGCTGCGCCTTCACCGGTTTAGGTCCTCTTTGCGTTTGCTATTTTTTGCTATTTTTGCTTTTTGATCGCCTCGCGATCAGGTTGGACACTCGATCACCTGTTACAAACCCTACGGCGTAGAAGGACAGACTGCTTGTGATGACGGCAGCGGTGCCGAGCCGTGGCTATTCCATCGGAACACATACACCCGGGCGTTCTTATCTGGGCCGCCTGCTGGTGGTAGTGGCGGTGATCGGAACATCTTCGTCGCCCACGGCACCTGCTCGAGGTTCTAAAGGCAGGGCAGCGTCCAATGCGCCTCAACGGCTGGCAACGTATCGGCATTAGCTCCAGTCAAGAGTAACAACGGATGTTTTAGTGCCTCACCACGAGGACCGCACGCCGACGCACGGCTACGCGGCGACGCGCGAGGCCGCGGTGGTGCCGTTCGCGAACAGTTGGCGGCGAGAGTAGCTATGGCAAAGACGACAACACCGCTGACCGCACAAGAGCGCGTGATCCTGTTCTGCACCGCAACCGGCGTCAGCCATGTTGCTGTTGGCATCACCGCGCACGCAATGCAGTCCATGGCCATCAAGGGATTCATCGTCCACGATCGCGAGAGCGGGGCTACTAAGCGCCCCGACCCGCTTTTCATCGCGCTGCTCGGCGGGGCGCGGTCGGGTGGCCCTTCGCGGCGCATGTGCAGCGCGCGCGTCTCTGGTGATCGGGCCGCTCAGCAGCCGTTCGCCCGCTATCGATTCCTTCGTCAGATCGCGACGCGCTTCTGGCGCGACCTGCCCGCCGCAGCCGGCCTGCGTTTCATATTGCTGTAATGGCTCGGACCCGTCGCTTTGGCCCCTGTGCTTGATGCCGCTGCTACGTTCGCCGTGAGCCCTTCACGCGCCGACAGCCGCGATGCAATACGGACCCCGCGACAATGGGCTGTCTTCATGAGCGAGCGCGGGGCGCCGATGTCGGCCGTTGCCTTTCGCCGCATGGTGACGCGGCTTGGGCCGGCCGCCAAGATGCCGTTCGGAATCCACCCCCACATGTTGCGGCATTCAACTGGGTTCAAGCTGGCCAATCAGGGCGTGGACACTCGGTCGCTGCAACACTATCTCGGCCACAAGAACATCCAGCATACGTTGACGTTTTGAGAAAAACGCTTCTGCGGAAGCTTTTGCTGCGGCCTCTGGACTGAGCCGGAGTGCGGCTTTCCGTCGATGCTCGTGCACAGCTCTGTGGGAGGCTCCGACACGCCCCAATGAAGGTCGCGCTTAATCTGCTAGGGCATGTGTACTCATTAACGGGCGCATCACAGCAGGTTACACGCTACTTTGCGGTTACGTCACCACTGGTCCTTAGTACTAGAGTACTAGCACTTCTGCTTACGGTTCTCAAAAAAATTGCACTCACTGCTATCGTCGATCAAACGTATAATCCAGACTAGAGGCCGCTCCTGCGCAGACCATCGCGGTCAACAAGAAGCTGCGGCGGAGGGCGATACAGCGTGGGCTGGCGACTGCGAGCCGCAGTGCTCGGGTGTAATCGTTGAGTAACGTTATGCGGGTGGCGCTGCGTACCTTTCTTCGAATACTCAACGCATCGATCGGCAAACGAACGCTGATATTGATCCCCGTTGCAATCATTTCACTCGCTGTGATTGTTGTCCTCGTAGCAGTCAGCTTCAGGAATGAGTTGACCGAAGACGAGTTGATAGGCGCGCTCCCGATATTGCCGCCGGCTGGTCCCATCGAGCTTCAATCTGCCCGCCCGCTGGCGGCCTCAACGGCTGTGCCGCCCGCTGGCGATGTCGAAACGGCAATGCAAAGTTTTGAAGCATCCCCGGAACTAGTCCCTTCACCGCGTCCGCGGCCCGTGCACAAAACGCGTCCGCGCCATGCGCACAACATACGCAATATCCCAGATAACGTCCTCCCGATACTGCTGGCTGGTTCCATCGAGGTTCAACCTGTGCGCCCACTGACGGCCTTAATGGCCGCGCCGCCTATGGGCGATGCTGAAGTGCAAGATTCTGTAACATCCCGGGGACCGGGCGGCCTATTGCCGCCGGCTGGACCCACTGAGGTTCAACCTGTGCGCTCGCTGACGGCCTCAACGGCTGCGTCGCCCGCTGGCGATGTCGAAACGGCAGTGCAAAGTTCTGGAGCATCCCGGGAACTAGTCCCTTCACCGCCTTCGCGCCGCGTGCACAAATCGCGCCGGGCGCACAACATGCGCAATCGCTCAAAGTACAGCGTCCCGACATTGCCGCCGGCTGGTCCCATGCGTCCGCTGACGGCCTCAACGGCTGCGTCGCCCGCTGGCGATGTCGAAACGGCAGTGCAAAGTTCTGGAGCATCCCGGGAACTAGTCCCTTCACCGCCTTCGCGCCGCGTGCACAAATCGCGCCGGGCGCACAACATGCGCAATCGCTCAAAGTACAGCGTCCCGACATTGCCGCCGGCTGGTCCCATGCGCCCGCTGACGGCCTCAACGGCTGCGTCGCCCGCTGGCGATGTCGAAACGGCAGTGCAAAGTTCTGGAGCATCCCGGGAACTAGTCCCTCCACCGCTTTCGCGCCGCGTGCACAAATCGCGCCGGGCGCACAACATGCGCAATCGCTCAAAGTACAGCGTCCCGACATTGCCGCCGGCTGGTCCCATGCGCCCGCTGACGGCCTCAACGGCTGCGTCGCCCGCTGGCGATGTCGAAACGGCAGTGCAAAGTTCTGGAGCATTCCGGGAACTAGTCCCTTCACCGCGTCCGCGGCCGGTGCACAAACCGCGTCCGCGCCCGGCGCACAACATACGCAATGTCCCAAATAACGTTGGTCTCACAGACGCTGTGGCGATCTTGAAGGGCCTTCGCGACCCAAGTCAAATTGATAGAGTTGTCAAAGATAATCCTTCCAACGTCTTTCTGTTATTAATGGCGGAAATACGTAGGGCGTCACAAGAGACCGGTCGTCTAATTAAAAAATTGATCGACGAGATTGAGCCGCCTACGCTTCCTAAAGAACTGAATTACGCAGGAGCAAGTCGCGCTCAGCTGGAAGCATACCGTCTTGATCTGGAAGCCGCAGAAGCTAATGCGATGGCAGCTATGTCGCGCTATGTAGCTCTTCTCGAGAGTGAGCGCCAAGAGGTGGAAGTTGTTGTGCGATCGTTGAATTTAGACGATCAGTACATCCGCGCTGCTCTAAGCGGGATTGATAAACGCCAGGCCCAAAGCACGGATATTACGTCAAAGATGCTTTCGGCGAACGGAGAGTTTTATCGAGCAGCTGGAGGCTATGTTGCATTTTTAATCGAGCAATTTGAGCATTATAAAGTAAGCACAAATGGCCATTTTATGTTTTCGAGTCAGTCAATAGCGGACCGTTACGACGTTGTGTCGAGACAAATTAACGATGCTGAAAGGCGCATATCTGAACTGGAGGAAGAACGGAAAAAGTTAGCTCAGTTTCAGCAAGAAGAATGGGAGCGTTCTGCGTCGGGCAACTGACAAGCCAAAGGTCACGTCTGTCATACCGGTAGCCTCCACTAAGACAGCGATCCCCATTGGCTCTCAATCCTCCGAATCACTGCGCGCTGGTGACGGCGACGCTCGATTTCACGTTTCACGATTGTGTTCGCCCTTGCCTCCCGGTCGCCGCACCTGTAGCCAGCATCCTGCTACCAGTTACGCGGTGTCAACGACCGGGTGAACGTTGTTTTTTTGGACAACCGCACGCGCCTGCGCAGGCACAGCGCGGTTGTTCGCCTACCGCACATAGCCAGGGAACATTTGGGCCTAGAATTCCGCAGCGGCGATCACGGCCGATCCAGGTATCGGGGCCTGCGAGACCCGGTCGCGCTGCCGCCGGACGACTAGCGGGAGGTGGCCCATGCCAATCAGGCCATTTTTAAACAGTGAGCAATTCGATTAGGAAACGCTGCGTATCCTAGGTGTAGCGTTCGAACAGGTCTGCGTCGCCGTGCGGCCCGGAGACTGCGACGACGACGTCAAGCAAGCGATAGCAAACAAGGTCATCGAGCTTGCAAAAACAGGCGAGCGCAATCCTGACCTATTATGCGAGCGCGCTTTGAAAGACATTCGCCAACCGCAAGTATAGGCCCGGCGATGCGTTTTTCCCCGCAGCCTCGCCTCTGTGATCCCGCGCGCGCGACTTCAATGACGCCTATCCCCGCCGCTGGCTCTCCGCGAACGCCGCCATCGCGGGCTCGGCGTCAGCTCGTAGCCCCGGCGCGCGCGTATGTCGGCTGTGTGCGTGCAAACGTGGAGAGGCTAACGCTCGCGGACACGGCAATTGAAGCGAGCGCAACCCGAGCACAGGCGCGCATTGAACCCTCGCACGCGGCCTCGCCGATAATGAACCGGACGCATGTAAAGACGCAGGCACAGCGGCGCGCAAAGCCAAGCTGATTCCTACAGAGGCCGACTAACTTCGGCCAAGCCCGGCGTACCACCGATCGGCGCCCGTTGGGATCAGCCCGGCCGTCATCGCTTCGCCTTTTCCAACACGCGCCGCCCTGCCGCCGCATCGAGCACTTTTGAGACTGTACGACCGGTGCGAAATCAACCGAGTATGGCGTCGTCGGCAAAACGCCTACGGGACGCCTATAATCCGCAAGTCACCGATCCCGCTACGGCCCCTTTCGGCAGCGGTTCCGCCAATCGCTGGCTGATGTCGGCCATTCATCGGGTGCGTCAAGCCCGCCTTGCGGGAATTCACTCCGCCTTGATGTTGGCGGACCGGATCACCTTGCCCCACTTCTCGGTTTCGGAAGCGAGGAGCTTGCCAAATTCGGCCGGCTGACTGGTAAACGCTGTATCGCCCAAATCGCGGAATCTCGCTTTCATCTCGGGGCTCATGAGACTCGCATTGGTCTCCCGGTTGAGCCGTTCGACGATGTCCGCAGGCGTATTCCTGGGGGCGCCCAGGCCAAGCCACGCGCTCGCCTCGTAGCCCGGCACGAAATCACTGAGTACCGGAACGTCCGGCAGGATCTCCGAGCGCGCGGCCGTCGTCACCGCCAAGGCGCGCAGCTTGCCGGTGCGAATATACTCGATCCCCGATTGGATCGGGCCAAAGAACACCTGGACCTGTCCGCTGAGCAATTCCGGCAACGGATTGCCGCGATACGGCACGTGCAGCAGGTCGACGCCCGCCAGCGTCTTGAACAGCTCGCCGAGAACATGCGGCGCGCTCCCCGCCCCGGCTGACGCCATGTTGATCTTGCCGGGATTGGCCTTGGCATAAGCGATGAACTCGGGAACGGTCCGGGCCGGTACCGATGGATGCGTCTCCAGCACAAAGGGCTGCCGGTCGATCGACGCAATGGGCGCAATGTCGCGGATGAAATCGAAATTGAGCTTGTCGTAGAGCGTCGCGTTGAACACGTTGGCCAGGGAGACCACGAGCAGCGTGTAGCCGTCCGGCGCTGCATGCACGACGGCTTCGGTCGCGATGTTGCTGCTTGCCCCGGGCCGGTTGTCGATGACGAACGGCTGGCCGAGTCGATCCGACAACTGCTGACCCAGCAGCCGCGCGACGATGTCGGGCGCGCTGCCGGGCGGAAAACCGACGAGAATGCGCACCGGCCGCGACGGATAGGTCTCCGCCCGCGCGATGCGCGAGACCGCCGGCAGCGCGGTAGCGCCCGCGGTCAGATGCAGAAAATTTCGGCGGGGAAGTTTCATTTTGAACCTCCCTTCACATCACTCGATCACCTCGTCGGCGCGGGCGAGGAGCGTTGGCGGCACGGTAAGGGCAGGCCCGGCCATTCTAAGTGGGGCGTCTGAAGCAGAATGGAAAGCAGCACCAAAGCATATCAGTAACGTTGGTTACCCGGGTCTCTGCTCCATAGAACAACATATTTGAAGCGAGACATTCTTCAATAACACTACCAGCGAGCAATGTTGGGTCGATTCCAACCTGTCTCAAGAAGGCCCAAAGTTCTTCCTGTGATTTCGAGAATGCCTGCCGTAGGCTCTGGACGAACGATGCTTGCACTTCTCCCTCAAATCTTGCATCGCTCCTGGCAATGCTCTCGCCGACTAATTGATAAGTTTTTATTGCAGCGTCAATATCTTCCGATTTCGCACGTGTTGGTCGCTGAAGGTTGAGCAGTTGAATGTAAAAAGCAAGAATTGCATAACGCTGGCGGACGCGCGAGGGAGCTGAAAGGCCGTGGGGATCGAAAAGAGCGTCCAGCCTGTCTGGCTGGGCGACCGCGTCGGTTGATAGCAGCGCAGTAGCAGTCACCAGTATCACTGCTTCTCGTCGCGTCTGCACTTTCATGCTCCTGAATTACTGGAGTCAGTCATGTGGAGTGTGCGTTCCGTTGGATCATAACGTTGAGTGTCCCGTGCGTTCAGATTTTATCTACGCTCGTGCAGGTTGTCTACAACTCGCGGCACTGCCACAACCACCCGCTCCGGTTAGCGACGTGTCGAACATGATGTAATCGCTCAATTGGTGGTGGGCGACTCCAAGAACATAATCACCCTGGCACGGTCCTCGGCCGATGTGAGCCCGCCATACGGCTTCATATTGTTGCCGGGCACTACCTCATCGGGTTTCGCGATGAAACGATCGAGCTTCTCCTTGTCCCATACAAAGTCCGCGCCCTTCATGGCGCTAGAATAGCCGTAGTTCTGAAGCGAACCGGCTTTCCTTCCGATGATATTGTGGAGGTTCGGACCCAAGCGATTGTCCCCTTCCTTGGTCGTATGGCAGGTCCGGCATGCGTTGTTGAATGTTTGTTGCCCCGACTCGGTGTCGGCGCCCTTACCCGCCGGCTCCTGGGGCACGGCCGGGAAAACCAGAAGCACCAAGAATGTTGTGCAGACCAATCCCGAGATTGCGGTGCGGGGCATAAACGCGCGTCGCCTCATGGAAGCCCGTTCTCAGGCTTAGTGGCAGCACATTACCACGCCGTCGCATCCGAACGCCGCTGTGCATCACAGCAAAAATTGTGCGCTGATGTCGCAGATGGGTCCAAAACCGGTAAGGCTTAGAACGACGGTCTTGCCCCGATAGCCGACATGCGCGACGGCATGCCGGACTTCCGACCCGTGCGAAGCTACGCCGAACTATGAGGGTAATCTCGATATCAATAACGTCGTTATCCCGAAGCCTGTCCAGACCAAAAGCAGGCAGACCGGAATAACAGTTCCGAAAACTATTCTGGCAGGCACCCATCTTGGCTCGGCATATTCCTTCCACATCTTGTTCCTCTCCAAATATGGATCTCTCAATTTTTCCTTCATTCTTTTGGTGACGGTGTAATTCAACTCCCACAGGATCAGTGAAAAAATAATGCCTGTGAACACGATAATGCACATCGCAATGATATAGATGCCTTGGTTCTCCTTCCAGTTAACCCGGTTAACAGCGAACGCGGAATATGCCACAACTAGAAATGACTGAGCGACGAAAAAAAACGTAGTGCGACTGTGAACGAGATGATCAGCTTCTTTATAAATTTCCCACGCCCATTTAAACGCAGGATCGTCAGAGGGTAGATCGTTGTGATCGCCATTTTCGTTTATCATTTCCATTGTCCCGTTCACGCGTCATGCATGCCTTAGGATAACACGCCCTACGCAGCGTCTGCTGCACTGTAGGATTTCGATCCGGCCGACGTCCGCCATGGGTCAAAATGCGAAGAACTCGCATTGAGCGTAGCTTGTCCGCTTTACCCCTGTTAGCGACCGAAGAGCGGACATTCGGAATCGGCAGCTCCGTGCCAAAAGCTGACATTAGACCGAAGTCCACGGAGCAAGCTTGGGGCATGCAATTTACGCTTTCGGCCCCCGCCGCCCAGTTATTTGCTGCTTGTCGATTGCGTTGCTGCGTCCACGCTATTTGCAGGACTAGCGTTCTTCTTGAGGTTCGCAACAAGGAACTCGATGAAAGCGCGCAATGAGGCGAGGTTCTGCCGTCTACTTGGGTAGTACAGGAAGGGTCCATCGGACGGCGGTGGCATCCATTGCTCCAGCAACGGGACCAACTGGCCAGTGGCGATGAACGGCGCGGCGAAATCTCGGAGCACGTAAACGACACCAGTGCCGTTCAGCGCAGCGTGCACTAAGAGATCAGCGTCGTTGGCGATCAAGGAGCCTTTGACGTCGAGCTCGAGAGTTTCGCCTTCTATGCTGAATCGCCACGGCGAAAATGCGCCGCTCGGAAACCGCAGCCGTATGCAGTTGTGGGCTTGAAGGTCCTGTGGTCTTTCCGGTCGCGTATACCGCGCCAAGTAATCAGGCGAGGCAACGACGTTCATGCGGAGGTCATCGGTAATGCGTACCGCGATCATATCCCGCGCGATCCGACGTCCGACGCGAACCCCCGCGTCGTATCGACCAGCGACGATATCGGTCAAGGCCGGATCGACTGAGACATCGAGAATGATCTCGGGGTACTGTGCAAGAAAACGGGGAAGCAATGGCGCGAGCACGAACGTCGCAACCGGCGGCGGCACCGTAATGCGCAGCTGGCCCGCCGGCCGCTCGCGAAATGCATTGACCGAGTCGACTGCCGCCTCGAACTCGTCCAATAGAGGCCGCAGGCGCGCCAGCATGCGCTCTCCCGCTTCGGTGGGCGCGACGCTGCGGGTCGTGCGGTTGAGCAGGCGCACCCCGAGGTTTTCTTCAAGCTCTCGGATCGTGTGACTAAGAGAGCCCGTGGACACCCCTAACTGCGTGGCAGCCCGGGTGAAGCTGCCGTGATCCGCGACCGCCACAAAGGCGCTCAGCGCGGCGAATCGGGTTCCTCGCATTCTTTAATCCAATCAAAAGCCCCTTCGAAATTTAAGCAGCTAATACATTCGGCAACAGGGGTCCATTCTCCGCGGTAACTCGACAGCACAAAGGAGACATTCATGCTTGACGTTCCCGCGTTCCCTCACACGGTCCATTCGATCAAGCATCAGCCAAAATCGCACCGTTACTTCTTCGATGTGGCCATCGGCTCAATATGCCTATCGGGCGCGGATACCGGAGGAGCATACTGCCTGCTGGAGGTGAATCTTGCATCTGGGATTGGCGTGCCTCGGCATACTCACACGCGTGAGGACGAGGCGTACTTTGTCCTTGCCGGAGAATTGGAAGTCATTGTTGGAGATGAGAAGTTCGTCCTCAGAGCGGGCGATACTCTCATGGCTCCGCGCGGGATCCCGCATCAGCTGCGCAATTCTGGGGATGCCGAGAATCACTATCTCCTCGTGTTTTCGCCCGCAGGATTTGAGGAGTTGGTGAGGATCACAGCGCTACCCGCACCGGCCGACGCGATCGCACCGACTGAGCCGCCAGCAGCTGCGATCCGAAATGTCCATGAGCTCGCCGCCGAGTATGGAATCCAGTTCGATTGATTACGCGTTGGTATGACAATCCAAGAATGTGGATTTGCAACCGATCGGGTGGCGTCGAAGCTTTTGCGATCGGTAACGATGCCGGTTGGGATATCGTGTCCCGTCTCTGGGCATTTGACCATGACGACGCCCATTGAACTCTCCCTGTTCGTGCTAGCGTCATACGCCACAACTGTGTGAACATGATTTGACACGAAGACGACCAGATCGCAGAAAATGATTGAATTCACCGAAAATGCCGCGTCGACACGTTACGGGATCTTTGTCAACCAAAATTGTAGCGATCACTCCGGCGCGATGCAGCGAACACGCGCCAAACGTTGTTTGCTTGCAGCCGGACCGTTAACCCGCCTGACTGGTTTTGTTCAGCATGAATTGTATCGGCGCCCTGCGTCGATGCTCGCTCACTTTTGTTGTTTTAGTTCGATCTTGCGGGCTCCGCCGGGTCGTCGATTGCGCGCTGATCGCCCACGGCGC
>Ga0124850_1000031_pt1 | contig 13583 bp, 14 predicted proteins | sample PanSoiMetaGPlot1_FD_97462 | JGI IMG/M metagenome (GOLD analysis project Ga0124850, IMG submission 97462) | Tropical forest soil microbial communities from Panama analyzed to predict greenhouse gas emissions - Panama Soil - Plot 1 (PacBio error... | ecosystem: Environmental > Terrestrial > Soil >...
TCGGAACCCCCAACGAGGCGCTGTCGACGCGCTGCGGCGGTCAGGGAGTGACGGTCTTCTTCGGCATGGCCAAGCTGGTACGCGCGCCGCAGATCGGGCCGGCCCGGCAACCGTAGTGCGCGGACATCGCCTCCTGCCCCGAACGACTGTGTAGCATGTCCGCAGTTGGCCACAGGGTCGGCTGCTTCCAGTCGCGCGTGGTTGGCGTGGGCCCGCAGCTCGGCTTCATCATTCCGCTGACCACCACGACGCAAGGCTATCTCAATATCAAAGGCTACAAGGAATTCGCCGCGCAGAATCGACCCGACGGCTGGAACACCTGGGTGACGTTCGTGCTCTCGCCGGCGGAACAGACGCCGAGCGCCCCGCCGCGACGAATATTCACGAAGTAACCAACCGTCGCCGCGTCGATCGGGTGATGGCTCGCGTTGACGCGGCCACGCCCCTCAGCGCGGTGCGATCTGCGGCCCGATCGCGGTCGCGGTGGGCCGGCTCGCGGCCTCGGCAATCGCCATGCCGAGCGCGTTGGCAAGGCAGGCATAGCTCCAATCGTTCATGTGCAGCCCGTCCGGCGACACGAACGTTTCGAACGGCAGGTGCTCGCTCTCGTACCAGCGCCGCATCAGATCGAAGCGGTGAAGAAGACCGACATGCTCCGCTTTTGCAACTGTGGCGATGAGCGACACCATCTCGTCGATGTTTGGCTTGGCAATCACCCTCGGCGCGTATTGCGGATCGATCAGGACGATATCGGCGCCGGTCGCCTTGAGGCGAGTGAGGCCCTCGTGCAGAAGCGAGGCGTGCGGCGGCACTGCTTTGCCCCGTAGCACCGAGTTGGTGCCCACCTGCCACAGCACCAGGTCAGGCTTCTCGGCGATCACCGCGGTGTCGAGACGCGCGAGCATGTTGGCGGCTTCCTCGCCGTTAACACCGCGGTTCAACACCGTGATGTCATGTCCCGGGAAATGGCGGGCAAGTTCCTCCGCTAGCCGGCTCGGATAGGAGGCGGCGGACGTGCTCGCACCCGCGCCGAAGGTCGACGAGGAGCCGAGCGCCACGATCTTGATCGGCTCGCCACTGACGAGACGCCGTGCCGTGCGGGGCAGCGGGCGATCAAAGCGCACCTGCTCAGCCGCCACCGTGCACGCGGGTGAGCGTGGCGCGGTCGCGGAGGATGGCAGCGCGGCCGGCGTAATGATCGAGCCGGGCGTCTGCGCCTGTACCGGAAGCAGCGCAAATAAACCTGCCGCCGCAACGGCCCCGAAGACAGCCGCGCGACGCAACAAGATATGGCGATGCATGATGTGCGTTTCGTCCCTGTTGGAAGTTTCTTTCCTTTTTGACGCCTATTTTTATTGACCCGCCTTGGACTCGACCGGCCCCAGATGGGCGGCGTCGATGATCATGGAAGCAATGGCGCGACCGATGCAGTCGTGCACGCGTTGGGCGAGCACGTTATCTTTGCCCGCGGCATAAAGATCGAAGGCACCAGTGTCGGACCAATGCCGCATGATGGCAAGCCGGTCGAACAGCGGGATTTCGTGCTGCTGCGCCACCACACGCATGTTATCCGCGTACGGACCGAGCGCAACCATGATGTCGGTCCGGGGGCTGTATTGCATGTTCATCAAGATGACGTCCGCGCCGCCTTTATGCAGCGTCTCCACCCCTTCGTCGAGCGCCGCCCTGAAATCATCGGGCTCGATTCTGCGTATGGCATCGAGGGTTCCTGTTTGCCATATCACCAGATCGGGCTTCTCGTCGACCAGCAATTTGGCCATTCCCTGCGCCAAGTCCTCGGCGCTCATGCGCGTTCTGACCAAGGTCACGACCTTGACCGCGACCGAAGGGAGCCGTTGCTTGAGCGCCGCCTCCAGCCGGGCCGGATAGGCTGACCGCGGGCCATCGGGACCGGCGAGGATCGAGGATCCGGTTCCGACCACGGCGATGGTCAGCCGCCGGTCCTTCGTGACCGCCTCCGCGACGTGCTTTAACTCATTGCTTCCAGACAACAAATAGCCCGGAATCTCGCATTTCTGCCCTTCCGCGGCGACGACCGTGCCGCCGAGCGCCAATAAAGCCACAGCTAATCCGGCGAGCGTTGCCGCAACGGGCGTTTTCATGCCTCGCCTCCCGCGAGGTCCGCGTCCGGCGTTTTCCTCGAACGCGATCCGGGACTACGTCCTTCTGCTCTCTTATACCATGTTAACAGCCCGGCCACGGCAACCATGACGAGAATGCCCAGCCCGCTGACCAGGAATTGCATCCAGACGGCGCCTGACACCTCCACCATCGCAAAATGGGCGGCAAAGGACAGGAATACGCCCAGGCAGAAAATTTCCAGCGAATGCTGTCCGCAGACGATGGGCGGCCAAGCCCACCACGATTTGAGCAACGGCCAGTCACGCGGCACGAATCGCACCGTCAGCACCGCCAGCGCGAGGAAGTGCGCAAAGCGCAGGACGTCGAGATTGACCTTGTCGATCGGGTAGATCAGCTCTTCCAGCCAGTGCGGGACGTACTGGCTCATGCCGGGCAGATACCAGGTGAGCGAGATGACAAATGCGAACAAGAGATACGCAGCCGCGATCGCCAGCGTCACCGGTGACTGCACGACCGTAGACAACCGCTGGGCTCCCCCCAGCGCGCACCAGGCCCCGAACACGAACAGCAATTGCCACGCGAAGGGATTGAAGTACCAATGTCCGCTGGGGTAGCTCGGCATGTTCCAGTTGAAGTGCCAGGTGAGCACGTAGAGCAGCACCGAGGCGCCGAGCGCCAGCGAAGATCGAAACTGCAGCAGCCACAGGATCGGCGGAAACAACAGCAGCAGGATGATGTAGAGCGGCAATATATCCATGTTGGACGGCTTGAATTTGAGCAGCAGCGCCTGGACGATCGTCACGTCGGGCTGTTTGAGGAAATCGAGAATGTTCATCTCGTCGGCATAGAGCGGGTTCTCGAAGCTGGTGGCGACATAGGAAATTTCGGCGAGATAGATTGCGAACAAGAAGACGTGGGCGACGTAGATTTGCCAAGCTCGCCGCAGGATGTGGGCGCCCGCGATGATGAACCCGCGTTCGCGCCTTTCCTTGCCGTATACGAAGGCAGCGGTGTAACCGGAGACGAAGACGAAAATCTCAGTCGCGTCGCTGAAGCCGTAGTTGCGGATGGTGCCCCAGGCGACCAGGTTCGAAGGGATATGGTCGAGGAAGATCAGCCATAGCGCGATCCCACGGAACAAATCGAGCCGCAGATCGCGTCCGGAGGTGACCACGGCGGCATGCATTCCGGGCGATCTTTCGGCCGGTGAAGGATGTAGCTAAATCTAGTGGGCCTTTGCCCGACTTGGGAGTCGCGTCATCGCGACGGTTGCAGGCCAGGAACTTAGGCTGTTCACTAAGGTCGACGACATACGCGACAAAAAGCCCGGATTGGGGCTAAAGGCCCGACGATGAATGCCCCCAAAACCGCGTATCGTGCCGTGACCCGCCAGATCGAGGTCACGGCGACCCCGCGCTTCCTGCCCGAGCGTTCCTCGCCCGAGAACGGCTATTTCTTCTGGGCCTATACCATCACTCTTACCAATCGCGGCGGCGAGACCGTCCAGCTCAAGACGCGCCATTGGCGCATCACCGACGCGCAAGGCCGCCTGCAGGAGGTGCGCGGCGCCGGCGTGGTGGGCGAGGAGCCGGTGCTCAAGCCGGGCGAGAATTTCGAATATACCAGCGGCGTGCCGCTACCCACTCCGTCCGGTTTCATGACCGGAACTTACGGCATGGTGACCGCGGCCGGCGAGGAATTCGACATCGATATTCCGGCCTTCTCGCTCGATACCCCGCAGCGGGAGCGAACGATCAATTGAGGCGCGCAAGGGCGGCCACGCCGCCGCGGAGCGGCCCGGCCGACGGGGTGCGCGCCGACCTCGCCGTTTTGCCGCACGCGTGATCACGATGACGGCGTCGGCTCGCGCACGTCCAGCGGCTCGAACATGTAGGTCGAGTTGCAGAACTCGCAGGTGACCGTGATCTTCCCGTTCTCGACCATGTGGTCGCGGTCGTCCTGGGGAAAACTGCGCAGCATTCGTTCGACCCGCTCGCGCGAGCACGAGCACTGCGCGTGCAAGTCCCGGCTGCGGAAGACGCGCACGCCGCGCTGGTGAAACAGCCGGTAGAGAAGCTGCTCGGCCGATGCGTTGGGATCGAGCAATTCGACGTCTTCGACGCTCGCCACCAGAGCGCGGCCTTCTACCCAGGCGTCGTCCTCGGGCGGCACCTCGACCTCGATCCCCGCCGGCACGTCGCCCGGATCGAGGTCGCGCTGGCGCGCGCGGTCCGGCGACTTCGGCAGGAATTGCAGCAGTAGGCCGCCGGCCCGCCAGCGATAGCGCGCGCCGTCCGCGCCCGCCCGCAATTCCTCCGCCACCGCCAAGCGCACGCGGGTGGGGATCTGCTCCGAGCGCAGAAAATACTCATGCGCCGCATGTTCGAGGCCTTTGCCCTCGAGCGCGACGATGCCCTGGTAGCGGGCGGTGTCCGGTCCCTGGTCGATGGTCATGGCCAGATGCCCACGGCCCAGCAACGCGCCCGGATCGGCCGCTCCCGTTGCGATGGCCGCCGCGACACGGGCGGCGTCGAAGCGGGCGCAGGCGCGCACTTTGCCGGGCGTGGTGTAGTCGATGACCAGCATCCGTACCGGCCCGTCACTCTGGGTCTGGAGGATGAAACGGCCTTGGAATTTCAGCGTCGAGCCAAGCAGCACTGTAAGCACGATCGCCTCGCCCAAGAGCTTCGCCACCGGCGTGGGATAACGGTGGCGCGAAAGAATCGTGTCGATTGCCGGACCGAAGCGCACGACGCGCCCACGCAGGTCGAGCGCCTCGACCTGGAACGGCAAAATCGTGTCATCCGCGGAGGTCGCCGCCGGCGCGCGTGCTGGAACTTCGATGCGGGGATCAGACATGATGGCTGGATATATGGTGTGACCGGCAAAAAATCGGCGTCCCCCTTGGTTTTCGGCAGCAGACCGAGCGCGCGACGCGGGCATTTATCGTGCGTTCAAGCACCAGGCCAAAATGCCTTTTTGAGCGTGCAGGCGGTTCTCGGCCTCGTCGAAGACGACCGATTGCGGCCCGTCGATCACTTCGTCTGTGACCTCGCTGCCGCGATGGGCGGGCAGGCAGTGCATGAACACCGCACCTGGGTTCGCCCGCGCCATCAGCCGGGCATTGACCTGATAGCGCTTGAGCAGGTTGTGGCGGCGTTGGCCGTCCTTATCCCCCATGGAGACCCACGTATCCGTTACCACGCAGTCGGAGCCTTTCACCGCCTCCTCCGGATCGCTGCCGACATGGATCGCGGCGGCTGAACCCTTGACCCACTCGAGCAGCCACTTCTTCGGCGCAAGCTCGGGCGGGGTTGCCACCTGCAGGCGGAAATCGAACCGCTCGGCGGCGTGCATCCAAGAGGTGAGCACATTGTTGGAGTCGCCGGTCCAGGCGACGGTCTTGCCACGGATCGGCCCGCGGTGCTCCTCGAAGGTCATGACGTCGGCCAGCACCTGGCAGGGATGCGAGCGGCGGGTGAGACCATTGATGACCGGCACGGTGGCATGACGCGCGAGCTCGGTCAGCGTGTCGTGGTCGAGCGTGCGGATCACGATGATGTCGACATAGCGCGAGAGAACCCTAGCGGTGTCGGCGATGGTCTCGCCGCGGCCGAGCTGCATCTCCTGGCCGGTCAGCAGGATGGCATCGCCCCCGAGCTGGCGCATGGCGATGTCGAAGGAGACGCGCGTGCGGGTCGACGGCTTGTCGAAGATCATGGCGAGCGTGCGGCCCTCGAGCGGCCTCGGACCGAGCTGGCGGCACGCCTTCATGGCGCGGCTGGCCTCGATCATCCCGCGCAGCTCTTGGGGAGGGATGTCGATAAGGTCGAGAAAGTGGCGGCGGCCGTTAGCGCTCATCCGGCTGCCTCCCGCTTTTGCGGTCTTTCCTGGGCCTTGGCAATGCGGGCGCAGGCCCGCTCGATGCGCCTGACCGCCTCGGCCACCTCGTCCTCGCTCACGATCAGCGGCGGCAACAGCCGTACCACGTTGTCACCGGCCGCGACGGTGATCATCTTCTCCGCCCGCAGCTCGTCGACGAGATCGGCGCTCGGCACTACGGCGCGCAGGCCGACGAGAAGCCCTTCGCCACGCAGCTCGGCGATGACCGTGGGATAGCGATCCTTGATCTCGGCGAGCCTCTGCTTAAGGACAAGGGAAATGCGGCGCACGCGCTCGAGGAAGCCGTCGGCGAGCACCACGTCGAGCAGCGCGCCGGCCGCCGCCATCGCCAGCGGATTGCCGCCAAAAGTCGAGCCGTGCGTGCCCGTGGTCATGCCCTTCGCCGCCTCGGCGGTGGCGAGGCAGGCCCCGATGGGGAAGCCGCCGCCTAGCGCCTTGGCCAGCGCCATGATGTCGGGGGTGACGCCGCAGCGCTGATAGGCGAAGAGTTCCCCGGTGCGTCCGACCCCGGTCTGCACCTCGTCGAACACCAGCAGTAGGCCATTTTCATCGCAAAGCCGCCGCAGCGCCCGCAGGAACTCGGGCGGCACGACGCGCACGCCGCCCTCGCCCATGATCGGCTCGATCAGGATCGCGGCGGTTTCAGGCCCGACCGCACGCCTGGTCGCTTCGAGATCGGCGAATGCCATCTGGTCGAAGCCCTGGACCACCGGACCGAAGCCCTCGAGATACTTCTTTTGGCCGCCAGCCGCCAGCGTGGCGAGCGTGCGTCCGTGGAAGGCGCCCTCGAAAGTGATGATGCGGTAGCGTTCCGGCCGGCCGCTCGCCGACTGGTATTTGCGCGCCATTTTGATCGCGCATTCCATCGCCTCGGCGCCGGAATTGCCGAAGAACACGACGTCCGCGAAGCTCGCCGCGCACAGGCGCTCGGCGAGCCGCTCGCTCTCGGGGATGCGGTAGAGATTGGAAACATGCCAGACCTTGGCGGCCTGCCGGCTGATCGCCTCGACCAGGTGCGGATGGGCATGGCCGAGCGCGTTGACCGCCACGCCCGACGTGAAGTCGAGGTAACGATCACCGTTGGTCGCGATGAGCCACGCGCCCTCGCCGCGCTCGAACGCGAGATCGACGCGCGCGTAGGTTGGCAGCAAATGCGATGTCTGGACGCTACTCATCGTCGAGCCGACAATCCGTGGAAACGAAATGTGCCGCCTCTCCGGGCGGCACCGCACGGTATTGAATTGCAGCATGCTCGGCTGTCAACCTGACCGAGGACGGCACAGCGACCGCCGCAAACGTTAACGCACTGCACAAGTTTGCAGATAAGTGTGGACGCATTGGGTAGACGTGGACAGAACATGTGGAAGCAGGCCGCTCGGACTCTTGCGCCTGACTCCCGCCATATTGTAGCTTTTCCATCGTCGAATACGACACTTCGTGCGGCGGACAAGTCATAGCGTAAATCGGTGGCGCAGGTATGCGTCGGGCCAACTGGTCGTTGTCCAGGCCCGCAGTGGGATTCTGTCTGGACTTCTCCGCCGCGGCGACTGGCGAGGAATTTGAGGCATGACCTGGACCGATGAGCGCGTCGAAACGCTGAAGAAACTCTGGACGGATGGGTTGTCGGCGAGCCAAATCGCCGCGGAGCTTGGCGGCATCACCCGCAATGCGGTAATCGGCAAGGTGCACCGGCTCGGGCTGTCGGGCCGCGCCAAGTCGCCATCCTCCGCCGCTCCGCGCCCGCGCAAGGCGCGCCCCCATGCCCACATGCTGCGGGTCTCGCGGCCGTCGATACGGGGCAACACCGCGCTCGCCCAAGCCTACGAACTCGATGTCGAGCTGGAACCGGAGCTGCTCGACAACGTCATCCCGCTCGGCCAGCGCCGCACCTTGCTCGAACTCAATGAGGAGACCTGCCGCTGGCCCATCGGCGATCCAGGCCATCCCGATTTCTTCTTTTGCGGCGGCCAGACCATCACCGGCCTGCCCTATTGCGCGTACCACTCGCGCGTCGCCTATCAGCCGGCCCATATGCGCCGCGACCGGCGACCGTTCAGGAGTTGATCGATCCGCCCTGGCACTCTGCCTGGGCTCGACGCGCTTTGACACCGCAGGCCGACACCGGCTCCAATCACGCCGTCTTCCCAAACCGGTCATCGAGCGCATAGCCGGCACCGCGGACGGTGCGGATTGGATCGGTATCGTGACCGCGGTTGAGCGCCTTGCGCAGCCGGCCGACATGGACGTCGACGGTGCGCTCGTCGATATAGATTTCGCTGCCCCACACGCCGTTGAGGAGCTGCTCGCGCGAGAACACGCGACCGGGCCGCTCCATCAGAAATTCGAGCAGACGATACTCGGTCGGGCCGAGATCGATCGCGCGGCCGGCGCGCGAGACGCGCTTCTTCTCGCGGTCGACCTCGAGGTCGCCGAAGGACAGCACATCGGCGAGCCGCTCGGGCAGCGCGCGCCGCAAGAGGGCGCGCACGCGAGCGCTCAATTCCGGAACCGAGAACGGCTTGACGATGTAGTCGTCGGCACCGGTCGCCAGCCCGCGCACGCGCTCGCTTTCCTCGCCACGGGCGGTGAGCATGATGATCGGCAACTGCTTGGTCTCGGGGCGCGCCCGCAGTCGACGGCAGAGTTCGATGCCGGAGAGGCCCGGGAGCATCCAGTCGAGGATGACGAGGTCGGGCGAGTGCTCCTTGAGCAGCAAATCCGCCTCATCGCCGCGCGGGACCGTCTCGACCCCGTAACCTTCCGCCTCGAGGTTGTAGCGCAGGAGGAGCGCCAGCGCCTCCTCGTCTTCCACGATCAGGATGTTGGCCTTCATCCGCTCAGCGTCCCTTGATCATTTCTCCGCATCCAGCATTGCCAAAGTGGTGGTGTCGCCCTTGGGGCGTTGGTCGGCGATGGCGTGGCCTTCGATCATGTAATAGACCGTCTCGGCGATGTTGGTCGCGTGATCGCCCATGCGCTCGATGTTTTTGGCGCAGAACATGAGATGGATGCAGAATGTGATGTTGCGCGGATCTTCCATCATGTAGGTCAGCAACTCGCGAAACAGCGAGGTGCACATGGCGTCCACTTGCTCGTCGCCATTCCACACCGCCAGCGCTTTCTTGAGATCGTGGCGGGCATAGCTGTCGAGCACCTCTTTAAGCTGGGCCAGAACCAACGACCCCATGTGCTCGACGCCGCGGATCAGCTTGGGCGGATGAAATTCGCCATCGAGAGCCATCACCCGCTTGCCGATATTCTTGGCAAGATCGCCGATACGCTCGAGGTCATTGGAGACGCGCAGCGCACCGACGATCTCTCGCAAGTCGACCGCCATCGGTTGGCGGCGGGCGATCGTCAGCACGGCTTTTTCCTCGATTTCGGCCTGCAGCGCATCGACGTCGGGGTCCGTGGCCACGGTCTGCTGCGCGCGATCGGCATCACGTCGCGCAAGCGCATCGACGGCGTCCGCGACCTGCTTCTCCGCGAGGCCACCCATCTCCGCCACCATGCGGGTGAGCTCCTGGAGGTCGATGTCGAAGGCCTTCGTGGTATGATCGGTTATTACCATCTACGTCGTCCTGGCTGGCGAACCGTGCGATCTAGCCGAAGCGGCCCGTGATATAGTCCTGCGTGCGTCGATCGCTCGGCGCGGTGAACATCTTGCTCGTGGTATCGAACTCGATCAGCTCGCCCAGATACATGAAGGCGGTGAAGTCGGAGACGCGCGCCGCCTGCTGCATGTTGTGGGTGACGATCACGATCGTGTAGTCCTCTTTGAGTTCGTCGATCAACTCCTCGATTTTGGCGGTCGAGATCGGGTCGAGCGCCGAACACGGCTCGTCGAATAATATCACTTCTGGGCGCACCGCGACGGTGCGCGCAATGCATAGGCGCTGCTGCTGCCCGCCGGAGAGGCTCAGCCCATTGGCGTTGAGCTTGTCCTTCACCTCCTCCCAGAGGGCGGCGCGGCGGAGCGAGGTCTCGACCCGGCCATCCAGCTCCGACCGCGGCAGCTTTTCGTAGAGCCTGACGCCGAACGCGATGTTCTCGTAGATCGACATCGGAAACGGCGTCGGCTTCTGGAACACCATGCCGATGCGCGCGCGCAGAAGGTTGAGATCCTGCTTGGGGGAAAGAATGTCTTCGCCGTCGAACAGGACGTCGCCCTCCGCGCGCTGGTTGGGATAAAGGTCGTACATCCGATTGAGAATGCGTAGCAGCGTGGACTTTCCGCAGCCGGATGGACCGATGAAGGCGGTGACTCTGTTTTCGTAGAGCGGCAGGCTGATGCTTTTGAGCGCCTTGCTGGTTCCATAGTAGAAGTCGAGGTTGCGGATGGAGACCTTTTCAGCCAATCCGGTCGTGCTGATCGGTGCATGGGCGACGGTGGGAACGGCAACCGAGGCGACATTCATGACGGTTTTCTCGATGCGGAAAGGGCACGCGCCGTGATCGAGAGCGCGAGCACGGTGAAGGTGATGATCAGCGCGCCGGTCCAGGCAAGCTTCTGCCAGTCCTTGTAGGGCGAGAGTGCGAACTGGAAGATGACGACCGGCAGGCTCGACATCGGGGCGTTGAGATTGGTGCTCCAGAACTGGTTGTTGAGGGCGGTGAAGAGAAGCGGCGCGGTCTCCCCGCTGATGCGGGCGATGGCCAGCAGCACGCCCGTGATCATGCCGGCCTTGGCGGCGCGGTAGCATACCTTGGCGATGACGACCGCCCGCGGCAGGCCGAGCGCCGAGGCGGCCTCGCGCAACGGGTTAGGCACCAGGATCAGCATGTCTTCAGTGGTGCGCACCACCACCGGAATGACGATCACCGCGAGCGCCACCGCCCCCGCGAGCCCGGAAAAATGCCCCATCGGGGCGACCATGACCTCGTAGATGAACAGGCCCACCACGATCGACGGCGCGCTGAGCAGGATGTCGTTGATGAACCGCACGACCGAGGTCAGCCGATCATGCCGGCCGTATTCGGCCATGTAGGTGCCGGCCAGGATTCCGATCGGCGTGCCGATGATGACCGCCAGGACGGTCAGGATCAGGCTGCCGACGATGGGATTGAGCAGCCCGCCGTCGGAACCGGGCGGCGGCGTCATCTCAGTGAAAACCGCGAGCGAAAGCCCGCTGAGTCCTTCCCACAAGAGCACAAAGAGAATCACGATCAGCCAACCCAGCCCCAGCAGCGTCGCGGCAAGCGACAGGCTCAGCATGATGCCGTTGCGGCGGCGGCGGGCGGCATAGTGGCTGCTGTTCATGGCGTCACCCGATCCGGCGCTCGATGCGCAACAGCATGTAGCGTGCTACCGCGAGCACGATGAAGGTGATGACGAAGAGGATCAGGCCCAGCGCGATCAGCGACGAGGTATAGAGGTCACCGACCGCTTCGGTGAATTCGTTGGCGATGGTGGCCGAAATGGTGGTGCCCGGCGCCAGCAGCGAGGCCGACACCTTGTGCGCGTTGCCGATCACGAAGGTCACCGCCATGGTCTCGCCGAGCGCCCGGCCGAGCCCCAGCATCACGCCGCCGATGACCCCGACCCGCGTGTAGGGCAGCACGACGTAGCGAACGACCTCCCACGTGGTGCAGCCGATGCCGTAGGCGGCTTCCTTGAGCACGGGCGGAACGGCATCGAACACGTCGCGCGAGATCGAGGTGACGAAGGGCAGCACCATGATCGCGAGAATGAGGCCCGCGGTCAGCATGCCGATGCCATAGGGCGGGCCGGCAAACAGCGTCGACAGCACGGGGATATTGCCGAAAGTCGCGATCAGGAACGGTTGCAAGGTCTCCTGCAGGAAGGGCGCGAATACGAACAGGCCCCAGATGCCATAGATGATGCTTGGAATGCCCGCCAACAGCTCGATGGCGATCCCGATGGGCCGTCGCAGCCACATCGGGCACAGCTCGGTGAGAAATACGGCGATCAGGAGCCCGACCGGCACCGCGATCAGCATCGCGATGAACGAGGTGACGAGCGTGCCGTAGATCGGCGCCAGCGCGCCGAATTTCTCCGTAACCGGGTTCCAGCGCTCCTCGACGAGGAAATTCAGACCAAAGGCACGCAGCGCCGGCAGCGACCCGTCGATGAGGGAAATAATGACCCCGCCGAGGATGACGAGCACCCCGATCGCCGCGACGCGGGTGAGAACGCGGAAGAGAATATCGGCGATGCGCAGCCGGTTGAGCGCCTTCGCCCGCGCCACCACCGCGTAGGTCTCGACCGCGTCGCCTTGCAGCGCAACATCGACCACGGATCGCCTCCTCGCGGGCTGCATCCCGGCGCTCCCTGTGGCTGTCGCGGGGAGCGCCGATCAAAGGCCACTTCTTGGCCGCCGCACAAGTCGTATTGGACGCAAACAAGGGAAGGGCGCCGGAACGGTGCCCTTCCCATCTCTATCCCACGTCAGTGGGACATGGCGTAGAGCGGCTTGCCCGACGCGTCCTTCACGTCGTCCGCCCAGCTCTTCTTGACGCTCTCGACGACGTTCTTCGGCATCGGGATGTAATCGAGGTCCTCCGCCATCTTGGCGCCTTTGTCGTAGGACCAGGCGAAGAACTTGAGCGCCTCGGCAGCGGCTGCCGGATCCTGCGGCTTCTTGTACATCAGGATCCACGTCGCCGCCGTCATCGGCCAGGATTGTGCGCCCGGTTGATTGGCGAGAATGACGCCGTAGCCGGGAACCGAACTCCAATTGGCATTGGCCGCAGCTGCCTGGAAGGTCGCCGAGGTGGGCTCGACGGTTTTGCCGTCCTTGTTGACCATCTTCGTATGGGTGAGCTTGTTCTGCTTGGCATAGGCGTACTCGACGTAGCCGATCGAGCCCTTGGTCTGCGCGACGTTGTTGGCGACGCCTTCATTGCCCTTGGCGCCGATGCCGACCGGCCACTCGACCGACGTGTTGAAGCCGACCTTCGACTTCCACTCCGGACTGACCTCGGCGAGGTAATACGCAAAATTGTAAGTCGTGCCCGAGCCGTCCGAGCGATGCACGACCGCGATCGGCTGCGCCGGCAGCTTGGCCGACGGATTGAGCTTGGCGATAGCCGGATCGTTCCAGGTCTTGATCTCGCCGAGGAACACCTTGGCGAGCGTCGGGCCATCGATCACGAGATCGCCGGACTTGACGCCGTCGATGTTGACGACCGGCACGATGCCGCCCATGACCATCGGGAACTGAACAAGGGCGCTCTCGTCAAGCTCCTTGCCCGGGAGCGGCGCGTCAGTGGCGCCGAACACGACGGTCTTGGCTTTGATCTGCTTGATGCCCCCGCCCGAGCCGATCGACTGGTAGTTCAACCCGACGTTGGTCTCTTTCTTGTAGGCATCGGCCCATTTCGCATAGATCGGATACGGAAAGGTAGCTCCAGCGCCCGATATGTCGATTGCGAGCGCGGGCCCGATCGCCGCCGCGGCGATGAAGGCGCTTGCCGTCAGGGTGCGGAAAAGTTTCAAGGCTCTCTCCTCTGTTCGAGACGAAAAGCTTAAGCCGGCGTGGGTTGGGTCCACGGCTGGTGGGCTTGCGTCCTAGTTGTTGGTTGCTGGTGTATGGTTAACAACACGCCCGGGATCA
>Ga0124850_1000033_pt1 | contig 13542 bp, 14 predicted proteins | sample PanSoiMetaGPlot1_FD_97462 | JGI IMG/M metagenome (GOLD analysis project Ga0124850, IMG submission 97462) | Tropical forest soil microbial communities from Panama analyzed to predict greenhouse gas emissions - Panama Soil - Plot 1 (PacBio error... | ecosystem: Environmental > Terrestrial > Soil >...
TGCCGCGCTCAGCGATGGCCTCGGCGAGCGTATCGCCCTGGCCGAGGTCTCCTTCAAGCCGTGGTGCGCGGCGCGGCAGACCATGGCGGCGACGCAGGCGCTCAAGGACGTCATCGCCAGCGGCGTCGCGCCGGCGGCCATCGACGCGATCGTCGTCTGCGTGCCGCCGCCCCACCTCAAGATGATCGACCACGGCGTCGTCGCCGGCGATCGCGCCTCGCATCTCACCAGCGTGCAATACGCGATGGCGACGGCGGCGCTTGCGCCCGAGATGGCGTTCGATGTGCAGCAGACGCCGCCGGACCTGCCGCCTCCCGTTCGCGCCTTGATGGCGAAGATCAAGGTCGAGGCGGACGAGCGCCTGCTCGCCGATTATCCTGCGAGCTGGCCGGCGCGCGTGCGCGTCGCCGCGGGCTCGACGCGGCACGCGCGCGACGTGGCCCACGTCCCCGGGGATCCCGCGCACTCGTTCGATCGCGAAAACGTGCGCAAAAAGTTTCTGCGCTTCACGCAGCCGGTGCTCGGCGCGGAAAAAGCCGCGCGCATCCTCGCGCGTTGCAGTGGCGTGCTCGCAACCGGTGCGTTTTCCCAATTGATCGACGAAATCGAGCAGGCTTGCGCGATGGACGCCCGCTCGCCCTGAGGGAGAGGGCAGAGCGACAGCGGAAGCCAGGATTCTTCCGTCTCCACTCGCAGGTGATTCCCACGGCGCACTCACCCGCGGGGCTCGCCGCCTTTCGCTACGATACCGCCTTCGTTGGTAGGGCTTTTTGACTCGTCGTAGCTCGTTGCCCTAAGTTGGTCCGGACGCGCCTCGTTTTGGAGCGATCAACCATCTCGGATCGAGAACACGCCATGCTCAGGCGCATCATTCCGGTCGCTGCCCTCCTGATCCAGCTGGCTTGTGCGGCTATCGCATCCAGCACGCCCGCACGGGCAATTGACGAGATCGAGATGGGCTCGGTCGGCGGTCCGACGGCGTTGCTTTGGCCGCTTTACATCGGCACCGCCACGGGCATGTTCGCCGCCGAAAACCTGGACATCAAGCAGATTTTTGCGCCCTCGAGCGCAGGGGTTCAACAACAGTTGGCAGCCGGAGCGTTCCAGATCTCCGATTCCGGCCTCATCGATCAGGTGCGAGCGATTTTCGAAGGTGCGCCGATTGCACTCGTCCGCATTGAAGGGCAGGTGCCGCCCTATGCGCTGCTCGCTCAGCGGACGATCAAGACCATCGCGGAGTTGCGCGGCAAGACCATCATGGTTGGGGGCGAAAAGGACATCACGCGGGTTTATCTCGAGCGCATGTTGACGCCCAACGGCATCAAGGCCGGCGAATACGATTTGCTGTATGCGGGATCGACGCTGGCGCGATTTGCCGCGCTTCAGTCGGGCGCGGTCTCGGCGGCCATTCTGTTTCCGCCTTTAAACTTCCGAGCAGAGGCCGCGGGCTTCACCAATCTGGGCTTTATGGTCGATTACGCCTAGAATCTTCCGTTCTCGGGGATTTCGGTCAATACGTCGTGGGCGGCCCGCAACAAAGAACGTCTTGAAAAATTTCTCGCCGCCTACACGAAGGCCGTTGTCTGGTTCAACGACGGCAACAATCGCAGTGAGGCGGTCAGGATTTTGGTCGAGGCGCGTAGGCAATCGCCGGAGGATACCGAGAAATCCTACGATATGTACCGGAAGATCGATTTCTTCGAAACGAAAGGCGAAGTCTCAAAGAAGAAAGTTGCCGAGATCATCGACATTCTGCGAAGCGACATGCGCGATAAGCCGCTCGACATCAATCGGCTTTTCCTGCCGAATGTGACGCGGGTGACCGAGTAGCCCGGCGCGTATCGAGCGCACACCGTCCTCAAGCGGATGTCGCTGACTTAAGAACAGCCATCATTCCGGGCTCCCTCGCTACGCTCGGGCCCCGGAATGACGATCGAGAAAGTGGCGCTCGCCAGATGAGTGCCTCGCGGAATTGTTGGGGGCAGCGCAATGTTGCTTGCTAGGTGCGCATAAACCCTCCTACCTCGGTCTCAGCCCACGCAAGCGTCGTCTCCATTGCCTCGCCCCGCAGATGACGCACCGTCATCTTGGTCATAATGCCCTGCGTAAAGATCTGCGCCGCGATCTTGGGCGGTGCAGGGGCCCCCGCAATCGACAGGACCTGGTGATTGTGTGGGTTCGGATAGTGGTAGAGCGTGCCCTTCGGCGGCCCTTCCTCAGCCCAGGTCCTCAGCGTCGTGAATTTGGTAAACGGCGGCAGGTCGAAACCGCCGCTCGCCGCCACAAGCCGCTCGATGGCCGCAGGCTGCGAGAGATGCACAAGCAGGCTCTTGGCGGCCTCCTTGTTCTTGCTGAAGTTCCAAACGCCCCAGAAGAAAGGCAGGCACGGCGCGAAGCGCCCTTTCGGCCCTGAGGGCATGCCGTGCGTCCACAATCGTTCGGCGATTTGTGGCGCATCCCGTTTGGCGACCGCCCAGGCGCTCGGCGGGTTCAAGATCAGCGCGCCGCGGCCCGAAATGAGCCACTTGTTATTGGAGGTGTTGTCCCACGCTGGCGCATCGGGCGGGAAGAACCGGGCAAGCCGGGTATAATAGTCGAGCGCCTGGCGCACGGCGTCGCTCTTGACCGTGATCTTCCCGTTGGCATCGACGAGCATGGCGCCGAAGCACTGGAAGATGACACCGGCGGCAACAACCGAATCCTCCGTCGGTCCGAGCCCGATCCCAAACGGGAATCCGGCCTTGTGGCACGCCTCCGCGGCCTTGAGGAACGTATCGAGTGTCCAGTTGTCAGCGTTCGGCGGGGCGCCGGCCGGGTACATGGCTTGAACGTCGATGCCGGCGTATTGCTTCATCAGGTCGATGCGTGAGCACGGTCCCTGGATCTGGTTGCCGATCGTCGCCGGCACCGCAAGCCAACGGCTTTCAGCTCGACCGAGATAGGCCACGATGTCGTTCACCGGACCATTCTGCTTAATCAGCTCGATCATCACGTCGTCGACCGGCTCAAGGCTGCTCGCGTAAGCGTGTGGCAACCAACTCGTCATGTACAAAATGTCGTGGCCCGACTTGGCCTGCGCCTCGGCGGCGAGGGTGAGCAGTGCCTTGTTGGCGGTAAAACGGTCGATCTGGACCTCGACCTTTTCCTTCGCCGCCCACTCTTGGATTAACGCGTCGGACGTCTTGTTGGCGTCGTGTACAAAATGGTCCCAAAAGCCTATCGAGAGCTTGCCGGCCGCATGCGCGGTCTTGACGAACGGAGCTGCAACCATTGTCGTTGATGCAGCTGCTGACGCCGCCATGAACCGGCGACGGGTAAACATCTTTCCCCTCATGGTGTTTGCTCCCTTCTGTGCCAGGGCAGCAAGCGGGCAAGAAAGCCAGCGGCAAATAGGGCAATTCGCAGCCGACTTATCCTGTCAAAGCTGCTGCGCCGAGATTGGCAGCCTGCACCCACTGTTCCGCTGTATGCAAATCAATTTGCGAAGGGGCGTCGTTGGCAATGTCCGATGCCCACTACGGAAGCCGACGTCCTTTATAGCTCGGTCCGACCTCTGGATTGTTTTTCTTCGCGTTTCCTGCTTCGTGATGCAGCAGGTCTTGCAGCCAACGCGGGGCCGACAGCGTTCAACGCCAGCTGCTTCGCCCGCTTCGCGATATTGAGCCCCACCTTAAACTTGTCGAGACTTTGCTGATCGCTCTGATGGGAAACGACTTGGTCGCCTAAGTTGATGATCAAGGATCTGAACAACGTTTGCACGTGCGCTTGGTACGCGGCTTCGATCGCAGCCGTCTCCTGACTGTTGCTGGGGTTCGGCATAGTTCCCTCCTATTGCATACGCGCTGGAGCCAAAAATTCAGCGGGCGCTCGTCGTCTCCTGGATGCGAACAGCACGTCGACCTTTAAGTCAATTCAGCGTCCGGCCGCGAAGGCGAGCGCCTCCTCCAGTCGATCGTCGCCCCAGAAGATTTCCGTGGCCGATCGCGAAGGTCGGCGCGCCGAAAATGCCGAGCTTGCGGGTGGCATCCGTCGCCGCCTTCAACAGACGCTCGCCCTCCGCGCTCTTGGCGCGGGCGATGACTGGCGCTGGTGATCGATCGAGCGAGGCAAGAACGCTCTCGACGTGATCGCCGACACCCGGCGCGCGCCGGGCGATGAACCAGTCATGAAATGTGGCGCGCGAGTAGTCGTCACACCATTTTTCTTGCGCGGCGATGAGACCCACCCGCAGCGCCAGGAGATCGGGATCGGCCGGGTATGGCGCCCGGCCGGCGAACGGGATGTTGTGGCGGCGCGCCCGCCGTTCGACGTCGTGCCAGAAATAATTCATCTTCACGTCGTTCTTCGTGAATGCGGTATTGTTCTGCTCGATCAAGATTTCGCGCAGATTGAACGGCTGCCAGCGCACCGCGACGCCGGCCGCGGAAGCAAGCGCGCCGATGCGCATGACCGAGAGATAGGAATGGATGCTGCCGTAGAAGAAATAGAAATCGAGATGGCCCGACATGGCTCACCTTCCACGCCCAGCGAGAAACAGCGCGGACATAGTGTCTAGCATGGCGTGGTGGCACGCGTGTAAGAGGAGGTGCGCCGGTCACGGTTGACGACTGACACTGCCGACCGCGCCACAAAACTCCGTTCATTCCCGCGCATAGCGCGTCGTTAAGGGCGTTCACGCCCGTCTTCGACGGGCTATGGACGCGCGTAAACGCGCTTATGGCGGGAATCCAGGACCGAGGGCTGGGTCCCCGCAATGGGGTCCCCGCGACGCGAGCGTCGCGGGGTGCCCCGCGCGGGGACGAACGGGACACTACCCAATGCCCCGACAGCAATAATGCGTGATAAGATTTGCACGCTCCGAGCAATCCCATGCGCAACAGCACCATCCGCGTCGCCACCTTCGCCGGTCCCGGCGCCGAGCCGGTCATCCGGTCGGTGCCCTGGCCGCAGGTCCCCAAGAACGCCGCGTTGATTCAGATCGGCGCCTGCGGCGTGTGCGGCACCGACCTTCACATCCTCAAAGGTCACTGGCCGAAGCCGCTGCCGTGGCCGTTCACCCTCGGCCACGAGCTCGGGGGCGTCATCGTCGAAAAGGGAGGTGAGTTCACCGAAGATTTCATGGGCAAGACGCTCGGCGTCGGCTCGAAGGTGATGATCCCGCCGCTGATGCCTTGCGGGCATTGTTATTACTGCGTGCATTATCCGCAGCAGGCCAACAAGTGCCTGACCCCGGTTTATTACGGGCGCTACCTCGGCTTCGACAAGGTGCCGCATTTGTGGGGAGGATTCGCGGAATACGTCTATGTCGACCTCGACATGCTGCCGGGCACGAAGGTCTACAAGCTGCCCGACGACATGCCGCTGCGGCTCGGCGCGCTGTCGGAGCCGCTGACCTCCTGCATCCGCGCGTTCAACCGCGCGGTCCGCGCCGGTGGATTCAGCTGGGGCGACACGGTGGTGATCCAGGGCTCGGGACCGATCGGCATTCTCGCCATCGCCGCCGCGCGCGAAATGGGCGCCAGCCGCGTGATCTGCGTCGGCGCGCCCGAGCAGCCGCGGCTCGAGCTCGCGCGTAAATTCGGGGCCGAGGCGACGGTGAACATCGAGGAGGTGAAGGAGCCGCAGCAGCGCGTCGCGCGCGTGCGCGACATCGTCGGCGGCTTCGGCGCCGACCTGGTGATGGACTGCTCCGGCCATCCGAGCGCCGGTCCCGAGGGCATCGAGATGCTGCGCGACGGCGGCACCTATGTGGAGATGGGGCAGTTCACCGATGCCGGCGCGATCGCCACGTCCTGGCACCGCATCTGCGCCAAGGACCTCAACGTGCTGGGGTCATGGGCCTTCACCGCCAACGACTTGCCGCTCGGCGTCGACATGCTCGACCGCGCCCACGACAAGTATCCCTGGCTCGACATGCAGACGCTCTACCCCTTCGACGAAGCCGGCATCTCGCGCGCCGTCAAGGACGCGATGGCGATGAAGACGGTCAAGTCGACCATCGTGCCCTGGCCGGAACTGGTGTGATGCCGGCGACGGTTCTTCTCGACTGGTCATGCGCGGGGCACCCCGCCGACAAGGTCGACGGGGACCCCGTTGACCCGCGCGTCCATCGAAGAAAGCGCGCTTCGTTCGATGGAATGAATCCCCGAGCAATCGTCATGCGCACGTCGGAGCGTTTGCCCCAACGCGTAGTCGACGATGATCAGCGGGGTCCTTGTGCGGACGCGACCTAGATCATTCGCGCCGCCTCCTCGTGGGTCGGCAAGCGCCCGTTTGGGGTGAGTTGATCAACCAAGTCTGGCAGATGCTGACTCAGGCCAACGAGCAGCTCGTCCGTGCTCAGGCCGGTCTGCTTGCTCAGCGTGTTGAGCGTATCGCCGCCGAGCGCATTCGCGAGATCCTTGGGTGCGATGTCTTCATTCGGGCCGGTGCCGACCCAGGATCGCGCGACGCCGGCATGTCCGCTGTCCTGCAGTTCCTTTATGATGTTGGCGAGGCCGCCGCTCAGCACGCTGCCCGCCGCAGCGCCGCCGAGCACACTGCCCAATCCGCCGGGGAAGAGATCACTCAGGCTGCCGCCGGGATTGGCGCCGGTGGCTGTGCGAGTCGGCATGCTGCCCGGCTTGCCGCCGAACAATCCACCGAGGATATCGCCGAGGTCTCCGCCCGAACCGCCGGCTCTCGCAGTGCCGCCTGGCGGTAATCGGCCTGTCTGACCCATACCGCCCGAAGGAGCTGTCTGGCCGCCCCGGCCCTTGAACGCCTTGTAGGCGAGGAGCCCCAGCAGCGTCATCATGATCGGCGACATGTCACCGCCACCACTGCTGGGTTGGCGCTGGCCGCGCGGGCCATTCATCATACCAGTAAGAACATCCGCCAGTCCCATGTCTGCCTCCTTGAGTTGACGTCCGTGATTTCGCCCCTTCGAATTTGGCCAATGGCCCACGGCCAGCGGGGAGGTTATGGCCCGCCAGGGTTGCCCGGGTTGCGAACGATGTGATGAACCACGAGCCTGTTCCAGATGAACAAGACGATGAATGCGCCGAGCGTCGCGGCGATGAGACCAGCACCCTGATCCGGCCGGTACCAGCCGATAGTCTGGCCGATGAAGGTGGCGACGAAGGCGCCGGCGATTCCCAGCGCAGTGGTCAGGATGAAGCCTTTAGGCTCGTTCGGCCCCGGGGAAACCATGCGCGCAATCAGGCCGGCAATGAAGCCGATGATGATGATCCAGATGATGTTCCACGCGACGATCTCCCACGATGACGAGTCGACGATCGATCTTTGATCAGACTTCGGGCGCTTAAAGCTGTGCCGCGTTGAACGTGTCGCAGCTCTCAACCTTCCCCGAGTTCAGCCCGGTCATGAACCAGCGGGTGCGCTGTTGCGAGGTGCCGTGGGTGAAAGCGTCGGGCACCACATAGCCCTGCGTCTGCCGTTGCAACCGGTCGTCGCCGATGGCCGATGCGGTCTGCATCGCCGCCTCCACGTCGCCGGGTTCGATGAAGTTCCACGTTTCCTGCGCGTGGTGCGCCCACACGCCGGCAAGGCAATCGGCCTGCAATTCCACCCGCACCTGGACTTGATTGGATTCGGCCTTGTCGAGACTTTGCTGCACTTGCTGCACCTTGGGCAGGATGCCCAGCAGGTTCTGCACGTGGTGGCCGACCTCATGGGCGATCACGTAGGCCTGCGAGAACTGGCAGGACTTGCTGCCGGCGTCGCAGGCGCGGAAGCGCCGCTCGAGATCTTGAAAGAACGAGGTGTCGAGATAAACCTTGCGGTCGTTCGGGCAGTAGAACGGGCCCATCGCGGATTGCGCGAACCCGCAGGCCGAGCGCGTGGCGCCGGAGAACATCACGAGCGTGGGCGGCGCGTAGGTCTTGCCGTATTGCGCGAAGATCTTCTGCCACTGCGCCTCCGTGCTCCCGAGCACGGCCGACACGAACTGTCCCATCTGGTCCGAGGGTGCGCCCGTGTCGCGCGCGCCGGCGCTGTCACGCGGTGCCGGAGAAGACTGCTGTTGCGAAGTTCCTCCGCCCGTCAAGATCTCGGCGCCGCCGATCAGCACGCTCGGGTCGATGCCCAGCCAATAGCCGACAAGGCCGAGCACGATGATGGTGCCGATCCCGAGGCCGCCTCGGCCCCCTGGGATGCGAAAGCTTGCGCCCCCGTCCTCGCTCCGCCGATCCTCAACGTTGTCGCTGCGCGGCAATTGATCGAGACGCATTTTCCAGTCTCCCTACGCCCGTGCGTCCGCGGCCCAATCATGTGCCACGGCTTTTCCTTCTTCTAAAAGAAGTGCCACCACTCGATGAAGGATCGTGACCCGATCCGTCATCCGCAACCGTTCACCGCGTCTGCTGGCTGGCCATCATACCCTTTACCAGCCCGGCGATAACGGTGAGGATCGCGCCTCCGGCGCCGCCGCCGACGATTTGACCCACGATGGCCCCGAGATCGAGGTTGCCGCTGGCCGCCGCGTTTGCGATCGCCGGAATGAGGGCTTGCAGAACTTGACCTCCGCCGACGCCGCCGATAGCGCCGGCGATGGTGTTGCCGAGATTACCCAGGTTGTAGTCCTTCAACGCGGCGCCGGCAGCGTTCCCGGCGACGACTCCCGAGATAAGTTGAATGATCAGATTGATGATCGTTTCCATGGCGCGTCCCTTTCCCTTGCAGCGCAATGCTGCTGTCCCCGGCTGCCGATATCGCCGCACGCTTCCCCGGTGTGCCGGGTCTTGCGAGCGTCAGACGAAGCGCCTGCGTGCCGGCTTGATCGGCCGCACTCGTGGATCGAACGCTAGTCTACACGAGCGTCAGCGAAGCCGTTCCTGCACTCGGATGCATGGCTTCGCTCGCTTGACGCATAACGTCGATTGCTCCGCGCAGCGGAAGCGGCATGCAAAATGCATCACAACTCCGTGAAGCGCGTATGAATGTGCGTCAGAGACGCTGACCAATTCGCAAACAAATGATCGATAAACGCCGGCGGAATGACATTTGACTCTAATCGGTTGCAACACCGTTCCGCGGTACCAGTACGATACGATCTCGGAGGTACGATAGGAACGCCGTAGGGGCCGGATCACGAAACGCTCTATGCTTGCATATTCCTGTCACCCGGCTCACAGCAATCTAGGGTCAGGCATCGAAAACCTCTCCACATTGCGCCGCGCGACATGCGCACGAACCAGCCCGCGATACCATGGGAGCGGAGGGCAACGACACAGGAGGACAAGATGAGCGTCTTCGGGAGCATCGTATCGGCCATTTTCGGTTCCAAGCATGCGGCGAGTGTGACTGCGGCGGCCGGATCGTCTTCGCCTCCGCCTTCATCCCCGGCGACCTCCGCATCCGCCGGGATGGCTGCCGGCGCAACCGCAGCTGCCGCGCCTGCGGGCGCACCGGCGGCAAAGCCGATCTCAAAAGCCGATGTCGAAGCGATTCTGGCGAAGCTCGCCGCTGAGCAACGCGAAGATTTGGATTGGAAAACCTCGATCGTCGATTTGATGAAGCTGCTGAAATTGGACAGCGGCCTCGGCGCGCGCAAGCAATTGGCGCAGGAACTCGGCTACACCGGCGCGCTCGATGGCTCGGCGGCGATGAACGTCTGGCTGCAAAAGCAGGTCATGACAAAGCTTGCCGAGAGCGGCGGCAAAGTGCCGGACAGCCTCAAGGCATGAGTGAAGCACGGGTCCGGCCGCTCTAGGCAGTAGGGGGTCGATGCCGGCCCATGCTCGGCTTTCCCTGCTTTTGTCCTGTTGTCCATAGGAAAACAGGTGCCGACGGCGGACAGCGCGCCTCGTCTATTTCTCTCCGCTCGTCCCTGCGCGGGGCACCCCCCGCGACAGCAAAAGCGCGTTTACGCGCGTCTGTGACGCGCTATGCGCGGGAATGAGCAGATGAAGCGCCGCGTCACTTCGGCAGAAAGGCCTCGGTATAAAGCGCCGCCATGTCCGGCTCCTGCGGCAAGAGCTGCAGCTCGACGTAGGACTTGGCGAGCGTCGCGAGCGCGCTCGCGTTGAAGCGTCCGTCATCGGAGAACATCGGCATCAACTCGTCGTAGACGCGCGAATTGATCTCGGCGTCCTTGTGCGTGACCTCGCTGGCGATGGCCACCGTCTCCGGCTTGTTCTTGCGCATGAAGGCGATGGTTTCGAACCAGCCCTTGAGGAAGCCGCGCACCGCCTGCGGCCTGCCGGCGATGAGCGTGTTGGTGGCGAAGATCACGTGGACGTGGAAATCCTTGATATCGGTGAAGCGAACGAGGATGCGGCCCTCGCCGCGCTTTTCGAGCTCGAAGGCGTTGCCGATGTCCATGATCGCGCCGTCGATGTCGCCGCGCTTCATCGCCGCGAGCTGTCCCGGCAGCGCGCCCATGGGGGCGATCGCGATGCCCTTGGGGCCCCATCCCTGCCGCCGCGAGGTCTCGCTGACGAGCCAATAGGTGAGCGAGCCGGCGGTCGACACGCTGATCTTCTTGCCCTTGAGCTCGGCGGCGGTCTTGGGTCCGTCGGGACGCACCACGATCGCCAGCAAAAGCGGCGGTCCGGCCATGGCGGCGACCGCCTTGATCGGCGCGCCCTTGACGATGAACGCCATCGCCGGCCCGGAGCCGAGCGCGACGTCGAGACTGTCGGAGGCCATCGCCTGCTGCATGCGCGCATCGCCAGTAAAGGCGATCGACTCGATGTCGAGGCCGTTGTTCGCGAACAAGCCTTTGCGCATGCCGATGTCGAGGGGCACGAACGAGAACGCCTCGGGCACCGCCTTGCCGACCCGCAGCGTCTCGGCGGCGCCCGCGACCGGGATCGAACCGCCGGCCGCGAGCAAAAGCATCGCGGCGATAAAGGAGCGCAACGAGGCGTTCATTGACATGGCCCGTCTCCGCGTCTCACGAGAATTTCCGCTTGAGCAGCCGCTCGGCGTTGCCGGCGAAGATCTTGCGCCGATCGCCGTCGGCGATGTCGAGCCGCTTGATGACGTCGATGGTCGGCGCGATCGGGCCGAGCGGCGTGTCGGTCGCGAACACCACGTGCTCGGCGCCGAAGAACTCGAGCCCGCAGCGCACCGCGTGGATGCCGCCGCCGAACAGCGCGGTGTCGCCATAGAAATCGTGCATATAGTCGAGATGCGGCCGCTTCAGCGACGGCAGGATCTTCGAATAGTCCTCGTCGGTGGTGCGGGCGCCCAGCACCTGGAGCCCCGGCCCGACGCGGCCGTCGTAGTAGGGGATCATGCCGCCGAGATGATGGGTGACGATCTTGAGCCGCGGATAGCGGTCGAGCAGGCCGCAAAACACCATGCGCACCATCGCCACCGAGGTGTCATACGGCCAGCCAAAGCACCACCACATCTCGAACCGCGACTTCTGCTCCTCGGGATAGTCCGGCATGCTCGCCGTGCGCGCGGGATGCAGCCAGATCGGCAGATCGAGCTCCGCCATGGTTGCGAAGATCGGCTCGAAGGCTTTTTCGTCGAGCGGCCGGCCGGCCACGCTGGTGAAGATCTGGACGCCGCCGGCGCCGAGCTCGTTGATCGCGCGCCGCGCCTCCTTTACCGAGCTGTCCACGTCCGTCATCGACAGCGCGCCGACGAAGGTCGGGAAGCGATCGGGATGGCGCGCGGCGAGCTCCGCCATGGCGTCGTTGCCGATGCGCGCGAGGTTGAGCCCGACCTCGCCTTCGGCAAGGTCCTCGATCGGCGGATTCGGCAGCGAGATGATTTGCCGGTAATCGCCGAACTGGTCCATCTCGCGGAAGCGCGCGTCGAGATCGAACAGCTTTTTGACGCCGCGCAGCCGCGCGGCGATGTTGCCGAGCCGCGGCGCGATGCGGTTCATCTCCTGGAAGAACTTATCGGGAAAGATGTGACAGTAGATATCGACGATCGTGTCGCTGGCCATCAAACACCTCTCGCGTCGTCATTCTAGCGTGCAATGTGTGCAACATCCGCTCGTCCCCGCGAGGGGCACCCCGCGACAGCAAAAGCGCGTTTACGCGCGTCTGTGACGCGCTATGCGTCGCGGGGACCCCGTTGCGGGGACCCAGATCGCGAAATCGCGAGTAGGCGGCCCTGGGTTCCCGCTTTCGCGGGAATGAGCGGAAGAGGCGCGTCGACTCGCCACCTCAAAACTTCGTCCGGTCCGGGCCCTTCAAGCCGAGCATCGCGCGCGCGTCCTTCGGCGTCGCCACCTGGAAGCCGAGCTCCTCGATCAGGCGCTGCGCCTTGCCCACCTGCTCGGCGTTGCTTTTGGCGAGCTGGCCGCGGCCGATGAACAGGCTGTCTTCGAGGCCGACGCGCACGTTGCCGCCCATCATCACCGCTTGGGTCGCGAACGGCATCTGGAAACGCCCGGCGCCGAGCACCGACCACGAATAGTCGTCGCCGAACAGCTTGTCGGCGGTGCGCTTCATGAACATCAGATTTTCCACATCGGCGCCGATGCCGCCGAGAATGCCGAAGATCAGCTGCAGGAAGATCGGGGGCTTGAACCAGCCTTTGTCGACGCAGTGGGCGAGATTGTAGAGATGGCCGACGTCGTAGCACTCGTGCTCGAACTTGGTGCCGTGCCCCTCGCCCATCAGCTTCGAGATCTTCTCGATGTCGGCGAAGGTGTTGCGGAAGATGATCTGGTCGGTCCCGAGCAGATAGGGCTTTTCCCACTCGTGCTTCCAGGTCTTGTACTTGGCGACCATCGGATAGAGCGCGAAGTTCATCGAGCCCATGTTGAGCGAGCACATTTCCGGCGAGAACTTCATGACGCCCGCGAGCCGCTCGTCGACGGTCATGGTCGGCGATCCGCCGGTAGTGATGTTGACGACGGCGTCGGTCGCTTGCTTGATGCGCGGAAGAAACTGCATGAACACCGCGGGATCGCCGGTGGGGCGGCCGTCCTGCGGGTTGCGGGCGTGCAGATGCAGGATGGCGGCGCCCGCCTCGGCGGCGCCGATGGCCTGCTCGGCGATCTGATCGGGGGTGATCGGCAGGGCCTCCGACATGGTGGGCGTGTGGATCGAGCCGGTGACGGCGCAGGTGATGATGACCTTGTCGGATTTCGCAGCCATTGTTTCTCTCCCGATGGACTGGCGGATCGATCGCTCTTAAGGGTTACGTTGTGCGGGCATCCGCCGCAAAGCGCAAGCGCCGCGCCAGCGGCAAGAGCTGCCAGCCGAAGCGCTCGGCGAGAAAGCCCCAGATGCCCTTGGGCGTCAACAGCATCACCGCGATGGCGACGGCGCCCAGCATGAGCAGATAGAGGCTGCCGAGATCGGCAAGCGTCTGCCGCAGGACGAAAAACACGACGGTGCCGATGATCGGCCCCTCCACCCGGCCGATGCCGCCGATCACCGTGATGAAGATGACGAAGGCGGTCCAGTCGTTGACGCTGAACGCGGTGTCGGGGGAAATCCGCAGCTTCTGCAGAAAGATCAAGGCGCCGACCATCGCGGTGCCGAAGGCGGTCAAGACGTAGACCACGAGCTTGGTGCGCGTGACGTCGACGCCGTTCGATCGCGCCGCCAGCTCGTTGTCGCGGAT
>Ga0124850_1000034_pt1 | contig 13530 bp, 14 predicted proteins | sample PanSoiMetaGPlot1_FD_97462 | JGI IMG/M metagenome (GOLD analysis project Ga0124850, IMG submission 97462) | Tropical forest soil microbial communities from Panama analyzed to predict greenhouse gas emissions - Panama Soil - Plot 1 (PacBio error... | ecosystem: Environmental > Terrestrial > Soil >...
CCAAGATTCCGATCGTCTGTTTCGACTGCGGCGATCTCGTCTCAACGGGGGTTGTTGAGAGCCTGGCACGTCCCGGCGGAAACGTAACCGGTGTGACTCTCATCCACCCTGAGACGAGTGGGAAGAGTGGGAAACGGCTGCAGCTGCTCAAGGAAATTGTGCCGGGGCTGACTCGGTTGGCCATTCTCTACAATTCTGAGAATCCGGTCTCCCAACCAGAGCTGGAATCGACGCAAGCGGCCGGGCGTTCGTTGGGATTGCAGCTGCAGGCGATCGGCCTGAAAGACCCAAGCGAGCTAGAAAGCGCTTTTTCCTCAATGAATCGCGAACGTGCCGACGCTCTCATCGTGCTTTCCGACGCGATGTTCCTGGGTCGGCGAAAGCAGATTGCAGACTTGGCGGCAGCCAACCGGTTGCCTGCAATCTTTTGGACCGGAGATTACCCGAAGGTCGGCGGTCTAATTGGCTACGGGCCGGACGGGTTAGCCCTTGCGCGCCGCGCCGCGAGCTACGCTTACAAAATTCTGAAGGGTGCAAAGGCTGGTGATTTGCCGATCGAGCAGCCCACGAAGTTCGAGTTGGTCATCAACCTGAAGACCGCCAAGGCGCTCGGCATTACGGTGCCCCCAGCACTCATCGCGCGCGCCGATGAGGTGATCGACTGACCTCGTTGATGTCCGCTATTGGCCCAAAGCGGACATCCCTAGTTGCACCGCACATGTCTGCTTTTGACCCTTAGCGGCCGTCACCTCTCAATGAGACATGCAATCATGTATGAAGCGCCGCCGATTCAATAATGACACCTTTTGCGTCTTAGCCTGTTTTCTGCATTCGGAGCGTTTTTGCTTTAGTGCTGCCCGTTTTTCACGCATCGCCTTCCGACTCGCTTCATCGGCGATCGTGCGGTCCGGCCTCATTCCCGTCTTTGGCGTCTCAGTACTTGACGGCGACGTCTGAGCGAAGACCAGGTTATTAGGAATAATTGATGCTGCGACGATAGTGACTGCGACTACAAGACTACGCATCATGGCCAGGGCCCTCCGTTAGCCCATTCTGTCGGTAATACTCTAAAAGCATATGCGCAGCGAAGCGACCCGAATGGCGCGGCGATGTCCGCTATTGGCCCAAAGCGGATATTCCGAATGTCGCATTTGATGTCGCTTTCGGGAGTAAAGCGGACATAGGCTCTTGCACTGCACATGTCCGCTTATGACCCAAAGCGGACATCGCTCTCGCGGCCCCGAAGCCCTCGGCTTCCGCACATAGAATGCCGTGAAAAGACACGAGGACGCACATGGACAAAGCTGAGCTTTTCACCGACGGAGAAGCGTACGAGCGGCTGATGGGCCGCTGGAGCCGATTGGTAGGCGAAATGTTCCTTGACTGGCTCGACGTTCCGAACGGTTTACGGTGGCTTGATGTCGGCTGCGGTAATGGCGCGTTTACTGAGGAATTAATTGCTCGCTGTGCCCCTGCCACGGTTACGGCTATCGATCCGTCCGATGAGCAACTTGCCTATGCGCGGACGCGACTCGGTGCGAAGACGGTGGATTTTCGCGTGGGCGATGCGCAGAAATTGCCGTTTGCCGACGGTAGCTTCGACGTTGCGATCATGGCCCTCGTAATTTCCTTTGTCCCTGACCCGAACAAGGCGGCCGCAGAAATGGCACGCGTGGTGCGGCGTGGCGGATGGGTTGCAACGTATATGTGGGACATCCCGGGCGGTGGCACGCCAACCGACCCTATTTATGTATCTTTGGAATCAATGGGCATGACTTCCGTGCGTCCGGCCAACCCCGTGGTTTCACGGCGGGAGGCGATGGAGGATTTGTGGGAAAAGGCTGGGCTTGAATCTATCGACACACGGGTTATTCGCATCCCAGTCGTCTATTCCGATTTCGATGAATTTTGGGACTCGAATACTGTGCTGATAGGACCGCAAGGCAAGTTAATCGCTGGCATGTCGGCGAGCGCGAGAGAACAACTCCGGGCGGAGCTGCGCGACCGTCTACCTTCCGCTTCGGATGGACGCATCGTCTACGAATCATTCGCAAACGCTGTAAAGGGCCGAGTACCCGAAGCAGCACATTGACGGGCCCCAATGTCCGCTATTGGCCCAAAGCAGACATCGGCTAGTGCACTGCACATGTCCGCTTTCGGGGGTAAAGCGGACATGAACAGGTTCGATTTTGCCGTGATACAAGACCCGCCCTAGGACCTGCTACACTCACTAAGGAATCCTTGGCCTTGGGGTAGTTGGTGGTGAGGCGGCGTGAATTTCTGACAGTTTTGGCTGGGCTCGCGACGTGGCCATTTGAGGTGCACGCTGAGCAAGCACCAATCCCGGCCGTTGGCTTCCTCAGCAGCTTGTCGGCTTCGGCTCTCACCGGGCCAGTTGCTGCGTTCCGAGATGGACTACAGAGTGTCGGATACACGGAAGGTAAAAACGTCGAAACCGAGTTTCGTTGGGCGGATGGCCACTATGATCGACTTCCCGCGCTGGCAGCCGACTTGGTAGCGCGGCAAGTAGCGGTCATCGTAACGATTGGGGGAGACCCGCCGGCATTTGCTGCAAAAGCTGCGTCAACAACGATCCCCATAGTGTTCATTGTCGGTCGGGATCCGGTAGAACTGGGGCTGGTGAGGAGCTTGAATCGGCCGGGCGGCAATGCAACGGGTATCAATCTGCTGATAACTGAAATGGAATCAAAGCCGATCGAGCTGATACGACAGCTTGCTCCGACGAATAATTCTTTGGCGGTGTGCAGCTAAACGCAGTCCAATCGGCAGCTCACGCCCTCAACGAGCAGATCAAGGTTTTCAATGTCAGCAATGAAGTTGAGCTCGAAAAGGCATTCGCGAACTTTAGCAAGGACGACATCGGGGCTTTCATCCTTGTTGCCGACCCATTCTTTGTCGATCGCCGCGACCAGATCATATCGTCTGCGGCTCAGGGCCGGTTACCCGCTGTCTACTTTCTTCGCGAATTTGCGGAATCCGGGGGACTCGCGAGCTATGGCAGTAATCTCGCAGAAGCGTACCGTCAGGCAGGTGTTTACGCTGGGAAAATACTGAGCGGGGCCAAGCCAAACGACCTGCCAGTGGTGCAGCCGACCAAGTTCGACCTGGTGATCAACCTGAAGACTGCAAAAGCTCTTGGCTTACATGTGCCGCCTGCGCTACTCGCCACTGCCGATGAGGTGATTGAGTAAGCCAGGTCGATGTCCGCTATTGGCCAAAGCAGACATGCCGAAAGCGCAATCGATGTCGCTTTCGGGGGTAAGCGGACATGAGCTTGTGCACCGCACATGTCTGCTTTTGACCCAAAGCGGACATGAACGAAACGGTGTGGGAGGCGGTATATCCTTTTCGCTATTTTGTTGCTTAAGGCGGCGCCGAGGCCCTGGCGTCGACATCGATCACGATCTTGCCGTGAGTGTGCTTCGATTCGAGCTTGTGGAAGGCCGCCTCGTAGTCACAGAGCGCGAAGCGCGAATCGATGACGGCACGCAGCCGGCCATCGGCAAGCCATGCGCCGAGCTGAGTCAGGTCCGCGCGGTTCGGCTTCACGATGACCAGCCGCTCTTGTTGCAACGAGAAGCGCGTCACGATCTCGCGGACAAGCCGACGCGGCGTTAGCACCGTCGAGATGAAGACACCCCGCCGCCGCAGGCCCGTCCGGGCACTGGCGAAGCGCAGGTTGCCGAATACATCGAACACCACGTCGAAGCGGGCGCCACCGAGCGCTTCGTCGAGCCGCGTGTAGTCGAAGGTTTCGTCCGCGCCGAGCGAATGGCACAACGCCGCGGTCCCAGCGCTCGAGACGGTAGTGACGCGCGCCCCCAAAATGCGTGCGATCTGGACCGCGACTGTGCCGACGCCGCCCGAAGCGCCGTTGATGAGCACAGAGGTGCCGCGCTCGGCACGTGCCACATCACGTAGGGCCTGCAGCGCGGTGAGCCCGACGAGGGCCACGGCGGCGGCGTCGACCTCGGCAACACCCGCGGGGATCCGCGCCACCTCCGCAGCGCGCGGCGCCACGAGCTCGGCGAGCGTGCCGCGGCCGTACCTTAGTTCTGATAGCGCGCCGAAGACCGCCTCGCCAGCACGCAGGTCGCCGTAGGGCGCCTCGACCACGCCGGCGAAGTCAATGCCGCAGTACTTCGGGAAGCGGCGCCCGCTGAGCACCTTGAACTTGCCCTTGCGGAAAAGCGCGTCCTTCGGGTTAAGCGCGGCGACCGTCACGCGAACGAGCGGCCCAGCGATCGGGCGTGGCGACGGCACGCCGCGCAGAGAGAGGCGTTCCACCGGGCCGTAGGCATCGTACTGCAGTGCCCGCATGAGGGCGGATTCAGCCACAGCGCGCCATCGAGCGGAAGCGGCGACGCGGCGCCCGTCTTCCTTACATGGGCTAATGGTGCTGACAATGTCGCTATTGGCCCAAAGCGGACATTACCATTATGTCGCATTAGATGACGCTTTTGGGGGTAAAGCGGACATGTGTTTTTGCAGCGACGGGTAGGCCGCGCGAGCTTTCGCCGCGCCGCAGGTACTTCCAGCAATGGTGCGAAGCGTTATTGCTTTTGCGGGATTTGGGTTGTGCCTGTCGGCCCCATGGCGGTGGTCTGGATAATCACCTCACCGTCCTTTGCCCATCCGTAGTGCGCCGTCTTCGGTGGCTCAGAATAAAACGTGCCCGTGGGATAGGCCTTGAGCTTGCTTTCGTCCCATTGTTCGCCAATGCCGAAATAAAGCGTTCCGGATAAGACCACAGCCGTGCGCCACTCCTCTGGATGCCAATGCGGCATGACCTTGAAGCCCGCCGGAATCTTTTGTCGCATCACGTACACGCCTGCTTTGGTCGGATCGCCGTAAAGGATTGCAGTTTGGGGTCCCGGGTTTACAGGGGCCTTGAACTGAATATCACTTGGTAGTTTGACGACAGAGTCGGTGCCCTGGGCGCGAGCTTCTGCTGCAATCCCTGTGACGAGCGCTACCATAATGCAGGCCTTGTAAACGCGCATTAGTTCCTCCCCTTGCAGCCAGATTTAGAACGATAGCATACGGCGAGAAGCGACGACTAAACACTGTAATGCCCCAGCAGGTTTGTCCGCTATTAGCCCAGAGCAGACATGGGCTCTTGCACTGCACATGTCCGCTTTTGGGGGTAAAGCGGACATGTGCAACGTTCGATTTCGCTACCTGACGTTCGACGTAACGTTTCCGTAAATTCCAAATAGGTTAGACCAAGGTCCAACTGGAGCGGCCGACGCGATCCAAAATAAACAAACGGTGGCGCAGGGACAGCATGGCCGGCAAAGATTTCACAATCTTCGTTATCGACGATGACGCTAACGCCATGCGCCGTCTTGCGGAGGTTCTTTATTCTGCGGGCTATGATACTAAGGCGTATTCTAGTCCCCATGCGTTTCTCGATGAACACGATTGGACGCAACCTGGGTGCGTGCTTCTCGCGTTGCGCATGAAGGGTTTAGACGGGCTTCACGTTCAGCAACGGCTTGCGGGACACCGATTCGACCGACCGATCATCTTTCTTGCTACGCGCTGCAACGTTGAGGCCTGCGTTCAAGCTATGAAGGCTGGTGCCATAGACTTCTTACGCAAACCTGTCGATCGGAACAGACTATTCGATGCGGTTGAACGGGCCAAAGAACGCGACACCATGATTCGCCGTGCAGACCTGGACCGCGAGGTGATAGCCAAGCGGGAGCGTCGACTATCTCCTCGCGAGAGAGAAGTCTTGCGGCATGTAATTGCGGGCTTGCAAAACCCTCAAATTGCCCGAGCTCTAGGAATAAGCTTAAAGACGGTCAAGGCTCATCGTGGCCGTGCGATGCATAAAATGCAGGCGACCAGTATCGCTGAATTGGTCCGAATGACCGAGAAGATTACTCTACAACCAGTAGAGTTGTCGAATTGGTTGGCTCAGACCGTAAAAAGAGAAAGGCAACTGGCGAAACGCGCCCGGCAAAAGAAGCGACGCCGGCAGATAGTGGTGCAGCCGGCAAATAGCAATTTGGATTTTGCCGAACCCACAGGGGCTCTTCTAAAGAGAAATGGTTATGGTCCTATCGTCCGACTACCGTCGATACGCTCAACAGTGTCTTGACGCAGCGGAACGTGCACCGCCTGACGAGCGCAAAGACTTGCTCGAAATGGCCCGAGCGTGGCTTGCACTCGCCCGCGCGGTGAGGGCCTAGAGCATAAGCAAACCGCGTAGTCTCAACAAAACGTTGGGGCGTCCGCGGAAGGCATTGAGCTCGCGATCGCCACGCCGGAAGCGTTTGAAATTACCTCAGCCGACGGTACTTCCGTCACGCGTTCGACATGTTGATTTCCGTCTTCCCGAGTCCTAGCATTTTTTGTCTGTTGAGAGCGGTCCGGATTGCTGACGATGGCAACTGATCGGCCCCGATTAAAAATATCAAGTGATTTTATCTTGCTATCGGTCCTTCTCACATTTCTTTGGTTTGCGGCGAATTCATCCTTTGCAATTGAAGCGCTTGTAACTGGCGCATCGATATCGGTGGTGCTGGCGTGGATGTTCACGCGTAGGCCCGGCGCGTGGCGCGACATCCGCGTCTCTCCGGGCCGCGCATACCATTTCGTTCTCTATACAGGCGTTTTTCTCGTCGAACTTGTCCGTGCGAATATCAATATGATGCGCTACGTCTTTGCGCCGCGCATCGACATCAAACCCGGCATCGTTAGGATCAAGACCAAACTCACGACTCCGGTGGGTCGATTGGCGCTTGCGAACTCCATCGCACTGACGCCTGGATCGCTTGTGATCGACATCGAGGGCGACAGTCTCTTTGTTCACTGGCTCGACGTCAAAACAACAGATCCTGACGAAGCAACCCGCGCTATCGTCGGCGCCTTCGAGCAACATTTGGAGAAAACTTTTGGCTGAAGAAATCCTCATCGTCGCAGCAATTCTGATCTTTCTCGGAGTCGCTTTCAGCGTGCTGCGTCTGATTATCGGCCGGACCGTGATAGATCGTGCTGCGGCTGTCGACACGCTGACTGTCGTTTCCATTTCCCTGATCGCGCTCTATGCGCACGTCGCTGGCCGCTCCATCTATTTGGATGTCGCGCTGGTTTATGGCGTTCTGAGCTTTCTGGCAGTACTCGCCATTGCCCGCTACCTCGAGCAAGGTCTCTAACGGCATGCTCGAACTTTTCGTCTACCTGCTGTGCGGAAGCATTCTTGTGAGCGGCCTTCTGGCCGTGCTCCTCGACAGCACGCTCGCGGCGGCAGTCAGCGGGGGGCTAGCCAGCCTTTTCGCCGCGGTCTGCTACGTTTTGCTGGGGGCACCGGACGTCGCGATGACGGAAGCGTCGATCGGCTCCGGCCTGGCCGTACTCATATTCCTCTATGCAATCCGCAGGACGACAGAGAAAACGCCATGATGGAATTGATCGGAAGCATTCTGGTGCTGCTTGGCGCGATCTTCCACTTTTCAGCAGGGCTCGGCATGTTACGCATGCCCGATGCATATACACGCATGCAGGCGGGCACCAAGGCTTCCACTCTCGGCAACACTTTGGTTCTCGCGGGTCTCGCGATCCATCACCCGGGGTGGAGCCTGAAGCTTTTGATCATCGTCTATTTTGTGCTGATGACCAATCCGGTCTCCTCGCATGCGCTGGCCCGGGCAGCTCATGGCATCCGGATTCCGATGGCGGGCGACACAGGAATAGATGCGCTGCGCGACGCACGGCAAAAAAACGGAGGCGGACCATGATCTGGCGCCTCTTTGTTGTCGTCGCCATAGTCTCGTTTGCGCTTGTTTTCGCAAGTCTTGCAATCGGCTATACCGAACAGCAATCCCTGCGGCCCTTGGCGGAAAGCTATGTCAGGCTCGTCCCGCACGCACTTGGCGCACCCAATGTAATTACCGGAATCCTGCTGAACTACCGCGGTTTCGACACGCTCGGAGAGGTCGCCGTTCTGTTCATGGTGGCAGCGAGCGTCGGCCTGGTGCTGGGGGCAGGTCGCTCGCCGCGCGGCGTGTCCACCGAGGATCGTTCCGACGAGCCCCGACCGTCGTCGGAAATCGTGCGAAGTGGAACTGAAATTCTCGTCCCGCTTGTTTCCATCTTCGCGGCTTACATCATCATGAATGGTCACCTGTCCGCGGGGGGCGGCTTCCAGGGCGGCGCCGTGATCGCCTCTAGCGTTCTGCTGATGCTGCTGGCCTATCCGCAATACCAGCCCAATCTTGAATTCCTCAGCATTACGGAGTCCGCTGCCGGCGTGCTTTTCGTGCTTGCAGGCATTGCGGGCCTGGTTCTGGCCGGCGGCTTTCTGGACAACCGCATACTTCCGCTTGGACAGTTCGGTGCCTTCTTTAGTGCCGGCGCTATCCCTCTTTTGTCAGTGTTGCTGGGCATCAAGGTTGGCTGTGAGCTGAGTGTCATCCTGGAAAAATTCCGTCCCTGAAAGTTGTCAGAGGGCCGATTGATGATTTCAAGCATCGTCCTCATAACAGGTCTTTTGCTGATCCTTATCGGGCTTTGGGGTTTGCTCACCCACCGCAATATTCTGCGGATCATTATTGGCTTCTCCCTGATGGGGACAGGCACCCATATTGTTACCGTCGCAATTGGCTACGTCAGAAACGGCACGGCGCCAATCATCGACCGCGCACTTGATCTGTCCGAAGCCACGGCGCGCGCCGTCGATCCGATAGCTTCTGCGCTTGTGGTCACAGCCATCGTGATCGGTATGGCTGTGACGGCGGTTATGCTTGCCTTTGCTATCAGGCTCTATGACTCAAAGAAGACGCTGTCGATCGACGCCTTCACGGAGTCGAAATGGTAGCCAGTCTTCTTCATCCTCTTAACATCTTCATTGTAGGCCTGGGCGCCGGATTTTTGATTCCGGTGTTCGATCGCCTCGGCAAGTCCTGGGTTACGGCCGTCTTTATTCTTGCGCTCGCGACTATGACGTTGATTTCTGGCTATGCCGTATTGACGCTCCTGCAAGGCGCGGCACCGATCGAAATTTTGACGGGCGGTGCGCAACCTCCCTATGCAATCAATCTGCGCATGGGTCTCAGCGAAAGTATCTTCGCATTCTGCGTCAATCTGGTCGCACTTTTTGGTGCCACGTACGTCGCGCGCGAAAGATACGGAGTATTGCTGCTCTTCCTGCTGCTCGTCATGGGCATCCAGGGCATGGTGATGACCCGCGATCTCTTCAATCTCTTTGTCTTCCTGGAGATTGTCTCTATTGCCACCTATGGCCTTCTCGGATTGCGCGATACGCCGGCAGCATTCGCGGCGACATTCAAATTTCTCATGGCCACGGTGCTGGCATCGACATTCTTTCTGATTGGAACCGTGCTGCTTTATGCGGCAACGGGCATCCTTAACATCGACGATCTGATCGCAAATCGCGACGCGATCTCCGGCCCGATTGGCTTCGCCGCACTCATGTTCCTGCTAGCCTGTCTGCTGTTGGAGCTGAAGCCGTTCCCGGCGAATGGATGGGGCCTCGACGCTTATGAAACGGCGCGCAGCGACATCGCCGCGATGATCTCGGGCGGCGTTTCAGCCGGTGTTTTCTATGCTCTGTTCAAATTGCTGCCGCTGTTCGATGACCAGCTTGAGGTGATTGCAGTTCTCGGTGCAGTGACATTCGTCTTCTCAAACCTCATCGGTCTACGGCAGACGAAAGCGCAACGCCTCCTTGGCTATTCCTCGGTAGGTCAGATTGCGCTGCTGACTATCGCCGCTTCCTTGCTCTACCGGCTGAATGCGGAAGATGACCTTTTCCTTGTGGTCGGTGGTCTCTTCGTCAACCATCTGTTCGCGAAGGTCGGACTCTTCTGGCTCGCCGGTTACGTTGGCAAGGAACGCCTGAAGGACTGGTCGATTCTCGCCGGAAAGTCGGGCGTGATCCTTCTATTCGGAATACTGATCGTTGCAATTTCTGGCCTGCCGCCATTCCCTGGATTCTGGGCGAAATGGCAACTGGTCATGACCTTGGCTGCCAACGGGCTCTATGGGTGGATCGCAGTTGTACTGGTCGGCTCGCTCCTGGAAGCCGCCTATATGTTCCGCTGGCTTGGGCTAGGTCTTCAATCGTCTGCCGAGGCGGATAAGGCCGTGCGCAGGCCGAACGAGCTGCTTCCGCTCATCGGAATGGCTGTTCTACTCGCTGTTAGCGGTTATATCGCCGCCGAACTTGCCGGGCTCTCTGCTCCGTGGGTGTACCTGCCGCTTGTTGCAGGTCTTGCCGTATACCTGCTGGCCTGGTTGCCCAGTCGTGTGCAAGGCCTGACAACCCTTGTTCTCGTGCTCGCGGCTGGCAGCTGGCTCGTCCTCGGTTTGTCAGGTTTGAGCTTTCTCTTCGCAGTCGTTCTGCTCGCTGGCGGCCTCATCGTGTCGATCGCCTGCCTCGCCCGCACGGACCGACGTCCCGGGTTCTATCCGTGCCTCGCCATCATGCTGCTGTCGTTGCCGGCGCTCGCAACCGCCACGACGAGCCTTGAGTTCATTTTCATTTGGGAACTGATCACGCTGTCTTCCTATTTCCTGATATTGCGAAGATCGGAAGCCGCGCCGCATGCGCTGAAGTACCTGCTGTTCTCGCTTGCCGCAGCCTCTTTCCTGCTGTGCGCTTTCGCGGTGTTGCAAGCGCAGACTGGCAGCGTGTCGCTGACGGCGCTGCGCGGTGCGGGTCCAGAGAGCGTTCCGGTCTTTGTGCTGCTGGCCATTGGACTGCTGATAAAAGCCGGTGCCGTCGGCGTTCACGTCTGGCTCCCAGACGCTTACGCGCAAGCCGATGACGACGTATCCGCCTTGCTTTCGGCCGTCATTAGCAAGGTGACCATCTTCGGACTGCTGGTCGGAACCTATGTCGCGATCCGTTCCGAGGTGAGCCTCAATCTGGCACTAGTCCTCGGCTGGATCGGAATGCTGACGACGCTGGCCGGCGCGATGCTGGCGGTACGCCAGGACGACATGAAGCGAATGCTCGCCTATTCGAGCATGAGCCAGCTTGGCTACATTATTGCCGCGATCGCGCTGATGAGCCATTTGGGCTGGGTCACGGCGCTATATCTTGTGGCCAATCACCTCTTGGTGAAAGGCATCTTGTTCCTCGTCGCCGCTGGTGTGATCGTCCGAACCGGCGCGCGTCAACTTGCCGATCTGGGCGGACTTGCCCGCTCGATGCCTCTCACATTCGTCTCCGCGACCATCGCTATTGTTGCGATGTCGGGGTTACCTCCGCTTGCAGGCTTCGGCGGCAAGTGGCTGCTGCTGAGCGCGATGATGGAGAAGGGCTGGTATGGGCCGGCTCTTATGACGCTGCTGGCGACCTTTGTTGGCTTCCTCTACATGGCCCGTTTTATCCAGGCAATATTTTTCGATTCTGACAAGGCCAGACCTCACAGAGCGAGCGAAGCACCACTCCTCTTGCTGATACCGCAATATCTTCTGGTCGCAGGCATCTTGGTGATGTCTTTTTTTCCGAAGCTACTAATCGAGCCCGTCTCCCAGGCGATCGATCCGCAATTTGCTTCGACGCTAGTGTGGCAGGGCATGTCGTTGGAGATGATCTACGGCTATTGGAATCCTGTCCCGGTCATGGCGTTTGCAGTAATCATTTCGGCGATATTATTTGGAGTTTTCTGGTCGATACGACGGGCCGGCTTGCTCTTGTCGTCCGCCACACCTGTCGGCCTGCATCAGTTCTTCATGAGAGTCTTCGCGGCTTTGACGCCGCCTTTCGCCACGGCATTCTGGGGCGGCCTGACCGCTGCCACCACCTCGCTCGCACAACGCTCGCGGAGGCTCTACACAGGAAACGGCCAGACATACAGTTTGTATATCTTGTATTACTTCATTGTTTTGTACATCGCCGGTGGAGGCGTTCGTTAGCTAGAACGATCCGAGCGTCGAACCTAGAAATATGACAGCGACCAAGGCCAAAATCGGACCCACGATATTGGCCATAACCACGCGTTGAACCACAGACTGGCGAGCAGCGTCACGACGGCGCCATTGCGAGGCAGGCTGTCGAGCGTTCCTGAGCCGGATCGATTCCGGTGTCGACGGCAAGACGCAAATAGGTTTCGCCGAGCGCATCGGGAGCGATGGTCAAGCCGCCGGGCGCGAAGCTTCGGCGCGCAGGTCCGGCGAGGGCTTCGGTGGTGATTCACCCGTTTAACGAATGGAATCAACTCATTCTTTTCTGCGTATTCCCATAAATAGAAAGAAAACCAGAGCAGCAATCATTACCGCCAATGCCACGGCTAAACTAAGCAGATCAAGGTAGCCGGCCCGTTCCACCGCCTGGCGGAGAAAGAGAACGGCAAGCACCGCGATCACGATACTGACAAGATACCCCTTGAGATCTTCGAGATCATCGATCTTAAGCCAGCGTGGTAGCGGCATTGCTTCGTCGACCAACAATCGGTGCAGACCGAGCCCGACGACAAGCGCGACGATAGCGATCAGAAAAACGTCGATCGCTTCGATCAATCCGACTGCAAGCGCCTTTCCCGATTGGAGCTGAAACCCTCCTTGCTTGATAGCACTAAAAATCACCTCGGCGACGACGGCAGCTCCGTACAGAATTAGTGCAACCGACGCTACCAGCGCGGCAACAACCGCGACAAAAACCACATATCTGCTGAGGGTCACAGCGCGCTGCAGCATAATCGGAATCCGTTTGCCAAGAGGCGTGATGAAGCCTTTTCAAGATTACCACGAGACTGGCGATCCAATCTGCCGCTCATTTTGACAAGACGGGATCACAACCGGCGTCATTTTGCGTGCCAGCGCTGCTCGCCGCCGCTGCGAGGTGATCGACTAACCCCGGCGAATGTCCGCTTATGGCCCAAAGCAGACATGAGCTGTTGCAACGCAAATGTCCGCTTTTGGGGGTAAAGCAGACATGACCGTTCGCGGGAGTCCGCTTTCGCGGTCGCTATTGGGGGCAAAGCGGACATGCCCTTTTGCTCTGCACATGTCTGCTTTTGACCCAAAGCGGACATCGGCCTGACTGCACACTGACCCCTCCCGAGCACTGGCGCAAATTGCTACCATTACGTGTCTGAGCCTCGTCGAGGGCGACTATGAGGCGACGCCAATTCATTCGTTTCGTCGGTGCTGTAGTGGCGGCGTGGCCGCTCGCCGCGCGTGCGCAGCAATTCGAGCAGATACGGAGGGTCGGTGTGCTCATGAATCGAGCCGAAGACGATCCAGACGGTCAGGCTCGACTAACGGCATTCGTGCAAGGGCTGCAACAATTGGGCTGGGTTGACGGCCGTAATGTACGGATCGACGTCCGCTGGGGCGAAGATAAAATCGATCGCGAGCGCAAATACGCAGCGGAATTGGTCGCGCTCGCGCCTGACATCGTCATGGCCAGTGGCTCCCCGAGCGTGATGGCATTGCAACATCTTAGTTCCACTTTACCGATCGTGTTTGCTGCTGTCGTCGATCCAGTTGGCGCAGGCTTCGTCGATTCACTCGCCCGGCCTGGCGGGA
>Ga0124850_1000035_pt1 | contig 13476 bp, 13 predicted proteins | sample PanSoiMetaGPlot1_FD_97462 | JGI IMG/M metagenome (GOLD analysis project Ga0124850, IMG submission 97462) | Tropical forest soil microbial communities from Panama analyzed to predict greenhouse gas emissions - Panama Soil - Plot 1 (PacBio error... | ecosystem: Environmental > Terrestrial > Soil >...
CTGGATGATGGCGACCTTCTTGCTGCCGTCTTGCTGCCGTTCTTGGCCGCCCATTCGGCGATGATGCCGGATTGCTGGCCGAGCGTGAAGCTGGTGCGCACCATGTAGGGGTTGTTGGGGTTGATCACGCCCGAGGTGCCCGACACCATCACCACGTTGGCGGTCTTGGCCTGGGTCGAGAGCGGACCGATGGCCATGGCGCTCGGCGTCAGCGCCGAGCCGACGACGGCGACCTTGTCGTTGACGATGAGTTCCTGCGCCAGCCGCTTGGAGTTGTCGGGAACGCCGCCATCGTCCTTGACGATGAGGTCGATCTTCTTACCTCCAACGCTGGCGCCGTTCTTGTCCATGTACATCTTGATGCCGGCCTGGACCTGCTTGCCGACCGGAGCGAGCCCGCCGGTGAGCGGCAGCACGACGCCGACTTTCACGTCCTGAGCCAAAGCGCCGGTGGTCGCCAGCGTGGCCGCCGCGAACGCAATTCCGATGATACGCAGCATGAGGTTTCCTCTCCGTAGGCTGAGTTTGCGGCACTCTATAGCGCAACCGGCCGCCGGTCATCGCACAAAAAATGGATTTTTCGTAACGATGCGACAAGTCCGCGCAGCCGGCGGCGCAAGGACCTATGCGTGCGCCTTGCGTTGCGGATCGACGATCTGCTCGAGCTTGCCGAGCACGCGCATGCAGGGCAGCAGCTGCGCCAGGCTGGCGTTCGGCTCGCGTTTCTCCTTGATCGCGGCGATGAACTCGCGGTCCTCGAGCTCGATGCCGTCCATGGACACGTCGACCTTGGACACGTCGATCTTGTTGTCCTTGCCGTCGCTGAGGTCGTCGTAGAACGCCTTGTAGGTGCCGTTGTCGCAGATGTAGCGGAAGAACGAGCCGAGCGGCCCGTCGTTATTGAAAGAAAGCGACAAGGTGAGCATCGCGCCCGACGGCACCTTGGCCACGATGCCCATGTCCATGGCGATGCCGAGCTGCGGGTGGATCGGGCCTTGCACCGCGTAGCAATCGGAAATCGTCGCGCCGGCCTGGTACTGGAACAGGTCGATGGTGTGGGCGGCGTGATGCCAAAGTAAGTGGTCGGTCCAGCTGCGCGGATTGCCCGCCGCATTGATGTTCTTGCGGCGGAAGAAGTAGGTCTGCACGTCCATCTGCTGGATCTTGAGCTCGCCCTTCTTGATGCGCTTGTGCACCCACTGATGGCTCGGATTGAAGCGGCGCACATGCCCGCCCATGGCGACGACGCCGCTCTCCTTGGCGATCTTGACCAGCTGCTCGGCGTCCTCGACGCTGTCGGTGATCGGAATTTCGACCAGCACGTGCTTGCCCGCGCGCATCACCTGCTCGCCCTGCCGGAAATGCATCTTCGTGGGCGTGGTCAGGATCACCGCGTCGGCACGCTTGATGCCTTCGGAAAGATCGCCAGTGTGATGGGGAATGCCGTATTTCTTGGCGACTTCGGCGGTGGCGTCCTGATTGCCGCCCACGAGCGACGTCACCTCGACGTCGGCAATGCGCTTGAGCGCGTCGAGGTGCTTTTGACCGAACGCGCCCTGGCCGGCGACACAAATTTTCATCATCGTCCCTTGCTTGCGATGCGCTGAGCAGCTTTGCGGGCCGCCGCCTGCCTGCTCTTGGCGGCGGGGGCGCGCTTGTCCTTGCTTGCGGTCTTGCGCCTGTTCTCGAGAATGATGTGCCCGACCGCGGTGTTCGACGCCGGCACGGTGTAGAAGCGGTAGACCTCGTCGACCTTATCGTCGAGCGCGCCGCGCATGATCAGCCACATCACCATTTCGATGCCCTCGGCGCCGGCCTCGCGCATGTAGTCGATGTGCGGGATGCGCGTGAGCTTCTTCGGGTCCTTGGTGAGGTTGTCGAGGAAGCTCTTGTCCCATTTGCTGTTGATGAGCCCGGCGCGCGGGCCGCTGATCTGATGCGACAATCCGCCGGTGCCGAAGATGACGACCTTCAGATCTTCGGGGTAGGACTCGACCGCCTTGCGGATCGCCTTGCCGAGCATGTAGCAGCGATGTCCGGTCGGCGGCGGATACATGACGACGTTCACCGCGAGCGGGATGACCTGACACGGCCACTCTCTCGGCGTGCCGAACAACAAGTTCATCGGCACGGTCAGCCCGTGGTCCACTTCCATCTTATTGACGACGGTGAGGTCGAATTCGTCGAGAATGACGGATTGCGCGATGTGGGCGGCGAGCGCGGGATGCCCCTTGAGCACCGGCACCGGCCGCGGCCCCCAGCCCTCGTCGGCGGGAGGAAACTCCGCCGCGCAGCCGAGCGCGAAGGTCGGGATCATCTCCACCGAGAAGGCGGAGGCGTGATCGTTGTAGACGACGATGGCGACGTCCGGCTTGGTATTCGCCATCCATTGTTTGGATTTCTCGAAGCCCGAGAACACCCGCTTCCAATAGGGTTCCTCGGTCCTGCCGTTGTCGAGCGCCGCGCCGATGGCGGGCACATGCGACGAACCTACACCTGCGACGATCCTTGCCACGGCTCACTTCCGCTTTGCTGACGATTTGGGTTTGGATTTCGACTTCGACTTGGCCGGCTTGTCCTTGCCCGACCTGCTGCGATTGCCTTCCACCGAGCGGCCGCCCGCCAGCATCATCGCGGCGTAATCCTGCTGCGAGGATCCGGTCATGAGCGCGGCGAGATGCTGGAACGAATGGCCGTCGGTGGCGCCGAGCTTGGCGGTGAAATAGATGTTGCCGCCGAGCTCCAGCATCCGGTTGTAGTCGCGCTTGAGGATGGCGTCGGTCTGCGCCGGACTGAGATTGAACTTCTTGAGATATCCCGCCTCGTTCGCCTTGAAGGCTTTGCGGTTCTCGTCCTTCATCAGCGACATGCAGAACATGTTGATGCCGTAGCCCTGGCGCGACCGCTCGGCGTCGAAGACGAACGTGCCGGGGATGTCGTCATAGTCCTGCTGCGCCCGTGCCATCGGTCTCCTCCGTTCCACGCCGCCGCCGGGCTCCCGTCGACCCGGACGCTCGATGCTGCGCCTGATGTTCCCCTCGCACAATATAGCTCAAGGCGCGTTCGCAACTAGTCCGAGCTCGCCGCCTGGAATAATTCTAGCTCCAGTAAAGCCGTGTCGGGTTGTCGACCAGCAGCGCCTTTTGGGCCGCCGCGGTGGGCGCGATCCTCGGGACAAAGTCGACCAGCGCCCCGTCGTCGGGGGCCTCTTTCTTCATGTTGGGGTGCGGCCAGTCGGTCCCCCAGATGACGCGGTCGGGGAATTGCTCGACCAGGCGCTTGGCGAAGGGCACCACGTCGTCATAGGGCGGCCCGGCGATGGTCATCCGTTCCGGGCAGGTCGCCTTCACCCAGAAATTGCGGTGCTGCGCCATCAGCCGATGGAAGCGCTGGTTCTCCGGGTGATCGACGCCCTTCTTCACGTCGGGCGTGCCCATGTGATCGACCACGACCGTCGTCGGCAGCGCGGTGAAGAACGACTCGAGCTCGGGGAGGTCCGCCATTTCGAAATAAACGACGATGTGCCAGCCCAACGGCGCGACGCGCGCGGCGATGCGGTTGAGAACCTCGCGCGGCGTGAAATCGACAAGGCGTCGCACGAAGTTGAAGCGCACGCCGCGCACGCCGGCGCGATCCATCGCCTTGAGTTCCGTGTCGGTGACCTCTTCGCCGACGAAGGCGACGCCTCTCGCTTTGTTATCGGAGCTTTCGAGCGCGTCGATCATCGCCCGATTGTCCTTGCTGTGGCACGACGCCTGGACGATCACGTTCTTGTCGAAGCCGAGAAAGTCGCGCAGCGCGAACAGCTTCTCCTTGGGCGCGTCGCATGGGGTGTATTTGCGCTCGCTCGCGTAGGGAAATTTGCTTTCCGGTCCGAACACGTGGCAGTGCGCATCGACCGCGCCCGCCGGCGGGGCGTATGTCGGCTTCGACGGGTTGGGGTGAAAGGGAATGTAGCCCGCACTCATCGCCACGGCGGCGCTTCCTTCAAGTCCGCTAAACGCGCTCGAGCGCGAGCGAAACGCCCTGCCCCACGCCGACGCACATGGTGGCAAGCGCGAGCCTCCCGCCTCGCCTGTGCAAGCCGTGGACCGCGGTCAGGGCAAGGCGCGCCCCCGACATCCCGAGCGGGTGCCCGAGCGCGATCGCGCCGCCGTGGGGATTGACGTGCTCGGCGTCGTCGGCGACGCCGAGCTGGCGCAGGCAGGCGAGCCCCTGCGACGCGAACGCCTCGTTGATCTCGATGACGTTGAAATCGCCGATCTTGAGGCCGAGGCGGGCCATCAGCTTGCGGGTCGAGGGCACGGGTCCGATCCCCATGACCCGCGGCGGCACCGCCGCCGCGGCCATGCCGAGCACGCGCGCGCGCGGCGTGAGGCCATGACGCTTGGCCGCCTCCGCCGACGCCAGGATCACGGCCGCCGCCCCGTCGTTGATTCCCGAGGCGTTGCCGGCGGTGATCGTGCCGCCGTCGCGCACGATGGGTTTGAGCTTGCCGAGCCCTTCGAGCGTCGTGTCGGGCCGCGGGTGCTCGTCCTTTTCGACCGTCACGGGCCCGCCCTTGCCCGCGACCTCGACCGGGACGATCTCTTCGGCGAAATAGCCCGCCGCCATCGCCTTGCCGGCGCGCTGCTGCGAGCGCAGCGCGAAGGCGTCCTGGTCGGCGCGCGAGACCTGGTATTCCTCGGCCACGTTCTCGCCGGTCTCCGCCATGGAATCGATGCCGTATTGCGCCTTGATCACGGGATTGACGAAGCGCCAGCCGAGCGTGGTGTCGTGGATTTCGGCGCCGCGCGGGAAAGCCTCCTGCGCCTTGCCCATGACCAACGGGGCGCGCGTCATCGATTCGACGCCGCCGGCGATGGCGAATTCCGTTTCGCCGCAGCGAATGGCGCGCGCGGCGTCGCCGATGGCGTTGAGCCCGGAGGCGCAGAGCCGATTGACGGTGATGCCAGGGATGGAATCGGGCAGGCCCGCGAGCAACAGCGCCATGCGCGCCACGTTGCGGTTGTCTTCGCCCGCCTGATTGGCGCAGCCGAACACGACCTCGTCGAGCGCCGACCAGTCGACCTTGGGATGGCGCTTGACGAGCGCCCTGATCGGGACGGCTGCGAGATCATCGGCGCGCACCTTGGCGAGCGCCCCGCCATAGCGCCCGATCGGAGTGCGCACCGCATCACAGAGAAAAACGTCGCGTGTGTCGGTCATGTCAACTCGTTCCTCTCCTCCCGCTCACGCCGCCTCGCCGTGAGCGCGCGCGGTGCGCGCGTGCAACTCCCGCAACACGGACAATTCCTGCTCGGTCGGCGCGGGCGTCTCGGCCACATCGGCGGCGTAGCGCACGGGCCAGCCGGTATTGGCCTCGATCGCCTCGCGCGTCGCCCCCGGATGGATCGAGGTCACCGTCATCTCCTTGGTCACCGGGTCGGGCTCGAAGATGGCGAGATCGGTGACGAGCTTGGTCGGGCCCTTGGTCGCGAGCCCCATGCGCGCGCGATGGTCGCCGCCTTCGCCGTGGCCGAACGAGGTGACGAAGTCGAGCTTCTCGACGAAGCTGCGCGGCGACTGGCGCATGATGATGAAAATCTCGCCGCAGGCGCTGGAGATCTCGGGCGCACCGCCGCCGCCGGGAAGCCGCGTTTTCGGCTTGTCGTAGGGACCGACCACCGTGGTGTTGAGGTTGGCGAAGCGATCGATCTGCGCGCCGCCGAGGAAGCCGACGGTGAAGCGCCCGCCTTGCAGCCAGTAGCGGAACATTTCCGGCACCGCCACGGTGGTGAGCGCGGTGTCGCACAGTTCGCCGTCGCCGATCGAGAGCGGCAGCACGTCGGGCTTGGTGGCGATCGTGCCGGATTCGCAGATCAGCGTAATGTCGGGGGCATGGGTAAGGCGCGCGAGATTGCAGGCCGCCGACGGCATGCCGATGCCGACGAAGCAGATGTCGGTGTTGCGAAGCGCGCGCGCCGCGGCGATCGTCATCACCTCGCTGACGCTGTAGGTCATGGCATCTTACTCCGCCGCCGCCCGCAGCCGCGAGCAGTGGACCGCGAACGCCTCCGGTCCCTGCTCGAGCACATTCGTCTTCATCCAGGCCAGAAAGGCGTCGCGGTCGCGCGAGATCGCGTCCCACGCCTTATAATAGGCGTTGTCGCGCTTGTAGTAGCCGTGCGCATAGGAGGGATGCGCGCCGCCCGGCACGCAAGCGATCGCGCCCACGCTCCAGCTCGGCAGGATCACAGCGTTGGCGCTGCGCTCCCCGAAATCCTCCACGACCTCCTCGACCGTCACGAGCGAGCGTTTTGCCGCCAGCACCGCCTCTTTCTGCACCCCGACGATGCCTTCGATGAGCACGTTGCCGGCGCGGTCGGCCTTGAGCGCGTGGATCACGGCCACGTCCGGCCGGATCGCCGGCACCGCCGCCAGCCGCTCGCCGGTGAACGGACAGGTGACGTGCCTGATGTTGCGGTTCACCTTCGGCAGATCGACGCCGATATAGCCGCGAAAGACCGCAAACGGCAGCCCGGCCGCGCCGGCCTCGTAGGCGTTGGCCATGGCGGCGTGCGAATGCTCCTCGATCGCGATCGGCGCTGGCCAGCCGTTCTCGTAGGCGTCGCGGAAGCGATGCAGCGAGCCGACGCCGGGATTGCCCACCCAGGAGAATATGAGCTTGTCGGCGCAGCCCATGCCGATGAGTTGATCGTAAATGAGGTCGGGCGTCATGCGGATCAGCGTGAGGTGCCGGCGGCGCTGGCGGATGACCTCGTGTTCCGCCGCAAACGGAATGAGATGGGTGAAGCCCTCCATGGCCACCGTATCGCCGTCGCGGATGGTCGATTCCACGGCCGCGGCAAGCGGGAGGAAACGGGACATGCCGACACTTCCCAATGATCGCCGCTTCATTTAGGGGTCATGCCCGGCACGGTCAAATACCGCGGCTGCGCGGCTGCGGGGCCGCGATGCGCCGCAAGGACCGCGCGGTGGTCATGATCTCGCAAGCACCGATCTTCACCATCCACGCCGAGCTCGCCGACATCCGGCATTTCGGCACGACGCCCTATGGCGAACGCCGGGTGATCGACATCCTCGGCGGCCGGGTGGAGGGGCCGCGGCTTCAGGGCCGCATTTTGCCCGGCGCGGATTGGCAAATCGTGCGGCCGGACGGGGTCACGGATCTCGAGGCGCGCTACGCGATCGAGACCGATCGGGGGACGCGCGTCCTCGTGCGCAGCGACGGGCTGCGCCACGGTCCGCCCGAGGTGATCGCCGCCCTCGCCCGCGGCGAGGCAGTCGAGCCGTCGCGCTATTACTTCCGCACCGTGATGCGGTTCGAGACCGCCGACCCGGCGTTGGCCTGGCTCAACCGGATTCTGGCGCTCGGAACCGGCGCGCGCGAGAAGCTCGCGGTCCGACTCGACGTCTACGAGGTGGTGTGAGCGCTTGACCGGTTTTCGGAGAAATGTCACCGAACGTACGCGAGACTTCAGAGCTGCGGGGATCGCCGTGAGCAAATCCGCTGGCGGCTTCGACGTGCAACTGCCGCGCTCGCTCAAGGCCGAGCGCCGCGGCGACGTCGCCGTGCTCTTCCTTGCGCGCGCGGAAAAGCGCAATGCCATCGACGACCCGACCGTGTCCGGCATCGAGGCGTTCTTTGCCGCGCTGCCGGACGCCATCAAGGCGGTCGTGCTCGCCGGCGAAGGCGAGCATTTCTGCGCGGGCCTCGATCTCGGCGAGCTCACCTCCCGCGACATCGCCCAAGGCATCGCGCATTCGCGCAGCTGGCATCGCGCCTTCGAGCGCATCGAGTTCGGCAAGGCCCCGGTGGTGGCGGTGCTGCACGGCGCGGTGGTCGGCGGCGGGCTCGAAATCGCGGCCGCGTGCCATATCCGCGTGGCGGAGACTTCCGCCTATTACGCGCTGCCGGAAGGCAGCCGCGGCATCTTCGTCGGCGGCGGCGGCGCGGTGCGCCTGCCACGCCTCATCGGCACCGCGCGCATGATGGACATGATGCTCACCGGCCGCACCTACGGCGCCGAGGAAGGCCAGGCGATCGGCATCTCGCACTATCTCGTCCCACCCGGCGCCGGTCTCGCCAAAGGCATCGAACTCGCGGAGCGCATCGCCGGCAACGCGCCCATGACCAATTTCGCCGTCACCCACGTGCTGCCGCGGATTGCCGCCGCCGATCCCGCCGGCGGCTATGTCACCGAGGCGCTGATCTCGGCGATCGCCCAGGGCGACGACGAGGCGAAGGCGCGGCTCAAGGCCTTTCTCGAGAAGCGGGCGCCGAAGACGGTCCGCAACTGAACAACCATGGCGACACCGGTCAAAGCGCGTCGTCTCGAAGCTCGGCCCGTGCCGGTGCGCGCGGTGCGCCTCGGCCCGCGCGACGTCGTGAGCGAGCGCGGGCCGGACGGGACCATGCGGCTGACGTCGCCGCATGCGCTTGCGCCCTATCCCGCCAAGCTGACCGAGCGCCTGCAATATTGGGCGGCCGCCGCTCCCGCGCGGACTTTCCTGGCGCAACGCGCCGCCTCCGGCTGGCGCAAGATGAGCTACGGCGAGACGCTCGATCAGGTCCGCCGCATCGGCGTCGCGCTGCTGCGACGCGATCTTTCACCCGAGCGGCCGATCGCGATCCTCTCCGGCAACGACATCGAGCATGCGCTCATCGGCCTTGCCGCTATGTATGTCGGCATTCCCTACGCTCCGATCTCGCCCGGCTATGCGCTGATCTCGACGGATTTCGACCGATTGAGATCCATTATCGACCTCATCACCCCGGGCCTCGTCTTCGCCGCCGACGGCGACGGCTATGCCCCCGCGATCGAGGCGGCGGTGCGCCCGGAGGTCGAGATCGTCGTGACTCGCAATCCCGTTCCCGGCCGGCCGACGACGTTGTTCGAGACATTGCTCGCACCGGTCCCGACGGGCGCAGCCGAGGCGGCGCACGCCGCGGTCACCCCGGACACCATCGCCAAGTTCCTGTTCACCTCGGGCTCGACCGGCGCGCCGAAGGCGGTGATCAACACGCAGCGCATGTGGTGCTCAAACCAGGCCATGATCCTTTCGCAGCTCGCCTTCTTCGCCGACGAGCCGCCGGTGATCGTGGACTGGTCGCCCTGGCACCACACCGCCGGCGGCAACCACAACTTCGGCTTCGTGCTCTACAACGGCGGCACCCTCTACATCGACGAGGGCAAGCCCACGCCGGACGCGATCGAAACCACGGTGAAGAACCTGCGCGAGATCGCGACCAACTGGTACTTCACGGTACCCAAGGGCTACGAGGCGCTGCTGCCCTATTTCCACGCGGATGCACGGCTGCGAGAAACGTTCTTCAGCCGGCTCAAAGTGCTGTGGTTCGCGGGCGCGGCGCTGTCGCAGTCGGTGTTCGACGAAATGCAGGAGCTCGCGCGCGCGACATGCGGGGAGCGCATCATGTTTCTGACCGGCCTCGGCTCGACCGAAAGCGCGCCCATGGCGATCGCGCGGATGTGGCAGAGCAGGGATTCGACCAATATGGGCGTGCCGGTGCCGGGGGTCGAGCTCAAGCTCGTTCCGAGCGAGGGCAAGCTCGAGGTGCGGCTGCGCGGGCCCAACATCATGCCGGGCTATTGGCGCCAGAGGGACCTCACCGCGCAGGCCTTCGACGAAGAGGGGTTCTACAAGCTCGGCGATGCGCTCAAATTCGAAGACCCCGGCGATCCGCGCGCGGGCCTCCTGTTCGACGGCCGCGTCGCCGAAGACTTCAAACTGACCACCGGCACCTGGGTGAACGTCGGACTGCTGCGCGCCCGCCTGCTGGCGCAACTCGAGCCTTACGCGCGCGACGTCGTCATCGCCGGCGCCGACCACGACGAGATCGGCGCGCTGATCTTTCCGAACCTCGAGGCTTGTCGAAAGCTCGCCACCGCCGCCGACGTGACCTGCGACGCGCGCGTGCGTAAGGAATTGGGCGCGCGGCTCGGCGCGTTTGCAAAGATGAGCACGGGCAGCTCGAACCGCGTCTGCCGCGTCATCCTCGTCGGCGAGGCACCCTCGCTCGATGCCGGCGAGATGACCGACAAGGGCTCGATCAATCAGCGCGCGGTACTCGAGCGCCGCGCCGATCTCGTCGCCGAGCTCTATGCACCCGAGCCGTCGCCGCGCGTGCTCGTGCTCGAGGAGGGAGCGTGACGATGGCAGCCAAGCCAAGCGGGCTGAGCGCGAGCTGGAGCGAGGTGTGGCTGCTTGACGGCGTGCGCACCCCGTTCGCCGACTACAACGGCGCATTGGCGCAGGTCTCGCCCACCGATCTCGGCATCAAGGTGGCGCGCGAGGTGTTCGCGCGTTCGGGCGTGGCGCCGCGCGACGTCGGCGCCGTCATTACCGGCTCGATGGCGCAGGCGAGCTTCGATACCTACTGCCTGCCGCGTCATGTCGGGCTCTATTCGGACGTGCCGATCGAGGTGCCGGCGCACATGGTGCAGCGGGTGTGCGGCACCGGCCTCGAGGTACTGATGCAGGCCGCGGATTTCGTCACGCACAAGGAGATCAACCTCACGCTGTGCGTCGGCGCCGAGTCCATGAGCCGCAACCCGGTCGCCTCCTACACCATGCGCGACGGCTTCCGCATGGGTGGCGTCGATTTCAAGGATTTTCTCTGGGAAGCGCTGCGCGATCCGGCGGCCGACGTGAGCATGGGCGACACGGCGGAGAACCTCGCGCGCCAGTACCAGATCACGCGCGGCGAGGTCGACGCCTTCGCCGCGCGGAGCTTCGAGCGCGCGGCCGCGGCGCAGACATCGGGTTTCCTCGCCGGCGAGATCGCGCCGATCAAGAACGAGATATTCGAGCGTGCGCCCTATCAGCCGCGCGCGCTCAAGCTCAAGGGCGTCAAAGAGCTTGCCACCGACACCCATGTGCGCCCCTCCCCGCTCGCGACGCTCGCCGCCATCCGGCCGGCCTTCGGCGGGGTGCAGACCGGCGGCAATTCCTCGGCCATCGTCGACGGCGCGGCGGCGGCGCTCGTCGCCTCCTCCGATTACGTCAAGACTTCCGGCAAGGCCGCGCTCGCGCGCGTTCGCGCCGGCGCCGCCGTGGGCGTGCCGCCGGAAATCATGGGCATCGGCCCGGTGCCTGCGATCAAGGCCGTGCTCGAGCGCGCCGGCCTCAAGCTTTCGGATATCGATCGCTTCGAGATCAACGAAGCGTTCGGCGCGCAAGTGATGGCCTGCGCACGCGAACTCGGCATCGACGAGGCCAAGCTCAACGTCAACGGCGGCGCCATCGCCATCGGCCATCCCTTGGGCGCGACCGGCGTGCGGCTCGCGCTCACGCTCGCGCGCGAGCTCAAGCGCGCGCGGCTGCGTTACGGCATCGCCGCAGCCTGCATCGGCGGCGGCCAGGGCATCGCGCTGCTCGTCGAGAATCCGGACCTCTCACCCCCACGGAAGAACTGACCATGGACATCAAAGGACACGCCGCGGTCGTCACCGGCGGCGCCTCCGGCCTCGGCGCCGCGACCGCGAGCGAGCTCGCGCGCGCCGGCGCCAGCGTCACGGTGCTCGACGTCAATCTCGACGGCGGCCGCGCGGTGGCGGAGAAGATCGGCGGCGAGGCGCTCTCTTGCGACGTGACCCATGCCGAGCAAGCGGCCGCCGCGCTGGCGCGGGCGCGCGACAAGCACGGCGCGGCGCGCATCCTGATCAATTGCGCCGGCGTCGGGCCGGCCAAGCGCATCGTCGGCCGCGACGGGCCGATGCCGCTCGCCGATTTCGAGCGCGTCATCAACATCAACCTGATCGGCACCTTCAACGTCATGCGCCTGGTCGCGGCCGACATGCAAAGCTTGAGCCCGCTGGCCGACGGCGAGCGCGGCGTCATCATCATGACCGCGTCGGTCGCCGCCTTCGAAGGACAAATCGGCCAAGCCGCCTATTCCGCCTCCAAGGGTGGCGTCGCCGCGCTCACGCTGCCGGCGGCGCGCGAGTTCGCGCAGTTCGGCATTCGCGTCAACGCCATCGCGCCGGGCATTTTTCACACGCCGATGCTGATGGCGCTGCCGCAGGAAGCGCAGCAGAGCCTCGCCGCGGCGGTGCCGTTTCCCAAGCTGCTCGGCCGACCCGATCAGTTCGCGGCGCTGGCGCGCCACATCATCGAGAACACGTATATCAACGGCGAGGTGATCCGCCTCGACGGCGCGCTGCGGCTTGCCCCGCGCTGAGCGACCGCGAGGACAGCGCGCATGCTCGTCAACCGCCGCCTCGTGCGCATCGAATGGGGCGATTGCGATCCGGCCAGGATCGTCTATTACCCGCGCTATTTCGCTATGTTCGACGCCAGCACGACGGCGCTGATCGAACGCGCGCTCGGCATGAGCAAGTACGATTACCTCAAGGCCTATGATTTCGCCGGCCATCCGCTGGTCAACGCCCATTCCCGCTTTCTCATCGCCACCAGGTTCGGCGACGAGGTCATGATCGAGACGGCGATCACGGCGCTGCGCCGCTCGAGCTTCAACGTGCATCACCGCCTGTTCAAGGACGGCGCGCTCGCGGTCGAAGGCTTCGAGACCCGAGTGTGGGTGCAAGGCGATCCGGTTAAAGGGACGATGAAAGCCAAGCCCTTGCCGCAAGCCGTGATCGAGCGGCTGTCGCAGAAGTAAGGCGCGGATTTGGTGTCCGGCGACGTTGCGCGCGACGCGATCCCGCCGTCACGACGGCGCAAGGTTCGAACCGGCAATGGGGCGCCGATAGTCCGTGGTTCGGCTCTGCGCGGCGTCAAATGCAGGCACGCGATCGGCGGCCAAGGTCGCGTCCGCCGCGAACGCCGTCATCGTTTCATAGTCGCGTCTCGCCCAGGTCGCGACCGGAATTGGGCCGGTGAGCAACATGAAATAGTCGTACCGGGCGCGGCGATCGTTCGCCATGATGAACTGGTAGTGCAGGCGGAAGAAGTCGAAGCGCAGCCGCCGGAAGAGTTGCGGCGACAGCATATCGCGGAAGCGCAGCATCCAGATCCAGGGATTGCAGCGCGTCTCCCCGGCATGCGCGCCGATTCCTTCGACCGGATCGAAATCCCAAAAATTCATGATGTCCGCGCGCGACTGGCAGTCGACCCACACAATGGACGGCTCGGCGGCGAGCCGCGCGGTGACCGCGCGCAGCCGCACGGCCTTGGGATGCAGCGCCGCGCCAGGCGCGATCGAGCCGAGCGTGAGCAGCACCAGCGGCGGTCCACGGCGGCCGATATCAGGATCGCGCTCGAGCGCACGCGCAATGACCGCCGGCGCCAAGGCGCCGCCGCCGCTATGACCGACGACGATGATCTCGTCGGCCGCGTCAGCGCGCACGGCGGCGATGAGGCGCTCGGCGCAGGCGTCGATCAGCGGATCGAAGCATGACCGCTCGCCCCGGGCAAACGCGCACAGGCGCGGCCAGTGGCTATTGATCTGCACCACGAACCAGCGATCCGCGAGTGGGCGCAGCAAAGCGA
>Ga0124850_1000036_pt1 | contig 13434 bp, 9 predicted proteins | sample PanSoiMetaGPlot1_FD_97462 | JGI IMG/M metagenome (GOLD analysis project Ga0124850, IMG submission 97462) | Tropical forest soil microbial communities from Panama analyzed to predict greenhouse gas emissions - Panama Soil - Plot 1 (PacBio error... | ecosystem: Environmental > Terrestrial > Soil >...
CAATCACCGAATCCTGGAGCGCGCCCGGGCGCCGCTGGCAGTAGATCGTCACCGACTGGTGCGCACCGTAGCGCCGCAACAGCGTGTCGAGCGGCGCGATGATGAAGGTGCGCACCGTAGCGCCGCAACAGCGTGTCGAGCGGCGCGATGATGAACCGGTCCTGCGACCGCCCGAAGAGCGCGCCTCGCCGGGCCACGGCCCCGATGACGCGGCAGGATTTGCCGAGCACGTTCAACTCCGCGCCGAGAGGGTCGCCGTTCGGGAAGAGGTCGTCGGCGATGTCGGCGCCGACCAGGCAGACGGAAGCATGTTGGCCCTCCTCGGATTCGGTGAAGAACCGGCCCGACGTGACATCGACGCGCTCGATGTCGAACATACTGGCGGACAGGCCGCGAATTTGCACGCTGCCCGTCACGACGCCGCGCCATCTGATCCGGCCCATGATGTCGGCTTCCGCGCCGACGGCCGAGCACTCGCGGCAGCCTTCGCGCACGGCCAGGTAGTCGTCATATTCGATCCGCTTCCACTTCGACGCCTTGATGAATTCGTTGACGTTGAGAAAGTTGGCCGGCAGTTGCGAGACCTGAAAGACGTCGGGCTGAAGCGTGATGAGCCGCCCGGTGATGTAGGCGCTCGCGCCTTCGATCAAAGCGACGATGGCCACCAGCGCGCTGATGCCAACTACAATGCCGAGCATCGCCAGGCCGGCGCGCAGCTTGTTGGCGAGCAAGGCTCTGACCGCGTTCGCTAAGATCTCGCTTCGGTCCATATGTTCAATGGCAAAAATAATCCGGCATGTGCAGGATTATTCAAGACTTTCAAAATGGTCTGTCATCAGCCCTTCTTCGGCCAATCCTGAAAAACGCTGTTCACCCTGTCTATGTTCTTTTTATTTTGCACACTAAGTTTTTGGCGTAGGCGTAAATCAGGACAAGTGATATCGACACATCCGATGAAAATACAACCGTCGAAGGACAGCGTATAGAGTACCGGCTTTAGCCGGCAGGGCTGGGAGCCCAAGCCATGCCGGCTAAAGCCGGTACTCTATACGCTGTCTCCCAACGTTTATTGTTAAACTGGATAACGATAATGCCGGTTATTTCGACCGTGAAAAACGCTAAGCGCAAGAAAACAAAGTTTCCAGAGTGCTCAGGCTTCAAGGACGGCGCCCCTTGAGGTAAGAGACCAGGCGGTCGGGCGTGTTCGTCACGATCCCGTCGACGCCGATCGAGGTCATCCGCGCGAACTGTTTCTCGGCGTCAGCCGTCCATACGTAGAGCTTCTTGCCGTTCGCCCGGGCGCGCGCGGCCAGATAGCCGTAGCAAAGCTCGACCCGCATGCACAAGACCTGGTGGTTGACGCGCCTGAGCGCCAACCACGGAAAGGCCTCGCGCCACCGGACCATCGGATGGAACGTGGCGTTGCCCAGTATCAGACCGAGTTCCGTGTCGCGGACTTCCTCACCCAGCCCCCGCATCAATTCGATGTCGAACGAGGCCAGCATGACCTGCGATTGGCATCGCCTCGCCCGGATGATCCGCAGCGCAGGCAATGCGGCCCGAGGGTCTTTGAGCTCCAGGTAGAGCCTGACCTTGCCCAGCGTCAGATCGAGCGTCTCGTCGAGCGTGGGCACGCGCTCGCCCTTGCCGGCGTCGGCGCGCCTGACTTCGGCCAGCGTCAGGCGGTCGACGCGCCCCGTCAGGTTCGTCGTGTGATTGAGCGTCGGGTCGTGAATGACCACGACGTGGTTGTCGCAGGTGACGTGCAGGTCGAGTTCGATCATCTGCGCGCCTTGCCGGATGGCTAGATCAAAGGCGCGCAGTGTGTTCTCGGGTTCGTAAGCTGATGCGCCGCGATGGGCGATGACGAGTGGGGGCATAAGGTTTCAAGCATCAAGCTGATCATAGTGCGAATTAACGGCCGCTTGACCGGTGTAATTCGGCCCCGCCGCGTCGTCCGCTCCAAGGTGTCGGTAATTCAGCGTAAAATCCTTTCTGCCTTCGCAAACAATCAAATGTTTTCTGGCCTGGTATTCGAACCCGATTCTCCTCAAATCACGGATTATCTTGTTCCCAACGTTCCCCCCATTCGGAAGTTTCAGATTGTCGGGATCGAGATTGGCCAGAAAAACGCCATCGTCTTTAAGCCAGGAAGCCGCATTTTGTATCAGTCCAAGTTTGTCTCCGACGTAGTGTAACCCATGAACACAAGTGATCAGATCGAACGAGCGATCGGGCCGCCAGAATGAAACCGAGGATTCCTGCAGACGAATGAAACTCAACGCCGGCGAAAAAGAGTCGAACATTGGCACGAGGTCGACGCCCAACAACTTCAGATTCGAGTCGAACGAGTACGGGGCCAAACGTTCGGCCGCTTCGATCAGCGCCCGACCTCGGCCGCAACAGAGATCGAGCCAGGCCGCACGCCCTCGAGTTTCAAGGCGCGATTTCAAAAAGTCTATCGGGTCGAAGGAAAGCTCGCGGGCGTAGCTGTTCTTACCGACGCAGACGCGCTCACGATTCATCGCCGAATTGGCCACGACGCCGGATAGTTCGAGCGCATAGCTGTCCAGGAGCTTTTTTACCGACATACCCGCTGGCTTACTCGGCCTTTATTTTACTTGAAACTCGCGCGAGCCGAGGATCAGCGCCATAAGCCCCACAACCATTTCATTGTTCTTCTGCGGCTCGCGGCCGTCGAATTTCGCAGGCGTCGTCTTCGCGCGCGTTTCGCTCAGGACATGCGCCAGGTTTTCGCGCGTCTCCGGCGAGACGTCGCTGTGAACCAATGCGGCCAGGAGCCGATCGATGATCCTGTCCGGGTCGTTCGTCGCCCCCGGCGGCGCGAATCGCGAGACTTCCACGCGCGAGCCGTTGATCCGATTGCCGGTGAACGCGACCGCGAAGTTCATTCTTTCGAGCAGCGTCGCGCTCGACAGCCACTCGGAGGAATTTTCGCCGTAGCCGGTCGGCGGCTGGCAGAGGTAGAGCGGCGCGCCCATCCGCGCCACGGCCTGAATCAGCGGCGCGGCGCCGTTGGTCGAGGCCCCGGTCGCGCGGACCATCGAAGCCACCAGCTCGAGCGGCGATTTGATCTTGTTGCGGTAATACTTAGGCGAGAAGAATTCCGGCGAGGTCAGGATGGCGCGCACGACTTCGCGGATGTCTCCGCCGGTCTCGGTGAACCTCGCGGCCACGCGTTCGACTAGCGCCGCCGGCGGTTCGTCGGCGACGAAACGCTGGCAGAGTTCGCGCGAGACGAATTTCGCCGTCGACGGATGCTTCGACAGGATGTCGAGCGCTCGCAGCCCGTCTTCGATGCCGCCGCCGGGGACGATGCGGGTTCCCAGAACCGTCTTCTCGCCGCGGTCGTGTATGCGCGGCCGGAACGTGAAAGCCCTGTTGCCTGGCGGGCCGATAGTCCAGCCGGTGAAGCACCGCGCGACCTCGATCACGTCTTTCTGCGTGTACCCGCCGTCGACTCCGAGCGTGTGCAGCTCCATCAACTCGCGCGCGTAATTTTCATTCAGCCCCGGACGTCGCGGCTGCGGCAGCGGATTGCCGTCGGCGTCGAACTTAGGCGGCGGCGCGGGCTGCTCCATCTGACTCAGGAAGTTGTCGAGGTAGTAGAGCATCGCGGGGCTTTGCGCCACTGCCGTAAGCAGGTCTTTGAATCTGCCGAGCGCGTGCGGGCGGATCACGTCGCGCTCATACGAGGTCAGCAGCCAGCGGTCGACGTCCTTCTGGCCGAAGACGTTGAAGTGGTTGAACCAGAAATCGACCATCACCTCCTGCAACTGCTTCTCGCTGAATACGGCGCGCAGGAGTTTCGCCTGTTGCAATTCCCGCAGCGGCTGCTGCGGGTCGCGCGGCTGCTGCTGCTTCGCCGCTGGTTGTTGCGGCTTTTGCGTCTGAGGCGGCGTTGACGGCTGCTGAGGCGACGGTTGCTGCGGCGTCTGCGACGGCGTCGACGGTTGTTGCGGCGTCGTCTGCTGCTGCTGCGTTTGTTGTTGAGACTGAGGCCGCATCGATTCGCCCGGGCTGGTCTTCTCGGTTTTCTCCGGTTCGACGTCCGGCGCGGGCGACGGCTTAGCCGCCGGGGTCGGCGTCGGAGTTGGCGTCGGCGTCGGCGTCGGCTGCGGGCGAACGGGCGGCGGCTCGAAGGTCTGCAAAATGTCAAATTGGGCCATCTGCAGAGTGCCCAGCGCCAGCAACGGATGCGCGAGAAAGTCGTCAGACAAATCCTCGGGATGAAGTTGCTCTTCGATGTATTGCTGTATGCCCATCCGCCGCACGCGCTCGATGTCGCCCGGGCGCGGGCCGAAGCCGGCGCGATTGAGCAGGTGCAGGATCTTCTGATCTTCGGTCAATTGCGGAGTCGAGGCCGCCGCGCGCCGGCTGCGCCCGGACGTCGGGACGTTCGCCGGCGGCGGGATCAATCGCTCGTCGACAAAGGCCCCGTCGGGCAGGTCGGGTTTGAGCGGGGCGACTGGCGACGCCGGCGGATTGGCCGGTGATTGTTGCGCCGCGAACGGAATTGCAAAGACAAGCGCGAGCGCAAACACTCCGACCAGAACAGACAGTGAACGAACGCGAAGAATCGTATGCATGCCCATCTCAGGTTTCCTTTTGCAATTATCGTCGTGGAGGCGGGAACATCATACCATATCCCGGCCCGCGAATGCGGGCCGGTGGTGAGGCGCCGGCGTTGTTGAAGACATCGTCTGAGAAGAGAGGCGCCGTTGGAATGGGCCGAACGCGATCCTGATTTGGATTCCCTGCGCGGCGATCCGAGGTTTGCCGTATTGATTGAATTGAAGAGATGAATGCGCGTTTCGCCGCCGGGCAGATACGATCGCCGGCGGAGTTGAAGACCATTTCCCGATTGAGCTAAGCTTGCCTGCCTTGCTGGTTATCACGAGCGAAAGCGCGAATCTTCCTGTGTCGATGTCAATTCCGCAAACTGGGCAACGCGAAGAAATACGAGACGCCGCGGCGCGCGAAGAGCTGTCGGACAAACTCTACTCGTTCGCCGAACTCGATCGCTACACATTCAAACAACGACTGATCATTCGATTCGCCGGGGTGGCGCTCTACTGGATAGTCCGCGCCATCGGGGCGACCTTGAAATTTGAAGTCGAGGGTTGGGAGCGCCACACCGACCGCGAGCCGCTGGTCTACTGCTTCTGGCACAACCGAATTCCGATCGCGACTTATTTTTGGCGGCATCGCGGCATAGTCGTGATGTCGTCGCGCAGCTTCGATTCGGAATACATCGCGCGTTTCATTCAGCGGTTCGGCTACGGCGCGGCGAAGGGCAGCTCGACGCGCGGCGCGCTCGCCGGGCTGATTCAGATGATCCGCGCGGTCAGATCGGGCAAGAGCGCGGCTTTCACCGTGGACGGCCCGCGCGGGCCTATTTACGAAGCGAAGCCCGGCGCGCTGCTGCTGGCGAAGAAGACTGGCGCGGCGATCCTGCCTTTCTCGATCTCGCTCGACCGCAGCTGGCGTTTGCCGAGTTGGGATCGGATCGAGATTCCCAAACCCTTCGCGAAGGCCCACGTCGTCATCGGCGAGCGGATTTATGTGAAAGACGCTGACGACGAGGCCGAACAGCGGCGGTTCCAACGCGCCCTCGACGAACTGCGCGAACGCAGCGACGCGCTCGCCGGAAGCCATTCTTGACAGCCCCGGGGGCCAAACTTAGAATCGCCGTTCGGTTCCGTCAGAATGGGACTCATAGGACTTATGGGACTTATGGGACTTAATAAAGCTTACAAGTCCCATAAGTCCTGTGAGTCCCATTCCTGACGCGCACGAGAATTTCCCGAGGAGAGAACAACTTGTACAGCGAAGAATTATCAGAACAGATAGCCGAGCCGAGACCAGCGCCGGTGGCGCGCACGATCGCCGCCACAGTGGCGACATTCATCGTACCCGGTCTCGGTCATGTGCTTTTAGGCAAGGTGATGCGCGGCGCGATTATCGGCGGCGTCATTATTGTGATGTTCGCGCTCGGCTTCGCGATGGAAGGCCATCTTTACAAGCCCGATCCGAACGAATGGCTGACCTGGTTCTTCAGCTTTCTGAACGCCGGAATGGGGCTGCCTTATCTGGTCCTCGTGCTGGCCGACTGGGGAGTTCAGATCACCCCTGAACAGGCGGCGAAGGTCACGTTTGAATACGGCAACACATTTCTCTGCGTCGCGGGAGCGTTGAACATGCTGGCGGCGATGGATGCTTACGACATCGGGATCGGGAGGAAGGCATGACGCATTTTATGGCTCTGGTCCTGTTCAGTCTGCTGGTCTCGGTCGCGTTCGGCGCGCTCTCTTCCGAGCATCACACCACGCAGGAGCGCGTCAAATACGGCGCGAAAGTTTTCGGCTATTTCGTGGGCGTCGGATTTCTGATAGCGTGGGCGCTCTATTTTTTGCCGCTCTGAATATGCGAATTTAATAGTAGGGGGGACGCGGAACGCGCGGAAGAGGTCGAGGATCGAGGACAGAAGGTCGAGGATCGAAATGGATTTCTCGCGATCTTCTATCCTCGATCCTCGACCTCTTCCGCGTGTTCCGCGTTTTCTATGGCTTTGGTCATCTCGTTATCCCGACAAATTGTGAGGTGAGGCTATGGACGGATTAACAATGAAGGTCGCGCTGACGATAGGCGCATTGTTGTTGATCGGGTTTCTGCTGGTGGTGTGGAAGGTTTTCGGCAGAGTGTTCAAGCATGTCGTGATCATGCTGCTCATTGGGGTCGCAGGCGCGGCGTTCTTCACTTACATCGTTTATACCCGTTACGGCTCTTTCTCGACGCCGGCGTCGACATACAAAGGCAAACACGCTTATATGAAAGCTAACGGAGAATACATCGGCGTCGTAGAAGCGGAGGGGGAAGACAGCCGCCGTGGCAAGGTCTGGATTATTCGGCCGGTGGGAGGCTATCCGCAAAAATACTCCAAGTCGCGCGTGGAGTTGAAAGATAAGATGGAGATTAAACCGGAGCAGACTCCGACTCCGACGCCGGCGCTCGAGAGCAAGCCTGCGTCGGACAGACCCGAGGGCAAACCGGCCTCGGACAAAGCGCATAAGAAGAAGAAAAATTAAAGATCGGACGGCGCGGCGCGCGGCGGTCGTGGCCGATTTGGCGATTCAGACTGGCGTCGTTTAGACTAGCTTTTTGAATGCATCAACAGGAGCTTCTGTTGAAGATTTTATGCCGTTGCACGAAACAGACGCCTTCGTTCTGCGCACTTTTACGATCAAGGAAGCCGACAAGATTTGCGTCTTCTTCACGCGTGAAGCGGGAAAGTTGCGCGGGGTGGCGCATGGCGCGCGCAGGTTGAAGAGCCGGTTCGGCGCGAGTCTGGAGCCTTTCACTGAAGTCTCGCTGGTCTATTTTCAGAAAGAGAACAAGGAACTGGTCTCGATCTCGAACTGCGAGATCATCAACTCGCAATTCGTCGAGGGGCTGAGCAGCGAGACCCTGGGAGTGATCCATTACCTTGCCGAGCTGTTGATCGAATTCGTCCCCGACCACGAGCCGAACGAGCGAGTCTACCGCCTGATTTCCGCGACGCTCGAATCGCTGCGGCGGATCGGCGCCCCGACGCTTGCGGGCGCGAAAGAGCGCGACGAGAAGCTGCCCGCGGTCGTTCGATATTTTGAAATCTGGATGTTGAAGCTCGCAGGATTCTTTCCTCACTGGAAGACTTGCGGGGCATGCGAAAAGAACCTTTCGGGCGAGGCCGCCGTCTGGTTGACGAACGAAGGCGTCCCGCAGTGCCCGGCTTGCGGCGGCGGGCGCGGCGAAGAGTTGAGGCCCCTCGTATGGCGGACGATTTATGAGATTCTGACGCAACCCCCGGCGACGTTCCTATCGCCCGAACGTGACGCGCGTTCGATCTCTCAGATCGGCAATATCGCGGCGCGATTGATCGATCGCGTCCTCGAACGCGAATTGAAGTCATACGAAGTCCTGGATCGGTTGAGGCCGGTCGAATACGTAGAACAAAATCGTTATAAGGAGTTACGAACTGCAAATGAATAAGAAGTACGTCTATCTGTTTGCCGATGGCCAGGCCGAGGGCACGGGGAAAATGAAGGATCTGCTCGGCGGCAAAGGCGCCGGGCTGGCCGAAATGACCAACGCCGGGCTTCCGGTCCCGCCGGGGTTCACGATCACGACCGAAGCCTGCACGGCCTACTACGGGGCGGGAGAGAAGTTCCCCGAAGGGATGTTGGACGAGGCGCGGGCCGCCCTGTCGAGAGTCGAACAGGCGACCGGCAAGAAGTTCGGCGGCGCCGAGAACCCGCTGCTCGTCTCGGTGCGTTCGGGCGCGAAATTTTCGATGCCCGGAATGATGGACACAGTGTTGAACCTCGGGTTGAACGACGAGACGCGCGAGGCCCTGGCCCGTCTCACCGGCAACGAACGCTTCTCTTACGACGCTTACCGGCGCTTCATTCAACTCTTCGGAAAGATCGTGCTGGGCATCGACTCCGAAAAGTTCGATCACAAATTCGACGAGCACAAAAAGAGACTCGGCGTGACCGAAGACACGCAGGTCGGCGCCGAAACGCTCGCCGAGTTGATCCAGGATTACAAGGCCATTGTCAAGAAAGAGAGCGGCAAAGATTTTCCGGCCGACCCGCGCAAGCAGATGGAGCTGGCGATCAAGGCCGTCTTCGCTTCGTGGAACGGGAGGCGCGCGCGCGATTACCGGCGCATCCACAAGATCTCTGACGACCTCGGCACGGCGGTCAACGTCCAGTCGATGGTCTTCGGCAACATGGGCGAAGATTCGGGCACGGGCGTGGCTTTCACTCGCGACGTGGCGACCGGCGAAAAGGTCCTATACGGCGAATTCCTGCAGAACGCGCAGGGCGAAGACGTGGTGGCCGGCATCCGCACGCCGAAGAAGATCGCCGAGTTGAAAGGCGTCATGCCCGAAGTCTATGACCAGTTCCATCAGGTCGCCACGCGCCTCGAAAATCACTACAAGGACGTCCAGGACCTGGAATTCACCATCGAGCGCGGCAAGCTCTATATGCTCCAGACGCGCGTCGCCAAGCGCACCGGCGCCGCCGCCGTCCGCATCGCCGTCGAGATGGCGGGCGAGGGCGTTATTGACAGGGCGACCGCCGTGCAGCGCGTCGAACCGGGACAGCTCGACCAGTTGCTCCATCCGATGATCGATCCGAAAGCGCCCGTCAACGTCATCGCCACCGGACTGCCGGCCAGCCCCGGCGCGGCTTCGGGCAAGGTGGTCTTCGACCCGGATCACGCCGAAGAGGAGGCCAAGAAGAGCGAGAAGGTGATCCTGGTCAGAATCGAGACTTCGCCGGAAGACTTTCATGGAATGGTGGCGGCCCAGGCGATCCTGACCGCGCGCGGCGGTATGACCAGTCACGCCGCCGTCGTGGCGCGCGGGATGGGCAAATGCTGCGTGGCGGGATGCAGCGATCTCAACATCGACTACGCCGCCAAACAATTCACCGCGAACGGCGTGACGGTCAAAGAGGGCGATTGGATCACGCTGGACGGCTCGACCGGGCGCGTGATCTCAGGGCAGGTTCCGTTGATCGCCCCTGAGGTCAGCGGCAATTTCAGGACGCTGATGGAGTGGGTCAACGAATATCGCAAACTCGGCGTGCGCGCCAACGCCGACACGCCGCACGACGCCAGGGTCGCGCGCGAATTCGGCGCCGAAGGCATCGGGCTGTGCCGCACCGAGCACATGTTCTTCGAAGGCGACCGCATCGACAGCGTGCGCCAGATGATCCTTTCCTCCGGTGATTACAAGGCGCTCGAAGCGCAGCTCAACGCGGCGAAGGCCGAGCTCGAGAAGGCCTCGAAAGAGAAGAAGGCCGACGCCAAAAAGCGCGTCAAAGAAATCGAGAAGAAGATCAAACGTCCGAGCGAGCTGTATCATGGCGCGCTGGCCTCGCTGCTGGAGTTGCAGCGCGAAGATTTCGCCGGCATCTTCCGCGCGATGAACGGCTACCCGGTGACGATCCGCACGCTCGACCCGCCGCTCCACGAATTCGTCCCGCACGACGACAGTACGCTCAAGGAACTGGCCAAGAAGATCAAGATGAACTTCAAGGAGGCCAAGGCCCGCGTCGCGCAGTTGCACGAATTCAACCCGATGCTGGGCCACCGCGGCTGCCGACTGGGCATCGTTTATCCCGAGATCACCGAGATGCAGGCGCGCGCGATCTTCGAGGCCGCCGTCAAGGTCAAACGCGAAGGCGTCGTCGTCAAACCGGAGATCATGATCCCGCTGGTGGCCAACGTGAACGAGCTGAAACTGCAGGCCGACGTCGTCCGCCGCGTCGCCGGCGAGGTCTTCGAGCGCGAAGGCGAGTCTGTCGAATACCTGGTCGGCACGATGATCGAACTGCCGCGCGCCGCTCTGACCGCCAACCGCATCGCCGAGGTCGCGGAGTTCTTCAGCTTCGGCACGAACGACCTGACACAGACCGCGATGGGATTGAGCCGCGACGATTCGGGCCGCTTCCTGCCGTTTTACGTCGAGAAGAAGATCTTCCCCGACGACCCATTCCAGACGCTCGATCAGGAAGGCGTGGGGCAACTTCTCAAAATCGGCGTCCAGCACGGACGCTCGACGCGCCCCGATCTGAAGATCGGCATCTGCGGCGAGCATGGCGGCGACCCCGAATCAGTGATCTTCTGCCACAAGGTCGGGCTGAATTACGTCAGCTGTTCGCCTTACCGCGTGCCGATCGCGCTGCTGGCCGCCGCTCACGCGACGCTGGTCGATCAGGTCAGCGCGACGGCGGCTGCTACGACGGCATAGCCGATTGCGGAATGCGGAGAGGGGAGCCTTGGTTCCTTCTCCGCATTTCTCGCTCGGAGGATAATCGATGCCTGTGGCTGACTAACGACTGGGTACCGCCGCCCAACCCGGCCCATGGCGATTGGATGCGGATGCTTGGCGTTGCTCCGGCGGAGAAATTCCCTGGACTACCTGTCGCTTCACCTCTTCCTCCTTTGCGGCAAAATAAAGTTTGATTCTACCATCCAAGCTTGCACTGGCTATCATGTTGGTAGTGAACGTCACTGAACACACTTCTTTAGAATATCCCTTAAATATCGCCAGTCCTTTCCCCGTACGCACGTCCCATAACTTCACCAATTTATCATCCCCGCCACTTAACACTTCCTGCCCGTCTTGGCTAAACGCAACAGAAAGAACACTCCCCTGGTGCCCTCTAAGAACCAACGGTTGTTTCTTGTCGTAGATCTTCCAAAGCTTAATCGAAGAGTCAAGGCCGTCCGACCCGCTGACGAGAGTTTTCCCGTCAGGACTGAACGCTAAAGATATTACTGCGGCTCTGTGCATTTTTTCCGCCTTGAATAACTTAAGGGTTGTGATATCCCACAGTCTGATTACTCCGTCAGAACCGCCACTCGCTACATACTTCCGATCTGGACTGAACGCGACCGATGTAACATTATAACCCTTGCCGGCGTTCCGGTCGGTCAGACGGCTGCCTACCAATGGGGCGACCGCTTCGCCGGTTGTTAAATCCCAACCTGTCAACGTTAAATTAGTATCGCCGGCCGCCAGTATTGACCCATCCGAGCTGAATGATAGTGACGTGTAATACCTTTCAGACTTATCACTGTCTGAGCTATCCGCCAATCCACGTTCGTGGCCGTCCGCCAAATCCCACAGCTTTATGACACCATCCTCACCAATACTAGCCAGCAGCTTCTTATCAGGACGAAATGCGAGTGAGGTGACAGATTTAGAGTGTTTTCCCTTGAGCGGTAGACATTCTTTCCCACTCAAAACCTCACACAATTTCACCGTGCCGTCTTTCCCACCGCCGGCCAGCATTGTGCCGTCCTGGCTGAGGGCGTAAATCGCTTGCCCCGGTAATATCTGTCTCTCGATGATGCTCGAACCTTTATCCGGCGTTTCCCCGACCAATGCGTCACCCAATTTTCCGTCCGGCACGCTCCACAGTTTAATGGCGCGGTCACAGCCGCCGCTAGCCAGCGTCTCATCATCAGGGCTGAAGGCTATAGAATTGATGCAGTCTATATGTCCTCTGAAAGTCATTAGTCGCTTTCGGGTGTTAATATCCCATAGAAAAACCGTGCAAAATCCCGCGCTGGCCAACATCCGCCCGTCATGGCTAAACTCCAATGGAGTTATGTCATCGCTATTTTCCGTTTTTAACTCACCTGATTCCTTTCCGCCCTCTATGTCCCATAATTTCACCGTCCCACCAGCGATACTGCCCGCTAATATTTTCCCATTGGGGCTGAACGCCAGTGAAATGACGGCATTGGAGTCGTTTCTATTGAGCGATAGCAGTTCTTTCCCGCTTTTAGCGTCCCAGAGCTTCACCGCGCCATCGGTTCCGCCCTCTGCGAGCAACCGCCCGTCTCTGCTTAAAGCCAGGCAATTTTGAGTTGAAGCGCCACTGGCCTCATTTACTGGGTGAATGACCAGTGGTTTCTTAGTCGATAAATCCCAAACCGCCAACTTGCCGTAACCACTTAAACTTACTAAATAGTTTCCTTCAAGGTTGAAATCTAGAGCTCTAATATAATCACCATACTTCGGATCGGGGTCGTCAAGCTCTACGAGCGCATTCCCGCTCGTAAGGTCCCAAATGGTAATCTTGCCGTTCAGTTTCCCGCCGGCTAACTTCATACAATCAGGGCTTATTCTTGTCACATAGACAAAGTCGCCCAAGACAGTGTCAAGCCGATTGGCAAAATCAGGCATCTGTCCTTTGGCCACTGTCCACAAACGCTTTTCCTGATTCTGGTAGGGAAAGATATCAAGATGCTCTTTTTCCCATAATCTCGCTATTCCATCCCAACCTAAACTAACCAGAGCGCCACTCGGCTTGAAGTTGACGGACGTGACGATGTTATCGAATTCCCCCAATGTTATTTGCTCGTCATGACTGCGCTTCCACAAATGGCGCCAATAAAATCCTCTGCGGTCAGTTTCCGAGGCCCTTTGAGGAAGGAATAGATTAAGCAGGTCGTGCCCGTCATAAAAATCGTTTGAATCGAAGTGTTTTCCCGCCAGGCTGACGTAGCTTGCATAGAGGATATCGCCTTTTTGCTCCACCTCTGTTGCTTTTTCTCGTTCCCGTGTGACCGCAATCCGGCGCTGTTTATCAGCCTCCTGCTTTTGCTCTACGGCTTTTCGGGCCGAATATTCAGCCTCCTCTCTTTTCTGGTCAGCCACCTTTTTGGCCGTTCGTAATTCCGACAGCAGAGTGTCGAGTCGTCGCGCGCGCTCCTCGGCAATCTGAGTCTGCTCATTCGCCCTTCCGGTTTCCGCCCGGGCTTTTTGCCGGGCGGTGAACGCAACAGCCGCCGCCGCCATGGCTAGCAATGCCACCGCAAGCGTCGCCGCCGTCAGTCCGCGTAATC
>Ga0124850_1000037_pt1 | contig 13430 bp, 9 predicted proteins | sample PanSoiMetaGPlot1_FD_97462 | JGI IMG/M metagenome (GOLD analysis project Ga0124850, IMG submission 97462) | Tropical forest soil microbial communities from Panama analyzed to predict greenhouse gas emissions - Panama Soil - Plot 1 (PacBio error... | ecosystem: Environmental > Terrestrial > Soil >...
GAGTTCGACTCCGTCGCGAAACAGCAATAGACTCAAGTGAGCCCACCCTCGTTACGTTGGACCCCGGCTATCGACTATGTGCTCTTCGCCCTCCCGAAGGAAGGCTCAGCAAAGTCTTCTATCTGAACTCCTTCGCGTCGATGCTGTGCTTGGCCAGCATGTCGTGGAACGTGGGAGGGACGGCTGATGTCGAGGGTGCGGGCGGCGCGACTGATGTTGCCGCGGCTCCGCACCAGCGCATTGACAATCAGGCGACGCTCGCTCTGATCGCGCGCCTCGCGGAGGGTGGGGAGCGCATCCACGGTAGCCGACGGATTGAGGTCTAGGTCCGCAGGTCCGATGACCCGGCCGCTGGCCATGATCACTGCGCGATGTACCTTGTTCTCCAGTTCGCGGATGTTGCCCGGCCAGGGATACTTCACGATGGCCTCGAGGGCCTCGGGGCTGAAGCGCGCCTTCCGCTTGAGGGCATGCGAGTTGCGGCGCAGGAAGGCGTTGGCGAGAAGCACCACGTCCTCCCCGCGCTCGCGCAGGGGAGGGAGGTGAATAGTGACCACGGAGAGGCGGTAATAGAGATCCTCGCGGAAGCGACCGCTGCGCAGCGCCTCCTCCAGGCTTTGGTTGCTCGCCGCCACCACCCGCACGTCGATGGGAATGACGTCGCGCCCGCCCACGCGCTCGATCTCGCGCTCCTGCAGGAAGCGCAGCAGCTTGACCTGGAGGGGCAGGCTCATCTCCGTGATCTCGTCCAGGAACAGAGTGCCGCCGTTGGCCATCTCCACCTTGCCCTTCCGCTGGGCGTGGGCGCCCGTGAAGGAGCCCTTCTCGTGGCCGAACAGCTCGCTCTCCAGGAGGGTCTCCGGAATGGCGCCGCAGTTGATGGCCACGAAGGGACCGGTGTGACGCGGACTGTGAGCGTGCACGGCGCGGGCGACCAGCTCCTTGCCCGTACCGCTCTCCCCTTCGCAGAGAACGGTGGCGTCCGTCTTGGCCACGCGCTGAATGACCGAGAAGATGTCGCGCATCTTCGGGGTCGAACCCAGGATGTCCGTGAAGCGAATGGAATCCTCGAGTTGACGCGCTTGGGCGACGCTCTCGCGCTCCAACTGGCGGAGATAGGCGGCCCGACGTAGGACGACCTTGAGATCATCCAGGTTGACCGGCTTCAGGTGGTAGTCGAAGGCGCCCCGCTCCACCGCAGCCATGGCGTTGGCGCGATCGCCGTTGCCCGTGATGATGATGACCTTGGCGTCCGGGGTGGATCCGAGGATGTCGTCGAGCGCGCGCAGGCCCTCCTCCGCGGTGTCGGGGCTGGGGGGTAAGCCCAGGTCGAGCGTGACAATTTCCGGTGGGGCCTGTTGCACGGCCGCGGCCGCCCGCGCGCGGTCGGCGGCCACCGTGACTTCGTACTCGTCTTGCAGCGCGTAGGTCAGCTGCTGCCTGATGTCCTCATCGTCTTCGATGATGAGCAAGCGCTCACGTTCCATGATTCGTTGCCTCCCCTTCAGTGGGATGACGGCCGGGTGGTTCCTTTGGCGAGTCGATCGCCGCCGGCCACCAGGTCTTCGAGCCGCTCCAGGAGCTGGCTCCAGTTATGTTTCGTTTCAACACAGGAACGGCCGGCCGCGGCGAAGCGCTCGCGGGCGGCGGAGTCGCGAAGTAGAGAGACGACAGCCCGGCTGAATTCCGCGGGCTTCCCGGCTACGAGAAGGTCCCGGCCGGCCACCCCGCTGATTCCGGCAAAGGCGGCCGGGCTCGCCACCACGGGCACCCGCATGGCCATCGCTTCCAGGACCTTGTTCTGGAGTCCCCGCGCCACGCGCAGGGGTGCCACGGCCACCGCGGCCGAGTCCAGGTAGGGGCGGACGTCGTCCACCCGTCCCGTGATCACGATGCGATCGCCTTCGGCGAGCCGGCGCACGGCGGGTGCGGGATCCATTCCCACGATGTAGAACTGGGCGCCAGGCACCTCCCGGCAGATGCGCGGGAAGATCTCGCCGACGAAGTAGCGCACGGCCTCCACGTTTGGGCGGTACGACATGTTGCCGGTGAAGATGATGCGGTTCGGCACGTACCCGAGTCCGGAGGTCCGCCCGGGCTCGAAGTACTCCAAGTCCACGCCGTTCGGGATGACGGAGATCGGCGAACGGACGTAGCCGGCGAGGACGTCGCGTTCGCGAGGTGCGTTGACGGAGGCCACATCGAACCTCGCGCCGAGCTGACGCTCCGCCCGCCTCACGCGCCGCCCCTCGAGCCAGAAGGCCCAGGACAGAGGGAGGGGGGAGGAGCGCGCGTACTCGAACCACTTCTCCGAGTCCGCATCCCCGAAGTCCATCACTTTCCGGCACCCCTCGTGGCTCGCCACGTACGAACCCATGGACGAGCAGTGCACGAGGATGGCGTCGAACGCGCGCACGGCTAGGAGGCGGCGCACCTTGCGGGCCAGCGATGAGCACTGGAAATAGCCGAAGGTCGCGGGCTGGCCCGTGAGCCCGTACAGGACGAAGCGAGCCCAAGCGCTCACGGGAGAGAGCCGACCCACGTGGAGCTCGTCGCAATAGCTTCGCAGCTGCTCGGCATCCGCCTCTTCCTGAGTGGAACGCACGAGGGTGGCCACGGTGACCTCGTGGCTCAGCGCGAGGTGACGGATCATGTTGAACGGACGAATCTTCCCCCCGCGCTTGGGCGGGTAGGGCATCCGGTGGCAGAGAAAGAGAATCCTCATGCGTCGCGGAAGGGGGCGCCCAGCGTGCCGTAGCGAAACCCCGCCGGCCCGCTCAGTTGCTCGGGTGAGAAGAGCCCCCAGCTATCGAAGAAGAGCGCGGGGGCGCGCAGGCGGCGCGTCAGCTCGGGAATGCCGGCAGACAGGTAGCCGGGATGGTTGTTCATGATGACGACGCCGTCGGCCTGCTCGAATCCTTCTTCGAGGGAGCAGGTGCGAGCGCCCAGATCGGCGATGACCTTCTCCGGCGTGACGAAGTCGTGCCCCCACACGTCGATCCGTGCCGCTTGGAGCCGCTGCATGAGAGGAATGGCCGCAGAGCCGCGCACGTCCTCCGTGGCCGGACGCCCCTTGAAGGCGAAGCCCGTGACGAGGATCTTGGCCCGCATCGTCGAGCGACGGATGCTGCGCAGCTCCTGGAGCACGCGCCCCGCCACGTGATCGGGCAACGCCTGGTTGATCTTCCGGGCCTCCTCGATGACGCGCGGCTTGAAGTCCATCTTGCGCAGGCTGTCGATGAGGATGAGGGCGTCCTTTTCCAGGCAGGGCCCGCCCACGAAGCCGGGCTGGGCCACGTTCGAGCGCGGGTACTCGACGTTGGCGGCATGGATCATCTCGAAAGCGGAGAGTCCCATACGCTCGGCGATCAGAGCGACCTCGTTGGCGAAGGCGAAGGTGAGGTCGCGGTAGGTGTTGTTGATCAGCTTGATCATTTCTGCCGCTTCGAGGGAGGAGACCCGCACGATCTTCGGGGAGATGAGCCGGAAGATGGCTTCCGCCCGTTCTGCGCTCGCCTCGTCGTAGCCGCCGACGATCTGGGGCAGGGAGCGCATTTCCGGGATGGCCTTGCCCTCAATGGTCCGCTCGGGGCAGAAGGCCAGCCCGAAGCGCTGGGTATGACGCTGGATCTCCGGCAGCACGATGTTCCGCGTGGTTCCGATGCTCACCGTGCTGCGCAGGATGATGAGAGGATCGGGGCCGAAGCCCACGGCCAGCCGCTGCGCGGCAATCCGGATGCGCTCGAGGTTGGGACGCGGCTGGCCGGCCTCGAGAGGTGTACCCACCGTGATGATGTAGACGTCCTGCCCCACGGGCGGTGTCGAGCTGAGGGTCAGACGCGAGTGGAGGTGCCGGGCCAGGAGCTCGTCCAGGCCTTCCTCGCGGAAGCCCGCTACGCCGGTGGTATTCACGCGAGAGACGAAGTCGTCGTTGGTGTCGTAGCCGACCACCTCGAACCCGGCCTCGGCGAGGACGGCAGCGAGAGGGAGGCCGATGTGGCCGGTGCCGACGACGCAAACCTTCAGGGGACGATCACTCATGGTCAGCTCCTGGCACTCCGGGAGTGCTCGATCAAAACGCCCCAGCAGTGCGGGCGTGCTTGGCGTTGGGAGGGCGCCCGGGACGGGGTACGGATGGGCGCGCTCATCTACCGTCCTCCGCCGAGCGAGGCGTAGAGATCCACAGCCAGGCGCTCGACGACCGCGAGGTCGGCGGACAGTTGGGACTCGGGACCAGCGGGCATGGCGATGCGAACCAGCATGGAGTCGGCATGCCGGTCCACCACGATGTCGCGCATGAGCGCGACGCGAAAGCTGTACTCGTTGCCGAAGACGCGGCGTCCGATCTGATGCCAGTAGGCGACGAGCAGCCGGCGCCCGTCCTGCTGGACGATCACGGCGGCGAGGGGAACGGGGCTCGTGCCTGCTTCGTAGAGGGGAGCGGTAAGCGAGACGGGTTCGATGCGGTTGACGGCGCGCCCCGGGTAAATGCGGTTCACGGAGGCGCGACGGATCTCGTTGTCCTGTCCCACGAAGAGAGCGACGGAGACCCATGCAACCTGATCGCCGTGGCGATAGGTCCGGCGTACGGAGATCTTCTCGCTCGCGTCGACGGGCAAGACCTCCTCGGGCACCCCGTCGGAGCCTGTCCACGTGCCGAGCGAGTTCGGGACGGCATACACGGAAGCCGGGTTCACCGCGCTCGTGACAGGGGCCGCGCTATGGAGGAGAAAAGCCGCCACCCCGAAGAGGATCAGCACCGTGGCGAGACGCAGGCCCATCTTCACGTTCTCCCTCGCTTCCAGAATCGGGTCAGGCAAGTGTCGAGGAGGACGAGCAGGACCACGGTGGCGAGGAAGACCGAGGTCCCGTTGAATTTGTGGATCACGTTGTTCAGGGCGATCGGCCCCAGATAGTAGGCGCTGAGGGAGGTGAGGATCAGTCGGATGATGTTCGAGAGGAGCCCGAGGGGTGCCGCGGCGAGGGTGAGGACGGCACGGATCCACGTCGGCCGGGCCTGGAGCTGGGCATAGGCGGCTCCTAAAGCGAGGAGGGCAGCGATGGCGGGGACGCTGCTGCACTCGTCGGCCACCTCCAGCGTCATGTTGGGGAGGTGGAGCATCACACCGTTCTGCAGCACGGGTACGCCGAGCCAACCCAGCGCAGTGGCGGTGAGCCCGGCATCGAAGAGGCGCGACTGATAGGTGAGCGCCTTGAGAGTCACGTAGGGCAGCGGGATCATGAAGGCGAGGTACGCCAAGGCCATCCACGCCTGCCGGAGCACCTGCCCCCCCATGAGGAACAACACGAGGCCGAGTAGCGTGATGGGCAGCGAGAGCCTCGCCACGAACGATTCCCCGCCGAGCGAGCCGATCACGAGCATGGCCAGGGCCACCACGATGAGGGGAAGGCCAGCGAGGGAGCCCTTGATGGCGGCCTCGGCGAGCTGATGGCGTCTGTTCCACAGAAGATAGGCGGAGATGAGGGGAACGGCGAATCCATGGGACAGGCTCGGGTATTCCGCCCAGTCGCCGGCGAGGCCGATCAGGATCGGCACGTATAGGGCGACGGCGGTCGCCATGGCGAGGCCCAGGGCGAGCCAATCGAGGCGGCTGCCCGCCCTGGCCACGGGGGCTACTGCGACGCGCTTCGCGGCCATCTCGACCGACATGTCGGGCGCGACCTTATCCGGTGCGATGGCGCCGTTCACGGCTTCTCCTCGGGGAATACCAGCGTCACCGTGGTGCCTCGCCCTTCCAGGCTCGAGACGTCGATGCGTCCAGCGTGGGCGGTCATGATCTCGCGAGCCTGGTAGAGGCCAATGCCCCAGCCGCCTTTCTTCGTGGTCTGGAAGGGGACGAAGAGCGAGGTGCGGATGAATTCCTGGCTCATGCCGCAGCCCGTGTCGATGACGGTGCAGGTCACGTGCTCGTCCCGCGCCCCCACCGAGATGGTGATAGTCCCCTCGCCCTCCATGGCCTCCGCCGCGTTGGTGATGAGATTCTGAATGACGCGCTGGATGGCGTCGGTATCGGCGCGCACCGACGGCGCGTGGTCGACGGCCAGCTCCAGGCGGAGCTTCGGACCCAGGGGCAAAGAGGCGACGGTGTCCCGCACGAGCTCGTCCAGAGGCACGCTCTCGAACTCGAACTCCGTGGTGGCCTGACGGGAGGACAGACGTCCCACCAGTTTTCGCATCCGCTCCACCGTGCGGGTGAGGGTCTTGAGGGCGTCGACCCGGAAGGCCGGCTCATCGAAGCGCTTCCGCGCGTTCTGGGTCAGCATGGAAAGCGCAGAGACGGAGTTCTTGAGGTCGTGGATGATGAACGACGAGAGGCGACTGAAGCCTTCGAAGGCGCGCGCCTGGGCCAGACGCTCGGAGAGCTGCACGGTGGCCGTGGCGCTTGCCGCCTGCTCACCGATGGTCGTCAGCAGGTCGAGGTCCTCTTCCGTGTAGGTGGCCTCTGTCCGCTCCGCCCCCACGAGAAGCACTCCAACCAGTCGCCCGTGGGTGCAGAGGGGCACGGCCACGATCAGCCCCGCCGCCATGATCTGCTCCGCATGACCATTGCCGAGGTCGGCGACCCGCCGCGCTTCCGGGGCCTTGTGACGCCCGAGGAAGTCCTTGGCCTTCACTTCGAGAGTCTTGGGCAGCGGCCCGGCGTTGAGGTCGGTGTGGAGCCGGAGATCGCCATCGACGTCGTCGCCGAGATAGAGGGCGGCCTTCCGGGCGCCGACGGTCTCGGTCACGCTGCGCAGGAGTTGGGTAGCCAGCCCGTCGAGGGTGATGCGTGCGGTGAGGGCGGCCGTGAAGGACCGCCATTGCTGCCGATAGTCGTACTTGTCCGCGTAGAAGTGTGTGCTGATGTACCGCCGGATCCGCCAACGCAGACTCTCCGACAGGGCGAGGGCGGCCAGTCCCATGACGGCCACGAAGACCACGAGGGTGCCGAGGAGAGCCGCTTCGGGAATGCCCAGCAGGTTCATCAGCCATCCGGCGGCTCCGGCAAGGAAGAGGTAGACGCCGCAGAGGCCCACCACGATTGACCGGTAGACGAAGTGGCGTGAGACCGTGAGATCGGTGCGGAGCGCGCCCGAGCGGAGCAGCCCGACGACCACGAACGCCTCCCCCACGACGGTCGCGATGGTCTGGAGGAGCAGACTTTGCCGGTCTAGGGCGTGGAAGAGCAAGGTTTGGCTAAGGAGATAGAACCGGATGGCGAAGATGCCTCCCAGGCCGAGGGCGAGATACTTGAGCCGCCACCGGAGCGATCCCCGCGTGTTGCGCAGCGAGGGCTCGAGTCCATACAGCACAGCGATGGTGGCCAGGAGCTCGACGGCTACGCCGATCTGACCCACCTGAGTGGTCTCGGCATAGCGGAAGCGTGGCACGCCGATCGTGACCGAGAAAAATGGCCAGGCGAGATTGGCGAGGGCGGCCACGACGAGACCGGATCCGCCGAGGGCAAAGGAGATGCGCCAGTTGCGGGGCACAGTGGCGTCGGCGCCGCGACCGGCGAGGAAGGCGAAGAGGCACCACGGAATCGGTGTGAGGAGACTGATGGATTGCAATGCGAGCAGCCAAAAGCCTTGGTCGTCCAGCGTCGCCGACTGGGACAGCAGCCGATCGATGAGCACGGACTCTACCGCGAAGGCCACCATGCCCGCCGCGAACATGATCTGGCGGAGGTGCCGGGGGGGCCTTAGCAGGGCGAGGACGGCGAGCCCGAGGCTGGTGGTAGCGGCGAGGAAGGGGGCCTTGTCGATCACGGCCGCGCACCCACCAGGTACTCCCGGAGCCACAGCTCGAGGACCATGAGCGCCCAGATCTTTCCCGAATGGTCGCGGCGGCCCCGCTGATGCTCGTCCCACAGGCCGGCGACGGTCTCTCGCCGCACGTATCCCCGATGCGCAGTCTGAGCGGAGAACAACAAATCGTGAGCGGTCTCGCGCAGATCGCTCCGCAGCCATGCCCCCAGGGGAATGGAGAAGCCCTGCTTTGGCCGATCCACGTCGAGGACGGGCAGCCGGGGCGCCAGGTGTCGCTTGAGGAGGAACTTGGAGACGGGGCCACGATACTTGAGCTCGGGAGGCAGCGTGGCCGCGAACTCGACGATCTTGTGATCGAGGAGCGGCGAGCGCACCTCTAGCGACGAAGCCATGCTCATCCGGTCCACCTTGACCAAGATGTCATTGTGGAGCCAGGTCTTGAAGTCCACGTAAAGAATGCGGGAGAGCGGATCGGCATCGCGCACGCGGTCGAAATGGCGCGAGAAGGCCTGGAAGGGATCGTGATGACGGGTCTCCTGCAGGAATTCCGGAGAGCAGATAGCCTGCTTCTCGTAGTCGCGGAACATGGAGAGATCGTTGAAGTAGGCCCGCTCCGGCGACTGGCTCAGGTTCAGCAGCACGAGCTTCAGGCGGAGGGGCCGCGGCATCCAATCCGCGCGTGGATAGATGCGTCCGAGGGGACCGAGGAAGGCACCGCGCACGGCCCCGGGAATGAGCGGCCGCAGGCGGCTCTCTATCCGGTTGACCCCATACCGTCGCTCGTAGCCCGCGAAGACTTCGTCGCCGCCGTCGCCGGACAAGGCCACCGTCACCTGCTCGCGGGCGGCCTTGGAAACGTAGTACGTGGGCAGGGCGGACGAATCGGCGAAGGGCTGATCCAGATGCCAGACGAGACGGGGAAGATCCTCCACCGCGTTCGGGCGGACGAGGACCTCGTGGTGCCGGCTCGCCACGGCCTGCGCGACCTGTCGCGCGTACTCGAGTTCGCTGTGGGAGCGCTCGGCGAAGCCCACGCTGGTCGTCACCAGGGACCGATCGGACTGACGAGCCATGGAGGCGACCACCGCGGACGAGTCGATGCCCCCGCTGAGGAAGGCGCCTAGCGGGACGTCAGCGACCATGCGCACCTTGACTGCCTCGTCGAAGATCGGCGCGAAGGCTTCGAGCGCCTCCTCGGGACGCGAGGGCCCGGTGGGCTGGAACACCACGTCCCAGTACTCGTGGAGCCTGACCCGCCCGCCCTCCCACACGACGAAATGGGCCGGGGGCACCTGGTGGATATCCTGGAACACCGTGTGCGGGCTCGGGATGTTCCCGAAGGAGAAGTAGTCGCTCAGTGACTCCGCGCTGAGGCGCCGCTTGATGCCAGTGTCCTGCAGCAGACCCTTCATCTCGGAGGCGAAGATCAAGCGCTCCCCATCGGCATGGTAGTAGAGCGGCTTCTTGCCCGCGCGGTCCCGGGCCAGCACGAGGCGGCGCCTCTTTTCGTCCCAGATCACGAAGGCGAACATGCCGCGTAGCCGTGCCACGCAGTCGAGGCCCCATTCCTCGTACGCGTGCACGATGGACTCGGTATCCGAGCGGGTAGTGAATACGTGCCCGCGCGCGGCTAGCTCACGCTGGAGCTCCTGGAAGTTGTAGATCTCGCCGTTGAGGACGACCACCGAGTTCCGATCCTCGCCGTAGATGGGCTGATCGCCCCCCGCCACGTCGATGATGCTGAGCCGCCGATGGCCGAGCCCCACTCCGGGGCCCACGTGGAACCCGTCGGCATCGGGGCCGCGGTGACGCATGATCGTGGTCATCCGGCTGAGGAGCTCCCGATCCACCGGGTGGGTGTGATCCGTGAAGGCGAAGCCGGCGATCCCACACATGTCAGGCGGCCCTCGGGACAGGGTTGGGGCTGCCGTCGACCCAGCGCCGCATCCAGAGCTCGAGGCAGAGCATGGCCCACAACCGCGCCGAACAGTCCCGGCGCCCGGTATCGTGGGTGCGTAGGAGTCCCTCGGCCCAGGACGGCTTGAAGACTCCGCGCTGGCGCGTCCGCGGATCGAGCAGCAGATCGTGGGCCATGTCGTGAAGCTCGCCGCGGAACCACGCGCCGAGAGGCACACCGAAGCCCATCTTCCGCCGTGTGAGGATCTCCTGGGGGAGCCGGCCGGCCATGGCACGCTTGAGAATGTGCTTGCCCCCGCCGCCCACCAGCTTGAGCGAGCTCGGGATGGTCGCCACGAATTCCAGCAGCCGATGGTCGAGCAGGGGGACGCGGCTCTCGAGGGAGACGGCCATGCTCGTCCGGTCCACCTTGGCCAGAATGTCGTCCGGCAGGTACGTCTCCATGTCGATGCACTGAAGGGCGGATACGGGGTCGAGGTTGCCGTTCGCCGCTAGTAGCTGCTCGAACGCGCGCGGAGCGGAGATGGTTTCTGCTACCCGGAGCCATTCGTCGGATAGAGCGTGTCGGAGGGTCTCCGGCCGCTCGTGCGTGACGAGGCGGGCATAGCGCTCGATGGTCCCCGCACCGCGCATGCCCGTCCACGCCTGTCCTCGCGCCCCTACGGGCAGGAGCCGTGACGTGAGGCGGAAGAGAGGTCGGGCAAGGCGGCCCGGGCCCTGGTCCATACGGGCGGCTAGAGCCATGGCCTGAGCGTAGCGGCGATAGCCTGCGAAGCCCTCGTCGCCGCCGTCACCCGACAGCGCTACCGTGACGTGCTCGCGCGTGATCTTGGACACGTAGTAGGTCGGAATGGCCGAGGCGTCGGCGAAGGGCTCGTCGAGGTGCCAGACGAGCTTGGGCAACACGTCGAGCGCGGCGGGCTTGACCACGAGCTCGTAGTGATCCGTGCCGTAGCGCGTCGCGACCTGGCGCGCGAAACGGAGCTCGTCGAAGTCCGCCTCGTCGAAGCCGATGGAGAAGGTGCGGATGGGCGTTGGCGAGGCCTCCGCCATGAAGGCCACCACCGTGCTGGAGTCCACGCCCCCGGACAGGAAGGCGCCGATGGGCACGTCACTGACCATGTGGCTTCGCACCGCATCGGCCAGCTCGGCCTGGAGTCGCTCGATCCACTCAGCCTCCGTCACTCGGGTATCAGGAGCGAAGCGGAGCCGCCAGTAGCGCGTGATTTCCGGGGCGCCACCGTCGAGAGGTAGGACGAGGAGCGAGGCCGGAGGCAGCTTGCGGACCGAGGTGAAGATCGTTCGCGGCTGCGGGACGTAGTGATACGTCAGGTACTCGCCGAGCGCCACGGGATCGAGATCGCGCGTGACGGTGCGGTCCTCCAGGATCCCCTTGATCTCCGAGGCGAAGAGCAAGCGATGGCCATCCCACGAGTAGACGAGGGGCTTGATGCCGGCGCGGTCCCGCGCGAGGAGGAGCCGGCGACGGCGCTCGTCGAGGATGGCGAAGGCGAACATGCCGCGGAGCCGGTTCACGCAGGCGGGGCCGTCGATTTCGTAGGCGCGCAGGATCACCTCGGTGTCGGACTTCGTCCGGAAGCGCGCCCCGGCCGCCTCGAGCTCGCTCCGGAGCTCTTGGAAGTTGTAGATCTCGCCGTTGAAGACAATCCACACACGACCGTCATCGCTCGACATGGGCTGGTCTCCCGTCGAGAGATCGATGATGGCGAGCCGGCGATGGCCGAGCCCCACCGCGCCCCGGACCACCACGGCCTCGCCGTCGGGTCCCCGGTGAGCCTGCACCCCTGTCATGGCGCGAAGCAGGCGCTGGTCCACGGGGCGACCGGTGACGTCGGCGATGCCGGCGATACCGCACATATCAGACCTTCTGCCTTCTCATCGCAGTGACTCCCAGCGATGCGGGTAGTGGACGTGGCCGCTCGTCTCACGATCGGTGGCCCATGACCCTTCCACGGCGAAGCGGGAAGCGCGGCGCTTGAGGTCGTACGTACGCTTGAGCGTAGGGTCCGTGATGTTGATGTTCAGGGTGTACACGCCACGATTGAAAAGGACTGGATCGAGAGTGAGACGCAAGACCCCCCGGTCGACAGCGCTGATCTTCACGGAATCCGGATCGGTCACCACGCCGCCCAGGGCATAACCTTGGATGTCCTGCACGGACACCCCGAAAACCGCGCCAGGAAGCGGCTGTGCGGCCGAATAGGTGATGTCGATGATGATACGGTCACCCCGGTCGAATCGCGTCTGCTGCTGCTCGGCCCCGTTCAGAACGGTTACCTCATGGATAGTGGCGAGGCCATCGAAGGCGGCTGGCTCCTGCTGCTGGGCATGCTCGGCCTCCGCATTCATGGTCGCGGCCACGTGCTCGAGGTAGGCATCGAGCACGGTGCCCGTCTCGCCGAGCATGCGCACCCGCCCCCCCTCCACCCACAAGACCGACTTGCAGTGGTCAGTGATGTTCGTGAGGTCGTGAGAGCACAGGATGATGGTCTTGTCCTGCTCCTTGAGCTCGGCAATCTTGTTGGCGCACTTGGCCTGGAAGGACGCATCGCCCACCGCCAGGATCTCGTCGATGAGGAGCACGTCAGGATCGGTGTGGGCGGCCACCGCGAAGCCCAGGCGCATCTGCATGCCCGAGGAGTAGTGCTTGATCGGCGTGTCGATGAAGCGCTCCAGCTCCGCAAAGGCCACGATACGGTCGAACTTCGACCGGATCTCCCGTCGGGACATGCCGAGGATGACGCCGTTCAGCGCGATGTTCTCACGTCCCGTCAGCTCCGGGTGAAACCCCGCGCCGATCTCGATGAGGGCGCCCAGCCGGCCGTGCACCACGAAAGAGCCGGAGGTGGGCACGGTGACGCGGGAGAGGATCTTGAGGAGCGTGCTCTTTCCCGCCCCGTTCGGGCCTACCAGCCCCAGGACCTCTCCCCGCTTGAGGGAGAAGGTGATGTCACGGAGGGCCCAGAACTCTTCGCGAGGGGCGACCTGACGACGGAGCAGGCGCGCCCCGAGTCGCTCCATCTCGTCCCGGAGCGACGTGACGTACCAGCCGCGGCGCAGCCAATAGCGCTTGGCGACGTTGTTGAGTTCGATGGTGATGTCGGGCATTGATGTCGAGTTCCTCAAATGACGTCGGCGAACGTGCGCTCGGCCCGGCGGAAGATGGCCAGCGCGGTTACCGTCAGGGCGAAGGTGACGAGAACGCTCACGGTGAGCGCCTCGAGATCCGGCCGGGTGCCCAGGATGATGGCCCGCCGGTATCCGTCGATGATGGGCGCCATCGGGTTGAGCAGGAATAGAGGCTTCAGCCAGTACGGGATCACGCTGGTCGGATAGGCGACCGGTGTGGCGAACATCCAGAGCTGGACGAGCAAGGGCAAGGCGTGCCCGATGTCACGGAAGTTCACGTGGGCGGCGGAGGTGATGCTGATGATCCCCAGGGCGAGGATCATCTGCACGAGCAGCAAGGGCAGGATCCAGAAGGCCGCCACGGTGAGGGTGATCTTGTAGTAGAGGAGCATGGTGCCGAAGAGCAGGGAGGCGATGACCAGATCGAGCAGCCCCGCGAGCATGACGGCAAGCAAGAGCGTTTCTCGAGGGAAATAGATCTTCTTGATGAGGGCACTGTTGGCCGTCATGGCCAGGGTCCCCCCGGAGATGCTGTTGGAGAAGAAGGTCCAGAAGATGAGACCGCTGTAGGCGAACACAGGATAGGGGATGCC
>Ga0124850_1000038_pt1 | contig 13381 bp, 12 predicted proteins | sample PanSoiMetaGPlot1_FD_97462 | JGI IMG/M metagenome (GOLD analysis project Ga0124850, IMG submission 97462) | Tropical forest soil microbial communities from Panama analyzed to predict greenhouse gas emissions - Panama Soil - Plot 1 (PacBio error... | ecosystem: Environmental > Terrestrial > Soil >...
CCAGGTCGTGCCGGGTCCGGTCACCGTAGCGGTCGTAGTGCCGTGGAAAGGAAGGCCGGTGGCGATGTCCGCGCCGTCCTGGCTGTTGAGCACGCCGCCGTTGCTGATGGTGAGGGACGCCGGGGCGAAATTTCCGATGATCGTCTGCCCGGTGACGGTCACGCTCGAGCCCGCTCCGGTGATCACTGCGCTGCCTCGCTGCCTGCAACGCCGAAATTGGCGGTGGTGAGCCTGCCGCCGTTGGTAACGGTGAGCGTTCCCCCCTCGACGAAGGTCGAGCCGCTGACCGTGAATGATCCGCCGCTGATCGTGAGCGCCGGGCCCGAGCAGCTGGCACAGAGCGTGAGATCGCCGCCGATGGTGCCGATATTGCCGCCATTGCTGGCGCCGGTCAGCGTCAGCGACGCTGTGTCGTCGAGCTCGAGCGAGCCCGCTCCGCCGAACGTGCCGGAGAACGTGCTGCTGCTGTTGCCGACGATGCTCAGCAACGGGGAGGAGCTGGACGGACCAATTGTGACGGTGCCGCCGCCCGCAAGCGAGCCCATCTCTACAAAGGCCGCATTGCCGATCGTCAGGGCCGCGCCCGTGTTGACGGTGAAGCCCGGGAAGAATGAGGAACTGTTGCTGGTGCCGCTGTTGATGGTGAACGTCGCCCCGTTTTGAATTGTGAACGAATAGGCCGGCGCAATGAACTCCATCGTGTTGATCGACGTGTTGGACGAAATGGTGAGGCCGGTCACACCTGTATTGCTGAAGGTTGCCATATTCGTCGGCACGCTGGCAGGCGTCTAGTTGCCGGGCGTATTCCAGTCGCTGGTCGCTCCGTTCCACGTTGCATCTTGCGTGTATGCGGCGTTCGGAACGAGGATCGCAACCGCGCTTAAGCAGACACCGGCGAGCAGTGCGGCGCGTCTCAACGCCGAGCGCGCGGCCGGTGCCACGATCCGCATTGCGCTGTAGCGAATTGCAGCGCCGCGCGCGGCTGGTGTCGCAGCGCGCGCTGCCTGCGAACGCCGCCGATCTGAACGCATCCCCCAACCCCTGCGGGCGGCTCCCGCCGCGCACCCCAATCACCGCCCGCGCCGTCCCGCGCGGACGAATACTCGCCCCGCGGCCAACGCTACGGGCTGAACCGGTAACGATCAATTCGCGGTCGAGCGTCTCGGCGCGGATTGCCGCCGCCTGTGGCTTTCCCGCCACGCCGGATGCATGACGCCCGTTGAACCGTTGACGCATGCGACCACGGCGACGGCGGAACCCCCGAGCTTCTGCTAGAACACCTCAAACGCCGGCATCCCCTCCGGCGCCGCAACGTTAGCGCGACCTACGTCCGCATTCGCGCTGCCATCCACCGCGCGGCAAAAATGCGATGAGGCCGCCGCCACGTTCCCTCTCCCCGCGCAAGCGGCACCATACTGATGATAGATTCGTAATCATGATTGAAATCGATCACTGAGGGAGGACAACCCGTGACGGAGAACGTCGAGCACGAACCCAAGCTGCTGTTTCCCGGCCTCAAGTCGTTCTACGACATCGCTGTCCCGCTCGCCTGGCCGATCGTGCGCGTCGCAGTGGGCTGGAATCTGTTGGTGCACGGCTGGGGCAAGGTCGCGCGCGGACCGTCGGCCTATGTCCGCGCCTTCGTGGAGCAGGGATTCGATCCGGCGCTGCCCTGGATCTGGGCGGCGTTGATCATCGAGTTCGCCGGCGGTATCGCGCTCATCATCGGCCTGTTCACGCGCTTCTTCGCCGCCGCTGCCGCGGTGGAAATGCTCGTCATCACGGTGCTCTATTGGAAGGCTGGATTTTCGTGGCTCAACCGCGGGTACGAGTACACGCTGCTCTGGGGCCTCGTCTGCTTCGCCATCGCGCTGCGGGGCGGGGGACCCTATTCGCTCGATCGCCGGATCGGCGTGGAGCTATGATACCAGTGCGGCTGCCACCGGTCGGTCCGCCGTCATTGCCGGGCTTGACCCGGCAATCCATCCGTCCCCCTTGCGAAGAAGATGGATGCGCGGGTCATAAGCGCGTTCACGCGCGTCTTCCGACGCGCTATGCCCGCGCATGACCCAGCACATTAAAGGTGACCGATGGAATTCGGCATTCAGTTCTTTCCGGCCGTCGGTCCCGACCAGAAGCCCGCCGACCAGTACTGGCGCGAGGCGCTCGAGCTCACGCAACTCGCGGAGCGGCTGGGCTTCACCAACGTGCGCACGGTCGAGCACTATTTTCTGTCCTATGGCGGCTACAGCCCCGATCCGCTCATCTTTCTCAGCGCCGCGGCGGCGGTGACGCGCTCGATCCGGCTCATCACCGGTGCGGTGCTGCCGGTGTTCAACAATCTGCTCAAGCTCGCAGGCCAAATCGGAATGGTGGACGCGATCTCCGGGGGCCGCCTGGAGGTTGGCTTCGCACGCGCCTTCTTGCCCCACGAGTTTGCTCGCTTTGGCATCTCGATGGACGAGAGCCGCGCGCGCTTCGACGAAGGACTCGAGCAGGTCCGCCGTTTGCTCGAGGAGGATAAGGTCACGGCGCGGGGCCGCTTCCACAGTTTCGAAAACGCGACCTCGCTGCCGCGTCCGACCCAGAAGCCGCGGCCGCCGTTCTGGATCGCGGCGCTGTCCACCAAGGAATCGTTCGAGAACGCGGGCACGCTCGGCCACTATCTCATGGGCATTCCCCTCGCGGGTGCGCACATGGCGAGCCTGCTCCAGACCTATCGCGACGCCTGGACGGCGGCGGGACGTGGCGGCCGCGGCAAGGTGATGCTGGCGTTTCACATGTATTGCGCGGATACCTCGGCGAAGACCGCCGCCGTCGCGCGCGCGCCGCTCAATCAGTATCTGAAATCGATCGTGGACGCGGCCTCGGGTTGGATGACGGGGGTGTCCTCGCGCGACTATCCCAACTACCAGAAAATGATCGAGAGCCTGTCGCGCGAGACCTTCGAATCGCAGGTCGACAAAGGCCTGGCCTGGATCGGTACGCCCGAGGAGATCCGAAACGCAATCGAGGGTTATCACCGCGGCGTCGGCGGCTTCGAGTGCGCGTCGCTGCAGGTGAATTTCGGCATGATCGGTCGCGCCGAGGCCGAGGCGTCGATGCAGTTGTTCGCGCGCGTGGTGATGCCGCACTTTGCCCGCGCTTGACGGCGAGGCCGCATCGCCGTCGACAGTCGCGGTAAATCTGCTCTACATTCCGCCACGCATCGAAGCTTGGTCGATAGGCCTTGTTGCTCGTGACCGTCGGAGGTCGCCCATGTTCCTGCGCAATGGTTGGTACGCCGCGATCTGGTCGAAGGATCTGCAAGCTCGCCCAATCGGGCGGACCTTTCTCAACGAGAAGGTAGTGCTGTTCCGCAACGGCGGCGGCCAAGCCGCCGCGCTGGAGGACTGCTGCTGCCATCGCGCGGCGCCGCTCTCGAAGGGTGAAGTCGCGGGCGACTACCTCGCGTGCGGCTATCACGGGTTGAAATACGATATCAACGGGCAATGCGTCGAGGTCCCGGGACAGACCATGATCCCGCGCGGGGCCAAGGTCAGGAGCTACCCCGTCTGCGAGAAGTGGGGCGCGGTGTGGATCTGGATGGGGGAGCCGGCCAAGGCCGACGAGTCGAAAATTCCGAATCTCTATTGGCTCGCCGATCCGGCGTGGACGGCAACGCCCGGCTACATCCACTTGAAGTCGAACTATCAGTTCCTCGTCGATAACCTGCTCGATCTCACCCACGTCATCTACGTGCACAAGAAGACGCTGGCCGGCGATCCGCGCGAAGCCACGGCGCCGACCAAGACCGAGCGCCTGCCGGATGGCGTTCGTGTCGGGCGCTGGATGATCGATTTCGTTGCGCCGCCGTTGTATGCCAAGGCCGGCAATTTCACCGGCAACGTCGACCGCTGGCAGTTCGCGACCTGGAATCCGCCCTCGACGGTGTATCTCGACGTCGGCTGTGCCAAGACGGGAACCGGCGCTCCCGCCGGCGACCGCAGCCAGGGCATATCGATCTGGTCAAGCCATCTGGTCACGCCCGAGACCGAGACGACGAGCCACTACCTGTTCTGCTTTGCCCGCAACTTTGCGGTCGGCGACGGCGACATGTCCAAGCTCCTTTACGAGGGCTCGAAAGCCACCTTTCTGGAAGACGCGGACATGCTCGAAGCAGTGCAGGCCAACCGCTGCGGCGGCTCGCTCGACGGTCTCGTCGATATCGGCGCTGACGCCGCGCAGCTGCAGGCGCGGCGCATGCTGGCGCAAATGATCGCGGCCGAATCGGCGTGAGTTGCGCGCGCAGCGCTCGGCTGCCGCGGCAAGCGGTTCTCGAATTAACGAATTCGGAATGTAATTAGGAACCACGATGGCTTGCCGAGCCATGCGCGGGCAACTCCAGCGATGAACGTTCGTTAATAAAACGGAGCGCGTGGAGGGGAACCCTTTTGGTGTTCCCGTGGCGGACAAACAGAGAGCGAGAGAAAAACATCAGGACGAACGGTGGTCCATCTCGGCCCCCAAGATGATGATGTCCGCGCTGTTTGAGGAGAGCGGCGGGATCGCGCCCACAATTCGGAAAGCGCGCCGGCGAGATCATCGCGCGCGCAACGCAGCTGCCGCGCCACAGACCGCACTAACAGGTTACAGGACCGCCCTAACGGCTGGCCTGCGCCTTCAACGCCTGCACATCCGCTTCGCTGCGCAGCGTCATGACCGCGACCTTGCGTGCGCGGAAATAGGGCAGAACCACCTGCATCGGCGCGCCGTCGCGCTCCAGCAGCGAAACGTAGCGCGGCTCCGCGCCACGTGTCGGCAGATCGAACGCCGTCCAGACCGAGGTCTTGGGGTCGTAGCGCAGCGCGCGGTCGGCGCCCCACAGGTTGGTCCAGACGTTGTGCTTGCTGTCGACGGCCACGTGGTACGGCTGCTGCCCGCCGGGCAGCGGCACGTAGGTCGTCTCGTGGGTGCGCGTGTCGATGCGGGCAAAATTGGCGCCCCACGAGTTGCCGATCCACAGCACGTCGGCGTTCTTGTCGGTGCCCATGCGCCGCGGTCCTTGCGCCCACGGGAGCGGATTGTTGAAGTCGGGCTGGTTGTAGGTCTCGTAGAACTTGCGCGTGTCCGCGCTGACGCGATCCATCTCCTCCTGCACGGGAGCGAGCTTGATCTCCTGTGGCTTGCCCGTCGCGCTGTCGCCTTTGCCGATGATGTCGAGGGTCATTTCCGCCCACCAGCCGTTGCCGTCGCGATCGCCCGCGGCGCCATAGGTCACGCCGGTGCCGTTCGGGGTTTTGTAGGTGATGGATTTGAACTCGGTGAAGGTCTCGGTCGCGGGATCGAATCGCAACGCCCCGTCCGGCGCGGACGACCAAATCCTGCCTTTGCCGTCATAGTCAACGGTGGTGGCACCGCCGGTCGGCGACATTCCCTGCGGCGGCAGATAGACGTCGATGCGCTCGGTCTTTGGATCGAGGCGGCCCAACCCGCCGCGGCCGTTGTTGACGTTGAACCAGATGGTGCCGCTTGGATCCCGGGTCATGCCGTGGGTCTGCGCGGCAAGACCGTTCACCGCCGGCACCTTGAACAGCTTGACCGCGCCGGTCGTGCTATCGATCTTGCCGATGGTGGTGCGTCGGTTCGGGATGTTGCAGGTAAACCAGAGCTGGCCGTCGAGATCGAGCCAGGCATCGTGCACGCCCCAGCCCGGGATGAGGACGGACGGCGTTCCGAGCGACCAATCGCTGCCGTCGTTCTGCACGAAGTTGCTCGGCAGGCCCGCGTCCGGATCGAGCGGGACGTCGTACTCCTTGAACATGACGCGCGCCGCTTCCCCGGAGGGACGCGGATGAGGGGTAAACTTCATGGCGCTTTCGCCGGGTCCGCGCGCGCGCGCGAGGTAGGCCGCCAATTCCTTTTGATGGTAGTCGAGAATGCCGGAAGGCTTGCGCTCGTTACCCATGAACGTGCCGTAGACGTTGGCATTCTTCATAAGCTCGATGATGGCGTTCCAGCCGGCCTCGTCGAATCGGTGCTGAAGCGCGTAGCTCGCGGTGTGACAGCCGGTGCAGATGTTGCGCACGAGCCGCTTCATGCGTTTGTCTTGCTCGGTCTCCTCGGGCAGCGCCGACAGCATGACGTTGCCCGGCAATTGCCGGACGAAATCCTTGATCGGATTGAGAACGAAACTGTGCTTGGGTGCCGCGGGCAGATCGACGTCGGCTTTGGCGGTTTGGAAGCTTATCGCCTGCGCCCAGAGCCGGTACTTTCCGGCGGGCAGTGGCGGGAAATAGTATTCGCCGCTCGCATCGGTGAAGACGGTGGTGGGCACGGTTCCGCCCACGGGCTTTGCGGATACGGTGACGCCGCCGAGTTTCTCGCCGGCCGCCGAGGTGATCGTGCCGCTGAGGATGGCATCGCCGGCGTTTGCGCGCGCCGCAAGGCTCATCACCGCTCCCATGATGGCGATCAGCGTGGCGAACAGGATACCGTGTGCGCGGGTCATGACTTTGCCTCCGGTCGGCCTCATCCGCTCAGCGCGCCGGGCTTGCCGGAGCGCGCGGAATGGGTATGGTTTTCAGATACGCAACGATCGCTTCGATTTGTGCGGGCTCGAAATGATATTTGAAGCCCGGCATGCGGGGGGTGCCATTGCTGATGACCTCCCGCATCACCGCCTCCTGTCCGCCCGCTGAATTCTGCGACAGTTCGGGACCGTAGAGCGGGCTCGTCATCTGCGGCTTGGCGTGGCAGACGCGGCACGACTGATTGAACAGCCGCATGCCCAGAAGCTGTTGGTCGTTGAGGGAAGCGCCGCTTGCCTGCTGCGCCGGCGCGCCCTGCGGCGGCAGCGCGAGCGCGATCATCCAGGCGCCCAATCCGATTGCCAGCCCTCTCATCGAGCGTCCTCCCGACATCGGCGGCTTTTTTGGCGAGCCTACGACCGCGCCGGCCGCAAGGGAAGCGCGCTCTACCTCGACACTGATCTGCGGTTACTGCTGGGCTTGACACCCCGACCACGGCTTCGGCAACCAATGCCGGCAACGGCAATCACCCCGAACCGCCACGGTTTCCGGTCATGACGATCCGCATCGGCACCTCCGAGCGCGACGGCACCTTCTACAGCCAGGGCCGCGCGCTCAAGACGTTGTTCGGCCGGCGGCCGGCCTTGGCGGCGGTCGAGGTCATGGAATCCAAGTCTGCCAGCACGGAAAATGCCAACCGCCTGCACGCGGGCGAGATCGAGTTCGGCTTCATGGCGTCGAATTGGATTGGCCGCGCCAAAAACGGCGAGACGCCGTTCGAGCGGCCGATCGATCTCGCCATGGCGGCGCCGATGAATGCGGGACCGCTGTTCTTCATCGTGCGGGCGCAATCGCCGATCCGGTCATTTTCCGATCTGCGCGGACGGCGGATTGCGGTCGGGCCGCGGACGAGCGGCATGGTGCAGCACGCCCACGGCCTGTTCGGCGCGCTGGGCATGAGTTTCTCCGACTTCTCGCCGCTCTACCTCGATTTCGCCGCCGGCGCCGCGGCCCTGGCCGCGGGCGACGTCGACGCCCAGTTCCAATGCCCCATCCCCAATGCGGTCATGACCGACCTCGCCCAACACGTTGCGCTGCGCGTGCTGCCTTATCAGCGCGGCGAGCTCGAAGCGGTGATGCAGGCCGTTCCCTATTATCGCCGCACCGTGATGCGCGCCGGCGCGATCCGCGGCCTTGAGGCCGACCTGCCGCAGGTCGCGGTGCTCAATGTGCTCGTCACCCATCGGCGCGTGCCGGATGCCATCGTGCGCGAAGCGGTCGAGGCGATCGCAGCGAGCGGCAGCGATCTCGGCCGCCTCAATCCGCTGTTCATCGGGATCGAGGAGTTGCTCGAGCCGCTGCGGTCGGACGGCGCCGCGGCGCTCGAATTCGGCGGCGTGCCGCTTCATCCCGGCGCGCTGCGCGCCTATCGCGAGGCGGGGCTGCTGACGTGACCGGCGAAGCTGGGCTTGCGGCGATTACTGCGGCTCGATGCCCGCCTCCTTGATCACCTTGCTCCACAGCGCCGTTTCTTCGGCAAAGAAACGGGCGGTGTCGGCGGGCGCCGTTGCGCCGGTCTCGAGCGACATCTTGCGCAGCATGTCGCCGACGTCTTTGCCGTTGAGAATCTCGACCGCGTCGCGATTGATCTTTTCGGCGAGCGCAACGGGCGTGGCCGGCGGCGCAACCAAGCCGAACCAGGTGATCGATTTGAAGCCCGGCAGCCCTGCTTCGGAAACGGTCGGAACTTCGGGCACGATGCCGGCGCGCTTCAAATCGGCGACGACCATGAGCTTGACCTTGTTGTCTTGGTAGAGCGGCACCGAGGTCGCGAGCGTGTCGAAGAACATGTCGACGTGACCGGCGACGACGTCGGTGAGCGCGGGCTGCGCGCCGCGATAGGGCACGTGCACCATCTTGATGCCGGTCTGCACCTCGAGTTGCGCCGCCGACAGATGCGCGGTCGAGCCCACGCCTTGCGAGGCGTAGGTGAGCTTGCCGGGATTGGCTTTGCCGTAGTCGATCAGCTCCTGCAACGTGCCTGCTGCAAGGTCCTTGCGAACCACAAGGACGTTGGGAATTTTCGCCAGCATGGTGATCGGCACGAACTTGCTCGGCTCGTAGCCGGTGTCGCGATAGAGAAGGTGATTGAACGAGAGCGGGGAGGGCGGCGCGATCAGCAGCGTGTAGCCATCCGGCGCCGCGCGCGCGACGCTGAGCGCCCCGATATTCATCGCGCCGCCGGGAATGTTCTCCACGATCGTGGCCTTGCCCCATTTCTGGCTGAGCTGGTCCGCCACGATGCGCGCGAGCGCATCGGTGGTCGAGCCGGCCACGGCCGGAACCACGATCTTCACCGTTCGGGACGGATAGGGCTCCTGCGCCGGGCTCGGCGGCGGCCACAGCGCTACGCTCGCCACGGCCGCGAGCCCGATCAAACCGGCAACGCGCGACATTCGTTCCTCCACGGTCATTCTCGTGGGCCGATCGTACTCATACACGGCGGATGCGCAAAGCCGAGACTTGGTATAGGAAGAGAGCGGATCGGAACGGAGAGAGAGCCATGGCTTACACGCTCGATGAATTCTGCGCCGAGAGCCGCGCGGCGCTCAAGGCAGCGCCGCTGTCCGATGCTCTGCCGCAGATCGCCGACCGGCTCGCGCGGCTTTTGTCCAATCCCGCCTTTGTCGCCACGACCTTCAGCGAAGATATGCCGCCGGGCCGGCGCGTCCTGCACCATGATCCCGAGACTGATTTCTACGTGCTGGCGCACGTGCAGGAAGGAAAAAAGATCGGCAAGCCGCACAGCCATGGCTCATCGTGGGCGATCTACGGCAACGCGCGGGAATATACCGAGATGACCGAATGGCGCCGTACCAACCCCGAAAGCGAGGCGCATGCGGTTCTCCAAGCGGAGAGCAGGTATCGCCTCGGCCCGGGGGAGACCAAAGCCTATGACCCCGGGGTGATCCATTCGACGGCGCATCCGAAGAAGGCCTGGGTGATCCGCGTCACCGGCACCGATCTCGACGTGCTCCCGCGTTACCACTTCGGCAAACAGGACCGCATGCTGGAGCAGGCGTGACGGTCGCGATCGGCATCGGCCGGCGCTATCGGCAAGCAGCCATGCACGGCTAAAGGCCGGCGCCGTTCGGGCAATACAAGGGAGGAAGCAATGATGCACAAGACATTCTGGTCGCTCTTTGCCGTCCTGTTGGCGTGCTCTAGCGCCACGGCGGCTGATATCCGCCGCGTCGTGACCGGCCTCGACGCCAACAACAAGGCGATCGCGCTGTTCGACAGCCGCCTCACGCTCAACCCCGGACGATCCGGCATCCCAGCAGCGAACCTGTGGATCACGGATTCCTCGCCGCCGGGATTCTCGTTCAAGGACGACAACGCTGCCAAGCCCATCGGTTTGTCGCCGCCGGACAACGGCACGGCGATCCGCGTGGTCGAATTTCCGCCGCTCGATCCCGCCGCGGAAGCGAAAATGGACCCCAATTTCATGATGAAGGTGGTCGGCGATCACGCGCCCGCCAGAGGCCTTCCCGTCAAGCATCCGCTGATGCACCGCACGCGCACCGTCGACTACGCCGTGATCTTGTCCGGCGAGATCGACATGATGCTCGATGACTCGGTGGTGCACGTCAAAGCTGGCGATGTCGTGATCCAGCAGGCGACCAACCACGCCTGGATCAATCGCGGCACGCAGCCCTGCCGAATCTTGTTCGTGCTGATGGACTCAAAGCAGCCTTGATTGCGTCCCAAACGATCGGGCGTCGCTCTCGATGAGCGGCGCGGTTTCAACCCGAGCTTGGCTTTGCGCTACTTCTTCTCGCCGCCGAGCGCGTTGTAGCGCGCGATCACCTCGCTCGGCGTGGCGGCGGTGCGTGCCAGCAAGGTCAGGATCGCCTCGCCTTCGATCGGGCTCAGGTCGATGCCGAGCTTCTCGGCCTCCTCGAGGAAGGCCTTGTCCCGGCACATCGCCATGAACGCGGTCTGCAGCGCCTTGGCGCGATCCGGCGGAACATCGGGCGGCGCGGCGAACGGCAGCGCCATGAAAAATGGCAGCTCCGCGAACGCGATGAGCGACAGCGCGCCGGCATCGCCGGTGAGCTCGCGGGCGATCGGCATGTCCGGAAACTCGGCGTGGCGCCGGGTGCGGCCGAACGCCATCAGCGGCCGAAAGGCGCGTCGCATCCACAGATCGCGCTGGCCGGTGCGCACCGAGCTCAAGCCCACCATCTGGCCGTCGAGCTCGCCGCGCTGCATGGCGAGAAAGAGCGGCGCCGCGCCGGTATAGCCGCGCACGACGTTCACGTTGAGGCCGAGCACCTCCTTGGCGATCACGGCGAAGATCAGGTTGCTCGAGGCCGCGTTGTCTGCGCCCAGCACCACCTGCAGGCCGGGCCCCTTGAGGTCGGCAACGGTCTTGGCCGCGTGCTGGGTGTTGACCAGCATCAGATAGGCGTCGTCGGCGTAGGACGACAGGCTGCCGAGCCAGGTGAACTTTGCGGGATCGAACTGGGCGTTGGGATGGCCCTGGATGGCGAGCTGCGGCACCGCGCGCTCGAGCTTGGCGAGGACCGAACCGTCTTTGTCCGAATTGAAGTAGAGGCGGTTGGCGGTGACGAGCCCGCCGCCGCCGGGGTTGTTCTGCACGATGATGGTCGGGTTGCCCGCGATGAAGCGCGAGAGATGCCGCGCCACCAGCCGCGCCGAAATGTCGTTGATGCCGCCCGGCGACGTGCCCACCAGCATCGTCACGGTGCGGCCCTTGTAGAAGGACTCGACCGGCTGCGCACCCGCTTGTGATGCCACCGGTGGCCCGCAGTACAGACTGCAGACGAGAAGGAGGAGCGCCGTGCGCAGGCTTGCGGACATGGTCGTCCGCTACGGCAGCGTTGCGAGCAGATGGCCGAAGCCCGATCGCGGCTCGCGCACGTGCAGCCGCTTCTGAATTTCCCACACGCGGGCCGTCACCGGGTGCACCACCGGCACCTGCAGGTCCTGTTCCAGCGTCTCGATGATATCGAGCGTGCGCCAGCCGGAGCCGAGCATGTAGATCGCGTCGGCGCCTTTCGCCTTGAGGAAATTGCGCTTGATGTGGGCGTAGACCTGGTGGCTCGAGAGCTCCTGCACCTTGTCGAACGGCACATCGATGCCTGCCATGGCGCGCACGGTGAAGCCGGCGTCGCGGAAATATTTGGCGAAGATGGCGTTGAGCTTGGGCGGGAAATAGGTGGCGCCGAGGATGGTCTTGGCCTTCAGCGTCTTGAGCGCGTTCACGTGGTTCTGCGCAACGGTCATGATTGGTGTTTTGTATTTCTTCTCCCACGCCTTGATGATCTCGGCTTCGCGCTTGCGGCCCTGCACCATGAACGGCGGCGCGCCGTGGGGATGAATGAGATCGCAGCCGCACTCGGCCAGCACCGCGACGAGCTCCTCGTAGGCCGGCATCATGGTCGCAAACTCGTCCTCGGTGCCGCGGCGGATATTGAGGAACAACGGGATGAGCCCGATGCCTTCGGGCAGCAGGCGGATGACCTCCTCGGTCACGCCCGGCCGCAATGTCGGATTGATCATGCCCACGACGCCGCGCCAGCTGGAAAATTTCATCACGGATTTCTCTGTCGTCGAGGTGGGAGCAGCGGGGACGCAGCGCCGCATTACCCGCCATAGTCCTTCTTGGCTGCGTGGGCCGAGACATATCCCTCGGCCATATCACGGGCAAGTGCGGCGCGATCGCGGCGGCGCGGATCGCCGCAGCCGCCGCCGCCCGCGCTTTGCAACAAAAAACGCTCGCCCGCTTGCATCTCGTAGCGGCCCGAAGACGGCGTCTCGTATTCCTGCGCGGTGGCGAGCCTGATGATGAAGCGCGCCCCGCGTCCCGCCGTGCCGCCGGCGATGCCGCTTGGCGGGAAGCGGCTCTTGTCGTAGCGGCGGATGACGGTTGCATTTTCCAACAGCTCGTACTCGCGCAGCAGGCTCAAGCCGCCGCGCCATTCCCCGGCGCCGCCCGAATCCGGCACGAGCTCGAAGCGGGTGATGCGGCAGGGAAACTCGGATTCGAGAATTTCGATCGGGGTGATGTGCAGGTTGCTCAGATGCGTCGCCGTGGCGGAGGTGCCGTCGTGGCCCATGCCGCCGCCATAGGCCGAGCCCATGATCTCGTATTGCATGGTGGACTGGCCGGGACGGCCCTTGGACCAGGCGATGGTCAGCGCGCTCGATGAGCCGGCATTGGCGACGGCGCGCGCGGGATGAAAATGCGCGAGTGCCTCGAGAATGACATCCACCAGCTTGAGGTTGACCATTTGGTAGTTGGAGACGGGGGCGGGCGGCTCGGCATTGGTGATCGTGCGCGGCGCGTATATGAGCCGCACCACCTCGCGCATGCCGTCATTGAAATGCAGGTTCGGGCCCAGGCAGCCGATGAGCGAGTAGAACACGCACGCCTCGACCATGGACGGCCGCAGATTGACCGGACCGCGGGCCTGGGGATCGCTGTTGGAGAAGTCGAAACTCGCGATCCCGTTCTTGATGGCGACGGTGACGGCGAGCTTTACCGGCTTGTCGACCACGACGCCGTCGCTGTCGAGCAGCCCTTCGGCCGAAGATTCTCCCTCCGGCAATTTGACGATGGCCGCGCGCAATTCGTCCGCCGCGCCCTTGAGGATGGCCGCGAAGGCATCGCCGACCGTGCCCGCGCCGAAACGTTCGCATAATTGCTTGACGCGCTGTGTGCCCATTTGCGTCACCGCGATCTGGGCGTGGATGTCGCCGCGCACGAGCGCGGGCTGCCGGCTGTTGGTGCGGATGATGCGTTCGACGTCGATCTGCGCGACGCCCGCGTCCACGATTTTGAT
>Ga0124850_1000041_pt1 | contig 13251 bp, 12 predicted proteins | sample PanSoiMetaGPlot1_FD_97462 | JGI IMG/M metagenome (GOLD analysis project Ga0124850, IMG submission 97462) | Tropical forest soil microbial communities from Panama analyzed to predict greenhouse gas emissions - Panama Soil - Plot 1 (PacBio error... | ecosystem: Environmental > Terrestrial > Soil >...
AGCACCTGGCGGAGCGTCAGTGGAGCCGGGCCTTGGTGGTGGCTGGTTCGGGCGGCGGGCTTGAGGGTGACGGTGTAGCCGGGGGCTTCGAGTTGGCGGATGTGGTTGTGCTTGCGGCGTTCGGGGTCGATCCGGGCGGCGTAGTAGCCGGGGCCGAGGTTGTGGAACCGGGCGTCTGGGTCAGATAGCAGGTGCCAGGCGATGACCAGGATGGACTGGCCGACGGCGACGATGGCACGTTTGGCACCGCGGCGGCGGGCGATGCGCCGGTAGCGTTCGCCGGGGAAGGTGTCGGTCTTGGCGGCTCCGGCGGCGGCGTTGCCCAAGATGGCGGCGAGGTAGGCGTTGCCGTGGCCGGTGGAGCCCTTGCCTTTCTTCTTCCCGGCCGACTCCTTGATGCCCGGTGCCAGCCGGGCCCAGGAGACCAGGTGGCCGGCGGTGGGGAAGCGGGTCATGTCGGTGCCGATCTCGGCGAGGATGACATGCGCGGCGGTCAGGCTGATGCCGGGGATCTCATCGAGCCGGGCGACCAGGCCGGTGAACGGGGACGAGTGACCCGGCATACTTCATGATCCGTGCTCGCTGGCAGGCGCTGCTCGATTCGATCGCCAAGGGGGGGCACGGCTAATGTCAATAGGCCCGGACGATCGGACGGCGGCGGAGCGCTGAAATAGTGCGCCGGATGGGTATTCTGAGTGAATAGTTCGCACGTGGCTGAAATGCTGATCGAGGTAGTATTTTTGTAGCCGGTAATTGGAAGTCCATACATCCGCGCGCACCCATTTTTTGCCGCCCTCTGATGCCCGGTTACTGCACCAGTCAAGCACAAAGGCTCCGAGGCCTTTCCCAGCATATGCCCTTGTGATGATGAGACGGTGGACATAAAATGCAGGCTCTGCTCGCTCAGCAGGTGTCCACAATGCCGGGTCGGCATAGTCGTCCAGCGCGACGGTGCCCGCGATGTTGTCGCCGATGTTGAGCATCCAGGTTTCCCGCGCTGCGATGCTGCCAGCTATCCGTTCCGCCTGCTGGTCAGGTGTCGGCCAGGCACTTTGCCACTGGTCGCTACCGGTGGCAGCGATCCAACGGGCAGCTTCGTCCCGCAGTTGGAGGATAGTTTTAAGGTCCCGCGCCGTAGCGTGCCGGAGCGCGATCGGCTCAGCGCGGCTCATCGTGCATCGCCCGCAGGTCGCCCAGTTCGTAGACGAGGCGGATGCCGTCCGCTGCCCATACATTCCAGGTGAGCCGCACAGGCCGCTGTGCGGTATAAGCAGTTCTGATCTGGTCCAAGACTGGCACGCCAGGCCCCAGCTGGAGCAATCTTCTCTCGTCATCTTGGGGGGGCATCCGCGGCCTGATTTCATCGACGTACCCAACCTCGACGTGCCCCTCCTCGGCTAGTACCGCGATGATGCCGCGCTTTACGTCATTAGGACTGAGGATTTCGGTCCCGTCGGCGATGTCGTAAGGGTAGTAGCTGTCCTGAACGCTACTAGGCCTCGCGTCAACCGTGCGAATGCAGCGACGCTGCACCACCAGGCTCTGTTCGGCCACCCGGAGCCGGGACGCGACGGCTTCAGACGCGGGGACGATCCTCATCTCGAAGGTCTGTCCGGCGGCCCTGCCCTGCGCGAGTAGTTCGGACCGGTACGCATCTGCCGGGCTCTCCTCGCGGTGCTCACGCTCGTACCTGGCGGCATGAAGGGTAAGCGGCCGCTGCTCACGGACGAACGTCCCCCTGCTGGTGGCGGTGTCGATGAGCCCTTCATTGGCCAGCGTTTGAAGAGCCTGTCGTACGGGTGTGCGCGAAGCCCGGTACTGGGCCATCAGGTCCTGTTCGGTCGGCAGGCGGTCACCCGCTGCCAAGGTGCCGTCATGGATCAGCGACCGCAGATCCGCCGCTATGCGCTCATGCAGGACGGGCACGTGTGCGTCCTTCCAAGATCATCCAACTTCATCATGACAAACATAGCAAACCTCTTGACACATCGAGCAATCGTAGTGTTTGTTATAACTAACATAGCAAACATGATCTAGCCCTGAAGGGGGCGATCGCGAGACACCTAGGAGCGCCCATGACCAGTCATCTTGACTCAGCATCCGTCCAGTTGCAGGTCAACCTGGCGGTAGTACGCGGGCACTATGCCGATGCGCTACGGCCGCATTTCCGGGGCCAGGCTCGCGCCGCCCAGTACAGGGCCCTCCGGGACATCCCCTTTTTGATCAACGAAATCGAGCGGCTGCGGGCACTCCTCGACCAGACACTGATTCACTACGCAAACCTTCGCGCCGCCGCGCTTACAGCCATCATTGCGCACGACGCCTACGAACCTGATCCGTCCTCCCACCTGCGTGCCGCACTGTCACTAGACAACCAGCGCCACTTGCGCAGGCCCGCATGAGCCACCTGGCCAGTTCCGCGGCCGCCTGCGGTCTAGATGGCCAGTTACGCGGGTCCACCGCAGGTGACAAGCTCACCAATCGCATCCAGAGCTGTGGCTCCAACCGAACGTGCGATCGGCAGGACCAACCGGCCTCGGCACCCTGATTCTCTCCGCTACGGCTGGCCCGGCTAGGGCCAATCCTGAGGGTGATCGCGATGGGCTTCGGTTGCCAGCTCCTCTCCCCGTGGTTCGACAGAAGCCGGTGCCCGCTGCCAGCCATGAGGCTGATGAGCCGGGTGCTCGGCCATAACCACGCTAGAAGGCACCCATGACAGTTCTCGGCCCAAGCGGAAGCGGCTGACAGCAACGGTGACAGCAACAGCAGCAACCAACGGCTACCAGCAGCGATCGCCGACAGCGCACAACACTCGCACGATCAGCGGCACCTCGGCATACGCCACGCCTGAAAAGCGGAAGGCCGGCGGTTCGACCCCGCCCCTGACCACCAGTTTTGCAAGGTAATAAGCTCATTTGGCTAGCTGGGGGAGCCAAAATGGGGGCCTCCCTCCATGTGAGGCTGCATCCCGGGGCACCTAAACGGCGCGATGCCTCCGGCGGCGCAGGCTCTGGATGTCGCGATGCACATCAGGAGCGAGCCAGAAGTGGACCCCGTGGCGGCGGCCTACGAGATGATCAGTCTGCTACGCAGCGTGAGAACCCCGGCGGCGCGGTGAGCGCGCGGCCGAGACAGATCGACTCTGAGCGGGTGGTAGTCGGATCGGCCCGGGCTGGCGGCCGCACGCAGATCATCTGGTTCTGCGTCTTGAGTGCCGTTCGGCGCGCTGTAGCAATTCTTGGCCGACGGGCCGTGCGCCAGCTATTCGACCGCCCTCGCCAGCGGCTCCGGCACCGCCTGGCGCAACTTGAACGGCGCACTGCCTGAGGCATCGCCGGGGACGGCGAACTCCGACGGGGGATCCGCGCTAGGGACTTTCACAGATGCGAGCGCCCCCCGCGGGAGGGACGCTGCGTGGTGACCCCATTCCGGACGGAGCCCATGACCAAGCACACGCTGGAGCTGTCGGCACAAGACGTCGCCAGCGCCTGCTCGAAGCCCCGTTCCTGCACGAGGCGGGCGTACGCACGACGAGCGCCCGCTTCAACGGCACCCTCCATGACTTCCTCATGCTCATCCCCGTCTGCGGTACGGCCGCCCTCAAACAGACGATGCACGTTCTCGGCAAGGCGCCGCCCGGAACTAGCTAAGCGCCATCCGGTACTGCTCGTCGGCCATTCGTACGGGGGAGCTGTCATCACCGCGCCGGGGTGGCGGACAACGTGGTGGGGCTGGTGTACGTCGCGGGATTGGCGCCCGATGAGGGCGAAGTCGGCGTGGAGTTGCAGTCGAAGTTTGCCGCAGCCGTCGCCGGGCCGTACATCAAGCCCTCCCCGCTGCCTGATGACTGCACCGAGTTCACGATTGGCCCCAGCGGGTTTCACGATCGTTCTGTGCCGATCTGCCAGACGCGGAGGCGGCGTTCATGGCGATCTCCCAGCGCCCGATCTCCGGAGTTGCGTACACCGAGAAGGCGCCAGCCCCGGCCTGGCGGACGCGCCCGTCGTGGGCGGTCCTGCCGACCGTCGACGGCGTGATCCATCCAGAGGTGCATCGCTTCTCATACGACCGGATCGGAGCGGCAGTCACCGTCGCCGAAGGAGCATCACACGTGGTGATGCTCTCGCGCCCAGCAATGGCCGCTGACGTCGAGCGCGAGGCCGTCCGCAGCTGTGCGTCCGGCGGCCTGCATAGCTAAGCCCGAATGTATCGAGGATCACGGCTTCGTTCGCAGAGAGGACTCATCATGAAGATCGTCGTCATGGGCGGCAGCGGACTCATCGGATCGAAACTGGTCACCAAGCTCCGCGAACGGGGGCACGAGGTACTCGCGGCGTCACCGGCCTCCGGCGTCAACACGGTGACCGGCCAGGGACTCGCCGCCGCCTTGGACGGCGCCTCGGTGGTCGTCGATGTGTCGAACTCCCCTTCCTTCGAAGGCGCGGCGGCGCTGAAGTTCTTCCAGACATCGACCGGCAACCTGCTCGCCGCCGAGTCAGCCGCTGGCGTTGGGCATCACGTGGCGTTGTCGGTCGTGGGGGCCGACCGCCTGCCCGACAGTGGTTACATGCGGGCGAAGGTTGCCCAGGAGAAGCTGATCGAGGACTCCTCGATCCCCTACTCGATCGTCCACGCGACCCAGTTCTTCGAGTTCGTCGGCCGCATCGCCGACGAGGCCACCAGCGGCGACACGGTGCGCCTGGCACACGTGCTCATCCAGCCCATAGCCGCCGAGGACGTGGCCAGCGCGCTGGCGGACGTCACCGTCGGCCCGCCAGTGAACGGCGTCATCGAGGTCGCCGGGCCCCAGCAATTCCACCTCGACGAACTCGTCCGAAGCACACTGCGCAAGCGCCACGACCCCCGCGAGGTCATCACCGACCCCCACGCCCCCTACAACGGCGCCGAACTGCACGAACGCACCCTCATTCCCGCCGCCGGCTCCCGCCTCGCCAAGACCCGCTTCGGCGACTGGCTGAACCCCGCGCCCGAACTGCCTGCCGACACCCTGCTCAGCGCCGTTGACAACGCCCGCCGTGGTGTCGTGACGCACATCACCATCAAGGATGAGCGTGTCGCGGCGATCGTCCACGGATCCACGCTGGCGATGGCACAGCTCCTCGCTGTCTTGCTGACCAACGAGATGGCTGCCAGTGCACTTCCAGCGGCGCTGCCGGCAGCGTTCCCGTGGGCTAGTCCCATGACAGCTGATGAACTGAAGATATTCGCGGGCGAATTGCGCAAGGCGGTCGTCGCTGAGTTGCCCGAGCGGGTAGAGCGCGTTCTGATTGACTGGCAGGCCGTCGGCGAGGTTCGCGCCGGAGAGCGCACAACTTGAGCGATGACCGGGCAGGCAAGCGCGCACGCCAACCGCCCGGAACTGGTGGCGGTGCACGGGTATGACCCCAAGGACGCCATGCACGCCCTGCGGCTCGGGCTGCAAGGGATCGAGTTGCTCACCACCGGGCGCACCACGCTGCCGGTCCCGAACCGGGCGGCGGCTACCTGCGCTCGATCCGCCGCGGGGAACGCCCGCTGGCGGAGGTGCGCGCGATATCGCGGTCGCGGCGGTAGCGCTCACCGAGTCTGGGCACATCAGGAGGATCTACACATTGCGTTCAGCGGGAGCCTTGTCTCCGCCATCAGCGCTCCCGGCGACCTGGCCCGGTGTCGGCGGCGCGTCCAGATGTGTAGCCCGGGGGCGCGAACCGCTTGACGAAGTCGAGGGCCGTCTGGGCGACCTCGCGCCAGCCGTGGTCGATCGTGAGGGAGTGGCCCCGATTGGGGATCTTCACGATCTCGGTCACGCCGGGGTTGCGCTTTTGCCGCTGGTAGGCGGCGTTCGCGATCGCCCACGGCACCGTGTGGTCCTTTTCGCCGTCGATGATCAGCAGCGGGCCGCGGTCGGGGTTGGTCGTGTTCACCTTCGCCTCGGTCCGCGGGTTGAGGTTGGCGTTGCCCATCTGCGCGAGCGAGATCCCGGAGCCGGCGACGTGGAACGCCTCGTAGAGCTCCTTGGCCTCCTTCTCGTCCAGCGCGTTGGCCCAGCTGTATTTGAACTGGTCGAACGTGAGCGTGATCGCGCGGCCGCGGGTGCGCGGGTTGACCAGGAACGGGCCCACCCCCTTGAGCACCGAGGCCGGCAGCGGCAGGACGCCGCGGAAGACCCCGGGGTCGATCGCCACCGTGGCCGCTGAGAGGCCCCGGCCGGCGAGCATCTGGGCCAGCAAGCCTCCGGTCGAGTGCCCCATGACCGCTGGTTTGTTGTCCAGGGCATTGATGATCTCGGTGGTGTGATCGGCGACCTGCTGCAAGGTCTTGTTGGCGACGACCTCCGGCTCCGCCCGGGCCTGTTCAACCGTTTCCGGATCGTCTGGCCAGTCCGGCGTCAGCGGCGCGTAACCGGCCTGCTTGAAGAAGTCCGCCCAGCTGGCCCAGCTGCTCGGCAGCAGCCACAGGCCGTGGATGAAAACGACGGGGGTTTTGCCCGAGGCGTTGGCCGCCCGGATCTCCCGGGTCTCCCGCTCGGAAATTGACGCCCTGCGACTGAGTGACATGACTGTTTCCTCTCCTGGGTGAAGTCGCCTATTGCCCGGCGCAGGACGCGCGGGGTGATCTGCGGGCCGCCGGCGTCGGCGCCGAGGCGGCCAGCCACAGGGCAGCTGGACGGCCGGGGCAGCAGGCGGGCACGCTGACACGCCGGGTACCAGCGCGGGTGGTCATCGGATCCTCCAAGGGCGAGACGCGGAATTGCTCGCCGTTAGGGAGTTCTGCTGGCCAATGGCACCACTGTCGCGCTCGCCTGCGAGGGATCGCATCCGTGGAAATCCCTAGCGAGTCCCTGAGGGCACTGGCACAGCCATCGGCGCCGGGGCGGGCCGCCCGGCCGTCGCGGCACCTGGCCAAGCCGCGTCGCTGACCCCGGCCGAGGTCGGCTGCAGGAAGCGCCGGGCTGGCAGACGCGCGCGATCTGTGACCCCAGGGCAGACCCTCCCAGGCAAGCCGATCACAACCAGATGGAGCGCGCGCATGGCTGACGGGTTACCAGCTCCCGCCGCATGTCTCCGAGCTGAATCCGGTCGAAGCAGTCTGGCCGAACTTGAAAGGGTCACTGGCCAACCTCACCAAGCAGAACATCGATCAGCTGACTGCGCTGGTGAAGGCCCGGCTCCGGCGGATGCAGTACCGGCCCGGCCTCCTCAACGGCTTCCTGGCCAAGGCCCGGCTCGGCCTGAGTGACCCCCCAATTGATGATCGTTAGCTCCGGAGGAAGGCCAGCAGGTCGGCGTTGAATTGGTCTTGAAGTGTGGCGGTGAGGCCGTGCGGCGCACCCGGGTAGTAGATCTCCTGCGCGCCCTTGATGAGCCTGGCGGATTTCCTGGCCGAGTCCTTGACGGGAACGATCTGGTCGTCCTCGCCGTGCAGGACCAGAGTCGGGACATCGAACTTCTGGAGGTCCTCGGTGAAATCGGTCTCGGAGAAGGCCTTGATGGAGGCGTAGGCGTTGTACAGCCCGGACTGCATGCTCCACAGCCAGAACTGGTCCAGCACGCCCTGGCTGACCTTGGCACCCGGCCTGTTAGCACCATAGAACTGCACGGCGAAGTCTTTGTAGAACTGCGACCGGTCCTTGGCCAGGCTGGCGCGCAGGCCGTCGAAGACCTCGATCGGCAGCCCCTCAGGATTGGCATCTGACTTCACCATGATCGGCGGCACGGCCGAGATCAGGGCCGCCTTGACGACCCGGCCGGTCCCGCGGCGGCCGATGTAGCGGGCGACCTCGCCGCCGCCGGTGGAGTGGCCTACCAGCGTCGCATCGGTGAGATCGAGCGCCTCGATCACGGCGGCTAGATCGTCGGCGTAACCGTTCATGTCATTCCCCGACGACGCCTGGCTCGAGCGGCCATGACCGCGCCGGTCATGCGCGACCACGCGGAAGCCGTTCTGCGCCAAGAACAGCATCTGGCCGTCCCATGCGTCCGAGCTCAGCGGCCAGCCGTGCGAGAACGTGACGACCGGTCCCTCGCCCCAGTCCTTGTAGTAGATTTCCGTGCCGTCTTTGGTGGTGATCGTGCTCATGTCGGTGCTCCGTTCGCAGCGTCGGCTCAACGCCGCGGCTTGCGCCGCGGGTCGACCGTTTGTGGATCCCTCATCGGGTGGCTGGCGATGGTTCTGGCGGGGCCGTTCGGGATGGGGGCTACACCGCAGCATCGCTCCCGCTGAGGGGCGCTCGCATCTGTCGAAGTCCCCGGCGCGGGTCCCTAGTCGGAACTGGCCGTCCCCGGCGACGGCCTCAGGCGGTCCGCCGTCCGGGTTACGCCAGCGCCAGGTAGTGCCGGAGCCGTCGGCCGGAGCGGATGCCGGGCTTGGAGAACACCTTGGGCAGGTGGTACTCCGCGCGCAGCCATTCGCCGTACACCGGATGGGCGCGGGCGAGATACTGCTGGCCTCGGCTCGCTAGGCTGGTGTGCCCGTGGGCTACACCGATGCTCCGCCCGGCTGGTGGCGGGAGTTCATTATGGCCTCGCTTGCCCGGACGGCCAAGCTGGCCGTGGTACGCGCGGACGGCTCACCCCATGGCACTCTGGTGTGGGCCGATCTCGATGGTGACCAGGTCGCCTTCATGACCTCGGCGGACACGGTCAAGGGCAAGGCCATCTTGGGTGACCCGAGAGTGCCGCTCTGCTGGGATGACGAACGCCCACCGTTCAGGTTCGTTAGGCCCAGCCCGGCGCGCTCGCCGCGGCGCACTGCCGGGAGATCGTCGTGGAGATCCCCGGCACCCGCGGCGACCGGCCCAAGCTGCGCGAGGCCCTGGGCCAACTGCAGTCCGGCGACACGCTGGTGATCTACAAGCCGGCCGGGCCGCCCGGCCCATGAAGGAACTGCTCGTGCTGCTGGAAGACCAGCTGCAACGCCCGCGGCATCAACCTGCACATCCTGACCGGCATCTGCGCCGGGATCCACCGCCCGGACGGGGCGACGATCGCGGACAAGATGCTGACCGGCGGATCTCTGTGCTGGCAGGGGTACGCGGTGACGCGCAGATCAGCCGCAAGATTGTGATCAATGCGGCGCCCTGTCATGCCGTCGGCCGGTCCCAGCCGCTATCGGGCAGCGCCTGCCGGAGTTGGCGGCGGGAGGTGATATCGAGCTTGGTGAAGACCTTGGCCAGGTGGTACTCGACGGTGCGCGGGCTGAGGAACAGCTGGGCGGCGATCTCCGGGTTCGACAGGCCCGCCCGGGCCAGCCGCGCGATCTGGGCCTCTTGGGGGGTGAGCTGGCCGCGCGTGCCGGCGGTGCGCCTGCGGACGGTCTCGCCGGTGGCCAGCAGCTCGCGGCGGGCCCGCTCGGCGAACGCGTGCATGCCGATCGCGGTGAACATGCCGTGCGCGGTGCGCAGTTGCGCTCGCGCGTCGGCTCGTCGGCCTTCGCGGCGCAGCCACTCGCCGTAGAGCAGGTGCGCGCGGGCGAGCTCGGACCGGAAGGCGGTGCGGTTCAGCCGGTCGACCGCCTCGCGATACCGGCGCTCGGCGTCCTGGCCGTCGCTGAGCAGCGCCCGGGACCGCGCGTAGATCCCCTGCCCCCAGTCGGTCTGGCCGATGCTGGTCGCCTCGGCGAGCCGGGCGAGCGCGCCGACGGCCAGCCTGGTCTGCCCGGTCCTGCTGGCCGCCTCGATCAGCTCGGGCAGCGCCCACATGGAGGTATACAGCTCGGGCGCCTGCTCGGCGGCTTGCGCCTCGGCCAGGGCGTTCTCGTAGCGGCCGAGCCCGTTGTAAAGGATGGCGGCTGCCCATTGCGACCATTGGACGGCTACGCCCTGGCCCGCAGCCCGGGCCGCCGTGATCACGGCCTCGATCAGCGGGGCGGCCTCGGCTTCTTTCCCCCCGAATCCGGCGAGCAACACGGCCGCGCCGGGGGGGAAGCGGGTGCCGGTCGCCGCCGCGATCGCCTCCGCCTCCGCGATCAGCGAAGCGGCCGCGGCGAAATCGCCGCGCCAGGTCGTCAGGGCGGCCATCGCGTACACCCAGATCACCAGCTGGGCGAGCAAGCCCGCCTCGCGGCAGGACCGCAGCTCACGGGCCACAATCGCGTACCAGCTCTCCTCGTCCCACACCGTTACCGCGGCGACCACAGCCACCGGGCTCCAGCGCCGGCGCTCCGCCATGGGGATCTCTTCTTCGGCAAATATCTGCGCTGCTCGTCTCAGCAGGGGGGCCGCCTGGGTGCGTCCTTCGGTGACCAGGACCGCCAGCCCGTCCAGCAGCAGATCCGGCGGGCGGGGCGCGCCTGCGGGCGGCGGGGCTGACCGCGCGGCCCGGGAGACTTCGTGCAAGTCGCCGGCGCCCGCGAACCGCCCGGCGTACAACGCGGCATACCACGCGTCCAGGTAGGTCTGACGCGCGAGCGCGGCATCCAGCGGCTCCAGCTGCTTGGCCGCCTTCACCAGCAGCGCCGGAGCGTCGGCGCCCGCGCTGGAGGCGAACGCGATCTGCCCGCGCAGCAGGGCCGTGCGGGCCTGCTGAAGTTCATCCAACGGCCCCGCCGCCGCAAGGGCCAGCAGCTCGGTAGCCGCATCGAACGCGCCGGCCTGGAGGCTCGCCTGCGCGGCCGCGAGGGCGCGCTCGGACCGCGGTGCGGGTTTGCCCGTCAGCTCGGCCGCGCGCCGCAAGAACGCCGCCGCCGCGGCCACGCCGCCACGGGCCCGCGCCCGGCCCGCGGACCGCTCCAGCTCCGTGACCACCTCCTCATCGGGTCCCGGCGCCGCCGCGGCCAGATGCCACGCGCGCCGATCCGGATCACGGTCGCGATCGATTGCCTCGGCCAGCGCCCGGTGGGCCGCCCGACGCTCTGGCAACGACGCCGCCGAGTACACGGCCGACCGCACCAGCGGATGCCGGAACCGCACCTGCGTCGCGGTCCGCAGCAACCCGTCGGTCTGAGCGGCCTCCGCGGCGGAAGGAGGGATCCCGAGCCGCCCGGCCGCCCGCCAGACGAGCGCCGGGTCACCGGTCGGCTCGGCCGCCGCGACCAGCATCAGCGACCGCGTGTCGGCCGGGAGCTCCTCCAGCCGGCGGCGGAAGCCCTGCTCGATCCGCGACGGGACCGTCTGTACTGCGACCAGCCCGAACCCGCCCGCAAGCTGCGCCGGATCCAGCCCGCGCGGAAACTCCAGCAGCGCCAGCGGGTTGCCGTTCGTCTCGGCCAGGATCCGATCCTGGACCCGCTCGTCGAGCCGGAACCGGACCACCGACCGCAGCAGCGCGCGAGCGTCCCGCTCCGGCAAGCCCCGCACTTCCAGCTCCGCCAGCCCCCGGAACTGCTCACCCGGCTCGCGCGCGGCGAAGACCAGCCCCACCGGCTCGGCCAGCAGCCGCCGCGCCGCGAACACCAGCACCTGCGCCGACGCCGCATCCAGCCACTGCGCATCATCGACCACGCACAACAGCGGCCGGCCCTCCGCCACCTCCGCCAGCAACGTCAGCACCGCCAGCCCGACCAGAAACCGGTCCGGCGCACCCCCCTCCCGCAGCCCGAACGCGATTCCCAGCGCGCCACGCTGCGGCGCCGGAAGCCGGTCCAGCCGGTCCAGCAGCGGCGCGCACAACAGATGCAAGCCGGCGAATGCCAGCTCCATCTCCGATTCCGCCCCCGCCGCACGGGCCACCCGCATATCCGCTGCCGCTTCGGCCATATACTCCAGCAGCGCCGACTTGCCCACCCCCGCCTCACCGCGCACCACCAGCGCCCGGCCGCGTCCCGCCCGCAGATCCTCGAGGAGGCCATCGAGCGCGGCGCGCTCTCGCTGCCGGTCCAACAGCGCCGACATCAGCTCAGATCGCGCGCGCATGCCCATCTCCGCCCACAATTCAGCACCAGCCCCGGCGGCGCGGCCAAGTCAGCAAGGCCCCTGGCATTCCCCGACGCCAGTATTGAGCCGCCCGGGCAGGCCAAACACGATGGTACGGCGACTGTCATCTCCAGCCAAACGTCAGGCAAAGTAACCTGGTCAAGAGGGCTTTCAGCACTTGCTGTGGCGAAGTGGGTTTGCCCTGCCAGTAGCCGCGCGCCGATGGATGGCCGGCTACTGGCATGGGGCAGCGAGGGTGTGCCCGCCCGACGCGGGGCTGGACCAAATAGCAGCAGCCTCAGCCCCCCGGACCGCCGAGTACCAACCTGCGCAAGGTGTTCTCCAAGCCCGGCATCAACTCCGGCCGGCAGCTCCGGCACCGCCTGGCCTAACCCGAACGGCGCACCCCGGCTGAGGGCATCGCCGGGGACAGCGAGGTCCGGCCGGGGATCCGCGCTGGGGACTTCGACAGATGCGAGCGCCCCTGAGCGGGAGGGACGCTGCGTGGGTGACCTATTCCCCCCCTCCAGGCATTCAGGAAAGAATGCACATGTCTGTCCCCGCCACACGAGCGCCGGTCGTGCTGGAACCGGCGTCCCAGGCGTTCGTCGAGGCGACCGCCAAGCCTCCGTTCCTGGACGAGTGGCGGGGCAGTAGCCGAGTAACAGGCCGCCCAAGCCGGAGCATCACTGAGCTGTTACCCGCGCTGGCCTGAGGGAGGCGGGACCATGACGCTTGCCGGTCCAGGGGTCTTGCTTGCTGCCGCCCGGATCAGCGGGGAGGTGGTCCCGGCGCGGGCGCAGATGGCCACCACGCTGGGGTTCCATATCATCCTGGCGTGCCTGGGGGTGGCGCTGCCGTCGGTGGTGTTGCTGGCCGAGTTCATCGGGTTGCGGCGGGGTGATGAGACGGCGTTGCGGCTGGCGCGGCGCTGGTCGCAGGCGATGGGGGTGCTGATCGCGGTCGGCGCGGTGACCGGCACGGTGCTGTCGTTCGAGATGGGGCTGCTGTGGCCGGGGCTGATGCGCCGGTACGGGGCGGTGCTGGGGTTCCCGTTCGGTGTGGAGGGCGTGTTTTTCTTCCTGGAGGCGATCTTCGCCGGGATCTACCTCTGGGGCTGGCGGCGGCTGGCCGGCTGGGCGCACTGGTGGTCCGGGGTGCCGATCGCGCTGTCCGGGATTTTCGGGGCGATGTCGGTGATCGCGGTGAACTCGTGGATGAACCAGCCCGGCGGCTTCACCCAGCGCGGCGGCCAGATCGTCTCGGTCAACCCCTGGCAGGTGTACTTCAACCGGGCGGCCAGCTACCAGATGCCACATATGATCTTGGCCGCCTACATGGTCACCGGGTTCTTGGTGGCAGGGGTGTACGCGGCGGGCATCCTGCGCGGCCGCCGCGAC
>Ga0124850_1000042_pt1 | contig 13208 bp, 14 predicted proteins | sample PanSoiMetaGPlot1_FD_97462 | JGI IMG/M metagenome (GOLD analysis project Ga0124850, IMG submission 97462) | Tropical forest soil microbial communities from Panama analyzed to predict greenhouse gas emissions - Panama Soil - Plot 1 (PacBio error... | ecosystem: Environmental > Terrestrial > Soil >...
TGCTTGAAGATGGATGCACGCGAAAGGGCAGTGCGGGCGGCGCAATCGGCAGAGGCTGCCATGAAGCAGTTTTCGCGGGCGAGTAGGCCCGAGAATAGGGGGCGTCCGGCCGAGATCGCGGCGTCGGCAGTCGCAACAGAGGCGGCTGTTGTCTATGAAAAATTGACGGGCCGCCAAGCGGTACGAAGCGTCAATCGGGATACTGGCGACCCTGAGGGCTTTTTCCACGATTTTTTAGAGAGCGTTTTCAAGATATTTGATATCGACTCGAGCCCGGATTACGCCAACGCGAAGCTACAGGCAGACTTGCACTTTTTGCGCACTTCCGGGCCAGGGGATTAAAAAAACAATTTCCTTCATGTGTGATGACGCACCGGCTGTAATAGATAGGCGTCCTCATCGCCGCATCACGCGGCAATACGAGGACGACCATGACCCTGCTCAGTTATAGCGATCTCCGCGCACGGGGCATTTCCTACAGCACCGTGCATCTCTGGCGGCTGGAGAAATCTGGCGCATTCCCAAAACGGGTGCCGATTGGCTGCGCGCGGCACGGCTGGCTCGAATCGGAAATTAACGAGTGGCTCGCGAATCGTGTCGCCGCCCGCGCACGGCTCCGGAAGCCGCGTGACTCGTGAGCTTCCGAAAAACGGCTCAGGCCCCGAGGCGGCGGCGACCGTCCTCCGCCATGCGAACGGACGATGCCGATTGGTGGCACCTGTGTCGCGAGGCTGATCGCAGGGCTGCGTCGCGGCCGGTCGACGCCAAAACCCTGCGCGCGCGACGCCTGCTTGCCGACGTTTCCTATGACCGCGCCTACGGCGAGATCATGCGAGATCGGTCGGCAACCGAGGCGATGGTCGACGCGCTGGTGTTCTCGCTGCGGCGGGGCGCCAATGAACTGACGCAGCCCGACACGCAGCGGCGGCTGTCGGCGCTGGATGCAGACCAACTAGAAGACATCTGCCTCTGCGTTCAAGCATTCCGGCCACGGATTGCACCCGCATGGTCCGCCGCCGATGCGGATCTGCTCATTTCCGCATCGAGAAAATTTCGTGAGCAACGTTGAGAAGCTCTCGCGCGACGAGATCCGTCGCCGCATCGGACTTGCACCTACCGATAATCAGCATTCCGGGAAGACGTGGCGCGATGGACTCATTACCGCGCGCGAACTTCAAACGAAGCAATTCAAGCCGGTGCGGATCATCCTCCCCGCCCTCATCCCGGAGGGAGTCACCATCCTCGCGGGCAAACCCAAGATCGGGAAATCGTGGTTCATGCTCGATGTTTGCGTAGCCGTGGCGGGCGACCGCTTCGTACTTGGCGACAAGAAGCCCATGCCGGGCGACGTTCTCTACCTCGCGCTTGAGGATAACCAGCGCCGCCTAAAGAAGCGCATGGACAAGCTGATGGGCGATTATTCTTGGCCGGAGCGCTTGGATCTGCATACCGAGTGGAAGCGCCTCGATCAGGGCGGCCTCGAGGAAATCGAGGAATGGTGCAAGCCGAAGCCAGAACGGCGGCTGATTTGCATCGATACGCTCGCCAAGATGCGGCCGCTTGTAGGCAGGAACGAGCAAGCCTACGCCGCCGACTATCGCGCCATCGAGGGCCTGCAAAGAATTGCCGGCCAGTATCAGGTCGGCATCGTCCTCACGCATCACTTGCGGAAGACCTCATCTGAGGACGACGCCTTCGACGACGTGAGTGGGACGCTCGGCCTCACCGGGGCCGCCGACACCATCGTCATCATGAAGCGGCATTCCGGCATGGTGAAGGTCTACGTCCGCGGCCGCGACATTGAGGAAGGCGAGTTTGCGGCGGAGTTCAACCGCGAGAGCTGCCGGTGGCGCTTGGTGGGCGCCGCCGACGAGGTGTTTCGCTCTCAAGAGCGTCAGGCGATTCTCGCTGTGCTCAAGGACACCATGCGGCCGATGTCGGTGCCCGAGATTATGGCAGCCACCGATCGGAGCGATCGGCACGCGATCTACAACCTGCTCTACAAGATGGAAAAGGCCGGGGACGCGAAGCACGCGGGCCGGGGGCAGTGGGCGCACCCCGACGCGACCGTTCCGGAAGGCGCCAGCAGGGCGCAGTCTGCAAATAGCGTTGGAATAGTTGGAAACGAGATAATTGACGGCCAAGCCCCTCATAATGGCCGCCAAAACGGCGCGAACGGATTCCAACAGGATTCCAACGACCCCGAGAGCGTTGGAATCGGGGTTGGAATCGCAGAAGCCGCTAATCCATTGAATCATGGCGGGAAGCTTTCGGATTCCAACGATCCCCACGATTCCAACGGCTCTGAGAGGGCCGATCCGTCCGACCCCGGCCCATTTCCCGATTTTCTGCGCCGCGTCGTTTCTCCCGACCGCCGGCCCGCGCTCGGGCCGGCGGGTGACAGCTTGGACGATTTGCAATGACCGATAAGCAGGCTTCCTGACACCTATGGCCCGCACTCCCGCCAACATCACCCAGGCTGATATCGCCCGCGCCATCCGCGCGGCGAAGCAGGCTGGTGCGGCGGAAGTTGAGGTTCGCATCGGGACCGAAGGCACAATCGTAATACGGATCTTGCCATCCACAGGAAGGCAGGCGTCCGATCTTGAACAAATTGGAGATATCGTCCTGTGATGGTTGCCATGCCACGTCCCCGTCCGCCGCACCTACACCGGCAAGTCACCCGGCACGGTAAGGCCGTCTGGTACGTGCGCGTCGGTAAAGGACCGCGCACACGCATCCGCGCCGAGTTCGGCACGCCGGAGTTCGACGCCGAATACCAAGCCGCAGTTACCGGAGCTCCACGCCCAAATGCCAAGGGCGGCCCGGCATTTGGCTCCCTGGCGTGGCTCATTGCCCGTTACCGCGAGACCGCGGCCTGGTCGGTGCTCTCAGCCGCCACGCGCAGGCAGCGGGAGAACATCTTCCGGCACGTCATCGAGACGGCCCGGGATAAGCCGTTTGCCAAGATCGACAGCGCTACGATCATCGCCGGGCGTGAGCGCCGTGCCAGCACGCCAGCTCAGGCCCGTAACTTCCTCGATGCCATGCGCGGGTTATTCCGATGGGCTCTCGCGGCCCAGCACGTCAAGCACGATCCTACCGCTGGAGTTGAAAACCCGCCGCGCAGGAAGGGGGACGGCTTCATCCCGTGGATTGAGGAGCACGTCGCGATGTATCAGCGGCGATGGCCGATTGGAACGCGCCAACGGGTGTGGCTCGATGTGCTGCTCTATAGCGGCCTTCGTCGAGGCGATGCCGTGCGGTACGGCCGCCAACACGTTCACAACGGCGTTGGTCGGATCAAGACCGAAAAAAGCGGGTTCACGGTTACGGCCGTCGTGCCGGTGCTGCCAATCTTGGCGGAAACACTCGACGCTGGTCCATGCGGTGACCTCACCTTCATCGTCGGCGAAGGTGGCCAGCCGTTGACCAAAGAGAGTTTCGGTAATGCGTTTCGTGATGCTTGCCGTGCCGCTGGCGTGCCGGGCTCGGCGCACGGCGTGCGCAAGATTGCTGCGACGACTGCCGCGAACAATGGCGCTACGACTTCGCAACTCAAGGCGCTGTTTGGATGGACGAGCGACGCGATGCCGTCGATCTATACCAAGGCCGCTGATCGTGAGCGCCTCGGTCGAGAGGCCGGCCATATGCTGGCGAACGTTGAGCGAACTTCTATTCCCTCACCTAAGCGCAAGGTGAGGGCGTCAGGGCCAAAAGCCCAATAAATTCAACGCCAAATTTTGGAAGTGGTGCGGTCGAGAGGACTCGAACCTCCACGGGTTGCCCCGCTAGCACCTCAAGCTAGTGCGTCTACCAATTCCGCCACGACCGCAAATGAACGCGGGCCGCGGGGCCGCGCGCCGAAGCGACGGCGCTCGATGTAACAAATCAACCCGGACCGAACAAGGGCCGCGGCGCGGTGTTCCGCGCTCGCCCGATCGCGGACGCATCCACGCGCTGCAAGCCGTTTGGGCGCGTGACCGAGCGCGCTTCTTGACTTTTACCGCACTGCGGGATGTTTCTTGCGACACATGGCTGGAGCACTCCCAAGCCGTCACCATATAGTTGCAGGATGATCAGCGCGCGCAATGATGTGATGGTCGGGCTCGATCCGGGTTCGACTCCGGTGGAGTGGCGGATCAGCGAGGGCCTTGTGGCCTACGAGGCCGCGCTCGCGCTCATGGAGGCGCGCGCCGCGGCGATCGCCGACGGCAGCGCGCGCGAACTCATCTGGTTGCTCGAACACCCGCCGCTCTACACCGCCGGGACCAGCGCCAAAGCGCACGAATTGATCGCGGCGCGCTTTCCAGTCCATTCGGCCGGACGCGGCGGGCAGTTCACCTATCACGGCCCCGGACAGCGGGTCGTCTACGTGATGCTCGATCTCAAGCGCCGCGGTCCGGACGTGCGCCGCTTCGTGGCCACGCTGGAGGAATGGATCATCCGCACCTTGGCGAACTTCGGCGTTGCAGGCGAGCGGCGCGCAGACCGCATCGGGGTGTGGGTGCGGCGGCCGGACAAGGGCGCCGCCTGCGAGGACAAGATCGCGGCAATCGGCATCAGGATCAAGCGCTGGGTCACGCTGCACGGCGTGGCGCTCAATATCGACTGCGATCTCTCGCACTACGCTGGCATCGTGCCCTGCGGGGTTTGCGACCCACGTAACGGCCTCACCAGCCTCGCCGATCTCGGCCGCGCCGTGACGCTCACCGAGATCGACGTGGCGCTGCGGCGCGAATTCGAGCAACTGTTCGGGCCGGTTGCACGCGGTCAGGCCGCTGCCGACAGCTTGGTTGCGAGCTTGCCCGCGATATAGCGGCGTTCCTGCGTCACTCCGCGCAAGCCCCAGCCCGCGCTAAACCGTCGGCAACACCGCGAACCCCGCGCCGCCGCACAGCGCCAGCTCGTCGGGCGTACCCTCACGCTCGTCGAGGCCGTCGACGCGGGCGCCCGGCGGACCGCGGCGATAGGCCTCGACCACCTGCGCCACCGCCGCCGCCGGCCCCGCCAGCACCGCCTCGACGCCGCCCTCCCGTCGGTTGCGCACCCAGCCCGCGAGCCCATGATCGAGCGCGGTATATTCCGCGAAGGCGCGGTAACCCACGCCCTGCACGCGCCCGCGGATGACGACGTGGCGGATCACGCGAGCGCTCATCCCACTTCCCCGGTGTCCTTGGCACGCGCGCCGCGCCACCGCGACGGCGCCCAGCGCGCCAGCGAGCGGACGTAGATTTCGGGCAGCTGCCACTCGCGCGCGGCTTCCACCACCAGCGAGATGTAGCCCGGCCTCGGCGTCCCCTCCCCTTGCCGCCGCGCGATATAAACCAGCGCCATCGCCTGCACGCCGCCGCACCGCACCGGCAGTCGGCGGCGCACATAGAGGCCGGAGTCGACGCTTTCGTAGGCGTTGATAGCGGCAAGGTCGCGCGCGCTCAGCCGCCACAGCACGCCATGGACGCGTTCACCCGGGCGCGGCGCGATCGAGCCGAAGCCCTCGGGATTGATGACGAAGCGCCAGCCCGAAAGCGTCGCGGTGCCGATCGCCTCAGCGCCCCGGCAGCGCGCGCCCATGAGCGCGCGGCTCATGTTCGATCCGTAGGCGAAATGCAGCGTCATCCCGTTCGATTAGCAGAACTGCGATCCGGCGCAACGCAGCGCGCGGCCGCGCGAGCGGGCGACGGCTGCGCGCTCGTCACGGCGGGACGCGTCGCGGCCCAGATCGAGAAAGCGATGGCCATCGGCACGGGCGCGAAAACGAGCACGAAAATCCCCGCGGCCACATAGGCAAAGAGCCCGGGATCGGCCATCAGCGTCGTAATCAGCAGAGACAGGGCGAGGACCTCGCCGGCGCTTGCCGCCTGCGCAGCATCGCCGAGCGGCATGATCAAGGCGACGAGGAGGAGAAACAGGATCACCGCCAGCGCATAGAGCACGGCAATCGCGACCGCCGCGCCAATTGTGCGATCGGCATCCCGCAGGCGCTTGGTGTGAAGGCAGAACCAGGACCAGGTCGCGATCGCTTGCGCGAGTGCGAACGGCGCGAACCCGGCGCGCAGCATGACGGGCGCAGAGATCAAGAGCTGCGACAGAAAGGCCGCGCCATAAACCGCCACCACAGCGGCGGCGAAGGCGCGCGGCGCAACGCGGCCGCGGGCGGAGAAGAACAAGGCGAGCGATTCCATCCCGAGCGATCGTGGCACGGCGCGATGGCGAATTCACCCCGCCACGGCCGGCCGCGCAGCAACGCATGCCATGACGGCCCCGCCGGAGCGCGCGTCACGCGAACTCCATGATCACCGCGTCGACGGCGAGGCTGTCGCCGGGCTTGGCCCTGATCGCCTTCACGACGCCGTCGCGCTCCGCGCGCAAGACGTTCTCCATCTTCATGGCTTCGACCACCGCGAGCGTCTCGCCCGCCTTGACCTCCTGGCCCTCGCTGACCGCGATCGAGACCACCAGACCGGGCATGGGGCAGCGCACGGCCTTGCCGGAGTCCGCGGCCTTCTTCGGCGGCATCAGCCGCGCCGCCGCCGCCTCGCGCTCGGTGTAGACGTAGGCGCGCGTCTCGACCCCGCGGTGGGTGAGATCGAAGCCGTTGAGCACCGGCCGCACCTGCACCGAGATCGGCCGATCATCGATGGTGCCCGACCATACCGGATCGCCCGGCTTCCAGGCCGATGCCAGCACGTACGCCGATCGGCGCGTCTTGCCGGCACCTTCGAAACGCACCACGAGCGCCTCGCCTTCACGCATGATGTCGAGCGTGATCTCGCTTTCGCCGAGCCGCACGGCTCGCCGCTGTTCTCGCGTCACCGCGGCTCCCGGCCGCTGACCGGAAATGCGGCGCTTTCGCTCGCCGAGCACATGATCGATGGCAGCCGCGACCGCGGCGAGCACGCGCGCCGTGGCTGGGTCGGGGACGATCGGATGAAAGCCGGCGGGAAATTCCTCCGCCAGGAACGCGGTCGAGAGCTGTCCCGCCTGCCAGCGCTTGTGCTGCATCAGCGCCGCGAGAAACGGGATGTTGTGGCGGAACCCTTCGACGTCGAAGGCATCGAGCGCGTCGGCTTGGGCGGCGATCGCCTCTCTGCGCGTTGGCGCGTGGGTTATGAGCTTGGCGATCATGGGATCGTAGTAGAGCGAAATTTCGCCGCCCTCGTAGACGCCGGTATCGACGCGCACGGTCACGCCGCCCGCGCTGCGCTCCGCCGGCGGCCGGTAGCGCACCAGGCGCCCGATCGACGGCAGGAAGTTGCGCGTGGGGTCCTCGGCATAGACGCGGGTCTCGACCGCCCAGCCCGAGAGCTCGATGTCGCGCTCCTTAAGTTTGAGCTTCTCGCCCGCCGCCACGCGGATCATCTGCTCGACCAGGTCGATACCGGTCACCAGCTCGGTAACGGGATGCTCGACCTGCAGCCGCGTGTTCATTTCGAGAAAATAAAAGCTCTTGTCCTGCTCGACGACGAACTCCACGGTGCCGGCGGAGTCGTAGCCGACGGCCTTGGCGAGCGCGACCGCCTGCTCGCCCATTTTGCTGCGCGTCGCCGCGTCGATGAGCGGACTCGGCGCTTCCTCGACCACTTTCTGGTTGCGGCGCTGGATCGAGCATTCGCGCTCGCCGAGATGAATGACGTTGCCGTGCTTGTCGCCGAGCACCTGGATTTCGATATGGCGCGGATCGACGATGAATTTCTCGATGAACACCCGATCGTCGCCGAAGGAGGATTTGGCCTCCGAACGCGCGCGCGCAAAACCCTCGGCGACCTCGGCCTTGGAATGCGCAATCCGCATGCCCTTGCCGCCGCCGCCCGCGGATGCCTTGATCATCACCGGGTATCCGATCTCGTCCGCGATCTTCACCGCCTGCTTGACGTCGGCGATCACGCCGAGATGACCGGGAACGGTGGACACTTTGGCCTTCGCCGCCGCCCTCTTGCTCTCGATCTTGTCGCCCATGGCGGCGATCGCCTTGGGATTGGGCCCGATGAAGACGATGCCGGCCTTCGCCAGCGCCTTGGGAAAGGCCTCACGCTCCGAGAGAAAGCCGTAGCCCGGATGCACCGCCTCGGCGCCGGTGCGCTTGCAGGCGTCGACGATCTTGTCGATGACGAGATAGCTTTCGGACGCCGGCGGCGGACCGATCGGCACGGCCTCGTCGGCCATCTCGACGTGCAGCGCGTCGCGGTCGGCGTCGGAATAGACCGCGACGGTTGCGATTCCCAGGCGGCGCGCGGTCTTGATGATCCGGCAGGCGATCTCGCCGCGATTGGCGATCAGGATACGCTTGAACATGCCGCGATTGGGACCCCGCGAATCCGGCGCTTTAGGCTTTGCGGCGCAGCAGGGTAAATGTCAACAGCCGTTCACGGCGCGAGAAAAGCAAACGTCAACCACGCGGCTGCGCCACCCACGGCGAGGCAACCCGCTGCCAGGACCGCGAGATCGGCCGCGAACCAGCCGCGGCCGATGGCCGCGCCGATGGCAATCTTGCTCAGCGTATCGCTGGCGACCGCGGCAAGAATGGCGAGCACCGCATGCGCTCGGCTCAGCGTATCGGGGGTGAGGCGCACCATCGAGACGGTGACCGCATCGACATCGACGAGCCCGACGACGATCGCGCCGGCCACCGCGCCCGTTGCGCCGAATGCTTCGCCCAGCGCGCGACCGAGCACGATGATCACACCCAGGAAAACGGCAAATCCCACAACCGACAAGAGATCGAACGGATTGCGGAACTTCACGCTGCGATACGCATCGCGATCGGCTTTCTGCAAGGTCATCCAGGCGACGGCGAACCCCACCGCCGTCAGCGCGGCCGCGACGAGCGCGGGCGCGACCAGCACGAGGAGTTCGGCCTTGAGCGCAGCCACGATGCCGACCACGCGCAGGAACATGACCGCCGACGCAACCGCGACGCCGGCCGCCAGCAGCCGGGGCGAGCCTTCGCGGGCAGCGGCGCGGCGCGCATTGGTGATGGTGACCGCGGTCGAGGACGCAACGCCCCCGGCCGCGGCCGCCAGCAGCAACCCGCGGCGCGCACCGAAATATTTCACCGCCGCATAGCCGAGGAAGGAGACGCTGGCGAGAACAATGGCAATGAGCCAGACCTCCCGTGGATTGACGCCGCCAAACGGTCCCAGTGGCGCGTCGGGCAAGATCGGCAGGCCGATGAACGTCATGGCCAGCAACACCACCGCCGATCGCAATTCCGGCCACGTGATCTGCTCCACCCAGCCGTGCAACTCTTCGCGCCCGGCGAGCAAAGCCGTGGCCGCCACCGCCGCGCCGGCGGCAATGCGCATGTCGCCGAGCAGCGCATAAGCGCCGAGCGCAAAGGTCAACATGCCGGCGATTGCCGTCGTCGCGGAGAAATTTCCAGCGGCCTGGTTCTCGTCGCGAGCGAAGAGCGCGAAGACGGCGCTGTATGCGGCGAACGCCACGCCGAGAATGATGGCGAGGCTCGCGGCGCCTCCCGACTCTTGTTTCGGCAAGGCCTGCGCCAGAGCACCGATCACGCCGCCGAGCAGGCCGGAGAGCGCGAACGTGCGGATTCCCGCCGCGCGGCTGCCCGGCGTCGCTCCGCGCCGGCGCCAGCCGCGTTCGAGCCCGATCAAGAGGCCGATGCCGAGCGCGACGGCAAGGCGGGAAATCAACTCCTGGAGGTCCATGGACGGCCCGGCGACCAAATCCGAACGGTTCTAGGCGTGATCGGGCCGAACGTATAGGTCAAGAGAGATCGCTCGCGCGCGCGGCGCGGCGCTCCTCGGTGAACCGCTAGGAGAGTTACATGAACATGCGCCGCGGGCGCCGGGCGCCGCGGACATGGCTCGCGATCCAGGCGAGAACGTAAGCATCAACGTCGGACGACTTGCGCACGCTCGCCCAATCGCGGGCGAGCAGCAGGCGCTCGGTCAGCCGCAGCACGATGGGCGATCGCTTGATCGCCGTGAGCAGCGCGTACAAACGCGCGCCGGCCGATAGCTCGCAGCCCGTGCTCATTGACGCTCTCCCGTCCATTGACAGGGACCTTCCGGATCACTCGGGGAGGGACGACCCCCCAACGCGGTCGAGGCTGAAGGGTTCCCTCTGGCCTCATGTATTAGTCGCGGAACGCGCCGTTCCGGTTCGACTCATCCGTGGCCCGCGAGCAGTGGGGGGCTGACGGCTCGGATGTGGCGAAGTTGCGGCAGCGCCGGAAAAACCGGCGGAGTCACGAGGAGTTGTCCTCTTTTGCAGGAGTTGTCCCCTTTTGCCGCGGCCTCCACATAAGCTGGTACCGGCGCCCGTCGGTGTGCGGTGCGGCACGATCAGGAACTTGTGATGAGCGCGAGCGCGAGCGTCCAGCACGGAACGGGCGGCCTTGAGCGCGACCGGACCGGCGGCGACCTGGGCACGGTCGTGGAGGTGCGCACCGCCGCCGTTATGCCGGTCGCCCGCCAAGGCGCCGGTTCCGTCCACCACGTCGCGTTCCGCGCCGCCGACGACGCGGCGCAGGCCGAAACGAAGGCGCAAGGGCTGCGCCCGACCGAGCAGATCAACCGCTGCTATTTCCGTCCGGTCTATTTTCAAGAGCCGGGCGGCGTGTTGTTCGAGATCGCGAGCGACGATCCGGGCTTCACCGTCGACGAGCCAAAAGAGACCCTGGGCAACGCCGATCAAGTTGCCGCCCTGGTATGGGTCCCGCCGTGCCGAGATCGTGCACCCCTGCCGCCGCTTCGCTGATCGCCGGCGCGGCAAAGCGTCGCTCCGCGCGGCGATGGAGCCGCAAAATTCTTTTCTGCGCGCCGGGCGCGGGGTTTATTCCTTCTCCGCGCGCACGCGCGCGAAGCAATTATGTCTGCGCACGGGGATGCGAAGGAAACGAAGCATTCATAGTCTGCGGCTATCGCCGCGAATACTGGCGCTGACCTCGCCACTCACTATATTACCCACCCAATGACGGCCACGCGACGGAGGTAAGTCATGACTCTTGCAATCAACGATACTGCACCGGATTTCGAAGCGGAGACCACCGAAGGCAAGATCCGCTTCCACGATTGGATTGGCGACAAATGGGTGGTGCTGTTCTCGCACCCCAAGGATTTCACGCCAGTCTGCACCACCGAACTCGGCTACATGGCCAAGATCAAGCCCGAGTTCGACAAGCGCGGCGTCAAGATCATCGGACTGTCCGTCGATCCGCTCGCCAGCCATCAGAGCTGGGCCAGCGACATCAAGGAGACGCAGGGCTACGCTCCCAATTACCCGCTAATCGCCGACGGCGACTTCAAGGTGTCGAAGCTCTACGGCATGCTTCCCGCCGCCGTGTCCGGCGACCCGGCGAAGCGCACGCCCGCCGACAACCAGACCGTACGCAACGTCTTCGTCATCGGGCCGGACAAGAAGATCAAGCTCGTTCTGGTTTATCCGATGACCACTGGCCGCAATTTCGACGAGGTGTTGCGCGTGATCGACTCGTTGCAACTCACCGCCAAGCACAAGGTGGCGACGCCGGTGAATTGGAAGCACGGCGAGGACGTGATCATCGCGGGTTCGGTCAGCGACGAAGACGCCAAGAAGCAATACCCGCAGGGCTGGAAGGCGCCCAAGCCCTATATCCGCATCGTGCCGCAGCCGAAGGCGTGACATCTTCCGAGCGACGGCAACCCCGGGCGTGGCGAAAGCCGCGCCCGTATGCTGACGCGTGCAAATTCAAGCTGCCGGTGACCGTTGGCGCGATATCGACGCCGTGCGCGAATGGCTCGCGGGCGTCGGTCCTAGCCGGTATTGCTCGCCGCTGTCGGCGAGCCAAGCATTTGTCTTGATCCAGTCGTGCACGCGGCCACAGGCAGGGACAGACCATCTTGGCCGTTACCGCCGGAAGCTCTTCGATGCCGATCGTCTCGATGCCGGTGGAGACGTCACGTCCAGTCACAGGACATTTGATCATGATGATTCCCATGACCCCCTCCTCGGCATTTCAGCTCAATTAGCCCACGCGAGCATGTCGCGCGTGTGACGGCCGCAGGCAACAAGGGGGTCGGCATGGGAGACCTGTGCAAAACGGAGTTGTCAGGCGCGAAGCGGGACCGACGTCTTTTTTGAAAAACCTTTTTATGAACAAGATCGATGCGGCGATGCGGGGCCGGCCGAGCCGGCCGATTGCGGCAAAAACGCGACTGCGGCCTTAACGGAATCAAAACATAGCGCGGACAAATCTGCGCTGGCGGGAATAGCGGCAGCAGCCGCGCGTTCCCGTCTTGGAATGTCCGGAGGTTTTGCAGTCAATGCGCCGTCTTGCGTTCGCGCTGTTGATGCCCGCGGCGCTTTGGAGCTCGTCTGCGGCCGCCGAATACCGCATCACCCGCGATCATGGCGGGCTGCTCGAAAACTACAAAGCCAAATATGCCGTGATCCGCGATCGCGGCGAGCGCGTGGTCATCGACGGCATTTGCAACTCCGGCTGCACGCTGGTGCTCGGCATCGTCCCGCTCAACCGCGTTTGCGTGACGCCGAGGGCGAGTCTGGGTTTCCACATGGCCTATTACGACAAGGCCACGACCTTCGGCGTCAAGGTGATGGGCTACGAGGGAACTGCGGAGCTGTTGTCATACTATCCCACGACGGTGAAGGACTGGCTCGACCGGCATGGCGGCATCGCCCCGGACATGAAGAAGGTCAAGAACGGCCCCGAGCTCTGGGCCATCGTCGATCCCTGTCCGGAAGAGTTTTTCTAGCGGCCCGTGACCGACCGAGATGGCTCGGCGGCGGCTGGTCGCTGCCGGCTCGCCGCTCGATCTGCCGCCAACCTCGGTCCGCTGCGGCGTCCCGCTTTCGCCTGCGATTGAGTCCGATCAGTGCAGGCTCGGTCCTTTGAGAAAGCGATTGCGGTCGCCCGAGGTCACGCGCACCTCGAAGGTGCGGCCGTCGCGATAGATGGTCAGCGGCACTTCGACGCCGGCCTTGCCCAGCGACCATACCTTGCGAAAGAAGCCGGCGAGATCGCTGACCTCTTGGCCGGCGACCCCCAACACCACGTCGCCGGTGCGCAGATTGGCGCGCCGGGCTGGGCCGCCAGTGGAGACCCGCGCGACCACGACCTTGTCGTCGACCTCGGTTGCGTTGAGACCGAGCCAAGGACGCGGCGGATGGTTCGGCCGGCCGAGGGTGAGGAGATCCTCGAGGATGGGTTTGAGAATATCGATCGGCACGATCATGTTGAGCGG
>Ga0124850_1000043_pt1 | contig 13203 bp, 10 predicted proteins | sample PanSoiMetaGPlot1_FD_97462 | JGI IMG/M metagenome (GOLD analysis project Ga0124850, IMG submission 97462) | Tropical forest soil microbial communities from Panama analyzed to predict greenhouse gas emissions - Panama Soil - Plot 1 (PacBio error... | ecosystem: Environmental > Terrestrial > Soil >...
CCTGCCGCTCAACATCTTCTCGCGCGAGATGATCCAGGAAAGTCCCATCCTGACCGCCATCCGAAAGGGCGTGACCAGCCGCGTGCTCGGCGATCTCGAGAAGCTCGCGGAGAAAGAGCCCGAGACCTACGCCAAGATCTGGGACAATTTCGGCGCCGTGCTGAAGGAAGGAATCTACGGCGATTTCGAGCGCCGCGACGCGCTGCTTGCGCTGTGCCGCTTCAAGACAACGGCGACCTCGGCGGGATCATGGCGAAGTCTCAAAGAGTACATCGCGTCGCTCAAGGCGAACCAAACCGCGATCTACTATCTCGTGGGCGACGACATCGCTCGCCTCGAAGCTTCGCCGCATCTGGAAGGATTCCGCGCGCGCGGCGTCGAGGTGCTTCTGCTGGCCGATCCGATCGACAGCTTCTGGGTGACGTCAGCCCCGTCCTTTGACGGCAAGCCGTTCAAATCGGTCACGCAAGGGGCAGCGGATTTGGCGCTCATCCCGCGCCTCGACGCCAAGGATGAAGGCGCGCCCGCGACGGATAAGGCGGTCACCGATTTTCTGGCCTTGATCAAGGACACGCTGGGCGAGGCGGTGTCGGACGTTCGTGCCTCGGACCGGTTGACCGACAGCGCGGTCTGCCTGGTCGCGCCGGAATACGGCCCCGACCGGCAGTTGGAGAAGCTGCTCGCCGGCGCGGGGCGGGTCAAGAGCACGGCGAAACCGATCTTGGAGATCAACCCGCGGCACGACATCGTCGTGGCGCTCGCCGCGTTGGGCGATGACGATTTGGGTTTCAAGCAGGATGCCGCGCACTTGCTGTTCGATGAAGCGCGCGTGCTCGACGGCGAGCGCCCCGCGGACGCCCGGATGTTCTGCGAGCGATTGGCGCGCATCCTGACGCGCAGCCTCGGTAAGAACACGGCCTGAGCGCAGCGCTGCTTTTACCGTGCTTGGGGGGTCATCCCGAACCCAACAAGGACGCCGAAGCAGATGGCCAGTACCCAATTATGCTGGAAAAGGCCGAAGGGTAAAGCGGCCATAAGACCTAACAAGATAGCGTTTACCGTTTCACGCTTCATGGCGCGTCTGCTCGCTCGGCATGAAGTCTGTCCAGCCCTCGGGAAGGAACGCCGAGTGATACCTCCGGGTTCCAGCAAAATTAGGACCCTGCTCAGCACAAATTAGGACAGAACTGTCGAACTTAGGACATTACCGGTCCATGGATGGGCTTCGAGCCCCCTCACCCCAGCCCTCTCCCCACAGGGGGAGAGGGAGCGCACCGAGCAAGCGGCGTTAACGTGCTTCAAGTACTGATGATCAAGCGCTAGCGCGCGCTCGCCACCTCCGCGACCAGCGCGGCGACGCGCTCGCCGAACGCCTTCGTCCCCAGCGGCCCGCCGAGGTCGCGCGTGCGCCATTGCGGGCTCGCGATCGCGCGATCGAGCGCGTCCTCGATGGCCGCGGCCGCGCGCGTGAAGTGCTCGTCGTTCCGGCGCTCGCCGAGCCAGTTGAGCAGCATTGCCGCCGAACCGATCAGCGAGGCCGGGTTGGCGCGGTCCTGCCCGGCGATGTCGGGCGCCGAGCCATGTTGAGCCTGCGCCAGCGCGTGCGCCTCGCCGGCGTTGAGCGAGGCGGCGAGCCCCAGGCTGCCGCTGATCTCGGCGGCGAGATCGGAGAGAATGTCGCCGAACATGTTGGTGGTGACGATCACGTCGAATGCGGCGGCGTCACGCACGAGCAGCGCCGCCATCGCATCGATGATCCGCTCCTCATATTCGATGCCGGAACAGCGGGACGCCACCGCGCGCACGCATTCGAGAAAAAGCCCGTCCGACACCCGCAGCACGTTGGCTTTGTGCACCGCCGTCACCTTCTTGCGGCGGCGCTCGGCGAGCGCGAAAGCAGTTTGCGCGATGCGCGTCGAGCCCGCGCGCGTGACCTTGCGCATGGAGAGCGCGAGATCCGCGGTGGGCATGAACTCGCCGGAGCCGAGGAACATGGAGCGGTCAGCGTAGAAGCCCTCGGTATTCTCGCGCGCGATGACGAGGTCGACGGGCGACCCGCAGCGCGGCGGAAAGCCGCCGCGGCTTCGCGCCGGGCGGATATTGGCAAACAGGTCGAGACGTTTGCGCAATTCGCCCGACGGGTTGAGGCCACCCTGCGCCAACGGCGGGTATTCGTTGTGCGACACCGGTCCGAGGATCACGCCGTCCGCGGCTTTGGCGGCGTCGACCGCCGCTGGCGGCAAGGTGGTGCCCTGCGCGCGCAAGGCCGCAAGCCCAATCGCTACCGGCGTGAACGAGAGACCGAGCTTGAAGACGCGATCGGCGGCGCCAAGGACGGCCATGGTCGCAGCCGTGATCTCAGGCCCGATGCCGTCGCCTTCCATCACGACGATTTGCAGCGCCGTGGACGAGTGATGCGTTGTCGCGCTTCGGGCCACCGCTTTCCTCCCCTGCCGGCGGCGCAGCCTAGCAAGTCCGTGGCTGGTTGACGACGGATGGCGAGGACGAGCATCATCATGGAGGAATTTTCGTTCCTCCTCGCCATTTCGTTGGTCCCCATGCAAGAGCGCAATATGCAAGAGCGCAATTCCCGCCCACCGTCCGTGCACGACACCGCGACGGCCCCGGGCGACCTTCTCAATCTGCATGAGATCGTCGCCAAGGCGCGGCAGAACCTCAACCAAAACGACTGGGACTACATCGTCGGGGGCGGCGAATCCGAGACCACGCTGCGGCGCAACCGCATGGCGCTCGACGCGATCGCGTTCCGGCCGCGGGTGCTGCGCGATGTCAGCAAGGTCGATGCCTCGGTGAGCCAGTTCGGACGCACGCTTCGTCTGCCCGTGGTACTCGCTCCAGTCGGCTCGCTCGAGAGCTTTCATCCCGCCGGTGCCGAATCGGTGGTGCGCGCGGTCAACGCTTTCGGGGCCGCGCATATGCTGAGCTCGGTCTGCGATCCCGGGCTCGAAGATCTCGCGGCCGCGGCGCCCGATGCGCTGCGCCTCTACCAGCTCTACGTGCGCGGCGACGAAGCCTGGGTCGACGATCACGTCGAGCGCGCGATCGCGCACGGCTATGCCGGGTTCTGCCTGACCGTCGACACCGCCCATTACAGCCGGCGCGAGCGCGACATCGCCAAGCGCTTCGTGACCGCCGGGCGACGGCGGGTGCAGGGCCGCGCCTTCCAAGCGGCGCTCGACTGGCGCACGGTCAAACGCATCAAGTCGCGTTTCAAGATCCCGCTCGCGATCAAGGGCATCGCCACCGCCGAGGATGCCGCCATCGCGCTCGACCATGGCGTCGAGTGGATCTACGTCTCCAACCACGGCGGCCGCCAGCTCGATCACGGCCGCGGCTCCATGGATGTGCTGCCGGAAGTCGTGGCCGCGGTGGCCGGCCGCGCCAAGATCATCGTTGACGGATCGATCTGCCGCGGCACCGACATCGTCAAGGCGATCGCCACCGGCGCCAATCTGGTTGGCATCGGCCGCATGCAGTGCTTTGCGCTCGCCGCCAGCGGGGAGGCCGGCGTGGTGCGACTGCTCGAATTGTTGGAGGACGAGGTGCAGCGTTGTCTCGGCCTGCTCGGCGTCAGCAAGCTTGCTGATCTCGACCGCACCTATCTGCATGCCGCGCCGCCCGCGAACGCGCCGCATGTCTTGAGCGCGTTTCCGCTGCTCAAGATAGAGGACTACCGGTACTGACCCAGCTGTGTGGCGGTCGCCGCGCCATCAATTTGACGGCGAGACGACTCTGCCAGACGACGGTGGGAGCCGGCCGGTCCAACGCAGGCCCACGAAGCCGCCCTCGGCATCGTAGAGATAGTTGAAGCCGTTGAGGAAGCGCACGCTGGTGTTGACGAAGGGCGGGCCGCTGCCGCCAACCAGATTGAGCTTTCTCGGAGCGAGCGGGTTGGCCTCGTCGCCGACCGTGAAGGTGTAGAGCGCCTGGGGCGAATTCTCGGCGGGGATCGAGATCGTGAGCTTCGCGCCCGCCACCAGCGTCGGCCCGACATCGTTGAAGGTGCGCAGTTCCGCCGGAGCCTGGCTCTCCGGCACCGTCAGATACATGGCGGCCACGCCGGTATCCATCAGGAGGCTGCCGCAGGCGGCCGGCTTTGCATCGTTGATCGCGATGCACGCGGGCGTCGATGCCCAGCCGCGGCCGTCCGGCGCCGGGGGGAGCTTGACGTAGGAGAAATCGCCCCGGGTGTTGGCGGCGGTTAAGGAGATGTGCACCCCTCGCCGGGTCACGACATAGCCGCGCCGGATGCGCTCGGCATTGCGGCCATCGCCGTCGATGGTCGCGACGTTAAGGAACGGATTCTTGTCGCGGCCGCCGAGCACGTGCCGATCGGCGGGCCGTCCGAATCCGATGCCCAACATCGAGGTCCGGCGCGGCGCCTCCCTGGGCGTACATCGCCGCGCGCGCGGCGTGCATTCGATCCGGGTGACGGCGAGGACTGGAATCGGCGCAGTGGTCACGCGCGTTCCGTTGCCGCCCGCGATCGTCATCGCCGTGAGGACCCATCGACCGATCATGATGCGGCCGGAGCTGGCATAGGTGAGCTCGCCCGGTCCGAGCGACGGCAAACGGTCGATGTTCGGGATCTTGTCCGCCGACACGACGACGCCGGTCGAGCCGGTATCCATGACGGCGTCGTAACTGCGTCCTCCAAACGAGATGCGCAAGAGCGGTGGCGTGGCGATGTCGTCACGCGGGCCGGGCGCGTTGAGGTAAGAAAGGTAGGCCTCGCGGTCGTTGGCGTCGTAGCGGCCCGGCGACCCGGCGGCGGCCGCGGCGATGCCGAGCAGCAGCCACGCGATCGCGGCCTGCGCCAATGGCGGCCTGGTCAAGGCCAAATCTCAATGCCAATACGGCGGATAGCCCGAGTGGCGGTCCTCGGCCTCGAGCAGGCGCAGCATCGCCGGCCATTCCAGCACGCCATACGGGCGGCGCGTGTCGGGCTGATAGAGATGCGCGGTATGCGCGAGCACGTTCTCGCCCGGCATGACGAGCTCGGTGCGCGCCGCCATGGCGTCGACCTGCGAGCGGCAGGACAATTCGAGCTGATACATGGTGTTGAACGCCTGCTGGATGGTCGCCCCGCAGGTGAGCAGGCCGTGGTTGCGCATGACCAGCGCATCATGCGGACCGAGATCGCTGACGATGCGCTCGCGCTCGTCGAGATCCACCGCCGGACCCTCGTAGTCGTGATAGCCCATGTGGCCGACGAACCGAATCGCGGTCTGGGAGAGCGGCAGCAGCCCGCATTTCATCGCCGACACCGCGATGCCGGCGCGGGTATGGGTGTGCAGCACGCAGGCGACGTCCGGCCGCGCCCTATGGATGGCGCCGTGGATCACGTAGCCCGATTTGTTGATGCCGTAGTCGGTCTCGGGCTTCCAGATGATCTCGCCCTCGAGGTCGATCTTCACCAGGCTCGACGCCGTGATCTCCTTGTAGAGCATGCCGTAGAGGTTGATCAGCAGGTGGTCCTTGCTGCCGGGGATGCGCGCGGTGATGTGGTTGTAGATGAGGTCGGTCATCCCGTATTTGTCGATCAGGCGGTAGCAGGCGGCGAGATCGACGCGCGCTTGCCATTCCTTGGGCCGAGACCTCGGCGCGGATCGACTTGAAGTCGGTCGTGTAATTCATGGATAGTCCGTGCTTGCTCGCTGCGAGGGTGGACGGGACGCCGGGCAGCATAGCGCCGGCCGATGGCCAAGGCCAAGGCAAGAGGGAGGGCCGCCGTGGCGATACGCGACATCCTGCATAACAACGTCAAGGAGAAGCTCAAGCGGGACGAGGTGGTGGCGTCGATGACGGTGCGGCTCGTTCGCTCCATGGAGATCGCCCGCATCGCCCGCACCGCCGGCTTCGACACGCTCTATGTCGACATCGAGCATTCGAGCTTTTCGCTCGACACCTGCGGCCAGATCTGCATGGCCGCGCTCGAAGCCGGCATCGCGCCGTTCGTGCGCGTTCCCGCCAACACGCCGGACTATGTCTCGCGCGTGCTCGACGGCGGCGCGCTCGGGGTGATCGCGCCGCACATCCGCTCGGCAGACGAGGCCAAGGCGGTGGTGAGCGCGGCCAAATTTCCCCCGCTCGGCGAGCGCTCGAACGCCGGCGGCCTGCCGCATCTTCATTTCCGGTCCTTCCCGGCGGCCGAAACCTCCGCCGCGCTCAACGACGCCACAATGGTCGTGGTGCAATTCGAGAGCGCCGCGGCGCTCGAGCGCGCCGATGAGATCGTGGCGGTCGACGGCGTCGACATGGTGCTCTTGGGCGTCAACGACCTGTTGGCGGATTGGGGCATTCCCGGCGAGTTCGACCACCCCCGCGTGCGCGAGGCCTATGCCAAGACCATCGCGGCCTGCCGCAAGCGCGGCAAGCACTGCGGCGTCGGCGGGCTCGCCACGCGTCCCGATCTGGTGGCCGAGTTCGTGAAGATGGGCGCGCGCTACGTCTCGACCGGCACCGACCTCGCCTTCCTGTTGAGCGCTTGCGCCGCGCGCGCACAACAGGTCAAGGAGATCAAGCTCTGATGTCGGGGCCAACTGCGGCCAAAGCCGCGCGCGTCTACGCCGAGGCCGGCGCGGCGGACGCCTTCGCCCGGCGCCTGCTTGTCGCCCATGGTGTGCCGGATGAGGACGCGGCAATCGTGGCCGCCTGCCTCGTCGGCGCGGATTTGCGCGGCGTCGACACCCACGGGCTCTGCCGCTTGCCGGGCTACCTCGATCGCCTTCGGCGCGGCCTGATCAATCCGCGTCCCGTACTCAAGCCCGAGCGGGTCACGCCGGTCGCGGCCGCGTTGGATGGACAGAACGGTTTCGGCTTCGTGGTCGGCACGCGGGCGATGCAGGAGGCGATCGCGATCGCGCGCGAACTCGGCGTCGGCGTGGTGTCGGCGCGCCGCAGCACCCATTTCGGCATGGCCGCCGCCTACGTGCGCCAAGCCCTCGACGCGGGATTGATCTCGCTCGTGTTCAGCAACGCGTCGCCGGCCATGCCGCCCTGGGGTGCGCGCACCGCGCTGCTCGGCACCAATCCGTTCGCGGCCGGCGCGCCGGCGGGCCGCCACCCTCCCTTCCTGCTTGATATGTCGCCGGCGGTGGCCGCGCGCGGCAAGATCCGACGCGCCGAACGCCGCGGCGAGAAAATTCCTTTCGGCTATGCGCTCGACGCCGACGGGCGCCCAACCCGCGATCCCAAGGCCGCCTTGGGCGGCGTGGTACTGCCGATCGGCACCTACAAGGGCTCCGGCCTTTCCATGCTCATGGACATCTTCGGCGGCGTGATCTCGGGCGCGAATTACGGCGGAGACGTCGGCGACCAGTACAAGGTCTATGACCGGCCGCAGGATGTCGGCCATTTCTTCCTGGCGATGAAACCCGATTTGTTCGTGCCGGAAGAGAACTATCGCGACCGCATGGATACGCTGATCGAGCGCGTGCACGCCTGTCCCACCGCGCCAGGATTCGACGAGGTTCTCACGCCCGGCGAGCCGGAGCGACGTCAGGAAGAAGAACGCCGCAGACGCGGCATTCCCTACAGCGCCAACGAGGTCGCGCCGTTGCAGGAGGAAGCCGTCAAAGCCGGCATCGCGCCGCTCAACGTGTCGCCGAACCCGCTCGGCGGCACGGCGGCTACGCCAAGCTGACATGCGTCACCCGCGGGCCTGACCCGCGGGTCCATCATTCTTTGCAAGAACTTTTTGCGAAGAGGATGGATTGCCGGGCATAAGCGCGTTTACGCGCGTCTTCACGCGCTATGCCCGGCAATGACGAAATGGGTCAAGACGGCGGAATGTGCTTCAGATGTCGCCAGTGCCGCGCTGCGCCGAGAGGCCGTAACGGTGCAGGTCGGTGCCGTGCACGTCGAGCCACATCTTGGCGCGCTCGACGTCCGGATAGAGGCGCTTCACCAGCCGCCAAAACCGCGACGAGTGGTTAAGCTCCACCAGATGGCACACCTCGTGCGCAGCAAGGTAGTCGAGCACGAACGAGGGCGCGAGAATGAGCCGCCACGAGAACGACAGTACGCCCGTGTTCGAACACGAGCCCCAACGGCTCGACTGGTCGCGCACGTAGATGCGCTTGATGGCAACGCCGAGCTCGGCCGCGTAGCGCCGGCTCGCCGCCTCGAGATCGCGTTGCGCCTCGCGTTTGAGGAAATCGCTGGTGCGGCGGTCGACGTGCGGCGGCTCGCCCGCAACGCACAGCAGCCGGCTGCCGGCGTCGTCCGTCTCGGTCCATGCCGTGCCGCGCACGCCGCGGCGATTGACGATGCGATGGGGTTCACCGCGCAGCGGTATCTCAACTCCGTGCGCAAAGGGCGCCGCCGCCGGCAAGCGCTTGAGCCGCGCCGCGATCCAGCCGCCGTGCTTCTGCGCGAACTCTTTCGCCTCCTTGAGGCTGCCGCGCGGCGGCATGGTGAGAACCACCTCGCGGGCGGCGGCGTCGATGCGCAGCGTGTAGCGTCGCGCCTGGCGATGACGCCGCAGGCACACGAGATAAATCGCTTTGTCGAAAACGACTTGAACGACCGCGGGCTCGCTCGGACGGCGATAGAGCAGCGCGCGCAGCGACATGGATCCACCCTCGAGCGACCCCGGCGGAAATACTGCCATATGAGCAAGAGGGCGCAGCACGATGGGCAACAAATAAAGGCTCTTCCCCTAGCGGCGGGGCGGTTGTGACAGCCGACCACAATAACTTGGGGGCATTAAAGATTTGAATCGACTTTCAGAATTTTTTCGGCGGCGGACCACGGCGGCCGCTTGTGGCTCGTGCATTTACCGCATCGGCCTGTGGATAAAATCAGGCATGTGATCAATGGTTTAGCGACAGGGCTGCGCGCCCCGCGGCTGACGAATCACGGGAAAACCTCGGCAGGACGCGGCTTGATGAGCCGTTGCGGGAGAGTTTCGCGCCCTAATCGTTGGCCGCACTGACCAAGGCGAACGGCGGCGTCAGCACCGCGCCGCTGGCGCTCGCGCGCTTGGGCGCGCGTTTGCCGACGCCGCGCGCGCGGGCGGCATTGTTCGACAGCACGAAGTCGGCCACGCGCGGCACGATCTCGGCCCGGAACCGCGAACCGTTGAATACGCCGTAGTGACCCACCGCCGGCTGCAGCCAATGCGCCTTGCGGCTCGCAGGGATGTTCACGCACAGCCGATGCGCCGCCTCGGTCTGACCAACCCCGGAAATATCGTCGTTCTCTCCTTCCACCGTGAGCAAGGCCACGCGGCGGATGTTGGCAGGGTCGATGCGAATGCCGCGGTGGGTCATCTCGCCTTTGGGCAGCGCGTGGCGCACGAACACGGTCTCGACCGTCTGCAAATAGAACTCGGCGGCCAGATCCATGACCGCGAGGTATTCGTCGTAGAACTCGCGATGCTTCTGGGCGGAATCGCCGTCGGCTTGGACGAGATGAAGGAACAGCTTGCGGTGCGCCTCGATGTGGCGATCGAGATTCATGCTCACGAAGCCATGGAGCTGCAGAAAACCCGGATAGACGTCGCGCATGAAACCGGGATTGGGAAACGGCACCTTGGTGATGACGTTGCGGCGGAACCAGTCGACGCCGCGTCGCTCCGCCAGCACGTTCACCGCCGTCGGGTTGACCCGGGTGTCGATCGGGCCGCCCATCAGCACCATGGAGTCGGGCACGTAGGGGTCGTCCTCGGACTCCATGCGCGCGACCGCGGCGAGCACCGGAACCGAGGGCTGACACACGGCGAGCATGTGCACGTCGCCGCGGAGGAGATGCAGCATCGAGATCAGGTAGTCGATGTAGTCGTCGAGGTCGAAGCCGCCCTCCGACACCGGGACCATGCGCGCGTCCACCCATTCGGTGAGGAACACGTCGTGATTGGGCAAAAAACCTTCGACCGTGCCGCGCAGCAGCGTCGGGTAATGCCCCGACATCGGCGCAACGATGAGCAGGCGCGGCTGCGGGCGACGTGGCGCGTGCTCGAAGGCGCGCTCGAAATGCAGAAGCCGGCAGAACGGCCGCTCCCAAATGGCGGAGATATGCACCGGGACGCGTTCGCCGCCGACCACGGTCGAACTGATGTTCCATTCCGGCTTGCCGTAGCGGCGGGTCGAACGCTCGAACAGTTCGAGGCTCGCCGCCATGGTCTTGCCGAAGGCGGTGTACGACAAGGGGTTGGCCGGATTGCGATAGAAGAGCCGCGCCGCATCGGCGAAAGCGCGCGAGGGATTGAGCGCGGCCTGGCTCATTTCATAGAACCAGTACGCCGGTGCCGCATACATCGGGCCATTGTCGCCCGTTGCGGCCGGCGCGCCGCCGAATTCACCAATCGCCATGTCCCCGGCCCTCAGCGGCGTTTGCCGCACTGCAGCATATTGTCGCGGATCTGTCATACAGTCAACATTCGCGGGCGCATTATCCACGCCGCTCTAACTGCATAGATAATGATTGCCGGAAGCCTGTGGCTTTCGCGCCGCAGCAAGGCAGGCATGATCAAATCAATGGAACTTGTTCGCCGGCAGCCGCTCATTCGCCGGTTTGCAGCAACGAGCCGACGCGGCGCGCGCTTTTGAGCAGCTGCAGGAAGGTAACAACCCCGGCCGAGAAATAAAGCACATTGAGCACGAAGGCCTCGACCATGAGATCGGCGCGCACCACGTGCTCCATGATGAGCGCCCGCATGCCCTCGAACACGTAAGTGGGCGGCAGCGCCCAGGCGACCACCTGCAGCCAGTCCGGCAGCACGCTCACCGGGTAGTAGACGCAGGCGAGCGGCATGAGCACGAACATCAGCGTCCAGGCGAGCGACTCCGCGCCCATGCCGTTGCGCAACAGCACCCCCGAAACGACGATGCCGACCGCCCAGCTCGTCAAAATCAGGTTCACGAAGAACGCCGCCAGCGCGAGGCCGAGGCCGTAAACGTTGAAGCCGAAGAACGCGATGGCGAGGAAGGTGACGGGCACCATCCCGATCGCCAGCCGGATCAGGCTCATGATCATCAGCGCGCAGACGAACTCGATCGGGCGCAGCGGGCTGATCATCAGATTGGTCAAGTTGCGCGACCACATCTCCTCCAGAAACGATATCGAGAAGCCGAGCTGGCCGCGAAACAGCACGTCCCACATCAGCACGGCGGCGATGAAGACCCCGCTGGCGCGGGCGAAAAAGCCTGAATTCTGGGCGATGTAGAACTGCAGAAATCCCCACACCAGGAGCTGCACCGCCGGCCAATAGATGAGCTCCAGCAGCCGCGTCCAGGACGAGCGCAAGAGATAGAGATAGCGCAACACCATCGCTCCGACGCGATGCGGCGCCAACGTCGCTGCACCGGTTGAAAACGCGCTCATTGCGCGGCCTCGCGGGCTTCGCCGCGCCCGCGTGCGACATCCAGAAACACCTCTTCCAGCGTTTCGCGGCCATAGCGGACGAGGAGCTGCCGCGGGGTGTCGTCGTCCTCGATCCGTCCGCGCTTCATGATGATGACGCGCTCGCACAGGCGCTCGACCTCGGCCATGTTGTGGGAGGCGAGCAGCACGGTGGCGCCGCGCTCCTTGCGGAAGCGTTCGAGATGCGCGCGCACCCAGTCGGCGGTGTCGGGATCGAGCGAGGCGGTCGGCTCATCGAGCAGCAAGACCGGCGGGGAGTTGATCAGCGCCTTGGCAAGCGCGACGCGGGTCTTCTGTCCCGCCGAAAGCTTGCCGGTGGGACGGTCGATGAACTCCGCCAGGTCGAGCTCGCGCGCGAGCGACGCAATGCGGCCTTCGAGATCCTCCACCGCGTAGAGCAGCCCGAACACGGTGAGATTCTGCCGCACCGTCAGCCGGTGCGGCATGTCGACATACGGGCTCTCGAAATTCATCTTGTGCAGCACGTGGTAGCGCTGCCGCGGCATCTCGGCGCCGAGCGCCTTGACCGTGCCGGCGGTGGGCGTGACGAGGCCCATGATCATGGCGATGGTGGTGGTCTTGCCGGCGCCGTTGCCGCCGAGAAGTCCGGTGATGGAGCCACGCTCGAGCGCGAACGAAATGCCGTCGACCGCACGGGTGGTCTTGTAGACCTTCACCAGTTGGTCAACAGCGATGGCGGGCTCGGCGGCTTGGGACATGTCGGATATCGCAAGCGCAACATGTGGCCCGGCCGGGCGCACGAGGCAAGGGCCACGCCGTCGAGGGAACGGCCCGCGCCCGGCCCGACCGGCCGCGGCCGGTTGAGCACGCAGGGCGGAAGCGTACATTGTCGACATGACCGACCAACCTCCCGAGGAAGCCCATCGCACCGGCCGCAGCGTACGTCTCGATACGCTCGTTCGGCTGCGCTGGCTGGCGGTGATCGGGCAGACCACCGCCGTGCTGGTGGTCTATTTCGGGCTCGATTACGAGCTGCCGATCTGGGCCTGCCTGGCGGTGATCGCGCTCGCCGCCTGGCTCAATGTCACGCTGCGCATTCGTTTCCCGATGGCGCAGCGGCTCGAGCCCGATCGGGCGGTGTGGCTTCTCGCCTTCGACACTGCCGAGCTCGCGGTGCTGCTGTTCTTCACCGGCGGATTGCAGAACCCGTTCGCCTTGCTTTTTCTCGGGCCGGTTCTGATCTCGGCCACCGCGCTGCCGGCGCGGATGACGCTCATGCTCGGCGGCTTTGCCGTCGCTTGCGCCACCGTGCTAGTGTTCGTGCACGATCCGCTGCCCTGGGATACCGAGCCGCCGCTCGAATTGCCCCAGGTCTACGTGATGGGGGTGTGGCTCTCCATTTTGCTCGCGATCGCCTTCATCGGCCTGCATGCCTGGCAGATCACCGAGGAATCGCGTCAGCTCGCGGATGCGTTGGCGGCCACCGAATTGGTGCTGGCACGCGAACAGCACCTCTCGCAGCTCGACGGACTCGCGGCGGCCGCGGCGCATGAACTCGGCACGCCGCTCGCCACCATCACGCTGATCGCCAAAGAGCTGCAGCTCGCCATCAAGCCCAATTCCGAGCACGCCGACGACGTGCGGCTCCTGAACGAGCAGGCCAAGCGCTGCCGCGCCATTTTGGCAAAGCTGACCGAACTCTCGAGCGGCGCTCCGTTCGATCGAATGAAGCTGTCCACGCTGATCGAAGAGGTGGTCGCGCCGCATCGCAACTTCGGCGTTGCGATCAATGTCGCGCTCTCGGCGGGCGAGGCGGCCGAGCCGGTCGGGGGCCGCAATCCCGCGATCCTCTAC
>Ga0124850_1000044_pt1 | contig 13160 bp, 10 predicted proteins | sample PanSoiMetaGPlot1_FD_97462 | JGI IMG/M metagenome (GOLD analysis project Ga0124850, IMG submission 97462) | Tropical forest soil microbial communities from Panama analyzed to predict greenhouse gas emissions - Panama Soil - Plot 1 (PacBio error... | ecosystem: Environmental > Terrestrial > Soil >...
GATGATCGGGATGCCGCGCTCCTTGGCCGCTTCGAATTCGGGATTGCCGACTTTCACCGCCGTCGAGATCACGAGCGTGGAAGCGCCGTCGATGTTGGCGGGGTCGTGTCCAATCAGGCAGCGAATGCGCCGGGCGCGCAAGCGCTCGAGGTTGGCGCTGTCTTTGAGGTCGCTGCCTTGCACAATGTAGCCGCGCGTGTGCATGACCTCGGCGATGGCGCTCATGCCGATGCCGCCGATGCCCACGATATGCACGAGGCCGGTCTTGGCCGGATCGGGCATCTGCATGCGAACGCTACTCCCTAGACTTCACCAGCTCGTCCACGAGATCGGCGAGCCGCTTTACGGCATCGACCGTGGCCATGGCATGCGCCTTTTTGGCGGCGTCGGCCAGACGCGCCGGGGAGGAGAATAGATCCTGCAGAAGCGCGGCCAGGCGCTCCGTGCTCAGCTCCGACTGACGCACGCACCAGCCGCCGCCAACCTCCTGCAGCCGTGTTGCATTTTCGAGCTGATCGTTGTCAAGGGCGTGGGGGAGAGGAACAAGCAGGCAGGGCCGGCCGATCGCGGTCAGCTCCGCCACGGTGGAGGCACCTGCCCTGGCAATCACCAACTGCGCCGTGGCAATGCGCTCCGGCAGGTCGCGGAAGAAGGGCGCCAGATGCGCGGCGATCTCGGCGTTGGCGTAGGCGTCGCGCAAGCCCGCCAAGTCTTCCTCACGAGCCTGCTGCACGACCGTAAGCCGGCCGCGCATGTCGTCGGGCAGCCGCAGCAGCGCCGGGGGCAGCGCCTCGGAAAAGAAACGCGCGCCTTGACTGCCGCCGAACACAAGCAGCAGCAGGCGCGATGAAACGTCGGGCGCGGCGTAGGGCGTGTCGCGAAATTTCAACACCGCATCGCGCACCGGGATGCCGGTCAGCCGGGCTTTTGCCTGCGCCTCCGCGCCCAGCAGCTTGGTGGGCATGAGCGACAGCCCGATTCTGTCGACGAAACGCGAGAGCAGGCGATTGGCGCGACCCATCACCGCGTTCTGCTCGTGGATCGCGGTAGGGATTCGCAGCGTGCGGGCGGCGATTATCGGCGGCAGCGTCGGATAGCCGCCAAAGCCAATGACCGCAGCTGGCTTCATGCGCAAGAGCATACGCAGCGCTCCGGCATAGCCGATGCCGAGCCTGGTGAAGGTCGCGGCCACTGCGATCGGCGAGTTACTGGTGAGCGTCGCCGACGGGATGCGGTGAATGGTGCGGGCGGGAAAGTCGCCGCCAAATTTTTCGGCCCGTATGTCGGTAGCGAGCTCGACGATATAGCCTCGCCGCTGGAGCTCCTGGCCTAGCGATGCCGCAGGGAACAAATGGCCGCCCGTGCCGCCAGCGGCAAGCAGGACGCTGGGGCTACTCAAGCCATCTGCTCCGAGGTGGTCTTGGTTCGGCGCCGCTCGGCTTCGCTTTCACTCACGCTTGCCGCACTGCGCGGCAGCCGTCCAGCCGACGGCCGCCGCCTAGTCAGCCCAAGCGCAAAGCCCACGGTCAGCGCCATGGCGAGCAGCGAGGAGCCGCCATAAGAAACGAAGGGGAGAGTCATGCCCTTGGCCGGCATCAGCCCGACATTGACGGCCATGTTGATCAGCGTCTGCAGGCCGAACAGCATAATCAGCCCGGCGCTTGCGTGGCGAATAAATCCATCCTGTTCCTGCGATGCCTTGGAGAGGCCGCGCAGCACGATGAAAGCGAACACGGCAAGCAGGATTAGGCAAGCAATAAGGCCATACTCCTCCGCCGCCACGGCGAAAATATAATCAGTGTGAGAGTCGGGAAGCACATCCTTCACGGTGCCCTCGCCAGGACCCCGGCCGAACCAGCCGCCATGCAGGAACGAGTCGAACGCCTTGTCGGCCTGGTAGGTGTCGCCTAAGGCAGGGTTGAGGAAGCGGTCGATACGCGAGGCCACGTGCGGCACGAGGAAATAGGCAGAGGCGATACCGGCAAGGCCGGCCGCGGCAAGCGCTCCGATCCAGAACAGGTTGATGCCGGTCATGAAGAACAAGGCAATCCAGACGACACTGACAAGAAGCGTCTGGCCGAAATCCGGCTGCATCACGAGCAACACCGCGAAGATGGCGTAAATCGCGAGCGCGAGCTGGAGCCCGGGCACGTCGCTGCGCTTCTGGCTCTCGTTGAACAGCCACGCGGTGAGTACGACGAAGGCGGGTTTCACGAACTCGGACGGCTGAATCGAAATGAAGCCGATCTGTAGCCAGCGTCTCGCGCCCTTGATCTCGGGCCCGATGAACAGAGTGGCAAGCATCAGCGCGACGCCGACGATGAAGATGATCAGGCTCGCGCGGCGAATCTGCTTCGGCGTGAGCGTAGAGGCGCCGAACATGATGGCCACCGCAGGGAGAAGGAGCGCAGCCTGACGGCGCACGAAGTAGAACGGCTCGAGGTTGTATTTCGCGGCGATGGGCGGACTGGCGGCAAGCGACAGCACGAGCCCTGCGCCCATCAGCAGCAACAGTCCGAAAAACATCAGGCGGTCGACAGTGAACCACCAGTCGGAGAGCACGCTGCGGTCGGCCCGGGTGATCCTCATGCCGCCCTCTCCTGCTTCGATTGCACCGGACTCACACCGGGAAGACACAGGACGAACTCGCGGAAGCTCTGGCCGCGCGCTTCGAAATTGGCGAACTGGTCGTAGGAGGCGCAAGCCGGCGACAGCAGCACCACGGGTTCCGGTGCCTGCGAGCACTTCGCATCGGCCGCCGCAGCCTCAATGGCGCGCGACAGCGTCCCGCATTGCACATGGTCGACATCGGCGCCGAGTTGCCCGGCAAAGCCATCGGCGGCCTCGCCGATCAGATAGGCGCGGGCGATTCTCGGAAAGAACGGCTCCAACCCTGCAAGTCCCCCTGACTTGGGCCTGCCGCCAAGGATCCAATAAATGTCGGTAAAGCTCGCGAGCGCCTTGGCGGCGGCGTCAGCATTGGTAGCCTTAGAGTCGTTGACAAACAGTACAGACCCCATCCGGGCCACCTGCTCCATGCGGTGGGCAAGACCCGCAAAGGTGCCCAATCCCTTGGCGATGGTCGAGGCGTCGAGTCCTTGCGACCGGGCCAGGGCATAGGCAACCGCGGCATTCTGCCAATTGTGGGCACCGCGCAGCGAGCCGATACCGTCGAGGCTCACCCGCCCGCGCTCGACGCCTTTCTCAACCTCGGTGAGGATGCCGTCCTTGGCCCACACGCCGGTCTGCACCGGATGGCCGACGGCGATGCGCTTCACAGCATAGGGTCCGGGGAGCGCATCGGCGATGGCGCAGCAATATGGGTCGTCGATGCCGATGACCGCGGTTCCTTCCGGCCGCAGACCGGCAAACACGCGGGCCTTGATCGCAGCGTAGTTCTCAAGGGTGCCATGACGGTCGAGATGATCCGGCGTGATGTTGAGCAGCGCCGCGACATCTGGCTGGAGCATCGGCGTCAGGTCGATCTGGAAGGTCGACAGTTCGAGCACATAGGTGAGCCCAGCGGCGAACGGCGGAAGGTCGAGAACGGCGCGGCCGATATTGCCTCCGAGCGCTACCGGCCTGCCCGCTTCGTGCAACAAATGCGCCGTGAGTGCGGTCGTGGTCGACTTGCCGTTGGTGCCGGTAATGACCACCACCTTGGCGTCTTGGTCCTCCTTGACCCTTTCGCGGAAGAACAGCTCGGTGTCGCCGATCACCTCGACTCCCGCATCATGCGCCTTCTCCACGCTCCAATGGGGCTCAGGGTGGGTCAGCGGAATGCCCGGCGCGAGCACGAGCGCCGCAATCTTGCTCCACTCGGCAGCGGCGAGATCGTGCAGCGGCACGCCTTGCGCGGCGGCCTTGTCGCGCGCGACCGGGGTATCGTCCCAAGCGAGCACGCGCGCACCGCCTGCGGCAAGCGCGTGGGAGGCGGCGATGTTGCTCAATCCCAGCCCGAACACCGCAACATCGCGGCCGGCAAAGATCGTCACGGGAATCATGTGAGCGAATCTACCGCAATTTCAGCGTGGCGAGGCCAAGCAGTGCGAGCACCACGGCGATAATCCAAAAGCGGATGACCACCGTCGATTCCGCCCATCCCTTCTGCTCGTAGTGATGATGCAGCGGGGCCATGCGGAAGACACGCTTGCCGAACAGGCGGAAACTCGCCACCTGTACGATCACCGAAATCGCCTCGAGCACGAAAAGCCCGCCGACGATGGCGAGCACCAGCTCATGCTTCGTGGCCACGGCGATCGTGCCGAGCGCGCCGCCAAGCGCGAGCGATCCCGTATCCCCCATGAAAATCTGCGCCGGGGGCGCATTGAACCAGAGGAAGCCGAGGCCTGCACCAACCAGCGCGCCGCAGACCACGGCAAGCTCGCCGGTGCCCTGCACGAAGTGGATCTGCAGATATTCGGCGAACAGAGCGTTGCCGACGAAATAGGAGATGAAGCCGAAGGTCGCCGCGGCGATCATCACTGGAACGATAGCGAGGCCGTCGAGCCCGTCGGTCAGGTTCACGGCGTTGCCGGCGCCAACAATGATGAAAGCGCCGAAGGGAATGAACAGCCAGCCAAGCTCGAACAGCACGTTCTTGAAAAAGGGAATGGCCAGCGCGGTCGAAAGCGGCGGCGTGCCGACCGAAGCAATGATGTAGGTGGCGATCAGTGCAACGGTCGTCTCAATGAGGAGCCGGATACGGCCGCGCGATCCCTCCACCGTCTGCCGCGTCACCTTGAGATAATCGTCGTAGAGGCCGACCGCGCCATAGTTGAGCGTGACGAAGAGCGCCACCCAGACATAAGCATTGTGCAGATTGCCCCAGAGCAAAGTCGAGACGGTGACGCCGGACAGGATCATCAACCCGCCCATGGTGGGCGTGCCTTGCTTCTGCAGGAGGTGGCGCTCCGGACCATCGGCACGGATGGGCTGGCCTTTGCCCTGGCGCAGGCGCAACGACCTGATAATGCTCGGGCCGAACAGAAACACGAACAGCAGAGCCGTCATCAAAGCGCCGCCGGTGCGGAACGTGATGTAGCGGAAGATATTGAAGACGCTGAGTTCGCCGGTGAGCTCAGTCAACCAGTAGAGCATGGTCTTCCCCCTAAGCGGCTCGTTTAAGGGCAAAGCCTCGCGGAGGGAATTGGGAAATCGCGCTTAGGGAGCCTCTGGCGGCGGATAAGAGCTGAAAAGCGCGAGAATCTATGGGGATCACACCTGGGCGGCGGGACTTGGTCTTTGGAAATGGCGGTGCAGGGCCTCAACCAAAGGGACCATGCGGCTGCCGAATGAGCCCTTAACCATCACCACATCGCCGGCCCCCACCCCCTTGGTGAGGAGCGGGACGAGTTGCTCGGAGGTCTTGGCGTAGCCGCCGCGGCGCTTGGCCGGCAGCGCGTCATAGAGGCCGCGCATCATCTCGCCGCAAGCGTAGACTACGTCGACGTCCGCCGCGTCGATGACCTCTGCGAGCTCCCGGTGCAGCTTCGGCCCGAGGCCGCCGAGCTCAAGCATGTCGCCGAGCACGGCAACGCGGCGCTTGTACTCATCCCGCGGCGTGAGGCCTAGGGTGGCTAGCGCCGCACGCATGGATGCAGGGTTGGCGTTATAGCTCTCGTCGATGATGGCGACGCGACCGCCCTTGCCGCCGATGACGACGCGCTCGCCGCGTCCGGTCTGTGCGTGCCAGCCGGAGAGAGCGCGAGCAGCGGCCTTGAGGTCCGCCTCAGCGAGCTTCACCGCCGCAAGCACAGCAAGCGAGTTCTGAACAAAATGAATGCCCGGTGCGCCGATGTGATAGGTGACGGTCTCGCCGAGAATGTCGGCCTTCACCTCGGAGGTCTCGGGCCCAAGCTCAACGCTCAGGCTTCGCGCGTCCGCGCTGCTTGTCTCGCCGAAGCTGACGACTCTCGCCTTCCTCTGCAGCGCGTGGCGGCGCAGGCGGTCGTAATGCGGATTCTCGCGGTTGAGGATGGCGACGCCGCCTGGCACTAGCCCTTCGAGAATCTCCGCCTTTGCGTCGGCGATCGCCTCGATCGAGCGGAAGAAGCCGAGATGCACCGGCGCCACGGTGGTGATGATGGCGATATGTGGCTTGATCAATCGCGTGAGCTCGCTGAGCTCGCCGGCGTGATTCATGCCGGCCTCGAACACGCCGAAGCTCGTGTCCTGCCGCATGTTGGCGAGGGACAGGGGCACGCCCCAATGGTTGTTGTGGGATTTGAGCGACACATGCACCGGGCCCGACGGAGTGAGCGCGAGCTTCAGCGCCTCCTTGGTCCCGGTCTTGCCGACGCTGCCGGTGACGGCGATCACCACGGCGTCCTTGGCGCGCGCCCGGCCGGCGATGCCAAGATCGTTCAGCGCCTGCGACGTGTCAGAAGCGCGGATCAGCCGCTTCTCTCCCCGCGGCGCCTTGAAGTCCTGCTCGACGATGGCGCACGAGGCGCCCTGCGACAGGGCAGCCTCGACGAAGAGATGCCCGTCACGGTTCAGTCCTCGAAGCGCGACGAAGGCTTCGTCGGGCGCGAGACTTCGGCTGTCGATGGAAACGCCGCTCACCGGCGTGGTCGATGGCAGCGCGCTCTTGCCGTGCACTGACTTCACCATTTCCCCGACCGTCCACAGAAACTTAGGCACGCTCAGCCCGTCCTTTCAGTGCGGATTCAACCGCGTCGTGGTCAGAATAGGGAATGACGGTGCCCTTGACGATCTGTCCCGTCTCGTGTCCCTTGCCGGCAATCAGCAACACATCCCCCTGCTGCAAATAGGCGATCGCCTCCGCCACAGCGGCCGCACGCCCGGGAACCTCGATGGCACCGGGCGCCGCAGCCAGTATCTGCCGGCGGATGTCGGCGGGCTCCTCGTTCCGCGGATTGTCGTCGGTGACGATGGCAAGGTCCGCCCTCTCCACCGCAACCGCGCCCATTTGGGGGCGCTTGCCCTTGTCGCGATCACCGCCGCAACCGAATACGACCGTGAGGCGATTGCGCACGTAAGGCCTGAGTGCGTCGAGCGCTTTGGCCAACGCGTCCGGCGTATGCGCATAGTCGATGAAGATGGGTGCGCCGGTGCTGGTGGTGCCGGCGAGATCGAGGCGTCCTCGTGCGCCGCGCAGGTTTGCAAGCAATGGAAGTACCTTCTCGGCGTCCGCATGCGCCGCCAAGCAGAGCCCGGCGGCAACGAGGGCGTTGGACGCCTGAAAGGCGCCGACCAACGGAAGCCGCAGAGTCTCGGTGCCGCCGGCATGAAGCACGGTAAGCCGTTGGCCGAAACCGTCCTGCTCAGCGGCGAGAAGCTTCAGGGTTTCTCCCGCACGCCCGATGGAAATGACCGAAAGGCCCCTCCTACCGGCAACCTCCATCACCTGCGGCGCGCCAGGACTGTCGACGTCGATCACAGCCACGGCCCCTGGCTGAAGCAGTTTGCCGAACAGGCGCAGCTTTTCATTGAAATAGGTCTCGAAGCTTGGATGGTAGTCGAGGTGGTCGCGCGAAATATTGGTGAAGGCACCCGCGGCAAGCCGCAGACCATCGATGCGGCGCTGCTCGAGCCCGTGGCTCGATGCTTCGAGCGCGAGATGCGTAACGCCGGATTTCGCAAGCTCGGCAAGGATGCGATGCAGCTCGATCGGATCTGGTGTGGTGTGGGCAAGAGTCTGCGTGCCTGACGGCCCGACTACGCCCACGGTCCCGAGGCTCGCGGCCCGGAACCCAATCTGCTCCCAGAGTTGGCGAACGAAGGAGGCGACGGACGTTTTGCCGTTTGTGCCGGTGACGGCGACGGCAACCTCGGGCTGGGCGCCGAAGAATCGCGCAGCGACCAGCGCGAGCCCGCGGCGCGGGTCGGGGCACTCGATGACCGGCGTGCCGTTGAGCGTTGGCGCAGCCCCCTGCGGCAGGAGGATCGCCGCAGCGCCGCGAGCGAGAGCATCGGCAAGGAAGCGCGCGCCGTCGGTGCGCGACCCGGGCAACGCGGCAAACAAGTAGCCCGGCTTCACGGCGCGGCTGTCGGCGGCCAGCCCGGTGATCGGAACATGCTGCCAAGCTACGGGCAGCGGCACCTCAGGGCCCACCAACTCGCCAAGCGTCATGACACAGACCCCGCGCGCCGCGAAGGCCGACCGCCTCTCGGCACGGCGCAAACGCCAGCGAAAGCCTCCGAAACCGGCATTTCTCTAATAGGAGGCGAGAACCTTGTCGTCAAACTTATGCGCATCGCCCGGGAGCTTCGGCATGACGCCGAGAATTGGCGCGATGCGGTCGACGATCTTGCCCACCGTCGGCGCGGCATTCACGCCCGCGGTCGCCTCGTTGTGGGTCTCCGCCACGCGCTGCGGCTCATCGAGCATCACGAGCACAAGATATTCGGGATTGTCGGTGGGGAAGACAGACAGGAACGAGGTAAGGAGCGCCGAACCCTCGTAGTGGCGCCCGACCACCTTTTCTGCGGTGCCCGTCTTGCCGCCGACGCGGTAGCCTTCCACATTGGCGCGCTTGCCAGTCCCCTTCAGCACGTTGAGGCGCATGATCTGGAGAATTGACTGACTGGTCGAGGTCTTGATGACCCGTGGCGCCTGCAGTTCGGCCGTGCGCGACCGCGGCAGAAAGGTCGGCGTCACGGCGTAGCCGCCATTGACCAGAGGCAACGTCGCTGCCGCGAGCTGCAGGGGCGACACCGACAGCCCATGACCGTAGGCGATGGTGATGGTGTTGAGGCGTACCCACGGCGAAGGGACAATTGGCGCCGCGTTCTCGCCGATCTCGGTGGAGAAACGGTTCAACAGGCCAAGCTTTTGCAGGAACGCCTTGTGGCGCTCGATGCCGAGGTCGAGCGCCATCTTGGCCGCGCCGATATTCGACGAATAGATGAAGATCTCGGGCACGGTCAGCCGGCGCTTCTTGCCGTGAAAATCCTCGATAGTGAACCTGCCGACGTGAATTGGCGCGCTTGCGTCATAGCTCGAGTGCAATGTCGAGCTGCCTGCATCGAGTGCACCGGCGACCGTCAGCGTCTTGAATACTGAGCCCATCTCGTAGACGCCGGACGTCATGCGGTTGAGGCGATCCTTGTCGAGTGCCTGTTCGCGGTGGTTGGGGTCGTAGTCGGGAAGCGACACGAGCGCCCGGACCTCCCCGCTCTTGACGTCGATGACGACACCGGCGGCGGCCTTGGCGCGAAACGTCGACATGGCGTTGACCAGCTCCTCACGCACGACATGCTGCACGCCGAGATCGAGGGAAAGGGTGACGGCCTCTCCGCCGGTATCGTTTGCCGGAGCAGACATGGCGAGCTGAGGGTTGTCGTCGATGAACTTCTCGATGCCGGCGAGACCCTTGTTGTCGACATCGACATGACCGACCACGTGGCAGGCGGTGGCGCCGACCGGATAGACGCGGCGGTATTCCTCGATGAAGCCGAGACCCGGTTGGCCAAGCTCGTAGATCTCGGCCTGCTGCTGCGGCGTCAGCTCGCGCCTTATGGCAACAAACCTCTTGCCTTGCTTCAACTTCTCCAACAGCTCGCCCGTGTTGATGTCCGGCAGCACGCTCGACACCTGCTCGACCAGCTCGTCGCGGTCGATGACCTTGGCAGGATCGGCATAGAGGGTCGCACCCTTGATGTCGGTGGCCAGCAGTCGGCCGTTGCGATCGAGGATGTCTGGACGGTGCACCGTGGTGGAAATGTCGCGGATGCCGCCGGAGCCGGGTTCAACGGCGGCGAAGCCGAGGCTCACCAGTCGGATCGCGATAGCAAGGAAGCTGAGCGCAAAGGCGAGACAAGCAATGCGGTAGCGGCCGCGACTCTTGGCAAGATAAGCCCGCTCGGCCGGAGACGCCGCGGCACTGAGATGGGGCTCGCGAGCCAAGGTCCTCGACCTACTCTCCGGCAGGTGAGACCGTGACGGGCGGAGGAATCACCAGCGGGGCGCTCGAAGCTGCCTTGGCGATGGGGCTCGCCTTGATGGGGACGGTCTTGACCGTGACGGTCTTGGTGGATGCTGGCAGATCCTCATCGAGATTGGCGGGGGCGCCCGGAGCCGGCGCAACGCCTGACACCGGCACGGACTTGACCTTGGTCGCCGGGCCGGAAGCCGCCGGCAGTGTATCGTCGGCTGCCTCGGTGCGGACACGCTCGAAGTCGTTGTCCGACACCGTGTCAAGCGTAACAATCTGCTGCGGACGCGCCGGGGCGAGCTTCAAGTGTTTGGTGGCGAGGCGCTCGATGCGCTCAGGGCGATTGAGCAGGCTCCATTCGGCGCGAAGGACGGCGACGGCGTCCTGCTCCGTGTCGATGTCCTTGCGCAGCCCGACAATATCTTCGTCAAGCGCACGGGCCTGATATTTGCCGTCATAGATCACGTAGGCGAGCGCCACGAGCGCCACCACAAGGCAGATATTGATGAAACGCAACATTGACCCTTTACCCCGTCCCCTCAAGCCTGCCGTCAGGCAGGAAGCGCGATGCGCGGCACCCCCAAATTTGCCGGGTCGAGAGCATGCGGCGGAGTGTCCGTGCGTTCCCCAGCCCTGAGGCGCGCAGAGCGGGCACGGGGGTTCAGCCTGATCTCGTCCTTCGTTGGTGATAGCGGACGACGGTTAAGAAGTCGGAAGCTTGGTGAAAAAGTTGACCGCGCCCGCTCTGGCACATGCCGCGACGCGCGGGGAGCAGGTGTGCTGCGCGCGGCAAAAAAGCGCTTGGCGATGCGGTCCTCCAGCGAATGGAAGGTGACCACGGCGAGCCTGCCCTTCGGCTTGAGAAGATGTTCCGCGGCACTCAATCCGCGAGCGAGCTCGAGCAGTTCCTCATTGAGATAGAGTCTCAGCCCCTGAAAGGTGCGGGTCGCGGGGTGCTTGGTTTCATCGTGTCTCCTGCCGAGCACGCTGGCGACGATGTCGGCAAGCTCCGCGGTCCTTGCGATCGGCGCTTCCTTCCGGCGCGCGACAATGGCCCGGGCGATCGACCGGGCCCGCTTCTCCTCGCCGAGCGTGCCGATGACGGCGGCAAGCTCGCGCTCGGGCAGCTCATTGACGAGGTCGCTTGCGGTCGGGCCGGCGCCGCCCATGCGCATGTCGAGAGGGCCGTCCTTGCTGAAGGAGAAGCCGCGCTCCGGCTCGTCGAGCTGCATGGAGGAGACGCCGAGATCGAGCGCCACGCCGTCGACCGCAGCAATTCCTTCCCGCTGGGCAATGTCGCGCATCTCGGCGTAGCGGCCGAGCACGAATTTCAGCCGGCCGGGAAAATCCGATTCGAGGATCTTGGCGAATCTGACGGCGCCTGGATCGCGGTCGATGGCGAGCACGTGGCAACGCGCCGACTCAAGGAGCCCGCGGCTATAACCACCGGCCCCGAACGTTCCATCGATGAAGTGCTTGCCGTTGCTCGGCTCGAGCGCCTCAATGACTTCGGAGAGCATCACGGGAATGTGGCGGGCCGGTCCGCCGGCGGCGGTCAAACCCACGCCGCGACCCGCCATCATTCCCGTGCTCCCTCTGGCCCGCCGCTTCCGCGGCGCCCCGCGCCGAGTAACTTGCGGAGATCGCGGACCTTTTGGCGCGCTTCCGCCAAATGGGTTTCAAATCGGCCTGGCTCCCACATCTGGAACTTCTCGCCGAGGCCGACAAAAGTGATGTGCGTAGTGATGCCGGCGTGCTCCCTGAGCCGCTCAGGCAGAATCGTGCGTCCGTCCTGGTCGATAGAAAGGACTTCGCTTGTCCCGAAGAGCGCGGTGGCGAGGTCGTCACGCTCGTCAGAGTAAGGAGCGAGCCCTTCGACCAGCCCGTTGATCTTGTTGACCAGGCGCTGGCCGCCGGCGTCGAGCGCGGGCGCATCAAGCGACGGATAGCAATAAATGCCGTCAAGACCGTCCTTGGCGAGGATTGTGCGGAAGGAAGCCGGAACGGAGACGCGGCCCTTGGTGTCGATCTTATTTGTGAATGTCGACACAAACTGGTCCATCTCCCCCTCATGGGCACCTGGCTGACTGAAGGACGAAACGAAGGCTCAGGCGCGAGACCCTTGTCGCTAGGCTCGGAGACGTGGGTGGAGGAGGCGGCGCTGTTCCCCCCGTGGCCTCATAAGGAGCGCTGCCAACTCCTCCTCCACCCCTCACCGAACGGGCAAGTCATGGGATAACATGGGATATCATGGGTGGTCAAGGAATCTCATGGGAATAAGCTTAATGCAGCCGGGTAAATTCTGTGGGTAACCGTGGGCGCTGCGAGGCGATGCGGCGAAGCAGTCCAGCCGACCCTTTGAGTTGGCGCAACAGGGCGAACCGGTTTACAACTGGGGAAACAAACGGGGTGGCGGCGCGTGCTCGCGGGCAAACTCGCGCGGGGCGCATGAGCTAGCCTCGCTCGACAGGGATGCGAAAAGAGGGTTGGCGTCGGCGTCCATGATCATGAGGGGATCCTCAGCGACGCTCGGGCTTGCGGCGATGTTGCTTGCCGCCGGCGCCGGTGAGCTTGCTGCCGGCGATGTATCGGAAGGCCCTTTCGCCCGGCTCGGTCCGCCGGATGCACCGGTGAAGCTCTATACCGTGGAGCGCGGGGAAGGCCCGCCGGTGCTCCTGATCCATGGGTTCGGCACCAATTCCTTCACTTGGCGCCACGTCGCACCAGACCTTGCCCGCGATCACCGGGTGATCGCCGTCGATCTCAAGGGCTTCGGCCGCTCGGACAAGCCGTTCGACGAGCGCTACGCGGCGAGCGACCAGGCGGAGCTTCTGACCCAGCTCATCCTCGACCGCGATCTCCATAACCTCACCATCGTAGGCCACTCCTATGGCGGAGGGGTTGCGCTCCTGCTCGCGCTCGAGGCCGACAACCGGTTGAAGGGACGAATCGCCAAGCTCGTGCTGCTCGACACCATCGCCTATCCGCAAGCGATCCCGGTCTTCTTCAAGCTGCTCGACACGCCCGGCGTTGCCCAGATCGGTGTGCGCATGGCTCCGCCAACCACCCAGGTGCAGCTCGCGCTGAGGATCGCCTATTTCGACAACAGCAAGATCGCCCCCGACGAGGTCAAGGCCTATGCCGAGCCGATGAAGACGGCGGCGGGCAAGCACGCCTTGATCTATAGCGCAAGGCAGATCATTCCCGACGACGTCAAGCAGATCGCGGCGCGCTATTCGACGATCGCGCTGCCAACTC
>Ga0124850_1000045_pt1 | contig 13080 bp, 14 predicted proteins | sample PanSoiMetaGPlot1_FD_97462 | JGI IMG/M metagenome (GOLD analysis project Ga0124850, IMG submission 97462) | Tropical forest soil microbial communities from Panama analyzed to predict greenhouse gas emissions - Panama Soil - Plot 1 (PacBio error... | ecosystem: Environmental > Terrestrial > Soil >...
CCTTTTTATAATGAGAGCGACCTCAACGCCGGTGGCTTCGCGCTCGCCTACAACGGGCGCACCGCAACCGATACCCGCAGCGAGCTGGGCGGGCGCTTCGACCGTCTGCTGCTGCTCAACCCCGAGGCCGCGCTCACGCTACGCGCGCGCGTGGCCTGGGCGCACGACTGGATCAGCGACCCGACGCTTGCGGCCGTGTTCCAGGCGCTTCCGGGCGCGAGCTTCCTCGTCAACGGCGCGACGCCAGCGAAGAACTCGGCGCTCACCTCTGCCGGCGCCGAGCTTCGCCTCGCTAACGGTGTTGCGCTGATCGGCAAGTTCGATGGCGAGTTCGCCTCCCACTCCTCGACCTACGCCGGCACCGGCACGGTGCGATACACGTGGTAGTGAAGACGCGCGTGAACGCGCTTAAGGCTTGCGCCACCCTCTTCCCGCTTGCGCGGGGCGAGGGTTCACAGCGTTGTGCGTGCACGTCCGGATGGCCCGCCGCCGCCGCGGCTGATATGCTCGCGATTGCGACTTGATGGGGACGTGCGCCATGTCCTTGCTGTCCCTCCCGCGTCTCGGCGCGATCGCCGCGGCCATGCTCCTGCCTGCGACGCTCCTGCATGCCGCGTTGCCGACGCCGACGGAGGCCCCCGAGCGGGCCTCGCTCACCGGTCAACTCCTGATCGCCGCGCCCACGATGGGCGATCCGCGCTTTGCGCACACCGTGATCCTGATGGTGCGGCACGACCGCAACGGTGCGCTCGGCATCGTCATCAATCGGCCCATTGGGGAGCGGCCCCTGGCGGGCATTCTGGAGGCGCTCGGCGAGAAGGACACGGCGGTGGCGGGACAGGTGCGCATCTTCGCCGGCGGTCCGGTGCAGCCCGAGATCGGCTTTGTGGTGCACAGCGCCGAATACCATCGCTCCGACACCGTCGATATCGACGGCCGCGTCGCCATGACGTCGAGCCTCGAGATCTTGCGCGACATCGGCAACCATCGCGGCCCGAGCAAGAGCCTCATCGCATTCGGCTACGCCGGCTGGGCGCCGGGCCAGCTCGAAGGCGAGCTCGCGCACGGCTTCTGGTTCACGACGCCGCAAGACGCCAAGCTCGTCTTCGACGAAGACCGCGACGAGGTCTGGGATAACGCCATGAAGCGCCGGACGCAGGACCTGTAATCGCGAGGGAAGTCGAGGTGCCTCCGCAAGCCCTGTTCGGACTCAGCGTCGCGATGGGCTTCCTTGCGTGGGGCATCGTCGCTGCGCGATACCTCTGGCCATACTTGCGCAGCCAGCCGCGCGTCGAGGCGCTGCGCCCGCTCCTCATCTTGCACAGCTTCCGCTTTGTCGGCTTGGCATTCCTGGTGCCCGGCGTGGTCGCGCCGGATCTGTCAGCCGCTTTTGCGCGTCCGGCTGCCTACGGTGATCTCATCGCCGCGGTCCTGGCGCTGCTCGCGTTGGCCGCGTTGCGGAGCAGGTGGGGGATGCCCCTGGTCTGGGTGTTCAACCTGTGGGGCACCGCCGATCTCCTCTACGCTTTCTATCAAGGCAACTCCGTCGGGTTTGCACCGGGTCAATTGGGTGCCGCCTACTTCATTCCGACCGTCATCGTACCGCTGCTCCTGATCACGCACGGACTGATATTCCGCCTGCTACTGCAGGGCGAGGATGTCCGCGCATCTACATAGGCTTGCCCGCTGACCGCGGATTGTCCCTCCTCACACGGTCTCGGCGAGGACGCGATCGACGTCGGCCAACGCCTTGTCCTTCTCTCCCGTCGTCATCAGGGAGGCCTTGATCCCGTTGCGCACGATCGCTGCGATCTCGTCGCGTGCGAGCCCCAATGCCTGCGCGCTGGCGCGGTAGTTCTCGTTCACGTAGCCGCCGAAATAGGCGGGATCGTCGGAATTGACCGTGACCATAAGCCCTTTGTCCAGCATCCGCCGCAGCGGGTGATGCGCGAGGTCGTCGACCACCCGCAGCCGCACATTGGAGAGTGGACAAACGGTGAGCGGGACTTGCTCGCGCGCCAGCCGCCCGACCAGGGCCTGGTCCTCCATGGCGCGCACGCCGTGATCGATGCGCGCGACGCCGAGCAGATCGAGCGCCTCCCAGACGTAGCTCGCCGGCCCCTCCTCGCCGGCGTGGGCGGTAAGAAAGAAGCCCGCGTCGCGGGCGCGGGCGAACACGCGCTTGAACTTGCCCGGCGGATTTCCCCGCTCGGACGAATCGAGCCCGACGCCGATGATGCGGTCGCGAAACGCCAGCGCCGCGTCGAGCGTGCGCTCGGCGTCGGCCTCGTCGAGATGGCGCAGGAAGCACATGATCAGGCTTGCCTCTACGCCCAGCGCTCGCCTGGCATCGGCAATGGCACGGGTCAGGCCTTCGATCACGGTCGCGAACGCGATGCCGCGGGACGTGTGGCCTTGCGGATCGAAGAACATCTCGACGTGGCGGACATTGTCGGCGCGGGCGCGCGCGAGATAGGCGAAGGCGAGGTCGTAGAAATCCTGCTCCGTGATCAACACCGACATCCCGCGATAGTAGAGATCGAGGAAATCCTGCAGGTTGCCGAACCGATAGGCCTGCCGCACGGCGTCGACCGACGCATACGGCAGTGAGATGCCGTTGCGGCGCGCCAGCGCAAACATCAGCTCCGGCTCGAGGCTCCCCTCGACGTGAATGTGCAGCTCGCATTTGGGAAGCCGCGCGATGAGGGCGTCAGTGTCAAGCATATCAAGCAAAGGGAGGCTATCCGACGCCACTAGCGATTGCGACAGTTCGTATCGTTCGCCCTCACCCGAATCATCCGATCCGGGGAACACACGGAATCACTCTCCTCTCCCGCTGGCAATCCCGTACCTCGATACGACTTATACCAAATCCCATTGATCAGAACCCGTGGGCCCATTGGCGCAGTCCGATGGACATGATGCGCCAAGGCTGATCGACGAGCTTGTTCCATGCCGCGCAACAATGGTCGACGAGATCGTCGTAGGATTTGAAGATGCGGTTGGAGAGCCAGTTGTCGCGCATGAACTGCCAGACGTTCTCGACCGGGTTGAGCTCTGGGCACTTCGGCGGCAGCAGAATGATGGTGATATTGGCCGGCACGAGGAGGCGCGTGGACAAGTGCCAGCCGGCTTGATCGACCAGGAGGATGGCGTGGGCAGCGGGCGCGACGGTTGCGGCGATCTCGGCGAGGTGCAAGTTCATCGCCTCGGTGTTGCAAGCCGGCATGATCAGGGCTGCACCCTTGCCCTCCTTCGGGCAGACTGCACCGAAGATGTAGGTGGAAGCGGTCCGTTGGTCCCGCGGTGCGCTTGGACGGGTGCCGCGCTTGGCCCAGCGGCGGGTGATCTTGTTCTTCTGGCCGATGCGGGCCTCGTCGGCGAACCAGATTTCTATCGTGTCGCGGTCAAGCGCCTTCTTGCGCGCAATTGCCTCCAGGCGCGCGGGGAAGTTTTTTTAAAATCCTCGATCGCGCCCTCGGCTTGCGCATGGTGACGCGGTCGGGCCGATAGTTTGCGGTAGCCCATGGCTCGCAGCTCCCGGCTGAGCGTCTGCTTGGCGATTGTGATGCGGAATTCCTCAAAGATCCATTGCGTCAGATCGATCAGCCGCCAGCGCACCACGCCATGCACCGCCGGGATCGGGCCACTCTCGATCATGCCGGCGATGGCCTGCCGTTGAGTGTCGTTGAGCTTGGACGGCTGTCCTGTCGACTTGCCATCCAGGAGACCGTCAGGACCGCGGGCGTTGAAGCGCAACACCCAGTCCCGGATGATCTGAAGTCCGACACCGCCGATCTTGGCCGCCTCGGTGCGCGTTGCCCCATCGTAGATAGCCGCGAGTGCTAAAAGCCGGCGAGCCTGAGGCCCGTCTTTGGTCTTCCGTGCCAAACCGCGAACCTGTGGCGCATCAAAATCCTGGCGCAATGGTGTCGGAGCCGACATGACGAGCCTCCTGGATTCGCCATGTTGAATCTGACTCGCCTCCATCTGGGAATCGCCCACGAGTCACAATTTCAGGGACTCGGTATTAGACCACATTCCGGTCGTCTTGACCCATTTCGTCATTGCCGGGCTTGACCCGGCAATCCATCCTCTTCGCAAAAAATTCTTGCGAAGAATGATGGACCCGCGGGTCAAGCCCGCGGGTGACGCATGTGGGTGCGGACAAAATCCTCACCCACGGCATCGAGATATCGTTCAGCTCAGCGCGCGCAGGTCACGCCGCAACCGGTCGGCGCCGGCACGTGGAACGAGGCGTTCGATCTCGCCATACGTGCGCCGCCAGACCGGAACCGCGCGCGCGAGCCGCGCGCGGCCCGCGGGCGTCAGCTTGAGTCGGCGGCTGCGTCTGTCCTCGGCGTCGACCATCACGGTGATCAGGCCGCGCCGTTGCAATGGCTTGAGCGCGGCGGTGAGCGTCGTGCGGTCCATGGCGAGCAAGGACGCGACTGAACCGATGCTGGGCGGCTCGGGCCGGTTCAGCGACATCATCACCGAGTACTGCCCGCTGGTGAGGCCGAGCGGCCGCAGCGCGTCGTCGAACCGCCGCGCGAGCGCCCGCGCCGCGCGCTGCAGGTGAAGGCACAGGCACGTGTCCCGAACCAAGAGCGTGGTGGCGAAGGGAACTTCGGCCGCCTTTGACACGCCACAATTATGTTGATATCAACGCATTGTGTCAATCGAATTACTGGGGGTGGGCGCAAGCAGAATCGGATGGAAAAGGCGGGGAACCGGCTCGGTAGTTCTCAGTTTTAGGCTAGACACTCCGGCCGAACAGCTGAACTCCGTTCATTCCCGCGAAAGCGGGAATCCAGGATCGAAGCTGGGTCCCCGCAACGGGGTCCCCGCGACGCGAGCGTCGCGGGGACCCCTCGCGGGGACGAGCGGAAGGGTAAAGGACGTGAAAAAAGGAGTAGATCATGGAGCTCAAGGCGAAAAAAATTACGCCCTGCCTGTGGTTCGATACGCAGGCCGAGGAGGCGGCGAAATTTTACGCTTCCGTGTTCAAGAATTCCAAAATCGGCAAGATCAGCCGCTATGGAAAAGAGGGATTCGAGGTTCACGGCAAGAAGGCCGGAACGGTCATGACCGTCGAGTTCGAAATCGAAGGGCAAAAATTCCTGGCGCTGAACGGCGGCCCGCATTTCAAGTTCAACGAGGCGGTGTCGTTCCAGGTGCCCTGTGAAACGCAGGAGGAGATCGACTACTTCTGGAGCACGCTGGCAAAGGACGGTGAAGAGGGCCACTGCGGCTGGCTCAAAGACAAGTTCGGCCTCTCGTGGCAGGTCTTCCCGAGAGCCCTGCCCGAGATGCTGATGGACGGAAATTCCGAAACGGCGCAACGGATCATGCGGTCGATGCTCAAGATGCGCAAGATCGACATTGCGGCGCTGCGGCGGGCGCAAGCGGCCTGAACGCGCCGCATTGCGCCAGCGCAACGACTTCCCAAACGACTTATCCCGAACGACCTATCCCAAACGACTTGGACAAAGGAGAGAAGACCATGCCGACACCGTATCTGTTCTTCGACGGCCGCTGCGAGGAGGCGATCGAGTTCTACAAGAAGGCGCTCGGCGCCGAGGTCAAGATGATGATGCGCTATAAGGAAAGCCCGGAGCCGCCGCCGCCCGGCATGGTTCCGCCCGGCAGCGACAACAAGATCATGCATTCATGCCTTGCCATCAACGGCGAGGACGTGATGGCGTCCGACGGCTGCGCGCAGGGCAAGCCGAAATTCGAGGGCTTCTCGCTCTCCATCAATGCCAAGAACGAGGCCGAGGCCGACCGCGTGTTCGCGGCGCTCGCCGACCGCGGCGAGGTGCGCATGCCGCTCGGCAAGACGTTCTTCGCCAAGCGCTTCGGCATGGTTGCCGACCGCTTCGGCGTCGGCTGGATGATCATCTTGGAGGCTTGAGGGGCGCTGACGGCGCGCATCGATGGCGTTGCAAAGGGGGGTTTCGATGTTGCTGAAGATCCTGATCGCGCTCGCCGCGGTGGTCGCGGCGTTCGCCGCATTCGTTGCCCTGCAGCCCTCGAATACCGGGTCACGCGGTCGGCGACGATCGCCGCCCCCGCATCCGATGTCTTCGCGCAGGTGAACGACTTCCATAAATGGGACGCGTGGTCGCCCTGGGCGAAGCTCGACCCCGACGCGAAGACCACCTTCGAGGGCCCGTCCGCCGGAGAAGGCGCGGTCTTCGCCTGGGCCGGCAACAGGGAGATCGGCGAAGGGCGCATGACGCTGACCCAGAGCCGCCCGGCCGAGCTCATCCAGATCAAGCTCGATTTCGTGCAGCCGATGGCCGGCACCAGCACGGCCGAGTTGATCTCCTTGTTGAGCTTGTCAATGATCTCAGCCGGCGTGGCCTTCGGTGCGCCGACGCCGTACCAGTTGCTCGCCTCGTAACCCGGCACGAACTCAGCCACGGTCGGGATCTCCGGCAGCGCATCCAAGCGCCGCTCGATGGTCACTCCCAACACGCGCAGTTGGCCAGTTCTAACGTATTCGAGCGACGATGCCGTGGTGCCGAAGTAAAGCTGGACTTGTCCGCTCAGCAAGTCAGTCAGCACCGCCGCCGCGCTGCGCTACGGAACGTGCACGATATTGGTGCCGGTCATCACCTTGAACAGCTCGCCGTTGACATGGGGCGTGCTGCCGATGCCGGGCGACGCCATATTGATTTTGCCGGGATTGGCCTTGGCATAGGCAATGAACTCGGGAAGTGTCTTGGCAGGAACCGAAGGATTCACCACCATGATATAGGGAAAGCTGACGATGGGCGCGATCGGTGCGATATCGCGGACGAAATTGAAATTGAGCTTGTCGTAAAGCGTCGCATTGCTCGCGTTCGCTGTAGTGACATAGAGGAGCGTATAGCCGTCTGGAGATGCCCGCACGACCGCCTCGGTGCCGATATTGCCGCCGGCACCGGGCCGGTTCTCGACAATGAATTGCTCGCCAAGCCGCTCCGACAACCATTGCCCGATGAGCCGCGCAGTAATGTCGGTCGCGCCGGCTGGTCCGAACGGCACGATCAAGTGCACCGGCCGGGATGGATAGGCTTCCGCTCCCGCGACCCGCGGAAGAGCCGACAGCGCAGCCGCGCCGGCGGCCAGATGCAGAAAATTTCGGCGGGGAAGTTTCATTCTGAACCTCCCTCTTGCTTCACTCGATCACCTCGTCGGCACGACCGGAGAGCGGTAGCGGCACCGTGAGCCCGAGTGCTTTGGCGGTCTTGAGGTTGATGATCAGCTCAACTTTGGTGATCTGCTGCACCGGCAGGTCGGTGGGCTTCTCGCCCTTGAGAATTCGCCCGGTATAAACACCGACCGTACGGAATGCCTCTTTAATGCTGCCTCCGTAGCTCATCAGGCCGCCGGCCGCAGTGAATTCGGGATATTGGTAGATCGCGGGCATTGCGTGGCGAAGTGCCAGTGCTGCGAGCCGTTCGCTGTGGCTGGTAAGGAATGCATCAGTTCCGATTACAAGCGCGCCGGCCCGCAGTTGGACTAAGTCTACGAAAACCCTATCGAAGTCGCGCTCGTTGCTGGCATCCAAAACATGGAGCTGCAGCCCAAGTTTGCGGGCCGCCACCTGCAGATCTCTCGACAGGGTCTGGGCATTGGCATTGTTCGGGTTGACAAGGAGCCCAATGACGTTGACCGCGGGGACAAGCTCATGCAGCAACTCCAGTCGCTTCGGTCCGACCTCCACGTTCAAGCTGGTAACGCCGGTAACGTTGCCGCCCGGCCGGCTAAGGCTTGCCACCAAGCCGAGCTGCACCGGATCGAGGCTGGTGGTAAACACAATGGGGATTGTCGTCGTCGCTGCCCTTGCTGGCAACATCGCTGCGCTATTCGCCGCAATCACGTCGACCTTACGGCGGACCAAGTCGGCCGCCATCGCTGGCAAACGATCGTATTGACCCTCCGCCCAGCGATACTCGATTGCGACGGTTTCTCCTTCGACGTAGCCGGTATCTTTCAAGCCCTGGCGGAATGCACGCGCAGAGATCGCGTACCCATCGGCCGACGCGCCGTTGAGAAACCCGATCACTGGCATCGGCCCCTGCTGCGCGCGCGCCGCATGCGGCCATATCGCCGACGCCCCGCCGCCGAGCAGCGTGATGAACTGGCGGCGCTTCACTCGATCACCTCGTCGGCGCGGGCGAGCAACGTCGGCGGCAAGTCGAGGCCGAGTGCCTTGGCGGTTTTCAAGTTGACAACGAGCTCGTATTTCGTGGGGGCCTGCACCGGCAGATCAGCCGGCTTCTCGCCCTTGAGGATGCGATCGACGTAGCCGGCCGCGCGCCGGAAGGGGTCGATCGAATCAGGGCCGTAGGAGATCAGGCCACCAACGGTGACGAAGTAGCGGGATGCATAGACCGCGGGCAACCGGTGCCGCGCTGCCAGGGTGGTGATCAGCTCGCGATGAACGATGGCCGGCGTGCTTCCGGTCACGATCACGCCGCCGTTCGCGGCGCGCGCAAATGCGGTGACAGCGCGCTCGATCTCGCCGGCGTCACTCATCCCGACTAGGCTCAATTCCATCCCGAACGACGATGCCGCGGACTGAATCGCGCCCAACTGACCGATCCCTGAGCTGCTGCCAACATCGCGAAGCACCGCCACCCGCTTCACTCCGGGCTCAATCTCTTTGAGCAGCTCCAGCCATTTCCCAGCCAAGCTGTATTCGAACGTCATGAAACCGGTGGCATTGCCGCCTGGCCGCGCCAGACTATCGACGAAGCCGGCGCCGACCGGATCGATGACCTGCGTGAACACGATCGGCACGGTGCGCGTCGCCTGCAACAACGGCGTCACGACCGGGACGCCACTAGCAGCCAGAATTACATCGGGTGCGAGCGTAACCAGTTCCGCCGCTTGTTTGCGAATGCGCTCGGCATCGCCCACGGCCCAGCGATATTCGATGCGCGCGTTGCGGCCGTCGGTCCAACCAAATTGCTGCAGGCCCTGCGCGAAAGCGGTGAGCCGGGCCTGACCTTCCGCATCATCGGAGGCGAGATTCATGAGCACGCCGATGCGCCGCATCCGCTCGCCCTGCTGCGCGCGCGCCGCGAGCGGCCACGCGACCGCCGCGCTGCCGAGGAGCGATATGAAAGCGCGCCGCTTCATCACTCGATCACCTCGTCGGCGCGGGCCAGGAACGATTCTGGGATCGTTAGACCAAGCACCTTGGCGGTTGTAAGATTGAGGACGAGATCAAACTTCGTCGGCTGCTCGACTGGAAGGTCGGCCGGTTTCGCCCCGCGCAGAATCTTGTCAACGTAGTCTGCCGCACGTCGGTACAGGTCAGGGAAGTTTGGTCCATAGGACATCAGCCCTCCGGCTTCGACATATTCCCGAGAGCCGTGCATCGTCGGCAGTCGCGCGCCTAGCGCCAAGCTGTTGATGCGAACAAGGTTCGTGAATATGAGCGGGTCCGCAGAGACATAAAGCGCATCCGCTCCACCTTTGAGCGCCTCGAAGGCGGGCGCGATGTCCTCTGACCGCCGGATTTCCATCGTGATGGCTTCAAGATCAACTGTGCGAGCCGTTGTCCGGATTTCATCCCTCTCCAGGACGTTTGTGGGATTGCCGATATTGGTCAAGATCGCCAAGCGGCGGAGATTGGGGACGACTGCGCGCAACAGTTCGAGGCGCTTGGCAGCGGTATCGGTCGACTGGCCGGACAGGCCGGTGACATTGCCGCCCGGTTTCGCAAGGCTCGCGACGAGCCCGGTGGCCACTGGGTCCCCAGCCACCCCAAAGACGATTGGTATGGTCGATGTCGCCTGCTTGACCGCAATGACCGGTGCGGTTGCGCCCGTGACAATGACATCCACACCCCGCCGCACGAACTCGGCCGCGATCTGTGCGAAACGCTCGTCGCGTCCCTCCCCCCAGCGATACTCGATGGTGACGGTTCGATTCTCGATCCAGCCGAGTTCGCGCAGTCGCTCTACAAAGGCGGCGAGGCGTTGGCTATCGACCAAACGCGTGTTGGCCCCCAAAAACCCGATGGTCGGCAGCTTGCCCGGCTGCTGCGCGCGCGCCGCGAGCGGCCACGCGGCCGCTGCGCCGCCGAGCGTCGCTAAGAATTTTCGTCGTCTGATGTAGCTTGCCATGTGACCCTCCGGTTTGGGGGTCATTCAATGCAATGGAGGGATGATACCACGTTTCCATCGCGCGGTCAGTGACTAAGGCCGATAGGCAAGTCGCGTGAGTGGTTCTGAAGACCATTGGGATCAAAATCATCTTTGCGGTGATATCTCGCTGCACGACCGCTTTTCCGCCAAGAACAGACATTCGTCGGCACACATAACGTCCGTTTCGTGCCAATTCCAGACCTGACCTCGTGCAGCAAATGACGTGGAAATTATTCGGCCGCCATCGATCCGGGTGTATTCGCGCGGGAGACGATTTTGCGCCGAACGATGTCGATGTGACTGCGCAAATTGTATAGCTGGTCCGTGAAGGTTAGCGGAAACCGGATGTGACTGACGGCGTCTTCGATCCGTTCTATTTCGATTTTCGTCTCCGGGAGAGATATGGCGTTCGCATTGATGTCGAATGAGGCCTCCAAAGCCTTGAGCTTGGCGTACCAGTACATCAGGCGGCGACGCATGACCCATTGGTAAAACACCGGCAGAAAGCGGAACGTTGGAAGCCCGATGGCGAGTCCGGCCACCAGCACGGCGATCGCTCTTTGCGCATGCACAGAGAGCCATAAGGGCAAATATCTCTGTGTCAGCGACGGTCCTGATTTGTAAAAGTCGCTGGCGGCAGGAGCGACCGGGTACTCCGGATCGGCGGCGTTAGGGAACTCACCGACGCGCTGAAAGATATTTGCTCCACCATGTGCCTCTACCATTGTCTGTAAGAGAAGTTGGACAATTTGTGGATGAAGATCGTTACGCACCAACACCTTTGCTGTGGTTCCAATGAGCACCACGTCATTGGGCGGAGTGATGCTGTGAAGATCGATCACACCTTTTGGCAGTACGAGCCGAACAAGATCCGGGAAAACGCGGGTGAAAGCGTCCGCCATGGGGAAGCTCATGAGTCGAACCTTGGGATTCCGCAGCAATGAGCTGATAGTCGGTGCATCCGGCAATCCAACGATCCACACGACGTCCACTTTGCTTTCATTGAGTGCCGCGACTGTCGCTCCTCCTCCGAAAGGAAGCAGCGCGGCCGTCGTGGAATCGACGCCGCTCCTACCAAGAAGTCGTTCCGCTGAAAATCGAATGGCGCTTCCCACGGGGCCGACGGCGATGCGCTTGCCTTCGAGCTGTGACAATCGGTCCAACGGCTCATCCGAAGAATAAAAGATCCAAAATGGGTTAATGTACACGGTTCCCAGCGACAGCACTCCCGGCGCGCGCTCCCCGTCAGAGATGCCTCCGAAAACGAGGCCAATCTGAACTCCAGAGTTTGGATTCTTCAGAACCGGCTTCCGTTGTGAAGACATAAGGGCTCGATCCCTGTAATGGCCGTAGGGCTCGTAGCTCTGGACCATGTAACGGATGCACACTCTCGATCCCGCCTTTAGCTCTGTTGACATGCAGGCGACCATTCCTGAGATCGATGAGCCCATCTCAACGAACAAAGCTCCTGAGCCCTGAGGCCATGTCGATAGGCAAGTAGGATCGCCGCTGCATCTCTAGCGCCATTCCTTCCACGTTTGCGTGCTGCTTCGATCAGTCGATCCACTTCCTTCTCGGTCAGATACTCTCGCACTCGATAAGCCGAGTTGGGCAAGCGGCGTAGTGTTCGGTTCTCTGTTGTTGGCGTTGGGTCGGTCATCGCTGATTTGCCTTGTGCTGCCGTTGTTTGCGTTCGGCGAGTGTTCGTAATTTAGAAAGAATTGGGCTCTTTGAGGATCGTCATTCTATCACAACGAAGACTGAGGCGATAATAGTTTGTTGGCCGCCTGATGCTTCGTGTCACAGGGCTAAAGGCCGAAGCGTCACTGCGTAATAGGAATGGCTATGGGCCAAACTTAGCCGATGCCAGCCAGCCAATACCCCTCCGAGCAAATTGTAGAAATTCAAAGGTATGGGCCTAACAACTCAGCTTAGGGGCTGATCGCGAGCGGCGGAAAAGCGGACATTCTCTAACCGCCGCCTAATGCCAGGAGCTGACATCGCCATATGCAGCAGCAGATTTACTTGAACAGTTCCACGGTTGCGAACGGTTCAGCCGACCACGGCCGGAAACGGTTCAATGTGAACTTTGTCTTTTGTCCTGGTTGGACATCAACAAGTAGGTAGTTGTACTCCTCCTTCGGCGGCTGGCCCTTCCAATAGAGGTCAGTCGGATAGTCCGCAGGCACCTTGATGGCCGTGCGGCCCGGAAGAATTGGGTCCTGTTCTGCGCCGCCGCCGCCCAGCAGCAGGTACTTCACGCCGTCCACCTCGTATAGCTCGGTCGTGTGAACGTGCCCGTTGAACACGACCAATTCGAGGTCCTTTGCATATGACGCGATTACCTTGTGGGGGTTTTGCGGCTCGGGGATAGGGCCCATGCCGGAGCGGCAGAAGGCTGGAGCGTGGAAGCTGATGAAGACCTTACGAGTGCCCGCAGCCTTGGCCTCATCTAACCACGTCTTCAACTCCTTCATCTGCGCTTCGTACTGGGGCCGATCAGCATCCCACGACGATGGCGAGCGATAGTCGTATTTGCCGGTCCACAGGAAAATGAAACGAACGCCGTTAAAGTCGAACTTGTAGATGAGCCTTTTGTCGGAAACTCCGAACTGCTTCAGGTAGGGAAAAGCCTGCAACAGGCCCTGAACGTCGGAGTCATCCCACACTTCGTGATTGCCTACGGCGGGGAAAACACGACCAGGCAGGCCGGCAGCGCGCATCTGTTCGTCCGGGGCCGGCAGTTGCTTCAATACATCTTCATACACCAGCCTCCAGTACGGGTTTTCGGAAGGCGTGGGGCCTTGCTTGCCCCACCAGACCATGTCTCCAGTGTTAAGTATGAACCTGGCCCTGCCACTCTGGACATCTTTCACAACCTCGCGGGCGACCCACTCGCCGCCCTGCAATCGGAACATCGTGCGGCGCA
>Ga0124850_1000046_pt1 | contig 13037 bp, 15 predicted proteins | sample PanSoiMetaGPlot1_FD_97462 | JGI IMG/M metagenome (GOLD analysis project Ga0124850, IMG submission 97462) | Tropical forest soil microbial communities from Panama analyzed to predict greenhouse gas emissions - Panama Soil - Plot 1 (PacBio error... | ecosystem: Environmental > Terrestrial > Soil >...
AAGCGGACATGGCCAGGTGCTCAGCGACATGGCCAGGTGCTCAGCGACCAGGCCTCACATCAATGCGCAACCGGTGTTCGAGCCTTGGTCGAATCCCGGCCAGAAATCCGTACGGGAGGAAGGTGCTGGCGGCGCTGGTCTCGCACTCATGCGTTGCTATGATGCGGAAAATCGAGGGAGAAACTGATGCGTTCGTTCACAAACAATCTGGCGGCGTGCGCCGCCCTTGGAGCGGTTATTGCCGGGACGATCCCGGCGTTGGCGGCCGGTTATCCAGACCATGCCGTGAAAGTCATCGTGCCGTTTGCGGCCGGCGGTCCCACCGACGTGATGGCGCGGCTAATTGCACAGAAGCTGTCGGAAAGCCTGAAGCAGCAATTTTATGTCGAAGACCATGCCGGGGCCGGCGGCAATATCGGCATCGCGCAGGCCGCGCGTTCCGCGCCTGACGGCTACACCATCCTGGTGGCGAGCTCGAGCTTTATGGTCAATCCGAGCCTTTACGCCAAACCGCCGTTCGACGCCTTGAAGGATTTCACGCCTGTGACCCGGGCCGCCGCTACGCCGAATATTCTGGTGGTGCATCCTTCGATCGAGGCCAAGAACATGAAGGGCTTGATCGCGTTGATGAAGTCGAGCCCCGGCAAATACACCATCGCCAATCCGGGCGTCGGCACGACGCCGCAGCTTGCTGGCGAACTACTCAAGCTGACTTACGGGATCGATGCCACGAGCGTGCCGTTCGGCGGCTCGGGCCCGGAGATCCAGTCGGCGCTCGCAGCGCAAACGCCGATCGCGTTCTCAACCTTCCCGCCGACTGTGCCACATGTCAGCAGCGGCCTGCTGCGCGGGCTCGCGGTCACGGCCGCCAAGCGCTCGGCGGCACTACCTGATGTGCCGACCATGTCGGAGGCCGGGATCGAGGGCCAGGAATCCGAAACCATGCAGGGTGTGCTGGTGCCCACCGGCACGCCAGCTGAGATCGTCGCTTTGCTCAATCGCGAAATCGTCAAGGCGATGCAGCTTGACGATGTTAAGGCGAAATGCGTCGAGCTCGGCTTCGACCCGGTGGCGGACTCGCCGCAAGCCTTTGCCGCCTACATCAATCAAGACATCGAAAAATGGGGCAAGGTCATCAAGGAAGCCAAGATTCAGCAAATCCAGTAGACATTGGCACCGCTCCCGCTGCCAACGTGTGATCGAATAGACTGCCCTTTGCTGCACTGCATATGTCCGCTTTTGATGCTGTGGACGGCTCCTCCACCGGCACGCGAGTGCCATCGACGTGGAGCCTGTTGAGGCTCCCACGATTCGGAGGAGCCAAGCGTGCAAGCGGTCACAACAATCGGTTTTGATATCGCTAAGTCGGTCTTTCAGGTGCACGGTGTTGATACTGTCGGCCAAGTGATTATTCGCCGGCAGTTGAAGCGCCGGCAGGTCATAGGGTTTTTCCAGAAGCTGCCGGCGTGCCTGGTCGGCATCGAGGCGTGCGCCTCATCTCATTATTGGTCGCGCGAGCTGCAGGCGCTTGGGCACAACGTGCGGCTAATGCCGCCGGCCTATGTGAGGCCGTACGTCAAGCGCCAGAAGAACGACATGGCCGACGCTGAGGCAATTTGTGAAGCGGTCACCAGAGCCAATATGAGGTTTGTGCCGACCAAGACTGCTGAACAGCAAAGCGGCCTGATGCTTCATCGCACGCGCCATCTGTTCATGCGCCAGCAGACCTCAGTGATCAACGCGATCCGCGCTCATCTTGCCGAGTTTGGCATTGTCGCACCGGTTGGGCGCAGAGGCGTCGAGGAACTGCTGCGTGTGGTTGCTGATCCAAGCGACAAACGGCTGCTTGAGATTGTCCGCGCCTGCCTTGCCGCCTTGGGTAGCCAGCTGCTCAGCCTCAAAAAGCAAATCCTAGATTTTGATCGGATGATCATGGCTTGGCACCGATCCAATCAAACGAGCAAACGCCTTAACTGCATTCCCGGTGTCGGTCCGTTGCTATCCACCGCCCTTGTCGCCAGCGTCGCTGACCCCAAAACCTTCAGATCGGGTCGCAACTTCTCAGCTTGGATCGGGCTAGTACCCAAGCAAAACTCGAGTTGAGGTCGGGATAAGCTCGGTAGTATCAGCAAACAAGGTGACCGCTATCTGCGGGGCTTGTTCGTGGCCGGTGCGTTCGCCGTGATCCGCTATGCCAAGATCCATGGCACCAAGCATCGGCCCTGGCTCACAGCATTGCTGGCACGGCGACACACCAAAGTCGCCGCGATCGCGCTTGCCAACAAGCTAGCCCGCATGGCGTGGGCGATGATGGCTACTGGCGAGCGCTACAATTATCCGGCCTCGCTGAAGGTCTAACGCGATCGCGCCGACATCCGGCGTGATATGAAGGTTGGGAGGACGAACAGCACGTAAAGCAGAGCCGGTCGATCCGGCGATCAGGACAACCCACTTGTGCCATTGCATTCTCGAATGCGGGGTTTTGACCGGGACCTGATCCGCGGAAAAGCATTATGGCCAGCGGTCATGTGAACCGCATTTAAAGGCCGAACACATGGCTGCACCGACCAAGTCTGCTACGCGAAGATTCTTCTTGCCAACCCGGAGCCGTCCACACATGGCACAAAGCGGATATCGCGTCGCATACCGGACCAGCCGCTGCGTGTTAGCCTTTGACCCACTTTTGCGTGGTCTTGGCCGGGGCGGCACATGCGGCGGCGCGATTTCGTCACAGCAATCGTTGGTTCGGCAACTGCGTGGCCGCTCACGGCGCGCGCGCAGCAGACCGGTCAGGTTCGGCGGATCGGTGTGCTCATGGGTTGGGCCTCGACCGATCTAGAAGGTCAGGCGCTGCTCACGGAATTCACGCGGCATCTTGCCGAGCTCGGCTGGACCGAAGGCCGCAATGTGCGGACCGACGTGCGCTGGGGCGGCAGCAATGTCGATCTGCTGCACACATTGGCAAAAGAGCTTATCGGTTTGCAACCCGACGTGCTGCTGGCAAGTTCGACGCCGACAACCGCCGCGCTTGCCCGCGAGACGCAAACCATTCCGATCGTATTCACGTTTGTCGCCGACCCGATCGGCTCGCGGTTCGTAGCGAGCCTGTCCCATCCAGGCGGCAACATCACTGGGTTCAGCGTGATTGAAGCGTCAATGGCAAGCAAGTCGCTTGAATTGCTCAGAGAGATCGCGCCGAGCATCAAACGGGTCGCCATGATGTTCAATCCCGACACCGCGCCCTACGTGAACTCGATGCTCATGCCTGTGTTTGAGACTGCCGCCAAGTCATTCAATATTGTGCCAATCGCAGCGCCCGTTCACAGCGACGCTGAGATTGAAACAGTCATTACCTCGCTCAGCCGCGAACCCGGCGGTGCCCTCTTTGTCGCCCCAGATACCTTCAACACTAACCACCGCGCGACAATCATATCGCTGGCGGCGCGGAACCATTTGCCTGCGGTCTATGGGCCACCTGTCTTCGCCAGCGACTCTTCGCCAGCGACGGCGGTCTTGTTTCCTATGGCGCAGACTTCCAAGATAATTTTGGCCGTTCGGCCCGCTATGTGGACAATATCCTGCGAGGCGCAAAGCCATCGGGGCTTCCTGTGCAAATGCCGGTGAAATACTTGCTGACCATCAATCTCAAAACAGCCAAGGAACTCGGCCTCACGGTGCCGCAAACTTTGCGCGTCGCCGCTGACGATGTGATCCAATAGAGTGATTTTGCTGCAACGCACTTTGTCTGCTTTTGGCACAAAGCAGACATCCCGATGTGCTCAACCAATGTCCGCTTTGGGGGTTGTGGGGTCTCGTGTCTGGATGCGCCGGAGAAATCAAAGACTTGAGTCGGATTTTGCTTCCCAGAAAGTCGCATTGGGAAGCACATGGGAAGCAGCGCGAACGAAAAACCCGGCTTCGTCGCTTCCGGGCCGAGGAAGGCAAAACGTATTTCGTCGTGAAGGACAACGACGGGCAGCAGCTATTAAGCCGGCGTCGGACGTGGGGACTGAGATGAGGTGCGGTCGCAATTTCGCCGTGACTTTCATTTCCAATGATGACCTTGGGGAAGGGGGATGGGCGACCAGTCGTCGGCCTTGACTTAGGTCAGGTCGTCGGCGGCTGCTCTCAGCAGATCATCCATGACCGGCTGTGCGCGAAGTCCCGATTGCGTCGGATTGAAACCGACGTGGAAAGGGAATTCGTCGGAGCGAGCATCAACCGCGAGTCGCCGAACAGATGTGTACAGATGTGTAAGGAGAAATCGGGGGGAAACGATGGACACTCGAGCCGGGCTACAAGTGAATTTTGATGCTGATGAAGTACGCACGCTTATTGCCGATTATCTCGGGATTAGTGCCAAACAAGTTACAGACGAAGCGCATTTCGGTGACGATCTCGGCCTTGACTGGCTCGATCAGCTCGAGTTGATGATACTGATCGAGGATGAATTCGCCGGCGTCGAATTTTCGGACGCCGCTGCGCATGAAATTGAAGTCGTCGGCGATCTAATCCGGCACATCGAGATGTCGAATCAAAATGCCGCGTCAACGTTCCGCAGGTCCGCAGCTTAACGATCTGACTTCGCCGTGGAGCCCGACCCGCACAGCGGCCAAGCCGCTCTCGAAAAGATGAGGTGCGGCGGATCGCGGTGAATATCGCCAAGCTGCCGGAGCTGTTAGGTCGAAAAGATACGGGCTCTAACCGTGCCGAACTGCCAATTCCTCCATTCTGGTTCGAAGCTCGCTTGGCAATTCGTGCGGCGCCTGAAATTCGGTTCTTAATTCCTCGCCAATTGCGAATTGTGCTGCGCGAATTAAGTCCGATCGCAAGCTTGTGCGCACGATCACACGCAGTCTTAGGGCCTCGGAAATGCCTCGTGGAAACCGATCCGCCACGGCCCACACGATTAAGACGATCAAAACGCCGAGTGCGATGTAATCGGGAATCATCATGGCGTTGGTCGAATGCAAACGGGCTGCCCGTCCACAAGTTCTAGTCCGCCATTACGACATTTTTCCTATGGGATTATGCAGATGTCATGGCATCCGGGCGGCGGATCGCGGCGAATATCGCCAAGCTGCCGGAGCTATTGCGCAGGATTGACAAAAGAAACTATTTGGGAGCGCGTTTGTTGAGGATGTGCTGTAGCGTGCGCCGGTGCATTTTCAGGCGGCGAGCGGTTTCCGAAGTGTTGCGGTCGCATAATTCGTAAATGCGCTGAATATGCTCCCAGCGCACCCGAGCTGCCGTCATAGGATTTTCCGGCGGCTTGATTTTTTTGTTGTCAGGGGCGAGCAAGGCCGCGGCGACATCGTCGGCATCCACTGGCTTGGCCAGATAATCAACCGCGCCGAGCTTCACCGCATTCACCGCGGACGTGATATTGCCGTAGCCGGTGAGAATGATGGCGCGCGCCTCCGGGCGGCGCTTCTTTATCGCCGAAATGACATCGAGGCTGTTGCCTTTGCCGAGCCTCATGTCGACCACCGCAAAAACAGGAGCAGCCTTTTCAACCTGGAGAAGACCTTCGCCGACCGATTCCGCTGTCGTCACCGTGAAGCCCCGGCTTTCCATGGCGCGAGCGAGGCGTTGCAGGAACGACTTATCATCCTCGACGATCAGAAGCGATCGCTCTGTCGGAAGCGAGCTGATTGCAGCATCGGTCATGATATTTCCAATCTCTATAACTACCTACCACGGTCGGGTTACGGTTCCTGAGAGATGAGTAATTTGAACCGCAGTTTCGCAGTTATCGGGTGGTAGATGGACGATCATTACCGAGTGGTTGCCGCCAAATTAATGTTTGGCAATCGTAAAGCGGACATCGGGGCGGCGCTCGGTTAACGTAAAGGCAGCGCGAAAAAGGCCGCTAGCAAAAAAATTATAGCTGGGCCAATTTCGCTTTTGATTTTTCCACGCGGCATAGGCGTCTCTGCGAGTGAGTCAAAATGACTCATCGGGGCGGGCAGTTTTTCTTGGTCAACTGGTTGAAGAACACACGATATATTCGCAGTCATAATCGCGGGGCCAATTTCGCTTTTTTTAATGACGACGGCGCTCGGCGATGTCTACTTTCGGGGGTAGAGCGAACATCACGTTTTGACTGCTCGCCCCCAGTTTTGACCAAATTAGATATTGATTGTCGCTAATGAAGCGATTTCGTAAAGGTGCGATTGAATGTCAGAGCTTCACCGATAATCTCGTCCTGAGCCTCGGGGGAGGCAATGAGGCGGCGCGAGTTCATCAAACTTCTGGGCGGGACGGCGACAGCGTGGCCGCTCGCGGTGCGCGCGCAAACCGCTCAGCCAGTGGTTGGTTATCTGGCTCAAGGCTCGCCGGAGGGCACTGCCGATACAGTGCAGCTGCGTGCTGTGGTGGTCGAGTATCGCTGGGCCGAGGGCCGCAACGACAAGTTTCCGGCATTGCTGGCCGACCTTATTGGCCGCCAAGTGGCCGTGATTGTCGCGCCAACAACCCCTGCGGTTCTGGCTGCAAAGACGGCGACCAACACAATACCCATTGTTTTCTTTACAGCCGGTGATCCTGTCGATCTTGGTCTTGTCACTAGCTTGAACCTGCCCGACCGTAACCTCACCGGGGCGACCACGCTGACTTTGGAAGTAGGGCCGAAGTGGCTGCAACTGCTGCATGACACGGTCCCTAGTGCCACTTCATTGGCCCTACTGATCAATCCAACCAGTCCAAATCTTGCCGAGACCCAAGCGAGAGACATGCAGGCAGCGGCCCACGCGTCTGGGCTGCAACTTCACGTGCTGCGCGCCAGCACCGTCGCGGACCTCGACACTGTTTTCGCAAGCATAGCTCAGTTGGGGGCGGGCGGGCTTGTAATCAGTTCCGATTCATTCTTCTTTGGTCAGAGCAAACAACTCGCCACGCTCGCTGTCCGTCATGCTGTGCCCACGATCTTCGGATTTCGTGAGTTCGTCACGGCCGGAGGCCTGATGAGCTACGGCGGTAGTCTTACAGAATCATTTCGTTGGGTCGGCATCTATACCGGCCAAATTCTCAAAGGCGCAAAGCCAGCCGATTTACCTGTCCAACGGTCGACGAAAATTGAGCTGTTCATTAATCTGCAGACAGCCCAGGCGCTCGGCATTGAAGTGCCGCCCACGCTACTTAGCCGCGCCGAGGATGTTATCGAATGAATTGGCTTGGTGTCCGCTTTTGGCACAAAGCGGATCACTACGGTGTTTCAGCGATGTCTGCTTTTGAGGGTAAAGCGGACATCGGGCTAACCTCCGAGAATGTCCGCTTCTGACCCAAAGTGGACCTCGCCAATTCGGAGCTAGGCCCTAAAGCCATTCCGAGATTTCTGCCGCTGGTCGGCGCCAGATCAGTGCGGGGGCAAAACTTCTGCACGATCTATATCGCCGTGCCTCTTCATGAAGCGCACGATGGCATCGGCGAACTCACTCTCAATCGCACTTTCTGACGGAATAGGTTTGTTCGGCTCTACGTGCAAAATCGTGGCGATGCTTCGGTCTTTACCGATCTCATAGCTAAGCCACGATTTATTCACTAACGCATGCTCAAAAACCATGGGGCTCTCCTCGCCCCAGCTTTCCTCTTCCCTAATCAAACATAATAGCCTCTAGCCAAGCTGAAGCCCATAGAACGCGGCTAAACGGCGGGCTACCTATAAAAAACGATGTAATGACCGTGATTGAGCTCTGCTATTGGCACTTAGCAGACATCATGACCGTGCTGATCCATGTCCGCTTTTGGGGGTAAAGCAGACATTGGGTGAAAGCGCCTCCATGTCCGCTTTTGACCCAAAGCGGACATTGGGCGGCCGAAACTGCTGTAACGCACAATACAGTTCAATGCTGTGGTAGGGTAAGTCCTCCGGTGAAACTGGAGCGCCCGGGTGAAACCGCATGCCACCGTGCGCCGCAAAGCAATGAAAACACGGCATCGCAAGACCACCAAAGCGAAGCCGAACATCGCGCCGAAACCTGCGCGCCGTAGCCATTCACCAGCTGCCAAACTTCAGGAACACCTTGATCGCCGAACGCGAGAACTGGACGAAGCGCTAGCGCATCAGGCCGCCACGAGTGAAGTATTGAACGTTATTAGGCGGTCACCGGCAGATGCCCAACCCGTATTCGATGCGATCGTCCAGAGTGCCGCGCGTCTTTGCGGGGCTAATTTCAGCGTTGTTTATCTATATGACGGCGATCGTCTCCGAATAGCAGCGACGAAGAACTTCACACCCGAAGCACGACCAAACCAGCCGGCGAAGGAACTGGCCTTGGCTTGTCGATCAGTCACGACATCATCGCCAAGCAACATTCCGGGTCTATAGAAGTGGACTCTGAGCCGAGCCAGTTCACGGAATTTAGAGTCATCCTGCCTCGAGCCGCATCCTAGCTTTTTGTCAAAATGCTCCCAGTGGCAGATGAGTTGATCGGCTGAGGCGGCCAATGTCCGCTATTGGCACAAAGCGGACATTACTTGACTGAGTTCCAATGTCTGCTTTTGGGGGTAAAGCGGACATCGACCAGCCGTCCGCTTGCCGCGCTGCGAGATGAACGGATCGTAATGTTTTGCCTGCGTTTTTTGGTTTTGCGTCACAACTTTCGCCATAATAGAAGCCGTCGATGGTGCGCGGGGCGCGCACAAAGCGTCTAGATAATTTTATGTCTGCAAAGAGTGCACCGGATTCTGGAAAAGATGCAGCGGCGCTCGGACTTCACAGGTTCGGCTTCGGCTCAACTGGCAATGCAATAACGAGGATTGCGGCCGATCCCCGCGGCGCGCTGCTTGCCGATCTTGAGCGGCCAGGTGCCGGCCAGCTTGATGCGCCGGATCTGGTTTCAAGCGCCGAGGCAGCGCGAGAGGTTTTCGATTTTCGCGCGGAGCGCGCGGCCGAGCAGAAGCTTGCCTCCCGGCGGCAGAAGGAAATGAGCGCCAGCGGCGAAGCCCAGCCAGTTTCGGAACCCGCGAAACTGATGAGCTTGGATGGCGCCGCGCTGGCTCAGAAGCCGCCGCTACCGCAGCGAATCATTCTGAGCGAGGCGAAAGCCCGTTTTGACGCCGCCGCCGGCGCGGATATCGGCTTTGCCGAGCGCTTGGTCTGGTTCTGGTCGAACCATTTCTGCGTGTCTGCGGACAAAGATGTAGCGATGGTCGGCGCCTACGAGCGCGAGGCCATACGCCCGCACGTGCTCGGCCGCTTCGCCGATCTTTTGCAGGCGGTGGAGAGCCATCCGGCGATGCTGCTCTATCTCGACAATGTGCAATCGATGGGGGCGGACTCGATCGCCGGTATCAACCGCGACAAGGGTCTCAACGAGAATCTGGCACGCGAGACACTTGAACTGCATACTCTGGGCGTACGCGGCGGCTATGGCCAGGCCGACGTCACCAATTTCGCCAAGGTGCTGACCGGCTGGACCTGGCTCGGACCCGAGAATCCACTTCATGGCGGCGAATTCGTTTTTATTAAGCGCCTGCATGAACCGGGAGATCAGATGGTGCTCGGCAAGCGCTATGCCGACACCGGCGTCGATCAAGGCCGTGCAGTCCTCGCCGATCTGGCGCGCCATCCGGCCACGGCGCAGCACATTGCTGGAAGGCTTGCCCGGCATTTTGTGGCCGACGATCCGCCGCCGAGTTTGGTGTCCAAACTGGCAAAGACTTTCGCCGATACCGACGGCGATCTGAAACAGATGGCGAAAATACTAATCACAGCTGAGGAATCGTGGATCGCGCCGCGGCGAAAGCTCAAACCACCGGCGGAATGGATCGCTGGCGTCATCCGTCTCACCAAAACCCAGGCGGATATTCCGATCAGCCGCATCATGAACGCGCAAGTGGCGCTCGGCGCGCCGCTGTGGCGACCACCGGCGCCAAATGGCTATGCGGACAGCGAAGCGGCGTGGATTGACGGTATCCCGCGACGCATCGATATCGCCACCGAATTTGCACGCCGGGCACCGCACGCTGAACCGCTCGAACTCCTCGAAAGCGGCCTTGGCCCCCTCGCCTCGGCACAGACGCGCGAGACTGTGGCGCGCGCCGAGAGCCACAATCAGGCTTTGGCGCTTCTGGTGATGGCGCCTGAATTTCTGCGGAGATGACGATGCAACTGCATACTCCTTCGCGCCGCGAACTTCTGCTCGCTTCCGGGACGCTGTTCGCCTGGGCGCATTTACCGAAGGTCGCGCAGGCTGAAGGCCGCGACCCACGTTTTCTCACCATTATTCTGCGCGGCGCGCTGGACGGCCTCGCGATCGTGGCGCCGGTCGGCGATCCGGAATGGCAGACGCTGCGCGGCGACAAGGCGCTAACGCTCGAAGGCAACGCGCCGGCGCTCAAGCTTGATGACTTCTTTGCGCTTAATCCGGCGATGCCGAACCTGCATCGCATGTTTGATGCGAAAGAAGCGATCGTGGTCCACGCCAGCGCCACCCCCTATCGCGAGCGCTCGCATTTCGATGGCCAAGATCTGTTGGAGAGCGGATTGCCAAAGCCGGGCTCGAGCGAAAGCGGCTGGCTCAACCGGGCGCTCTCCGGGCTTGCGCCGGCCGGGCGGGTCAATCCGCGCGGCAGCAAACTTTTTGCGGTTGGACCGGTTACGCCGCTTGTGGTGCGCGGACCCGCCCCGGTTCTCTCATGGTCACCGCCGCGCGTGATGCCGGCGAGTGAAGACACTGTGCACCGCCTTCTCGCTCTCTATCGGGACTGCGATGCTAAGCTCGCCGGCGTGCTTGAAGACAATTCCAAGCTTATGGCCGTCGAACAGTCTGGCGGCATGACGCAAAAGCCGGCCGCAGCTGGTCCGGCGCAAGTGCGTGCCTACTTTTCCGAAGCCGTGGGCACCGCGGCGAAATTCTTGGCACAACCGGACGGACCGCGCGTCGGCGCGCTCGCGCTCGATGGCTGGGATACCCATTCCAACGAAGGCATCGCGCAAGGCCGGCTATCGCAATTGCTCGGTGCGCGAGATGAGGCGCTGGCCGCGATCAAATCCAATATGGGGCCGGCCTGGCGCGAGACCGTGGTGGCGCTCGCGACCGAATTTGGCCGCACAGCCCGCATCAACGGCACCGATGGCACGGACCACGGCACCGCGACAGTTGCGCTGCTTGTTGGCGGCGCTTTGAAAGGTGGCCGCGTCGTTGCCGATTGGCCGGGATTAAAACCAACCGATCTTTACCAGAATCGCGATCTCAAACCGACGACTGATCTGCGCGCCGTGCTCAAGGGCGTTTTGCGTGACCATCTGCGCGCCGACGAAAGGGCGCTGACGCAGACTGTGTTCCCGGGCAGTGACACGGTGAAGCCGACGTCGGAATTGGTCGCTTAGATATTCAAGACCCGCCCGTAAGCATCCAAGACTGCTGTCGGCTTTTGGCACAAAGCGGACATCAGAGGGCTGAGTTTCAATGTCCGCTTTCGGGGGTAAAGCGGACATCGCGCGGACGCACCCTAATGTCCGCTTTTGACCCAAAGCGGACACGAGGGGCTCAGGATTGCTGCCGTGCAAACTGACCCCCAAACCCCGTTTCGCCGTTGAGCGGCTGATGACCTCAAATACTCTCGAAGTGGCGGTCTGTTGCTCCAATGACTCAGAACGGGCCGGCGCTCGTACATCCAAGATGAGCCAGGATGCTAGCTTCCTCAGTGAGGAAAAAAATTGCAGAGGGGTCGGCCAAGCCCAGAGGCATCAGTCAAAAGCGATGGCGTTTAGCAACATCGTTCTCATCGGCTCCACTTCCACGTGAAGCTGCTCGCGCAGCGCCGTCAGCGGCGAGCGTAAATAATACTTTTTTATGAGGCGGGAAAATGGACGCACAAAGGCAAAGGGCTTCGGCTTGGAGCTGGTGGTACCTGCTCTTTGTTATTCAATTCGTCGCGGTGCTGTGGCCGCCGTTCTACAATTCGGTGGAGCCGACTTGCTAACTCCTGCCTGCCGCAGCTAGCTGCACGCGCAAGTGACCGACCTCTGATTCGAGCCGTTTGATATTTTCGAATAATCGGCGGCTGATGAGCTGAAGGAAGAAGAACCCGAATGTTGGGTTTTGATAGTAGAGCTGCTTGACTTGCCCATAGGTGATTTCCAGCAGCTTTCCCGCCTCCGTACATTGCAGCGTCTGCGTGCGGGTCTTGTCTGGCGAGATCAGAGCAAACTCGCCGACGACCGCACCCGGCGCAATGTCGATGCCGCTCTCGATGAGACGGCATCGTCCAGAGACGACGAAGAACAAGCAGTTGGCAGTCTCCCCTTTGCTAAATATAAACTCATCCTTGTTCATTAGCCGCGAGAAGGTAAACGGCTTGATCCATGCCATATTAAGGTCGCCCGACGCGGCCGTCTCAACCTGCTTGATCAAATTTCTCATCTCGCGCAACCGTACGATATTGAGCGGGAGCAAAAAGACGTGCAGAAAGAGTGGTGGGTAGGCGGAGGCGAGATATCCGTAGACAATGAAGAAAATGTTGCTGCCGATACCAAGAACGCGCAGAGGCACCATCGTCTTCATCCAGAACGTGACGAATACCAATGCAGCCGCAGCATAGCCAAACAGATTTGCCTGGCTCATATTGAGTACGGTTAGGCTCATGTTAAAAGCTCCAGCAAGAAATCGGTCGGTGCGAATTCCTCATAGTACCGGACCGAAAGTCAACAACCCCCCGAGCGCATATTCCCCGACAACATAGGACTCGCAAATTGCGGGCGTGGTGCAATCGGATGAGCAGATCATACAGGTGGTCCTGGAAATAACTGAATGTTACCTCGAGGAGGGCGGCAGTGGATCGCAAGCATTTACGGCAATGTCTCCCGCCCATTTTATGTGTGCGCGATTGCCGCCAACGCTGGTGAGTCGTGCGGCCGAGGTGATCGAGTGAAGGGCCGATGTCCGCTTTTGGCACAAAGCGGACATTTCGCGACCGAGTTCCAATGTCCGCTGTTGGGGGTAAAGCGGACATAGCGCGCCAATTGTGTCGCCGCGCCAACCCGCGCATATAGTAGCGTCATGGACACACCCAACCCCTCGGCAATCCCC
>Ga0124850_1000047_pt1 | contig 12995 bp, 13 predicted proteins | sample PanSoiMetaGPlot1_FD_97462 | JGI IMG/M metagenome (GOLD analysis project Ga0124850, IMG submission 97462) | Tropical forest soil microbial communities from Panama analyzed to predict greenhouse gas emissions - Panama Soil - Plot 1 (PacBio error... | ecosystem: Environmental > Terrestrial > Soil >...
TGCTTCCGCCCTGACGGTGTCAATCGCCCGCGCCAGCGCCTTTTCCTCGTCTTGTCGCGATAGCGCGTCTGATCCGGCCGATCGATATATGGACGCCCGTCCTTCCGCTCCTCGATGCGGATGATATTGGTCGCACGCTTGTAGCCGGCGAGCAGATTCTTGCCGTCTTCCGTATCGAGGAATTTTCGAAGGGCGTCGACTCGACGCACAATCGAAATGATGCCTGCCTCCCTGCCGCCGACATCAAGCACGGCGTCGACAAGATCGTGCCGCGCTCCTTCATCGCGCAACTGCACCTTGAGGCGTTCGTGAAAAAAGTCATCAAAGTTAACCGCAGCTTCCCGGATTTCATCCTTAGACAGGTTCGTCGGGAACAGCTCCACGTGTGTTTCGAACCGCGCTCGAGGCAACAGCTCCACGTTGGTAGTCAGGGCAATGCGGATCACTCCCAGCGCTGCACGTCGCAGCGCATACGGATCCTTGCTCCCCGTCGGTTTTTCGTCGTTCACCCAGAACCCCACCAGCGTGTCGAGCTTGTCCGCGAGCGCGACCGCAACTGAGACGGGGTCAGTGGGCACTCGATCAGTGGGGCCGAGCGGCTTGTAGTGCTCCTCGCATGCCGCCGCCACGCTTGCATCCTCGCCCTGCGCCAGCGCGTAATATTTCCCCATCAGCCCCTGCAGCTCGGGGAATTCACCCACCACTTCGGTGAGCAAATCGGCCTTGGCGAGCCGCGCTGCGCGCTTCGCCTTCTCGAGGTCAGCCCCCACGATGGGTGCAAGCTCGGCCGCAAGCCGCTCGATACGCTCGATGCGCTCCCATTGCGTGCCGAGTTTCTCGTGAAAGACGATGTGCTTGAACTTCGGCAGCCGGTCCTCCAGCCGCGTCTTGAGATCGGTGTCGTAGAAGAATTTGGCATCGGCGAGCCGCGCGCGGATGACCCGCTCGTTGCCGGCGATGATCGCCTTGCCGCCGTCCTCGGCTTCGATATTGGCGACGAGGATGAACTTGTCGACGAGCTGCGACGTGCGCGGGTCGCGCAGCACGAAGCATTTCTGGTTGTTGCGGATGGTGGCGCGCACGATCTCGGGCGGCATGGCGAGAAACGCTTGGTCGAACGATCCCATCAGCACCACCGGCCATTCGACGAGGCCCACGACCTCCGCCAAGAGGCCGGCGTCCTCCAGGAGCTCATAGCCCTGCGCAAAGGCGAGGTTCTTGGCGTCGGCGAGGATCATGTCCTTGCGCCGCTCGGGGTCGAGCACGACCTTGGCCTTTTCGAGCTTGACCGCGTAGTCCTCGAAGCGGCGCACCTTGAACGGCCGCGGTGCCATGAAGCGATGGCCGCGCGTCTCGTCGCCGGCCGCAATTCCGTCGATCGCGAACGCAACGACGTCGGGCTCCTCGGTCTCCGGGCCGAAGGTCGCGACGATGGAATGCAGCGGCCGCACCCAGCCGAGCGAGCCCGGTTGCGCCGACTGTTCGCCCCAGCGCATCGACTTCGGCCAGGGGAATGTCTTCACCACCTCGGGCACGATCTCGGCGATCACCTCGATCGCGGCCCGGCCCGGCTTCTCGATCACCGCCAGGTAGAAGTCGCCCTTCTTGTCGGGCACAACCTTGGCCTCGCTGATCGATTTGAGCCCGGCAGCGCGCAGAAATCCTTGGATGGCGCCCGCGGGCGCGCCCACGCGCGGGCCTTTCTTCTCTTCCTTTACGTCCGGCTGCCTGACCGGCATGCCCTTGACCGCGAGCGCCAGCCGGCGCGGCGTGACGAAGGCCTTGGCGCCCTCGTAGAGGAGCCCGGCGCCGACCAGCGCCTCGGTGACGAGCTTGCGCAATTCCTCGGCCGCGCGCGCCTGCATGCGCGCCGGAATTTCCTCGGAGAATAGTTCGAGCAGAAGGTCGGGCATCGTGAGCAGGTAGCAGGCGCGCTCGGCGTTGTTAAGTCGAAAAGCGCGGGGCGCGCGCGCGCGAGGGCGCGCTTGCGGGCCCCTTCGGCCTGCCGCACACTTGCGATGGCATCGATGTCGCTTGGGGTCAACACAGCCGATGAAACATCTCAGCTACAGCCTTGGCGCGTGCGCCGCCCTCTTGTGCGCGCTCGCCGCGCCGGCCAGCGCCGATGAAACGGCCTATCTCATGTACCTCAAGGGCAGCGAAGGGCCACCCGCCGTGCCCATGCGCGTCCTCTGGGACGCGCGCGATGCCGCCAACGGCCACGTCACCATCGACCTCGGCGCGAAATACGAGCCGGCGCTGACGAAGCTCGGACTGCCCCGGGTGCTCGAATACGACGCCAAGCTCGACAAGTCGCAGTTCGCGGTGCGCGATGGCGAATTCGCGCGCTTCGTCAAGGTCGTCGCCACCTCGATCGTCCAGGGCTTCCTGACCGCGAGCCCCGTTCCCGGCGCCTGGGCGCAACCCGCCGAGGTCAAGGTTCACACCGCGGCGCTCCTGATCACGCCTGCGCGCGAGCGATTGGAGGTGGTCGCGCGGCTCCATGTCACGTACCTCGACCCGCAAAAGTCTGGGCCGCCAAAGGTTCAGGATCTGATCAAGGGCGACATCATTTTTGTCGGCCAGTCGGAGCCCGCGGGAGCCGGCGAGGCGGGACAGCCTAAGTAATGAGCAGCGGGCGCTGTACGGCTCGCCTTCGCAATTTATTGTCCAAATCCGGCGGCCAACAGCGCCATGACCATGAAAAACATTGAGGCGAACAGCGACATCGCAAGCGGGCCCATCTTCTCGAGGCTATCCGCAAGTTTCGCGAACGCCTCGATCAGCTTGGCCAAGTCGAGGCCCTTGTCTCCGGCGGCGGTTCTGATTTCGTCTGTGAATTGTTCTGGGAATTGTTTCCGGCGTAGATACACCTGAAAGCCAAAAAACCCGAATGAAATCACCGCTAAGACTAAGCACGTGAACGCGATTATGGTCGACCTGTGGGCTATGATTGCGGTCAGCATCTGAGCTACCGGCGCCTTAAAGCTTCTTGTGGCTGCCGTCGCACATGGGCCGGTTGCCGGTGCGCTTGCAGGCGCAGAACCAGGCCTGCTCCGCCCGCTCCGCCTTCCACTCGACCGGCGAAAACCCCGTGCCCTTGTGCGAGCCGTCGCAGAACGGCTGGTTCTTCGAGCGCCCGCAGGCGCACCACCAGTAGCTCTTGCCCGCCTCGACGTCGACCGCGAGCGGGGTTCGCCCGCCGATTTCAGGCTGTGCGTTCATGCCGGCGCTCCTCCCGCTTCGGTCGCAAGCCACGCCTCGCCGCAGGCTTTGGCGAGCTCGCGCACGCGTAGAATATAGCTTTGCCGCTCGGTCACTGAAATCACCCCGCGCGCATCGAGCAGATTGAACACGTGGCTCGCCTTGATGCATTGGTCGTAGGCCGGCAGCGCCATCAGGTGGCGCCTGCGGTTGCCGACCGTCTCCCAACCGGCGTCGATGTATTTGCGGCAGGCCGCCTCCGCCATCCTGAACTGCTCGAACAGCATCCCGGTTTCGGCAAATTCGAAATTGTGTCGCGAATATTCCTGCTCGGCCTGGAGGAAGACGTCGCCGTAGGTGACCTTCTTCTCGCCCTCGCGACCGTTGAAGTTGAGATCGAAGACGCGGTCGACGCCCTGCACGTACATCGCGAGCCGCTCGAGGCCGTAGGTCAACTCACCCGAGACCGGCGCGCATTCGAAGCCCGCGACTTGCTGAAAATACGTGAATTGCGACACCTCCATGCCATCGCACCAGCACTCCCAGCCGAGCCCCCAGGCACCGAGCGTGGGGCTCTCCCAGTCGTCCTCGACGAAGCGGATATCGTGGAGCTTGGGATCGATCCCGATCGCGAAGAGCGACTTGAGGTAAAGCTCCTGGATGTCGTCGGGTGACGGCTTGAGGATGACCTGGAACTGGTAATAGTGCTGCAGGCGATTGGGGTTCTCGCCGTAGCGGCCGTCCTTCGGCCGGCGCGAGGGCTGCACGTAGGCGGCGTTCCACGGCTTGGGCCCGAGCGCGCGCAACGTTGTCGCCGGATGAAACGTGCCGGCGCCGACCTCCATGTCATAGGGCTGCAGGATCACGCAGCCGTAGTCCGCCCAATAGCGCTGCAGCCCCAGGATCAGTCCCTGGAACGAGCGCGCGGGACGCAGATGGGCGGGGAGATCGTTGCTCATGCACCTCGGAAAAGCGCCTCAAAAGAACCAGTGCCCGCCGCACGTCAGCCACGGCGCATGGGCGGCGCCGACGTCCGATTCGACCGACATCGCTGGGCGCGCGCTAGACCTACCGGCGGCCATCCGGGGGGTCAAGAACATGGAGACGTCGCATTCAAGCGCGCGATGCGGTGACGCTCGCACGATCCATCACTATGCTCGGCAGTCATGAGCGTCATCCGCCGCCCACTGGTCGCGTTGATCGCCGCCGCGCTGCTTTGGGCGTTGCAGGGCGCACAGGCGCAAGATTATCCCAGCCGGCCGATCCGGCTGGTGGTCGCGTTCACCGCCGGCGGCACCACCGATTTCGTCGCGCGGCTCTTGTCCGAACGGCTGCGCAGCTTGCTCGCACAGACCGTCATCGTCGACAACCGGCCAGGCGCCAGCGGCGCGATCGCGGCGGAATACGTGCCAAAATCGGAGCCTGACGGCCATACTCTGTTCTTCACCACCGTGGGCGCCGTCGCGATCAATCCGGCGTTGCACAGCAATCTCCCTTACGACCCGGTCAAGGATTTCGCGCCGGTGGGCATGGCGGTGTTCAATTCGACCATGCTGGTCGTGAACGCCGCGATGAAGATCAATTCGGCGCGTGAGCTCGCGGCGTTGGCGAAAGAGCGGCCAGGCGCCATCACCATCGGCGTCACCGGGCTCGGCGCCATCTCTCATCTTGGGCTCGAACTGTTCCAAGCGGACGCCGGCGTGAAGTTCCAGGCGGTGCCCTATCGCGGGGCGTCGCAAGCGGTGACCGATCTCCTGGGCGGGCAACTGGACGGCCTGTTCGGCGACGTTCCCACCGTCATGGCGCAAGTCAAGGCAGGTAAGCTCAAGGCGCTGGCGGCAACATCGCAGGAACGCTCAGCCATTTTCCCGGACGTGCCGACCTTTCTCGAGCAAGGTTTCTCCGACACCGTCGCCAATCAATGGGCGGGAACGCTGGCGCCGGCGGGCACGGCGCCTGCCATCATCGCCAAGCTCAGTGGCGCCTTTCATGCCGCGCTGACCGACGCGGATGTGCGGCGCAGGCTGGCGCAGGCCGGCGTGACGGCTTCTCCGAGCACGCCCGAGGCCTTTGCCCTTTATGTCAACCAGGAGATCGCCCGCTGGGGTAAGCTCATCCGCGAGAAGGGGATCAAAGGGGAATAGCGCGGCACCGTCGCAAGCGTCACATCACGCGCCATTCGCCGGTGCGCGCATCGCGGCGCAGCGTTGGCAACGTCCTGCGGACGGAGGGATCGGTTCCCGCCCTCATCCGATCGAGTTCGGCGTTGATGCGGCGCGTCTCTTTCACCACCCAGCGCACGATGATACCCGTGCCGAGCGCGCCCAGCGCAAGCCTGACCAACGGTGAAACGACGATCGGAGGCATGGACGTCTCCTTGTTCGAGACTTGCTACAATCCGTAACGCGCCCATAGCGCGCGTGCTTCGAACGCCGAGATGACCTCCTCGGCGAAATCGGCAGCGCGCGGCAAACCGTCGAGATTCGTCGTACCCACGCCTGGCTGCAGGCGGCCGAACCAGCCACGCGCCGGCGCCACGAGCGGGGTGACGACATCGTCGCCGAAACGCGTGCGCAGCGTCGTGCGCAGATCACCGATGCCGTCGGCAAGGCCGAGCTCGACCGCCTTGCTGCCACTCCAGTATTCACCGGAGAACAAGGTTTTTTCTGGACCCGTGAGCCGCGCGCCCCGACTGCGTTTCACCAGGCCGATGAAGTCTTGATGGATTTCCCGCTGCAGCGCCTTGAGCCGCTCGACGTCTTCCGCCTTCTCCGGCAGAAACGGGTCGAGCATGGCCTTGTGTTCCCCGGACACATAGAGCCGGCGCTCGACGCCAAGCTTCTCCATCAGCTTGGGAAAGCCGAACGAGCTGCCGACCACCCCGATAGAGCCGAGGATGGAGGACGGATCGCAGAAGATCTCGTCGCCGGCGCAGGCGATCATATAGCCGCCGGAGGCGGCGACATCCTCGGCAAACACGATCACCGGACGCGTGTTCTCGGCCGCGAGCTGGCGGATGCGCCGATAAATCAGGTGCGACTGCACCGGCGAGCCGCCGGGCGAATTGATCAGCAGCGCGACCGCCTGCGCGTGGCGCATCTTGAAGGCGCGCTCGAGCGGACGAGCAACGCTAGCGAGCGTCAATCCGGGTTTTAACGGAGTCGAAAAGCCGATGACGCCCGCGAGTCGCACCACCGGCACGATCGGCACGCCGCCGCGCAACCACTTCGGCAAGATCGGCCGCAGCGCTGCGCGCGCGCTCGCGAACAACTGCTGCAGGTGCTCGAACATATTTTGCTCGGCCATGTCGTTGCGCTCTTCGTCTCACCCTAGCATGGCCGCCGCCGGGAACTTTATGGCGGCACGGCGCCACATCACGTCTTAGGCTGCCTACGCGCTGCGCTCAAGTTAACCTCAATTAACTTGCAGCGGCACCGGCAACGCCACACCGGCACCGACGCATTCAGATCTCACTCAGCGGCAACGCCGCACCGGCGCGCAGTACCGATTCCGCTTGCGCAGTCGGGCGTCCCGAACGGTCATTGAGCACGAAGCCCGGCAGCAGCGCGAGCGGCGCGCGGCCTGCTTTGGTCGCCCGCACCAGAACGCGGATTGCCGCTTTCTCCTCGCCCGGATGCACCGGCAGCACGGCCACCGCGCCGAAAGCCGGGGCAAGCGCCTGCAACACATCGGCGAGACCGTCCGCCCGCCATATCATCGTGAGCGTCCCGCGCGGACGCAGCAGCCGCGCCGCGGTCTTGATCCAGACCGGCAGCGCGGCGCCGGACCCGGCGTGGGCGAGACGGCGCCGAGCGTCGGGTGACGCTCTCTGCCGCGCCGGATCGTTGAACGGCGGATTCATGAGGACGCGCGCGACCGACTCGGGTCCGAGTTGCGCAGCCGCGAAGGCCCGCGGCGGCGCAGCCACGTCGAGGACCACCGTGCTCACTCGCGCACTCAGTCCATTGAGTTGCGCGTTCTCTGCTGCAAGCCGCGCCAACTCCGCATCGACCTCGACCAGTACGACCTCGGTGCCTTCGACGCGAAACGCGAGCGCCAGCCCTGCCGCACCGACGCCGGCCCCGATGTCGACCGCGCGCTCACCCGCGCGCGCCGGACATGCCGCCGCGAGCAGAATGGCGTCATGGCCCACCCGGTGCCCCCCTTTCGGTTGCTTGAGCCGCAGCCTGCCGCCGAGCGCGGCATCCTCGGTCACTTCAACGGACATCGGGACGAAGCTCGTGTCCGAGCCCGGCATCCTCGAGCAATTCGCGCGCATCATCGACACAGCATTCGTTGACCAAGATGCGGCGTGGCAGGATCCCGATCGAACCCTCGAGCACGCTCATGTTCTGATCGAGCACGACGTGGGGGATGTAAGCGGAATCGAGCAAGGCGCCCACGGCCGAGACCAGCACGGCATCATTGGTGCGCACCAGCTCGCGCCACTTGCCTTCGTCCTGAAACGTGTCGTCGGTTCCAAGCGCGCCCACCGCATCCCCTCCCTCAGCCCTGTCGCCGATCCCACTGCTCGCCCGGCGCCGCCTGTTCCAGATAGGCGATCAGCTTGGCCTCTCGGCGGCCGCGCGTCACCGTGTCGAGCACGAGGCCCGCGACGATCGAAAGGGAGGCCAAGAGCATCAGGCCGGTGGATAGAATTGCCGTCGGAATGCGCGGCACGATGCCTTGCTCGAAATAGGTCACGAAGATCGGAACCGCCAGGCCGACGGAAGCGATGGCCAGCGCGATGCCGAGCGCGGAGAAAAAAGCCAGCGGCCGCTCCGAGCGGTAAAGATCGACGATGGTGAGTAGGATTTGCACGCCATCGCGCCATGTGCTGAGCTTCGACACCGACCCTTGCGGGCGCGCATAGTAAGGCGTCGGGACCTCGGCCACCGGCAGCTCCAGCTCGAGGGCGTGCACGCACAGCTCGGTCTCGATCTCAAAGCCCCGCGACAGCACCGGAAACGACTTCACGAATCGCCGCGAGAACACGCGGTAGCCGGAGAGAATATCGCTGAAGGTCGCGTGGAAGGCCAAAGCGAAAAAGCCTCCTAGCAGCCGATTTCCGGTGCGATGACCAAGGCGGTAGGCCGCTTCATCTTGACCGACGCGCGCCCCGACCACCATGTCGAGACGCTCTTCGGTGAGACGCGCGATCATGGCGCGCGCGCTCGCCGCATCGTAGGTGGCGTCACCATCGACCAAAACGTAGACGTCCGCATCGACGTCGGCGAACATTCGCCGCACCACGTTGCCCTTGCCCTGATGCCGCTCGCGCCGCACCAGCGCGCCGGCGGCGCGGGCGACCTCGCCGGTGCGGTCCGCGGAGTTGTTGTCGTAGACGTAGATCGTGGCCTCGGGCAGCGCGGCGCGAAAATCGGCGACCACGTTGCCGATGGTCCCCTCCTCGTTGAAGCAAGGCACAAGGACCGCCACGCGCTGGCCGACATGCGGCTGCCAGTCCTCGGCACGCACCGCAATCGCTTTCATCAACTCGCCTCGTTCGAAACCGCTCGCGAAGATGTGCGTTTGTCGTACTTGCCGCGTCACCATAGCGTTTCTATGCTCCCACGTCCTCGCGTTCGGGACCCATTCCGGAGCACGTCTCTTGGCCGTCATCGTCCCGTTTGAAAGCCCTTCGCCCGCCACCATCGACCGTCTGAGCGAGCTCGTGTCCGCCGACATGGACCGCGTCAATACGACCATATTGTCGCGCACCGGATCGCAAGTCGCGATGATTCCCGAGGTCGCCAACCACCTGATCTCATCCGGCGGCAAGCGGTTGCGCCCGATGCTCACCCTCGCCATGGCGAGGCTCGCGGGTTATCCAGGCACCGGCCACGTCAAGCTCGCGGCCGCCGTCGAATTCATGAACACGGCCACGTTGCTGCATGACGACGTCGTGGACGAAAGCGAGATGCGACGCGGCAAGCTCGCGGCGCGTATGCTGTGGGGTAACGAGGCGAGCGTACTGGTCGGCGACTTCCTGCTCGGCCAGGCGTTCAAAATGATGGTCGAAGTCGCCTCGCTCAAAGCGCTTGAAATTCTCTCCTCCGCCGCCGCGGTCATCGCCGAGGGCGAGGTGATGCAGCTCGGCGCCGCCAAGAACACCGCCACCACCGAGGACGACTACCTCGCCGTCATTCGCGCCAAGACCGCGGAGCTCTTCGCCGCCGCCTGCGAGGTGGGTCCAGCGCTCGCCGCGCGGCCCAAAGACGAGCAGAACGCCTGCCGCTCGTTCGGGATGAATCTCGGTATCGCCTTCCAGCTCGTGGATGACGCCCTCGATTACGGCGGCAAGGCGGCCAAGCTCGGCAAGAATACCGGTGACGACTTTCGCGAGGGCAAGATCACGCTGCCGGTGGTGCTGTCATTCCGCCGCGGATCGGAGAGCGAACGAGCGTTCTGGCGGCGCACGCTCGAGGAGGGGGACGCGACCGACGCCGACCTCGAATATGCGATCAGCCTGATGATGAAGCACCGCGCGCTCGAAGACACCATCCAGCGCGCACGGCATTATGGTGCGATTGCCACCGACGCGCTCGCCTTGTTTCCGGCCTCGCCGATGAAGGAGGCACTCGAAGAGACGGTCGAGTTCTGCATCTGCCGCTCGAACTAGCAGGCTCTTTCGCGCAACTGAATCGACTGCAGGCTCGCTTTGTTCCCCCTCCGCCGCGGGCGTCGCGCCGCCATCGCTCTAACCACCGAGGACAGTCGCACGCGTCCACCACGCCGGATAACCGACCCGCAGCGTGCGGGCGGCCGCGGTGGTCGCGCGCGATGAATCGAATAGGCCGAAGCACGTGGCGCCCGAGCCCGACATGCGCGCGAGCCGGCAGCCCGGGAGCTTGCGCAGCACGGCGAGCACGTCTGCAATCCCCGGCTCAAGCTCGATCGCGGGGGCCTCCAGGTCGTTTCGACCATTAGTAATTTCGGCAAGGAGTCCCCCTGGTGTCGCGGGCGGTGCGGCGTGCGCGATATGCTCTGCGTGCGGGGCATTCAATGCCGCGAACACGTCCTTGGTCGCTACCGCAACGCCGGGATTGACGAGCAGTGCGAACAGCCGCGACAGCTCGAGCGGAGCGGAAAGAATGTCGCCGATGCCGCGCATCAGGCGCGCACGCGGATCAAGACACACCGGCACATCGGCGCCGGTCGCGCGCGCCGCCTGCATGAGGCGGGGATCGTCGGGCGCGATGCGGTTCGCGCGCGCCAAGAGCCGCAAAGCCGCCGCCGCATCCGCCGAGCCGCCGCCCAGTCCAGCGGAGACCGGCAGGCGCTTCGACAGCGTGAAGCGGCCGAGCTTGAGGCCCTCGACCCGCTCGGCAAGCGCGCGCGCGGCCCTGAGCACGAGATTGTCGGCAACATCGCCCGCGGCGGCAGCCGTCGGTCCGCTCACGGCGAGCGCCAAGGCGCCGCCGGGCGCGAAGGTCAACGCATCGCCCACGCCGGCGAAAGCGACCAGACTTTCGATGTCGTGATAGCCGTCGGCACGACGGCCGAGCACGCGCAGCGTCAGATTGACCTTGGCGGGCGCATTTTCGGCGCGCGCGGCCGCCGCCATCTGCCTCAGCCGCCGCCGGGCTTCTTCTGTTCGGCCTCCGCCGCCGAGGCGGTGTCGTCGGGAAGCCCCGACTTCAGCTTGGCTTCGATCTTGACGAGATCCTCGGGCTCGGGCTTGAGATCGCGCGCGTGCGACCACTGGAAGCGCGCCTCCAGGACGCGCCCAACCCTCCAATAGGCATCGCCGAGGTGATCGTTGATGGTTGGATCCTCGGGCTTGAGTTCGACGGCGCGCTCCAGCTGCTTGACCGCCTCCTCCATGTTGCCGAGCCGATAATAGGCCCAGCCGAGGGAGTCGACGATGTAACCGTCGTCGGCGCGCTGCTCGACCGCGCGCTTGATCATGCGCATGCCCTCGTCGAGGTTGATGCCCTGGTCGATCCAGGAATAGCCAAGATAGTTGAGCACGTGCGGCTGGTCGGGGAAGAGCTCAAGCGACTTCTTGAGATCGGCCTCGGCCTTCGCCCACTGCTTGGAGCGCTCGAAGCAGATGCCGCGGAAATAATAGATCACCCAGTTCGACTTCTCGGGCTTGCTGATGGTGTCGACGCCCTTGGAATAGACGTCCGCGCATTCAGCGAACTGCTTGCGTCCCCGCAGGACATTGCCAAGCGCCATGATCGCCTCGAGATCGGCCGGATCGGCGGCGATCAGCTTTTCAAGGCTCGCTTTCGCCTCGTCGGTGCGGTCGAGCGCATCCAGGTTGAGCGCGAGCTGGATCTGCGCATTGCGGTGAAGCGGCGAAGTCAGCGGCACCCGCTCGTAGGTCTTGTTGGCCAGTTCCGGCTTCTTCATCGCCTCGTAGAGGTCGCCGAGCGACAGCAAAGCGAGCGGATGCGAAGGCGCGAGATAGAGCGAGAGCTGCAGATAGATGAGGCCGAGATCCTCGCCCCCGCGCCGTCCAAGCGCGGCACCGAGCCCGTAGAGCACCTCGGCGGCGCCCGCTTGCGGCGTGTCGACCATCAAGGGAAGCTTCTTGCCGGCGTTGAGCTCGTTGGTCGCTTCGACGACCAACGGATGGCGCGGCAGAGCTTCCTCGAACGCGGCGAAAACCTTCAGCGCGTCAGCGTTGTTTCCCTGCCGGGAGAGAAAGCTTCCATAGCTTTGCACCACGCGCAGCGCCGTCGGATCGAGCTTGTAGGAACGCTCGTAGTGCTTGGCGGCCTCTTTCTTTTGGCCGGCGACGTCGAGGATCAACGCGGCATGCAGCTCCTTGAAGATGGCGTACCAATCCGCGCCGGTGAGCTTGTCGATGGAGTCGGTCGCCTGCTTCGCCTCGGTCGGGTTCGCCATCGTCCATGCCGACAGCAGTGTCGCGGCGAGGTCGGTGATCGGCCCACGGATCGATTGGGCGAGCTCGCGGCGCGCGACCGGATACTGCTTCTGCTTGAGCGCACGCACCCCGAGGACGAGGCGCGCAATGCGATCGTTCTTGTCGACCTGCAGCACGCGCTCGGCAAGCTTCACCCCTTCATCAACTTCGCCGTTGGCCAGCACCGCGAGAAAGGTGCGGCCGAGCAGCTCGTTGTTGCGGGGATCACCGCGCAGCGCGGCGCGGTAATACGACGCCGCCGCCGCGGCGTCGCGCTGACCACCGGCGTGCCGGGCGGCGAGATAGCTGCCGGAAGGCGAGGTCCGGGAAAAGGCATCGCGCGGCTGCGACTGCGCGCGTGCGGAAAGCAGTCCCGGCCAACTTATGGCGAGCGCAGCCAGTGCGGCCACAGCCGCACGCCGCGAAGGTGGCGAAAAGATCACGGCTCGTCGACTCCATCTGGCGGACGAGCGCACTCGGCGCGGCCGCATTGAGCAGAATGGACTGTTTGGACCCGGCCCGCAATAACCGCCCCGATCGGGCATGTCCACCGCCTTTGAAGGCCCCGATAAGGGCAGCATCGTGACGACCGGCTACATCTGCGGGGTCGCTGGGCACCGGCGCGAGGTTATGGCCAAGGATCCATTCACATATTCGGGTAATTCGGCCCGCCGCCGCCCTCGGGCGGAACCCAGGTGATGTTCTGATTCGGATCCTTGATATCGCAGGTTTTACAATGGACGCAGTTCTGCGCGTTGATCACGAAGCGGGGTGAGCCCGCCTCCTCCACCCACTCGTAAACGCCGGCCGGACAGTAGCGGGCGGATGGGCCCGCGTAGACGTCGTGCTCGGACGCCTTTTGCAGCTTGAGATCGGCGACCTTCAGGTGCAGCGGCTGGTCCTCCTCGTGATT